>Ga0066378_10000126_pt1 | contig 31833 bp, 26 predicted proteins | sample Knorr_S23_td_DCM_FD_70947 | JGI IMG/M metagenome (GOLD analysis project Ga0066378, IMG submission 70947) | Marine microbial communities from Southern Atlantic Ocean transect - Knorr_S23_td_DCM_ad_71m_LV_A | ecosystem: Environmental > Aquatic > Marine > Oceanic | place: Southern Atlantic ocean...
GCTTTCATGATTCCAGCTTTTACTTTTGCTCTTAGAACACGATTCTCAATACTGTTAATAATTTCTTCATCTCCTGATAGAGCCTTTTGAACATATTCTTCTATACTTAATTCATTTTTTTCAGAACTATCTTCATTGCTTTTTTTGGCGGGAGGGTTTTTTTTAGCTTTCATGATTCCAGCTTTTACTTTTGCTCTTAGAACACGATTCTCAATACTGTTAATAATTTCTTCATCTCCTGATAGAGCCTTTTGAACATATTCTTCTATACTTAATTCATCAGAACTAGCAGCAGATTTTTCTCTCGGAGATTTATTAACGATATCGGTTGATTCTTTTGATTCAGATTCATTGTCAAAAACTGGTATTGCTGTACCTATTCTTTTAGCTTTTAGATAAGCAGATTTTACTTTTGTTTTTAATTTAATATCCGCAATTCCCGCTATAATATTTTTATCACCATCGAGAGCTTTTTGAACGTATTCTGATGTAGAAATTGATAACAATACACCTTTTACTTTTGCACGTAAAGCCCTGTCAGGAATTGAATTTATTAATTGTAAATCTCCTTCAGAGCCTTTTTTAATATATTCGCTTAAGGATAATAAAACTTGTTCTGAAGTTTCATCATTGATTTCAATTTTGATATTTGGAAGTGAATTTTTTAAATTGTTAAGAATGTCTTTTCCTAACCAAGCAAACATAGGAATTGTTATAAAACTGAACAGCCCATTACTTCTTGATGAATAATTAACTTCTACACAATTTTTGTATGGAACAAGGTTGAAATTTACTATTTCTTTATTAAACGGAAAAAACCCCATTTCAAGAGTTAGGTTTTTTTGATCATCTAATCTTAAAAATCTGCAGTTTAGAGCTGGTATACCAAAAAAGGGTTGTATCTTAAAATAGCTTCCAACTTTCATATCATATTCAAGCAGTGAATGTTTCTTTGTGTAACTGCTTACATCTTTATTAGTAACTTTTAAACTGTATACCCATGGAAACCATAAGTGGTAGTTTGATAAATCAGTTATATATTTCCATATAACTTCAATAGGAACATCTAAGTCAATAGAAGTGGCTACAAAAGATTTATTCGGGAAATACTCTGAATGCAAATTCAAGTCAATTTTTTGTTCAGAAGATGTTGACTGAACGAAGTAATAAATTAATAAAAAGAGTAAAACGGTAGTTATTCCAATTAACATTTTTTTTAAATTAAGTTAAAATCATTTAGATTTTGGTTGATTAAACGTTTATTTACACACTAAGATGTTATAAATTGTAGCAATGAAATCCAATTTTTTTCTAATACACACACAAAAAATTTAAAGGAGTTAAATAATGGCTAAAATAGGAATGTTTTGGGGAAGTAATAATGGTAATCAAGAGGAGGCCGCAGGTTTTTTAAAAGATTACTTAGTTGAAGAAGGATGTGAAATTGACGAGTTCAATATAGCAAGTACTGATCCAAAAAAAATGCTGGAATACGACAAATTAATAATAGGTTGTCCAACATGGAATGTTGGAGAATTACAAGATGATTGGGATAGTATTTTCAGTTCTTATAAAGAATTAAATTTTTCTGGTAAGACAGCTGCATTTTTTGGATGTGGTGATCAGGTGGGCTATTCTGACAACTTCTTGGATGCAATTGGTTTGCTTGCAAAACCATTTATGGAAAAAGGAGGAACCCTAATTGGAAGATGGCCAACAGAAGGATATGAGTTTGATGAATCTTTAGCTTTAGATAATGGAGAGTTTCTTGGGTTGGGATTAGATAATGATAACCAAGAAGATCAGACTGAAGAAAGATTGCTAATTTGGGCAGAATTAATAAGAGATGAGTTCGGAATTTAATCTTTAAAACATAAAATTGGTTGGGGACAGTTTTGAATGATAAATTACTATGGTTAGCTGTATTTGTTGGATTCTATTGGTTATATTGTCTGTTTTGGGGGATCAAGGGTGCTAAAACATCAAAAACTTCTGAAGATTATTTTTTAGCAGGTAGAAACATAGGTTTATGGGTATTTGTTCTGGCCGCAACAGCAACAAGTTTTAGTGGTTGGACATTTGTTGGTCATCCAGGTAAGATTTTTACAGACGGTTTACCATATGCTTTTGCATCCTTTTATGCATTAACTATTCCCTTTACAGGAGTACTTTTTATTAGAAGGCAGTGGATTCTAGGAAAAGCTTTTAAATATATTACTCCAGGTGAGATGTATTCTGATTATTATGGAGGTAATGCAATTCGATTCTTAACGGTATTAGTTGCCTTTTTATTTAGTGTACCATATTTGGGAGTTCAATTGAGAGCCTCAGGTGATTTGTTTAATATAATAACAGATGGATTAGTACCTGTTAATTTTGGTATGATAGCATTATCAACTGTTGTTGTTATATATGTAGCATCTGGAGGATTAAGGTCGGTTGCTTATGTTGATAGTGCACAATGTATATTGCTTGCAGTTGGGATCTGTGTTATAGGAATAACTACTATTTATTTTTCAGGAGGATGGAATAATTTTATTTCTGCTTTTCATGAAGTTGTTAATAAAGACCTGGTTAATAAAAATAATCTAACACCATCTGGCCATTCATCATTAGTTGCAATCCCGGGGAGTATTCAATTTGTTTCAAATGGTTCAAAATCTATTGGTGGACCATGGACTGGAATGATGTGTTTAACATATATGTTTGCATTGATGGGAATCCAGGCTTCTCCAGCATTTTCAATGTGGGCTTTTTCAAATAAAAATAGTAGTGCATTCAGATGGCAACAAGTTGTTGCATCGTCTTTGATAATTGGTATCATTTTATTTACTTTTACAATAATTCAAGGAATTGGTGGACATGTTTTAGTTTTAAATGATGTGATTCAGAATGTTAATGATAAAAACTTAGTCCCCAAATTGATTAATTTGTTATCATCTTCATTTCCATGGTTGGTAGGGCTATTAGCCGTATGTGCATTAGCAGCCATGCAAAGCACAGGATCTGGATACATGTCAACATTTAGCGCCATGGTTATAAAAGATATTTATTTAAAATTTTTAAATAAGAATGCATCTGATAAAAATCAGAAAAATAGTGGTAGGTTGATTGTTATACTGATTGCAATTATAGCAATATTCGTTGCAGCTAATACAACCTCAGCCATAGTTATGTTAGGCGGTCTTGCAGTTGCATATGGTTTTCAGATGTATCCAGCATTATTAGGAATATGTTATTTTAAATGGTTTTCAACAAGAGGAATTGTGTTTGGTTTAATTGCAGGTTTGATTACAGTAACTCTGACAGATAAAACTTCAATATGGTTTGGTCTACCATGGGGCTCATACCCATTGACAATTCATAGTGCCGGTTGGGGTATATTTGTTAATTTAATAGTCACTATTACCACCTCTTTTTTTATAAAAGATGATAAAAAAAGAAGAAAAATTAAAAATAAAAGACATGAATTTTTAAGTAAAATATCTGTATTGTCTGAAAAAAAGAAAAAGTTTGTACCTTTAGCATGGATATTAACAATGATTTGGTTTTTAGTTGGTTTTGGACCTTTTGCAACAATTGGAAATTCATTTTTTTCAAATCCAAATCAGACTATAACATGGAGCCCTTTTGGACTTCCTTCAATTTGGATATGGCAATTATTTTTCTTGGGGTATGGTATTTTTGTTATGTGGTTTTTAGCATTTTATATGGAATTATCTAAACCAGTTAAAGAAGAAACAATTCAAAAATACATCAATTAGATATTTTTTCTGATAGTTTAATTAATCTATCTAATTCATTTCTCATTTCTTTAATAGACTCTGCTCTAACTAACTTTTCTCTAAATTGACGCGCTTCAGGAAACCCCTTTATGTACCAGCCGAAATGTTTTCGCATTAGGTTCATCCCCCATTTTTCTCCTCTATCAAACAAAATTAAACGAAAATGTTCATCACACATTTTTATTCTATCTTTAATAGAGCAAGGACTAGGCAATTTTTGATTGTTTAAAACAGCATTTGCGTCTTTGAAAAACCAAGGGTTTCCCAATGCACCCCTTCCAATCATTATTGCATCGCAATTAGTTTCATCAAACATTCTAAGTATTTTTTTAGGATGATCTACATCACCGTTCCCAATAACAGGAATATTAACAGAATTTTTAAGTTCTTTTATTAAATCCCAGTTAGCTTTACCAGAATAAGATTGAACAGTTGTCCTAGGGTGAAGAGTTATAGCTTTAACACCTAGTTTTTCAAGTCTTTGACCTGCTTCCGGAATTACAATTTTATTTTCATTCCACCCAGCGCGCATTTTAACTGTTACAGGAATTTCTCGAACTTCAGATACAACTGCAGAAGTAATTTCATCCATTATACATAAGTCTTTTAATGCAGCTGAGCCTGCACCACGTTTGGTAACTTTTGGAACTGGACAACCATAATTAATATCGATTATATCAGGTTTAAATTTATCATAAATCATTCTTGCCGCTTTAGACATTACATCAGGCGAGTTTCCAAATATTTGTACTCCAATGGGCCTTTCTTCTGGGTAAAACTTTATTAAATCGAAACTTTTTTGGTTTTCACGAATGATCCCATCCGCAGAAACAAATTCAGAATAAACTAGTCCCGCCCCCATCTTTTTACTCAATATTCTGCAAGCATAATCAGTAACTCCTGCCATTGGAGCTAAAAATATAGGAGATGAAAGTTTTAAATTTCCGATTTGCATTTCAAAATTTAACTATTTTTTTGTAACTAATATCAAAGTTAAATTATAATATTCTATTAGAGGACAAGCAATGAATAAGTTATATTCTTTATCAATTTTTATCTTTCTAGTTTCATGTCAATCACAGTCAAATATTTATCAAAAAGCAGTTGCTGTATTACAGCCAGGTAATGAATCAAATGTAAAAGGAACTGTTTTTTTTGAGCAAGATAAATCTAATGTAATTGTTACAGTTACAGTTTCAGGTTTAAACTCCAATTCTTATCATGGTTTTCATATTCATGAATTTGGAGACATACGTTCAAAAGATGGAAAAAGTGCAGGAGGGCATTATAATCCTGATGGCCATCCTCATGCTTTACCGCCTGAAAAGAAAAGACATGCAGGTTCTTTTGGAAATTTAATATCAGATATAAATGGTAATGTTGACACTACTTTTACAGATGACACTTTTTCTATTTCAGGTGAATTCAACCCGGTTATTGGGCGAGCAGTTGTCATTCACGCAAAAAGAGATGATGGTGGTCAACCAACTGGTAATGCTGGGTCAAGAATTGGCTTTGGTGTAATTGGAATTGCAAATTAATAACTATGTTGAAAAAAATTACATTAGTTTTTGCTTTGACAATATTATTTAATATTATCAAATCTCAGAATCTGCAAGTGCATTATGATTTTCTGGAAGATGATAGCTATTTTACATCAACTTTAGAAATGTTCAAACCAAATCCAAAAGGCGCAACATTTTGGTTTGTTGATTTTGACTATTTATCTGATACTAATGGTAGTGCATCCTCAGGATATATGGAATTTGCCAAATATTTTAATTTAGGTGATACAAATAAATATACATTTACACTGCAATTTAATGATGGAGTTGCATATTGGGGTAATTTAGGCCAGGCATTTTTAGTTGGCTCAACATACAACCTTAATTTGGGAGATTTTAGTTTATCAACAGAATTATTATATAAATATCAACAAGGAAATAATCCAAATGGACAAATAACTTTTGTATATTATTTTCCTCTATTAGGTGGCAAAGGGGAATTAACAGGTTTTGCTGACATTTGGACTATCGACAAAGTAAATTCTAACTCAAAAGACTTCGTTTTTATGAGTCAACCTCAACTTTGGTATTTTATATCAGAAAAAATTTCTGTTGGTGGAGAAATGAGAATCACAAATAACTTTTATCCAGAAAAAGGTTGGAAATATACAGCAACATTTGGTTTGAAATGGAATATGGAATAATTATTCATCATTATTTCCATAATAATATTGGTAATAAGAATCAAGTAATTCAGGATCATATTCCATGATTGGGTTCTCAAATTCACTTGAAAATTTACCATCATTATTACCTTGGTCTACTGAAACTTGACTTGGAAATTCATTTTCTCTATCAGGTGGTGTTATTATTAGAGGCTCATTATTGTTTTTATAAAACAAATAAACCCCTGGTAAAATTAATAGCAACATCAGACCAAAAGATAAAAAAGAGGCTTCGGAATTGAGATGATAGCCACCCCAAATGTCTTGCTCTATTCCATAACCAATAAAAAAAGCTAAGCTTACTAGCATACCAAACAAGATTAAAATGAAATGAAGTCCAGAGATTTTCCTTTTATAAATCCCCATACTGATTAGCCAAATAATAAATCCAAGAGCAATAGAAATTATTGACAAAGGATAATTGCGGGTGAATAGAAAAAATACGTAAGTACTTAATGATGAAAATAATATAAAAAAAGTTATTAAATTTTTCATAATTTTGTTGGGTAATATCTACCTCGGACGTAGTTACCAATGCCAAAGTTGGTAATAAGTATGTAAAAAGGCAAGATTTATCTAATATTTTTTTAATTAATGGGGAAAAACTTTGAAAAAGACAGAATTAGCAGTAGGTGTTATAGGAGTTGGACATTTAGGAAAGCTTCATTTAGAAAATGTAATAAATAATAAAGAAGTTTATTGTTCCGGTATTTATGATATTGACAAAGAAAAAAGTAAAAAAATATCCTATGAAAAAGGTATAAAATCTCATGGTAGCATAAATGAACTATTAGAATATAGTGATGCTATTATAATTGCTGTTCCAACCTCCAAACATTTTGCAGTTGCAAAAGAATGTTTAAGTCAGAAAAAAAATATATTTATAGAGAAACCTATATCCAAAACACTTAAAGAAGCTGATGAATTAATTAAGTTATCAGATAATAATAATTGTTTTATTCAAGTTGGTCATATTGAAAGATTAAACCCTGCGATTTATACTTTAAAAAAAGAGAAAATTGAGTTAAATCCAAAATATATTGAAATTCATAGATTAGCTCCATTTAATTCAAGAGGAACAGATGTGCCAGTTGTTTTAGATTTAATGATTCATGATTTAGATATTCTTTTATCTATTATTGATTCTAATGTTGAAAAAATCGATGCAACAGGTATTTCAATTATGACGAATTCTATTGATATAGCAAATGCTAGAATAAAATTTAATAATGGTTGTGTTGCAAATATAACATCTAGTAGGATTGCTCAAAATTATGTGAGAAAATTAAAAGTTTTCGAGAAAAACAGATATATAACAGTCGATTTTTTAAAGGGATTAACAGAAATTTATAAAGTATTAGACTTAAAAGAAAAAATAAAATATAATGCTATAACAGCACCGTTTAAAACTAACGGCAGAGAAAAAAAAATAGTTTATGAAAAACCAAAACAAAATAAATTTGATGCACTAGAAATGGAATTAGATAATTTTATTCAATCAAACAAAAAAATTTCAAAACCAATTGTTTCAGGAAAAGATGGAAGAGAAGCACTAAATTTAGCTATTATAATTCAAAAGAAAATTGAAGAAAGTTAAACATGGATATAAGAAAGTTTATTTTTAAAAATAGGGGTTTTATCCCTGTTCCAATTGTTTTTTATTTGATTTTAGTATCAAACCCAGGAATATATTTTCATTCTTTTTTAGGTTTATTTGTAATGTTTTTAGGTGAAAGTTTAAGAATTAATTCAGTACGTTATGCTGGTGGAAAAACTAGAAGTGTACATCTAAAATCATCTGATTTAGCTACTAATGGTCCATATGCCCATGTAAGAAACCCTATTTATATTGGAAATATTACTATATGGTGTGGAGCAGTTTTGATATGCAACACACCATTTTTGTTGCAAACATTATCATTTGTTTTCCTTTTTTTTACATTAGAATATTATATAATTATATCACTAGAAGAGGAGTATTTATTGAAAGAATATGGAGATAAATATTTTAAATATAAAAAAAATGTACCCAAATTAATTCCAAGATTATCAAAATGGGAAGGTGTAAATAATTTTCATAAAAACAAATTATTTGATACAATAAAGATTGAGAAATCTACATTACAAGGTTTATTCTTGTTTCTTTTAATTTTAGCTGTAAAGTCAATATATTTTATAAATTAATGAAAGCAAAAAATATTTTGATTATAGCTGGTGAAACTTCAGCAGACATTCATGGATCTGATTTAGTATTAACATTAAAATCAATGGATGATGATTTGCATTTTTTTGGAATAGGAGGTAAAAAATTAAAGGAAGCAGGAGTTGAAATAATTCAAGATAACAACAAAATGTCAATTGTAGGATTTGTCGAGGTTTTAAAGCATTATTTTTTTTTGAAAAAAATTTTTAAAAATATTATTAATTACTGCAAATTAAAAAAACCAATAAGGGCAATTTTAATTGATTATCCTGGTTTCAACCTCAGACTAGCAAAAGAATTAAAAAAATTAAATATTCCTATTACATATTATATTAGTCCTCAGGTTTGGGCTTGGAAAGAAAATAGAGTTAAAATAATTAAAGATTGTGTTGATCAGATGCTCTGTATTTTCCCATTTGAAGAAAATTGGTTCCAACAAAAAGGTGTCAAAGCCAAATATGTAGGTCATCCATTTAGTCAATTAGAAAAAGCAAATAAAAACTCCCGATTAGAGTTTTATAAAAAGCATCAAATTGACCCATCTGCAAAAATCTTAGCTTTGATGCCAGGAAGCAGACAAATTGAGGTGAATCGACACTTAAAAACAATGTTAGAATCTGCAAAAATAATATGTGAAAAAAATAATATTGTACCAGTAATAGGATTAGCACCAGATATTTCTTTACCTAAAATTGAAAATGAATTTATTAAAATTGAAAAAGAGAATCCCATTAATGTTTTGAAAAACTCTCATGTTTCTATATTAAGCTCAGGAACTATTTCTTTAGAAGCGGGTTTGTATGAAATACCCTCTATAGTCATTTACAAGATGAATTTAATTTCATGGTTCATAGCAAAAAGTTTGGTGAAAGTTAAATATGTATCTATGACAAATATTTTGCTAGAAAGAGAAATTTTCAAAGAATATTTACAAAATGAAATAGATTCAAAATCTATTGCAGAACAAATATTAAAGTTTATAAATAATAATAAAAATGAAACATTAGGTTATTTAAAAGAATTAAAAAAAATTATTGGTAAAAAGAAACCGAATGTCGAAGCAGCAAAAATAATTTTAGGTACAATAAATTAAAAATTTATATAAACAAATATTTTTATTATTAATATCTCTATCAAGTATTATACATACACAAAATCAATCTTCAATTAGTGGTTTTATTAGGAATAACGATTCAGGAGAACCGCTAGGGTATTCAAATGTTTTTATAAGAGATTCGAATATTGGAGCTGTTTCATCCTCAGATGGATATTATGTATTAACAAATTTATCATCAGGTACATATGAAATAGTTGTATCTATTATAGGATATGAAATGACTACAACAAGAGTTTCTATATCTGAAAAAGAAAACAAGAGATTAGATTTTAGATTAAAACCTATAATCTTAGAGGGTGAGTCAATTGACGTTTTTGGGGAGATTCAAAAGATAAGGGATTTGGTTGAACCTAGTAGAATCTCTCTCGATTTGAGAACTTTAGAAACAGCACCTGCTTTTGTTGAATCTGATTTGTTCAGAACTGTTCAAATGCTTCCAGGTGTACAAACATTAAATGATTTTTCAAGTGCGTTATATGTTAGAGGAAGCACACCCGATCAAAATTTGGTTATGATGGATGGAGTAACAATATACAATCCCTATCATTTTGGAGGTATTTTTTCTACATTTAATACAGATGCTATTACTGAAGCTGACTTTCATGCAGGAGGATTTCCATCTAAGTATGGAGGAAGAATGGGGTCTATTATTGATATAATTAATAAAGAGGGGAATACTGAAAATTTTCAAGGTGTAGCAAATATTTCAGCTCTTTCCTCAAAAGTTTTATTAGAGGGACCAATTCCTTTTTCACTAGTAAAAGGATCATGGATGATTGCCGGAAGGAGAACTTATTTTGATAAAATAGTTAATTTTTTTATTAATAGATCAGAAGAAGGAAGAGATAGTGGTTTTAAATTTCCCTATTATTTTTATGATTATCAAATAAAGATAAATATTGATATTTCGCAGGATCATCGATTTACTTATAGTAGATTTTATGGAGATGATGTTTTGAAATTGTCTACAAATGATAAAAACGAATATTATGATATCGAATTAGATTATTACGAATCAAGCCAAGATAATTTTAGTATTGAATGGCCATGGGGTAATCGGACCCAAAGTTTAACTTGGAGATGGCTTATAAATCCTAAACTTGTAGCAAAAACAGTTTTAGCAAATAGTTATTACCGATTTACATTTAATACGATTTTTGATAGTTTTGGCAATTGGACAAGTGGTCAATATTTGTTTGGTGATTATAAAGATTACTTTTCATTTAATTTTTACGATACAATTGATGACAATACTCTTGAAACAGAATTTTCATGGCATAGTTCTTCAAATCACAAGTTTTCATCAGGTTTACAAATTAAATCTGTAAAATATAATTTGGGTATGGATATTGAATTTTCAACTTTAGATACATCTTTTTTTTGGAACCCTCTTAAAATGAAAGACATGACACAAGAAACATCTTTTTTTATTCAAGATAAGTGGAATTTCTCATCAAAAATATTATTTCAAATAGGATCAAGGTTTACTCATTATTCTTTACATGATAATATATATTTTGATCCAAGGTTTGGTTTTAAATATTTAATTTCTAATAATTTATCATTGAAAATTGCACTTGGTAGATATCATCAATTTTTAACAATAGCAAACCCTGAAGATGAAACTTTTAGAATTGTTGATTTTTGGTTGGGTATACCTGAAGATAAGAACGCAATGTTTTCAGATCATATAATTTTTGGGGCGGAATATTTATCATCAGATAATTGGTTGTTTAGAGTTGAGACTTATTATAAACACTTTGAAAATTTGCTTACACTACAACAAGGATCAATTATAACAACAAATTCAAATGATGAGAGTAATAATCAAACTACTTTTAGCCCATTTAATGAATTTTATGATACAAAAGGTTTTGCACATGGATTAGAATTTTTGTTTAAAAAAACATCTGGAAAAGTTAAAGGTTGGATTGGTTATACATTTGCTAACACAAAAAGATATATAGATAAACATGGTTGGTTTAACCCAAAATTTGACAGAAGGCACACTTTGAACATTGTTGGAGATATAGGTGTCCCTGTTATAAAAAAAACTTATGTTAGTATTGCTGTTCAAGCATCAAGTGGACAACCCTACACTCCACCTTTGGGAACCTATGAACAATGGCAGACATCAAATTCGGCATATTATACAAATTGGTGGGGAAATCAACAATATATTGTAGGTAATAAAAATTCAAGAAGATTAGATTCCTACTTTAGATTAGATATAGGATTGAAACAAGAAAAAGTTATTTTTGGAAAACCATATGAAAGATTCATTCAGGTTATAAATGCAACAAATCATGTTAACCCTTTAACATATCAATATAGAACAAAAATAAATCAATTAACTAATGAATCTATTGGACTTGAGAGAGCTGCAATACCAATGTTTCCGTTAATGATAACTTTTGGTTGGAGATTGGAATTTTAATGAAAAAAATAAACATATTTTTATTATTAATATTAAGTTCGTGTAATATAGTTCCGCCAACAATATCATGGGAGGACTTAAGTGAAGAACATGATCAACAACTAAATATACTTGGAGTTATTACAAGTTCTTCAGATGATGATTCATTAAATACAAGTTTTGTTAAGGTTCACAGATCACTACAAGTTGATGAAGCAAGTGATTCCTTAGTAAGATATATTGATGAAAATGGAGAATCCAGAATAAAATATGAATCAAGTTATATAGTTAGGGATGCAGAAGTAATTTTAAGTAATTCAAATAGAAATTATAAGTTTAATTACTATAAAGAAAAATATATTGGATCTGATAGTATATTATTTACGGATTCATATTTTTATGATGGATTAGATTTTAAGCCTAACCCACTAGAAGAGTGGAATTTAACTGTTTCAACACCTTCAGGATTATTAGCTTCAGGAAAAACTATAATACCAATTAATCCAAGTATTTATACTGAAAACCTACCTGATACTTTTAATATTCTAGATAAAATATTTTTTGAATGGTTGCCCATTGAAAATAATCAAATATTAAATATTTCAAACTTTTTAAGTTATACCGGTTTATCTTTTTTTTATGGAATCGATGAGGAAGATTCTTGTAGCTTCACAAAAGAATTTATTATACATGAAGAATCTAATATTGAATATGACTTGGGAACTTGTAAATACTTATTAAATGATGATTGGCCCAATGATGACTTTTTGATGATTAATCTAATGTCATTAGATTCAAATTACTATAATTACTTTATTAACGAAAATAACCAAGACAATGAATTTTCAAATTTAGTTGTGGGTGCAGGAAGTGTTCCCAAGAAATATGGTCTTGACAAGGGAATTGGTGTTTTTGGTTCAATAGGGTTTGACAGGCATTTTATTAAAATTAGATAGAACTAGAATAAAGTTTAAATAAAACATAATTCAGACTATCAGATATAGCTTGCCAACTTGCTTCAATAATATTATCAGATAAACCTACACATGTCCAGGAAAGATGTTTATATGATGATTCGACTAAAACTCTAACTTTTGAAATACTTCCTTCATTTGTATTAAGAACTCTAACTTTGTAATCAACCAATTTTACATTTTTTATTTCTGGGTAAAAATTAATTAGTGCTTTTTTAAGTGATTTACTTAAAGCATGTACTGGTCCAACACCTTCAGATGCAGTATGTTCTATTTTATCGTTAACATTAATTTTAAGAATTGCTTCACTTTTCGAGTTTAAGTTATCAGATGAGCTAATAATTACTTTAGAATCTAATCTTTTAAAAAAAGGTTTAAAATCTCCTGATTCTTTTCTAACTAGTAGTTCAAATGAGCCCTCAGCACCATCGAATTGAAATCCAGAATGTTCAAGTTCTTTAATTTTCGAAACAATTTTTTTGTTCATATCCTTTGTATCAATATCATTATTATTGATTCCCAATTCTTGAAGTTTATATTTTATATTACTTTTTCCAGATAAATCAGAAACTAAAACCCTTTGTGAAGATCCTACTAATTTAGGATTAATATGTTCATACATTGACGAATCTTTAAGTACTGCAGAAACATGAATACCTCCTTTGTGAGCAAATGCTGATTTTCCAATAAACGGAGCTCTTGAATTAGGAACTAAATTCATTGTTTCATTAATTTTTGAAGACAATGATGTTAATTTTGTTAAATTGATTTTCGAATTAGTTTTTTTTTGCATTTTAATTATCAAATTAGGAATTATTGATGAAAGGTCTGCATTACCACATCTTTCTCCAACACCATTTATAGTACCTTGGACGTGTTCGGCGCCATTTTTGATAGCAGAAAGTGAATTAGCAACACCTAAACCAGAATCATTATGAGCATGAATTCCTATTTTAGATTGAGTGATTTTTTTAACATTTTTTGTTATTTCACCAATTTCATCAGAAAGACATCCGCCATTTGTGTCACATAAGACCAGCATATCGGCACCAGCATCTTTTGCAGATTTAATCATAGACAAAGAAAAATTCGGATCATCTTTATAACCATCAAAAAAATGTTCTGCATCAAAAATTACATATCTACCTTCATTTTTTAAAAACTCAACGGATTTATAAATTAATTCTCGATTTTCTTCATCAGATAAGCCTAGAGCAACTTTGGCATGAAACCTCCAGGCTTTTCCAAAAATACAAACAGAAGGTGTTTCTGCAGCTAATAATGCATTAAGGTTTATATCTGATTGAATATTAGACACATTCAATGAAGTTGATCCAAAAGCACAAAGTTTTGAATTTTTAAAATGCAAACTTTTTGCTTTTAAAAAAAACTCTTCATCTTTAGGGTTGCTGCCCGGCCAACCCCCTTCAATAAAATCAACACCAAAATCGTCTAAATATTGTGAAATTTTAAGTTTATCTTCAACTGACAGATTTACGCCTTCAGCTTGTGTTCCATCTCTTAATGTTGTATCAAAAATTTCAATCATTTTTTTAATTTAGGTCTATTAAACAACCAAGGGTTGTTTTTCATTCTATTTTTTTCAAAACTTTTAATTTGGTCTACCATTTTTAAAGTCTGTCCTATTTCATCTAATCCGGAAAGCAAGTTTGTTTTCAACGAATCGTCGATTTCAAAATCAATTGAAATTTTGTCTGGTGTATAAATTTTTTGACTTCGAAGATCTACTTCTAATCTAAAGCCAATATTTTGAAAAACATTTTTAAATAAATCATCAATTAATTTTTTGTTAAGAACAATTGGAAGCATTCCATTTTTAAAACAATTGTTATAAAATATATCAGCAAAACTGGATGAAATTAATACTTTAAAACCATATTGATCTAATGCCCATGGAGCATGTTCTCGACTAGATCCACAGCCAAAGTTTTCCCTTGCAAGAAGTATGGTTGCATTTTTATATCTTTTTTGATTTAGAACAAAATCCTGATTTAATGGTCTTTTTTGACAATCCATCCCAGGTTCACCTTGGTCAAGATATCTCCATTCATCAAATAGATAGTCACCAAAACCAGTTCTGTAAATTGATTTTAAAAACTGTTTAGGAATTATAGCATCAGTATCAACATTTGGTATGTCAATTGGAGCAACAATTCCAGAGTGTGATTCAAATTTTTTCATTATTTAATTTAAATATTTTCTTACATCAACAAATTTACCTTCAATAGCTGCTGAGGCAACCATTATGGGGCTAACAAGATGGCTTCTACCAAGATAACCTTGTCTGCCTTCAAAATTTCTGTTTGATGTTGATGCACATCTTTCTTTGGGGTTAAGTCGATCATCATTCATTGCTAAACACATTGAACAACCAGCGTTTCTCCATTCAAAACCAGCATCAATAAATATTTTATCTAAACCTAGTGATTCAGCTTCTTTTTTTACTAATCCCGAACCAGGTACAACAATAGCCTGCTTTATGTTTGAGGATATTTTTTTTCCTCTCAAAATATTTGCTGCAGCAGTTAAATCCTCGATTCTAGAATTCGTACATGATCCAAGAAAGATTTTTTCAAGTTTAATTTCTTTGATAGGAGTTCCAGGTTTTAAACCCATGTAATCCAAAGCTCTTTTCATTGAATAACTTTTAACACTATCTTTTTCTAATGCAGGGTCTGGAACAATTGAATTAATTGAAGCAACCATTTCAGGAGAAGTGCCCCAAGTTACTTGAGGTTCAATTTTTGAGGCATCAATTGATACGGTTTTATCAAAAACTGCTCCTTTATCGCTTTTCAAAGTTTTCCATTTTTTTATAGCTAAATCCCACATTTCATTTTTAGGTGCCAATGGACGATTATTAATATAATCAATGGTTTTATCATCAACAGCAATTAAACCAGCTCTTGCACCAGCTTCAATAGTCATGTTGCAAAGAGTCATTCTTCCTTCCATAGATAAAGATCTAATTGTATCACCCGCATATTCAATTGCAAATCCTGTACCACCATTTGTACCAATTTTTCCTATGATATAAAGAATTAAATCTTTTGAGGTCACACCTTTATTTAATTTCCCATTTATATCAATCAAAAGAGTTTTTGTTTTTTTTTGAATTAGACATTGAGTAGCTAAAACATGTTCAACTTCAGAAGTGCCAATTCCAAATGCAAGAACACCAAAGGCACCATGGGTTGAAGTATGAGAATCACCACATACAATTGTCATTCCAGGAAGAGTAGCTCCTTGTTCAGGACCAATAACATGAACAATTCCTTGTCTAATATCATTTAGCGGAAATTCATTGATTCCAAAGTCATCACAATTATCATCTAATGTTTTAATTTGTAATGCTGATAAAGGATCAGTTGCTTTAGATCTATTTCTCGTAGAAACATTATGATCAGGAACAGCTAAATGAGACTCTTTTCTCCATAAATTTCTATCATTAATTTTTATACCCTCAAAAGCTTGAGGCGATGTCACCTCGTGAAGAAGTTGCATATCAACATAAAGTAAATCAGTTCCATTTTTAAAAGAATGAACAATATGGTCATTCCAGATTTTTTCATATAATGTTTGTTTAATCAAAATATTTCCTCAATTAATTTTTATTATAAAAACACAGATTTATCCATGGTAGTAAATTGTTCGTCTAAGGCATTTAGATAAGCTTTTGCAGAAGCTTCGATAATATCTGTGGAGAAACCTTTACCTATAAAGAATTGATCATCCCTTTTAATTCTTACTAATACTTCACCCTGTGCTTGTCTACCAATAGTTACAGATCTAACCTGATATGATTCAATATTAGATTTTGTATTAAGAGCTTTGTCGATTGCATTAAAGCAAGCATCTACAGGACCATCACCAGTTGCTGATTGTTCTAGTTTTTTATCATTGTGTGAAATGACAATTGTTGCAGTTGGAATTGTATTAGTTCCTAGTACTACGTTTAAATAATCTAATTTATAATTTTTAGATTCATTAAAATTTACATCGCCCATCATGACTCTTAAATCATCATCAAAAACTTCTTTTTTCTTGTCTGCCAAATCAACAAAATCACTATAAATCTTGTTAATTGATTTCGGACTAACTTTATAACCAAGTTCTTCTAATCTGGATTGGAGTCCATGTCTTCCAGAATGTCGACCTAAAACAATTTTGCTGGTTGATTTTCCAACTGATTCAGGAGTCATTATTTCATATGTTTCTCTTAATTTTAAAAAACCATCTTGATGAATTCCCGATTCATGAGCAAAAGCATTTTCACCAGTTATAGCTTTATTTGGTTGAACTATCATTCCAGTATAAGAAGAAACCATTGTACTAGTTTTGTATATCTCTTTAGTTTTTACACCAGTTTGAAAATTTAATAAATCTTTTCTCACATTTAATGCCATTACTATTTCCTCTAAAGAAGCGTTTCCAGCGCGTTCTCCTATACCATTTATCGTGCATTCTATTTGCCTAGCGCCATTTTTTATACCTTCCAAGGAGTTTGCTACTGCCAAGCCTAAATCATTGTGGCAGTGAGTGCTTAAAACTGCTTTTTCTATGTTAGGAACTTTTTGCTTTATTTGAGAAATTTTTTCTCCAAATTCTTGAGGAAGTGTATAACCAGTTGTATCTGGGATATTTATAGTTGTTGCTCCAGCATCAATCGCAGCTTCAATGATTTCACAAAGAAAATTAATTTCGGTTCTTCCAGCATCTTCAGGAGAAAATTCAATATCATTACATAAAGATCTTGCAAACTTAACGGCATCTACACCCATTTTTAGTATAGTATCTCGCTTATTTTTTAAGCTAGTCCCATATTTGTTACTTGAAAATTTTCCTTTTAAATGGACATCTGATGTACCCAAAAAAGTGTGTATTCTAAAATCCTTAGCATCTTTAACGGCATCATACGCTTTTTGAATATCATTTTCAATAGCTCTAGCAAGACTAGCTATTTTAATATTTATTTCACCTGCAACTCTTTTAACACCTTCAAATTGAACTTTTGAGGAAACAGGAAAACCAGCTTCAATAACATCAACATTTAATTTTTCTAGTTGCTTAGCTATTTCTAATTTCTCATAAACATTTAATGATGCACCAGGAGATTGCTCACCATCTCTTAATGTTGTATCAAAAATTAAAATTTTATCATTTTTCATTTAAAAAATCACAGAATAAATTAATTTTATTAGTTGTAAAATCTTCACCATCTAACTTTTTGATATATTCATAAGTTTTGTCAAAAATATAATTTTTTATATTTAACATTTGAAAAGAGTGTTCAAACATCATTCCTAAGGACAAAATCATTCCAACAGGGTTTGCTTGATTTTTTCCTGCAATATCAGGAGCAGATCCATGTACAGGTTCATATAATCCAATTTTTTCCCCAACGGAGGCTGAAGGTAAAAGTCCAATATGTCCACATAAAGTAGCTGATAAATCTGAAAGAATATCTCCAAAAAGGTTTTGTGTTAAAATTACATCAAATTGAAAAGGGTTTTGAACTAACTGCATTGCAGCATTGTCAACATACATATCTTCGACAGTAACATTAGTATAATTTTTGCTTATTTCGTGAACAACATCTTTCCAAAGTTGTGAGCTTTCTAGTACATTTGATTTGTGAACAGATGTTAGTTTTTTATTTCTTTTTTGGGCTAATTTAAAGCCAACATGAGCAATGCGTTCTACTTCATCTTTTGTATATGATAAGGTGTTCCAAGCTTTGTTATCCTTATACCCACGAGGTTCTCCAAAATAAATACCACTAGTTAGTTCTCTTAAAATCATAATGTTTAAGCCGTTATTTGTGTTAATAGCAGGCCTTAAATTAGTAAATAAGCCTAATTCTTTTCTTATATTTAACAAACCAGTTTCTGGTTTTACATCATGTGATAAGGAATCCCATTTTGGTCCACCAACTGCTCCGAGCAAGATTGCATCAGAGTTTTTACAATCATTGATAGTTTTATTTGTTAATGGAACACCATATTTGTCAATTGAACAACCACCAAACAAATGTTCAGATAATTCAAAATTAAAATCATATTTTTTTGCAACCAACTCCAACACCTTTATGGCACAGTTCATTATTTCAGGGCCAATACCATCACCTGGAAGAGTAATAATTTTATACGAGTTATTTAAGCTATTCATTATTTATCATTTGGAAGCCACTTCATCATTTTTCTTAGCTTCGACCCAACTTTTTCAATTAGGTGTTCACTTGTCTCTGTTCTAAGTTTATTCATTACTGGCTGACCACTTTCATTTTCTTTTAACCATTCTTTAGCAAAAGAACCATCTTGAATATCAGATAGAATTTTCTTCATTGCAACTTTCGTTTCATTATTTACAATTTTTGGACCTCTTGACATACCGCCATACTCCGCAGTATCACTTACTGAGAAATTCATTCTAGATAATCCACCTTCGTAATATAGGTCAACAATGAGTTTGAGCTCATGCATACATTCAAAATAAGCTAATTCAGGAGCATAACCAGCTTCAACCAATGTTTCAAAACCGGCTTTTACTAGTTCTGCTGAACCTCCGCAAAGAACGGCCTGTTCACCAAATAAATCTGTTTCAGTTTCGTCTTTAAAGTTAGTTTCAATGACACCAGCTTTTGTACCACCTAATCCTTTTGCCCATGCTAAAGCCAAGTTTTTAGTGTTTCCAGAGGGGTCTTGATGAATAGCAAAAAGACATGGAACACCACTGCCTTTTTCAAAAGATCTTCTAACCAAATGTCCAGGACTTTTTGGTGCAATCATCATCACATTAATGTTTTTTTCAGGAATTATTTGATTAAAATGAATGTTAAATCCATGCGCGAAGGCCAAGGTGTTTCCTTCACTTAAATGAGGTTTTATTTCATTTTCAAAAACCTTTTTTTGAATTTGATCTGGAACTAACATCATAATTACATCAGCCCAAGCAGAAGCTTCAGATGTAGTTTTTACCTCTAATCCGTCTTTTATGGCGTTTTTAATTGATGAACTGTTTGAACGTAGTCCAACACATACATTTAGACCACTATCTTTTAAGTTTAATGCATGCGCATGTCCTTGGCTTCCATATCCAATTACTGCAATTTTTTTGCCTTCAAGATAATTTATATTGGCATCATCTTCATAATATGTCTTAATCATTATTTTTCCTTTTAATGTAGTTATATTGCAACTTTTCCAGAACGAACAATTTCTAATATTGTTAAATCAGAGTTTTCTTTTAAAAAATCATCTAAATTTTTAGATGAACCTATAATTTCTAGTAGAATTTTTGAATTTTTTGATTTTAATTTTCTAATATTTTCATTTAAAATTCCATCAATTTTGTCTTCGTCTTTCAAATCAATTTTTACAATCATTATTTCTCTGGTAGTATGTGAATTTTCAGATACTACATTTGCTTCAATAACATTTACCAAGTTATTCAAAACGTGAACAAAAAGATTTTTTCTTTCATCGTTGATATTGTTAGCAACTAGAGTTATTCTGCTTACACCTTTTTTTTCACAAGGGGCTACTGACAAGCTTTCGACGTTTATACTTCGACGTCTAAAATTGTTTACAACTCTGTTTAATACACCAGGAGAGTTTTCAACTAGAGCAATATAAGTTTGTTTCATTAGGATTGTTTCTCCAATGTTATAGATTTTTCATCAATTTCGTCTTTCTTTGATTCAGGTCTTCGTATCATAGCATCTAAATTAGCTCCGGCAGGAACCATGGGATAAACCATGTCATGTTGATCAACTACGAATTCAATTAAACTAGGTCCCTTAACTTTTCTAACTTCTTTTATTGCCATAAGAGCTTCTTTTTCGGAAAAAACTCTGTGACCCGGCAGTCTATATGCTTCAGCTAATTTAACATAATCTGGACTATAAATAGGAGTTTCAGAATATCTAGAATCATAAAACAATTGCTGCCATTGCCTAACCATACCTAAATAACCATTGTTTATTATAGCAATGTTGATATTAATATTTTCTTGAACTGCGGTTGCCAGCTCCATAAGAGTCATTTGAATTCCACCATCTCCAACTACAACCCAAATTTCTTTGTCCTTTTGAGCAAAATAAGCACCAATTCCAGCAGGAAGAGCAAACCCCATTGTTCCCAAACCACCAGAGGTAATTAAAGTTCTCGGTTCATTATGTTCGTAATACTGAGCTTCTAACATTTGGTGCTGACCAACATCACTTACTACAACAGCATTGCCCTCGGTTCCTTCCCATATATTTTTAATAGCTTGAGCTGCTATATATACTTTAGTTGACTTATTAATAATTTCGATATTCTCAACTTCAGATTGCCATTTTTGAATTTGATTGAACCAAGAAGAGCGATCAAAATTTCCTATTTTTTTAACAAGTTCTTGTATTACACTTTTTAGATCACCATGTATTCCAACGTCTGCTTTAACATTTTTATTAAGCTCTGAACTGTCAATATCAATATGAATTTTTTTTGAGTTTGGTGAGTAAGTTTCTAATTTGCCTGTAACACGATCGTCAAATCTCATTCCACAAGCAATTAATAAGTCAGCATTTTGAATAGCATTGTTAGCAGAGGCATTTCCATGCATACCCATCCAACCCATGTTTAAAATATGATTGCCTGGGAAACCACCTATCCCAAGCAAAGTTGGAGAAACAGGAATTTTACCTTTTTCAGCAAATCGAATTAATTCTTTAGTTGCTCCAGATAATAAAACACCATGACCTGCTAATATTACAGGTTTTTTAGAATTATTTATTAGTTCGGAAGCTTTATTAATTTCACTTGCTGCTGCTGCTTTACTTGGTAAAAGCCCAGGGAAAAATTTAACTTTTTTTGGATATTTAAATGTTGTTTTGGCATTTTGAATATCTTTAGGTATATCAATAACAACAGGGCCCGGGCGACCTGACCTAGCTATGTGAAAACCATTTTTAATAGTTTCTGCAATTTCATTTACATCTGTTACCAAATAAGAGTGTTTAGTAATTGGAAGAGTTATGCCTGTTACGTCAATCTCTTGAAAAGCATCTGTTCCAATTACAGATAATGGAACTTGTCCAGTAATGCATACTATTGGTGAGGAATCTAACATTGCAGTGGCTAATCCTGTAACCATATTAGTTGCGCCAGGGCCTGATGTTGCCATGGCAACACCTACTTTACCATTTGCTCTTGCATAACCATCTGCCATATGAGTTGCTCCTTGTTCATGTCTCACTAAAACATGATGAATTTTATCTGAATATTTTGTTAAAGCATCGTATGCAGGCAAAATAGCTCCGCCTGGGTATCCAAAAATAACGTCAACTCCTTCTTTAATCAAAGATTCCCAGATTATTTCTGCACCAGTAATTATTTTATCATTTGGCATTTTTTTTCCCTCAGTTTGATTTTAATATAGCACCAGTATTTGCTGATGTTACTAATTTTGAATATCTACGTAAATAGCTTGATTCAATATTCTGTTTAAATTTTGGTAAAGATTCTAGCCTGTTTTTGATTTCTTTGTCCGATAAATTTACTTGAATTGAATTGTTTTTTATGTCAATAGTTATTAAATCTCCATTTTGTAATGCTGCTATAGGTCCTTTTTCAGCTGCTTCTGGTGATATATGGCCAACACAAGCTCCTCGAGTTCCTCCTGAAAATCTACCATCAGTAATTAGGGCAACTTTGTCACCTAAACCAAGCCCCATTATTGTGCTAGTTGGAGCTAACATCTCAGGCATACCAGGCCCACCCTTTGGTCCCTCATATCTTATGACAACTACACAGCCCGGTTCAATTTCTTTGTTTAATATACCTGTTAACGCTTCATCTTGTGATTCATAAATTTTTGCAGGACCAGTAAATTTCATCAGTTTACTATCAACTGCAGCAGTTTTTACAATTGAACCTTTTGGGGCCAGATTACCAAATAATACTGACAATCCACCAGTTTTTGAAAAAGGGTTATTTATTTCTTTAATAACAGCTTTATTTTTTATTTTAGCATTTTTAATATTTTCACCTAAAGTTTTTCCAGTAACAGTTGGTCTATCTAAGTCAAGCAAATTTTTTGTTTTAGATAGTTCATTTAAAATTGCTGATACTCCTCCAGCAAGTTCAACATCTTCCATATGAACATTTTGTGTTGCAGGGCTAACCTTACATAAATAAGGTGTTTTCCTTGAAAGTACATTTAGTTCATCCAAATTAAATTTAATTTCAGCTTCATTTGCAATTGCCAATGTATGTAATACAGTATTTGTACTACCACCCATTGCCATATCAAGAGCAAAAGCATTTAAAATTGAATTTTTATTTATTATATCTCTAGGTTTTAAATCTTTTTTAACCAAATTAAGAATTTCTTTACTTGCTGATTTGATCAAATCACGTCTTCTGTTATCAACAGCTAAAATTGAACCATTTCCAGGAAATGCAATACCAAGAGCTTCGGCAAGACAGTTCATCGAATTTGCAGTAAACATTCCTGAGCAAGAGCCACAAGTAGGACAGCTTAAATCTTCGATTTCTTTTAATTCTTTTTCATCAATTTTACCAGCTTGATATTTACCAACACCTTCAAATACAGAAACCAAATCTACTTTCTCTCCAGATGGTCTTGTACCAGCTTTCATTGGACCGCCAGAAACAAAAATTGCTGGAACATTCATTCTTACCATTGCCATTAACATTCCAGGAACAATTTTATCACAATTGGCTATGCAAACAACCCCATCTAGCCTATGTGCTTGCACTACCGACTCAACACTGTCAGTAATTAATTCTCTACTAGGAAGTGAATATCTCATACCAATATGGCCCATAGCAATTCCGTCATCTACGCCAATAGTGTTAAATTCAAAAGGAACTCCTCCAGCTTCTCTAATAGATTTTTTTGCAATAGCACCTAGTTCATCGAGGTGAACATGCCCAGGAATTAAATCTATATATGAATTTGCAATTCCAATAAAAGGTTTTTTAAAATCATCTTCACTTTGAATTACACCAGTAGCTTTTAGTAAGCTCCTATGAGGAGCGTGTTCAATACCTTTTTTAATTTGATCAGATCTCACAATTAATCCCTTTAAAATTTTTTTTAAACCGAACTAATAAAATAATTTTGAATTAGATGATAGAAGGAGTGATTAAATTCTCCGTTCATTCACCTACAATTCCAAACTGTTGGGTTACTAGAACGGAAGCCCAATAATAAGGACCACCACTAATAAAATATTTAGGACTAAAACAACCTGGTTGTTTTTTACTTTAAAATATTTATCTGAGCTTTTTTTGTTCATACTTAATTTATTTACTAAGCATCTACAAATAGATGTCCTTATTAATTGCATTGATATTACCATCTGATTGGTTTGAAAGTCAAGTGTTTTTAAAAATTAAAATTTTCTAGTTTTCAATATTAATTTATTTGTATTTTGTTTAATGGGCTGTTAAAAAAAATTAATAAAAAAAATTAGAGACTAATAATTATGACCACACCACAAAAACTTATAAGAAACAATAAAAAATATCCTAATGAAATAGCAATATCATATTTATCTCATGGCCAATGGAATACAATGACCTGGTCAGAATTTTATAATTATACTTTAAGAATAGCTAAATCTTTATCTTCATTGGGTTTTAAACCTAATGATAAAATCAGCATATATAGTTATAACAGATTGGAATGGTATGCTAGTTATTTGGCAGCTCAATTGAATAGAGGAGTTGCTGTTGGTGTTTATCACACTTCATCACCTGATGAAATTGATTGGATAATAAATAATTCAGATTCAAAATTCGTTTTTATTGGTCACAATCCGTTAGATGATAATGATGTTGAAAAAATGCCTTATTATAGATTCATGAAAATTGTAGACAAGTTAAATAAAGTGGAAAAAGTAGTGCTGATGGAAAACATTCCTAAATTAGATCATGTAAAAATTTCATCTTGGGAGAATTTTCTTGATTATGGTATAAATGTCGATGAAAATCAAATAATCAACAATCTCAACTCATCAACATTAGAAGAAACTGCTTCCATAATTTATACTTCAGGGACAACTGGTAATCCAAAAGGTGTAGAACTTACCCATGGAAATTGGTCATTTGAAGTTGAGTCACCTGATAAAGCTTTTTTATTTCAACAAGGAGAAAAATATATTTCCTGGCTTCCTTTAGCTCACTCATTAGGACAATTTGTTGACATTCATTATTGGATAGATAAAGCAATGCATTTATATATTGCTGAGAGTCCTTTAACTCTTGTTGACAGCGCTAAAGAAATTCAACCTCATTTATTTATTTCCGTTCCCAGGTTATATGAAAAGATTTATTCAAATGTTAAAGCTCAACTGGATTCCAAACCAATTTTAAAAATTCTTTTAAAAATTCCAATTATATCAAATTTAATTCAAAAAAAGATTAAAACTGCTATTGGTATGAGTAGATGTCGATATGCTTTGACTGGTGCTGCTCCTATTAACCAAGAAATATTAATCTTATTTCAATCTCTTAATATTCCTCTGTTTGAAGGATACGGTATGACTGAGGATTCTGCAGGAGCATCAATTAATTATTTTGAAAAAAATAAAATTGGTACTGTTGGTCCTGCTCTACCAGGAACTGAAATTAAAATATTGTCAGATGGCGAAATAGTAATTAAAGGCCCTCATGTTATGAAGGGATATTATAATAATCCTGAAGCTACTAAAGAGGTCTTAAAAGATGGATGGCTTCATACTGGTGATGTTGGAAAAATTGATGAAGATGGATTCCTTTCAATTATTGGACGAAAAAAAGAAATTTATGTTACATCTGGAGGAAAAAATATTGCTCCATTAAATATTGAAGAATCAATGAAGAGTATTCCTCTTGTTTCCCAATGTTTTCTTATTGGAGATGGAAGAAATTTTTGTTCAGCTCTTTTTACACTTGACCCATCAGTCATTCTTAGGGATAAATTAAATGTTTCAATCGATGAGATACCTAAAAATCCGTCTCAACAAATTAGCAAATTAAAAGAACTAGGTCATTCTTTGGAGGATTATACAGATAGTGAAGAAATAAAAAAAGAAATCCAATCTCAAGTAGATTTGATAAATACCACATTTTCATCACCAGAGCAGGTAAAAAAATTTGAAATACTTCCGAGAGATTTCACCGTTGATGAAAAAGAACTTACACCTACATTAAAACTCAGGAGGAAAAAAATCCTTCAAAATTGGAATACAATAATTAATAAAATTTATGAATAGCAGAAAGAAGAATACTCTTTCTGCTATTCATTTCATTATTATTTAACTGGTATTTCAATATTTTTTATTATTGAAGACTTTGATTTAGGAATAGAAATTTTTAAGATTCCTTGATCATATTCAGCTTTAATGTTTTTTGCTAAAACATCTTCTTCTATTTTAAATGTTCTAGAAAAAACACCATTTCTACTTTCAATGTGATTATTTAAAGATCTCCTCGATTTTTTTTCTCCGGATACTTTTAATACATTACCAGTGAGATTAATTTTAAAATCATTTTTTTTCATTCCTGGAGCTTCAATATTTATTTCATATTCTTTATCATTATTATATATATCAACGTTAGGATTCCAATTTGAAAATGAATTATCATAATCTAATGTATCATCAAAGATATATTTAATTAGATTATTCATCTCGAAGTATGGGTTGTTATCAACATATTCATTTGATAAAGTTCTAATTGGTGACCATTTTATTAAAGACATTGTTTTTTTCTCCTTATTTTTTTAATAAACAATTCAATAAATATGTATGCAATATTTGTGCCAATTAAATTTTATTGACAAAATGACATGTTTTAATGATAAAATATTTTTTCATAAGCCAAAATGACATATTTATATTTTTTAAAAGATGTAAATCTTTATTAGATTTTGTTTATATTCTTTAAAATTTATAATATTCCTAGCGTTGGTTTTATTTTAAAATAAATTGTAAAGGTAATGAGCAAGTGAAACAAGTTTTAATTGATGGTCCATATTCAACTAAAATTTTAGATGTGGATAAACCAAAAGCATTAAAAGATTGGGTTGTGGTAAAAATACGTTCTGCCCCACTTTGTACTGAATTCAAATTTTTTAAAGATGGGGTAATGCCAGATTATCCTTTGGGTCATGAAGCTTCTGGTGAAGTAGTTGAAATATTAGATGAATCAAATTTAAAAAATGGTGATAGGGTGGTTGTTATGCCTCAATATCCATGTGGAAATTGTTATTTGTGTGACTCCGGTGAATATATACATTGTTTAAATACATTTGATATAAAATCGTTTACCGGTATTCAGTATGGTGCAAGTACTTTAGCTGAGTATATTGTTAAGCCTTCATGGTTATTACCAAAAATTCCAGATGAATTGACTTATGATGAAGCCAGCATGATTTGTTGTGGTTTGGGTCCAACTTATGGAGCAATTGATAGAATTGATTTAAAGAAAGAAGATACCGTGTTAATAACTGGTATGGGGCCTGTAGGTTTAGGGGGAATAATTAATGCTAAAGATATTGGTGCTAAGGTAATCGTAACGGGGCATAATGATTATAGGAATGATTTAGCAAAAAAGTTAGGTGCTGATCTAATAATTAATCCCAAAAAAAACAATGCATTAAATTTGATAAAAGAGTTCACAAATGGTTTGGGTGTAAACAAATCGATCGACTGTGCTGGGTCTGTTGATTCTCAGCGTTTATGTATTAACGCCTCTAAGAGAAATGCTTCAATTGCTTTTGTTGGTGAGTCAAATAGTTTAAAAGTTCATATTAGTAACGACTTAATTAGAAATGGTTTGACAATGGTAGGGGTTTGGCACTATAATCATAATTTAATTGATGATTTGATGAAAATTTCAATAAGAAATAAAGAAAAATTAAATTCTTTAATTACTCATAAATTTGAAATAGAAAATATAAATGAAGCTTTTTTATTACAAATGACAAGAAAATGTGGAAAGGTTATAATTTCTCCATAAATGAAAAATTTATTACTTCAAATGGAGGCGATATGTAAAACATTTCCCGGGGTAAATGCCTTAAATAATGTAAACTTAAATTTAGATTATGGAAAAGTTCTTGCCTTAGTTGGAGAAAATGGTGCTGGTAAAAGCACTTTGATGAAAATTTTAGGTGGTGCTATTCAGCCAAACTCTGGAAAAATAAAAATAGAGGGTGAGATAAAAAAAATATTCAATCCTCAAATATCACAAAAAAACGGTGTTTCTATAATTTATCAAGAATTTAACCTAATTAAAGATTTGAAAGTTCATGAGAATATTTTTCTAGGACGTGAAATTACAAAAAATGGATTTGTAGATACTAAATTAGAAAAAAAATTATCTATAAATCAATTTGATAATTTAGGTGTAAATATTGACCCAGATATAGCTTGTAATAAACTTTCTATAGCTGAACAACAAATTGTTGAGATAGCAAAAGCATTAACACTTGATTCTAAAATAATTGTAATGGATGAACCCTCAGCAGTTTTAACTGAAAAAGAAGTAAAAAACTTGATGCGAATCATAAATGATTTGGTTAAAAAAAATATAGGTATTATATATATTAGTCACAGATTGGATGAAATTATACAAATCTCTGACAACATTTTAATTCTAAGAGATGGGTTTCATGTTAATCATTTTGAAACCAAAAGAATAACAAAAAAGCAACTCATCGAAAATATGGTAGGGAAATCACTGTCAATCGATTTTCCCAAACGTAAATCAATTATAAAAGAAGAAGTTTTGAGAATAGAAAGTTTTTCTAAGAAAAACTTTTTTTCTGATATTAATTTTAAAGTTAATCAAGGAGAAGTTTTAGGTTTTGCAGGATTGTTAGGTTCAGGAAGAACAGCAATTATGAGATCAATTTATGGGGCTGACAAATTTGACTCAGGTAAAATCTATAAAAACAATCAAGAAATACACATTAAAAACCCAATTGACGGTATTAAAAATAAAATTTGTTTATTGACTGAGGATAGAAAAAAAGAAGGACTAATTTTAAACCATTCTTCACAAAAAAATTTTGGTTTACCAAATTTAAAAAATTTTTCAAAAAACTTGATTATGAACGAATCAAAAGAAGTTAAATCTTTTAAAAACTATATAAATGATATCAAAATAAAAATTGATTCCCCAAAACAAATAGCAAAGAATTTGTCGGGTGGGAATCAACAAAAACTTGTTTTAGCAAAATGGCTTGAATCAAATGCAGATATAATTATATTTGATGAACCTACAAGAGGTATAGATGTTGCAGGAAAAAGAGAAATATATGAATTAATTAATGATTTATCATTTGAGGGTAAATCAATACTATTTGTGAGTAGTGATCTAGAAGAAATAATTGGTATGTCTGATAAAATTATTGTCATTCATGAAGGAAGGATTAAAGGAAGTTTGAAGGTTGATAAAAAATTAACACAGGAAAATATTTTATCAATTGCTTTGGGGTAAAACGGGAAAAGTTATGAAAAAATTTATTAATAATTATGGAATGGTTTTTATTTTGGCTGCATTATGTGTTTTGTTTAGTTTTTTAACATTAAAAGAACAAACTCCTGATTCAAAAAATATTTTAAATCAATTTATTGAAAAAGTTAAATCTTTTGAAAAAAATGAAATTATAATATTGTGTGTTGGTGGAAAAAATACAAAATCAGCAGAAATTGCTATGGAATTAGAGATATCTTTAAAACAAATGGGTTTTTCAAATTCTTCTTCAGTGGTAGGAACGCCAGCAGACTTGAAAAAAAAATTAATTAAAATGATGGAAAATTCAAATTATCCAAATTTTATAATCATGAACAAGCAAATATCAACTTGGAATGTTTTAGAGTCTTTAAAAAAAGATAACATAATCTATGGTTCAACAGAAGAGTTCTTTCCTAAAAGCAATTTATTTCCCGATTTTTTAAAAAAAACAAATTTAATTGCAATTGTCGATAGAATAGTTGTAATAGCTATTTTAGCTATTGGAATGACATTTGTAATAATTACAGGAGGTATAGATCTTTCAGTTGGAAGTTTAATAGCAGTATCAGCCGTTGTTGGTACAAGTATAATGAAATCTATGGGCGGAGTAAATGCTTCAGCCGATATCGTATTTATTGGATTTGTTTTGGGTATTTTATCAACAATGATTATAGGATGTATAGGTGGTTTTATAGTAGCCTTTTTTAAAGTACCTTCATTTATTACTACACTAGCAATAATGTTAATTGGCCGTGGTTTGGCTTTTATGATTACAGATGGTTTTTCAATTTATCAAGTTCCCGAGTCATTAATTTGGCTTGGACAAGCTTCTTCTTTCGGTTTACCAAATACAGTGATTTTTTTAATAATTTTATATTTAATAGCTCATTTTTTTCTGTCGAGAACAAGAATTGGAAGGTATATTTATGCAGTAGGAGGAAATGAAGAAGCTGCTAGGCTATCAGGTGTTCCTGTAAATTTTATCAAAATATTTGTTTTTTTAATATGTGGTTTTACTGCTGGATTAGGAGGTTGTATACAAGCTTCACAACTAAATTCTGGAACGCCAAACATGGGTATTATGTATGAATTATACGTTATAGCAGCCGTGGTTGTTGGAGGTACAACTTTATCAGGTGGATCAGGAAAAATTTTAGGAACGCTTATTGGTGTTTTTGTTATTTCAGTTATTCAAAATGGTATGAATTTAATTGGAATTGAGAGTTATACCCAGCAGGTTGTTTTGGGATTGGTAATTTTGATTGCAGTTGTGATAGACAAATCCAAATCACATAATTTTTTTGTACAATTTTTTAATAAAATAGGTTAAAAATTATGATTTATATAAAAAAATGTTTTTTAGTTATTCTTGTACTTGTTTGTTCATGTACGAATTCAAATACTAAATATATTGGAAGAATCGGTATGACATGTATGGATTTAACCAATCCATTTTTTAAGTTAATAGCTAACGTTATGGAAGAAGAAGCCTTAAAAAAAGGTTTTCAATTGGTTGCATTGTCAGGTGATCAAGACCCAGCCAAACAAAATAATCAAATTATTGATTTTGCTGTTCAAGGGTATGATGCTATTTTTTTAAACCCAGTTGATTCTAAATCATCTGGTGAGGGTGTAAAAAAAGCTTATTCTTTAGGTGTTCCTGTTTTTACTTTTGATGTACAGGTTACAGATAAAGAAGCCGCAAGTTTGATTTTCTCTCATATTGGAAGTGACAACTATCAAGGAGGACAACTTGCAGCTAAAAGTATGATGAAAGTTACTGGTGATATTGGAGATATCGCTGTATTAAGTCTACCTAGAATAACTTCATGTAAATTAAGAGTTGATGGATTTAGAGATTATCTAAAACAAAACAATAGCAGAATTAGAATAGTTACAGAGCTTTCTGGTGAGGGAAGTAGAGATGAAGGTTTTAGGGTTGCAACTGATATTTTACAAGCATACCCAGATATAGTAGGAATATTCGCAATTAATGATCCATCCGCATTGGGAGCATATTCTGCCGTTAAAAAAGCTGGTAAATCAGAACAAATTAAAATAGTTGGTTTTGATGCTTCCCCAGCAGGAAAACAAGCGGTTTTTGAAAAACAAATAGTAGATTCACCCCAACAATTTCCCAGAAAAATGGCTGTTGGTACAGTAAATGCTTTTTTTGAGTATTTAGATGGAAATTCCCTTCCTAAAAATTCATTTATTCCATGTGAACATTATTACCACGATAATTCTATTAATGATAAAAGTAGAATTAATGAAGAGTGGTAATTTTATTTAATTATAAAATTTCTTAAAATCAATATTAAGTAAATACAATTTATTTAAACTATAAATATAATTTTCCTGTTTATAACTATATAAAGTTATATCAAAAATATAAAGATCATGTAAAAATTGCTTGACATTAAACAAAAAGTTATATTAATTTAATATATAACTGTGTTTATTAAAAATTTGTTGTATAAATATATTTTTTATTAATATATTTAATTTAAATTCTAATTGCTCTTAAAATTATTAAATATGGAGAAATAATGAAAATATTCAAGATTGCT
>Ga0066378_10000127_pt1 | contig 31550 bp, 24 predicted proteins | sample Knorr_S23_td_DCM_FD_70947 | JGI IMG/M metagenome (GOLD analysis project Ga0066378, IMG submission 70947) | Marine microbial communities from Southern Atlantic Ocean transect - Knorr_S23_td_DCM_ad_71m_LV_A | ecosystem: Environmental > Aquatic > Marine > Oceanic | place: Southern Atlantic ocean...
TTGCCGTTCCAGAGCAACGAGCTCCTTGAAAGCTATCCTCTCACCAGCTAGTTCGCATTCAGCAATGGCTATTGCACGCATCCCGGCGACTCCAGAGCATTAGACGGCCACCATCGCAATCTGCTTGGGCAAACCTTCGCTCCCTTTCCTTCTAACGAGCAGTTGATCTACGACGCGGGCGTTGGCTTGAAGAACCAGTTTAAAAGCGTAATTTTCAAGGTTCAACTGTAGAAAATAGTAGCACAGGCTTCTAGCCTGTCATTCATCAGGTGTAAACAGGTAACATGCCTATTCTAATCTTCAAATGAACAGCTCAGCTTACGCCGCCGTGATATACAGGTAGCGGTCTATCTAAGAGCGACCACCACCTTAACCCTTGGATGGGCGTTCGGAGATCGCCCGCCACCCAAAACCACTCTCACCCATACAGCTCTGATAGATCGCCCACACTATCCGAGAAACCAGCATTGGATATTCCCATACGATTTAGCATCGTAAAGAGGAGATCGGACATAGGCATGTCTTCGCCATTATTTTCGTAGGTCAGGTACTGGTTGTGCTTGAAGCCCATATTGTTGCCTCCTGCGAAAATCAGCGGATAGTTGTGGTTATTATGGGTGCGGCTATTGGAAGTGCCCATCAGCACCATGGTGCTGTCTAAAAGGCTTCCGTCCCCTTCAGGGGTATCCGCCATTTTCTGCAGAAAACGAGCCAGGTTCTCTGCCAAACAAACATTCCATTTGCCCTGACGGATGAATCCGCCTGGCTTGCCAGCTCCGTGTGCTAATTCGTGCTGCGTGCCGAGCCCCAAAGCCTTCGAGAATTGATTGGAAGTACTGCCATTCATGGCTCCTAGCATATAAGTGATCACGCGCGTCGAATCCGTCCGGAAAGCCAGGTACATCAAATCGTACATGGTTTCCATGTATTCGAGAGGCGCTTCTTGCGTTACCTCGAGGTTGAGTTCGGAGGCATCGACGTCTGGCTTGGGTATGTCTAGCCATTGCTGACTCCGAGCCACGCGCTGCTCAATATCGCGAACAGAGGAAAGGTATTCGTCGTATTTTTCCTGATCGCTCCTTCCCAATCGATTCCGAAGTGACCTCGATTGATCCATAACGCGATCCAGCAAACTTGACTCGGTTTCAAGGCGTCGCCGCTGCTCGGCCAAAGTGCCTCCATCAACACCAAAAAGGCGGTCGAAAATCAATTGCGGCTTATCAAGGCCTGGGATCGGCTGGCCCGATGCTGTAAAGGAAAGAGTCTTCGATCGGGTCGGCATACCAATGCCCCCATCACTGGAAAGGGCCAGTGAGGCAAAACGAGTATTGTCCCCGACCTTCGCCGCTGCTACCTGGTCGAACGAAATAGTGTTCTTGAAATTGGCTCCGCTAAAGTCGGCCCCAGTGAGGAAAATATCTCCCGTGTCGTGACCACCTATCTTGCGTCCAGTAGGATGAGAAAGTCCGCCGATCACTGTGGTGTGATCACGCAACGGCTCCAAGGATTTCAGCACCCTGGTATAACGGAAGTTGTCTCCTTCTCGCACCGGAAACCATCCCCAATCACGATCTTCATGGTCTTCCGACGGTACACTAGCTCCATAAGGAAAGTGGATGGCGCACATCCGCTTGGGCATGGCCAAGGACGAGCTTTTAGCCGCGTGAGCGGTAGAACGCATGCAATCCAGGAACGGCAGCCCGAGAGCGAACCCCGTCCCCTTGAGAAAAGTCCTACGATCCATATGCCATGATTTGTCTGCCATTTGAGCGTCCTCCTATGCTTAATCTAAATTATTAGTTCGCCTCGGTCTTATTCAATCTAGTCTTAGGATAGGCGTTAGTCCGCGAGCTCGTATTTCATCGCGGCGTAAAGCCGCTCCTACAAATCTCTGTTTGGTTTGAATTCAATTTTTTGGACAATTTTCTCCCTGCAAGTGCTTATCGGGTGAGAAACAATTCGGATAGTACAATAGATTCTATTAGGTTATCCAGTCGATAATCACGTTTCTCAAATTGAGTCGTTAACTCCTCTATAGTCGGTTCATCAGAAAACTCAAGTGTTCGCCCCAGTCCGTAGGATGCCAGCTTCACCACCATAGCCCGGGCGAAATCGCTTCGCCTGGTTTCCAGCAAATAATCTTTAAGGGATTGGGCCCCATTTATTTCCGCTCCGTCAGGCATCACATCGGAAACCTCTACTGGGGCATGAAACTCCTCTGTCCGAGCCCCGCCTTTATCCTTAGACATCAACCGCATAGACTTCGTTCGATAGAGACCGAGCGCGTCAAACTCCTCCAAGGGAATTCCCCAGGGATCGATCTTCTTGTGGCAATTATTGCAGCTCTCCTGTTCGCGGTGAACGGCTAGCTGCTCCTTCAAGGGCATTTCGGCAAATCCCGGTGTTTCGGGGTCAAGGTCGGGCACCATGGCCGGAGGCGGTGGTGGCGGGTCATCCAAGATCCGCTCCATTATCCAAACAGCTCTGTCGATCGGATGGGAATCTTCGCCAGTCGAGTTGCCGACGAGCATGCTTCCTTGAGTGATCAGACCACCCCTTTTCGAATCAGAGGGCAATGGGGTCCGCTGTATCGAGGTCCCTACCACACCGCTGATCCCGTAGTGTTTGGCCAGTCGCTCGTTCAACATGGAAAAGTCCGAATCCAGGAAATTCAGAGCGGATAGATCATTTCGCAGTATCTCAGCGAAGAATGCCTCCGTTTCCCGTCGCATATCCGGTATCGCCCGTTCATTGAAGTTTGGATAAAACTGGGGATTGATCGCCACGCGATCCAAGGCGCCCAAATCGAGCCATTGCTCCGTGAACCGCTGAACGAAGCGATTCGATTTCGGATCCTCGAGCATTCTTTGGAGCTGCCTGGCAAGGTTTCGACCTTTAAGAAGGCGGCCCTTTTCCGCGATTTGAAGCAGCTCCTCATCGGGCATCGTGCTCCAAAGGAAGTAGGATAGCCGAGAGGCGACTTCGAAATCGGTCAACTTGCGAGCCCCCAGATTCTCGTCACTCGGTTCAACCAAGTAGAGAAACTGAGGTGAAATCAGGGCCATCGCCAAAGCCTCTTTGATCGCACCTGTGAAAGAGTCGTACTCCCCCCGTATCTCATTGAAGAACTTCAAGGGCTCTTGGATTTCTTCAACCGTGGCTGGACGACGATAGGCCCTTCGAAGAAAGCGACCCAGGACATCTTCGGCATAGGCGGACTCATCCGCAGGAACCTCTAACCCCTTGAACAGGATTCGCGTGTGATGCTCGGGTGGCCAAACCGCGTAGTCTGGGGCGACGAATTCAACGTATTCCACGACGATCCATGGCTGGCAGGGATCGGGATTGTTTAGCTGTCGCTCCTGCTCATTGAGTCTGAGATCCAATATATTGATTTTATCGGACCCGTCGTCGTAAACGTTCTGTACCGTGATCATCAGGCCAGGGAAATTGGAGGGAGTCGCCAGCACCTTTTCGAATCGATCGAGCTGCCCCTTGAATTCGTAAACCACAGGAGACTCCTCCGTAGCCAAAATATCGATATCGGTACCGATTTGCCCGCCGGGAATGTAGGTGTCCGCCCGTATCCCCAAACGAACGCGCATTCGAGGCGGCCCTTTGCCATCCGGCATCACAGCATGAGCTTTAACGCGAATGGTCACAGGACCCGTCGTCGGATACTCCATCATTCGAGACATGAAGGCATTGCCCGGCTGTATCTTATTAGTATGCGTTTTTTCCGGCTGGCGGTCGGCCCTTCGGTCGACATTGCAAGTACCATAGTGATAAAATTGCTCCGGTTGCGAACCATCGACTAACGCTACATCCAATCCCATGCGAGCTGCCTTGAGGTAATACTCCAGCTGCATCCCAGACATTCCCATGATAGAGCCGTCGTTCTCGAAACCGCCACGAGGAGCCGTCTCTGGGGGCAAGTCGTTGGAATAGTCCAGTTCTATGCCAAGCAGGTCTGTTAAGGTGTTATTGTACTCGTATCGCGTCAATCGACGAATGACACCACGGCCTCCGGTCGCTCGTTTGACCGCTGTGGCATGCTCCAACTCGGCCGTAATCCAATCGATCATCAACTGTCGCTCCCGATTTGATGGCTGGTCATCCTCTTTAGGAGGCATGTCCCCAAGAATTAGCACATCGCGTAAATCATGCCAGGTCTCGCCATCGCGGCCGTTTATGAAATCCCGATCCAAAGTATCCACCCGTAAACCATTTTCCTGCTCATCTGGTCCGTGACAGGAGTAGCAGTACTTTTCGAAAAGCGGACCTGCGCTTTCTTCGTAGGCAAATCTTTCGTCGCTCGCGTGGACGAACGAACTGAGATGCCCAGCTGTGAAAGCCGAGCAAATTAAGAGCGAATTTCGGTAGCTTGGAAGCATGGATTCAATGCGTGGAGCGTGCACATAAGATCAATAAAATCGCAACTGCTGATTTAACCGATTTCAAACGCTTTTGGACAAACGCAAAATTGTCCCCACTCTCCTGCGAGTGCGGGATTGCCACTTAGGTCTTGGCAACCTTATTTGAAAACCTTGATTCCAGTGCCGCTGGATCCTTAGTGGCCCCGCAACCGTGGTGACTCCTAGTCACGCGAATGCGAGACGGTGATGAAATCGAAGGTTAGTGCAGGCATCCTGCCTGTTTCAAGACAGCCTCGAAGGCTGTGCTACTCTAACAGGGCCCTTTCTGTGGAAAACACGCCGCCTGTTGGCTTCTCAGGCAGCTCGCTCTGCCAGGAGCGTATTTTAGCTGAGAGTTCCGCAACCACTTCGGGACGCGATGTTTTCAAATCCCTTTTTTCCAATGGGTCCGTAACTAGGTCGTAAAGCTCGAGGTAGCTCAGATCATTATTTGCCAATAACTTCCAGTTTCTATCAACCGTAGCATAGGAAACCCAGTGATACGGCCGGCTTTCAGGAATCGGCCAAGCCGAGGCCATTTTCCAATACAATGGCTTTTCCCGAATCGGCGCTTTCCTTCCCATAAGTGTATCCATCTGATTAACACCATCAGGCTGATAACCTTTCGGTAACTTCACTCCTGCAATTGTGCAAAATGTGGGAAGCAAGTCGACCGCGGAAATCATCGAATCCCGATCGATTTGGCCGGCCGCTATTCTGCCGGGCCATCGAGCGATGAAAGGAACGCCTATGCCCCCTTCAAAAAGCGCCGATTTGTATCCTTTGCGACCACGAGTAATTCCTCTGGCAGCGGCGATATTGTACCCGGCTCCCGTTGCCGTATCGTGTATCAGTCCAAGTTCAGCCCCTCTCGAGTCACGGGCGGGTCCATTGTCAGAACTGAAAATCACCAATGTGTCGTCTGCTATCTCCAATCGATCTAAAGCATCGAGGACCTCTCCTATTCGATCGTCCGCATGGGACAACACAGATGCGTAAATATTGTCCTTCTCAGGAAGATCCCTGAAGCGCCAACGGTATTTCGGAACCGTATGGAAGGGCGTATGGGGTTCATGCAGCCATAGATTGATAAAGAAAGGTTTTCCTGCTCTTTGGCTTTTCTCGATAAATGCTACGGCCTGCTCCGAGTCTTCATGAACTGGAATCTGCTCCCCAGCGCAATTGAATGCCCCGTATTCATCATATCCGTACTCGATAGGCAAAGGCGAATCGGGAATCATATTGTTGGCCAAATGCCACTTTCCGTAGTGGGCAGTCGCGTAACCGCTGTCTTTAAGCATCCTCGATAAAAGTGGAGCTTTCGGATCCAGCCAGTCCGGCATATTGCGCTTCGCGTTGCTCGGGACCCAGGCAAAATGCCCATCGATATTGTATCGAGCCGGGAAGTGCCCGGTCATCACCGCCGTCCGACTCGGCGAACACACCCCACTGGCGACTGAAAATCGATGAAAGTCAGTACCTTCGGCCGCTAATCGATCGATGTTTGGCGTCTTCACATAAGGATGACCGTGACAACTCAGATCCCCCCAACCCCAATCATCAGCGAAGATGAGCAGGATGTTGGGTCGATCAGCCGAAAGCGGCAGCAAGCATGCGCCAAACAAAATTAGAAACGATTTTAAGGAAACGCCCACTAAATGCCTCCTTCGATTCTGAATTTAACGGGAGAACCATTTGTTGTTTGGAGCAACACTCTTAATCCCAAATCGCCTCGCTTCGATTGGTCTAAACTGAAGGTGAACTCCTTTCGGCCTTCATTCAGTTTAACCGGCTTCTCCAAATCGGATACTTCCTTTCCGTCCACCCAAAGGGAAAGCCCCTCGCGATGATTGATATCAAGCATGATTGAGCCTGGGGTTTGCACATCGACAAAGCCCTTGGCGAATACGTGTTCTCCTAAGGCTAGATCGGCAGCAGGCAACTCGCCGTTGACTTTGCTGTATGCGGGCTTCCACGATTCACTTTCCTTTGGTGGATGCGATCCTGTAGCGGGCGCGACCCGCCATTTTCGAATAAAGGGCCGCTCGTCATTCTGAAAGGGTCCAGGATCTCCGAGGACGGAGAGAAATTTGGCCAAATCAAGAAACTCCTCCCGACTTTTCAGTTGATCGGCGAGTCCGGCCGGCATGAGCGACGGCACGCTTTGCTTCGATCGGATATTGCCTACAGGTAGTTTAACCTCTTGGCCCAGGGCCGAGTCTTGAATGATGACTTCATTATCATCTTGGTAGACGATAGAACCCATGTGCAATGAGTTGTCGGCCATCGTAAATAGCATGTTTTCGTAGTGCTCCGCTATGGAAGCGTTAGGCTCTAGAATCGACTCGATCATGTAGCTCGTCGATGCGGCCGTCCCAACCGCGACCAGGTTTGGTCCAATCGTAGGGCCCACGGAACCGATTCCATGACAACTGATGCAGGCGAGCGATTCGCGTCGAAAAACCGTTTCTCCCCTTTCCGCGTCGCCATAACGATCGACGTCTTGGGCCAGAGACTCCCTGTCTTCACCTAGCAGAGCGAAACTTAGCGAATCTTGGGAGCTGTCGCTAAATAAGCCTACGAGTTTCTTGGGCAGCTGCCCGGTCTGTCGGTGGTACGTCGATACGCTTCTTTTTACTTCTGGATGAATGGCAACATCTTCGAGCAACCCTGCTAATACAGTATCGCCTCTTCGTGTTTTTGTGAATTCCGTCACCAGAGTCACGGGATCCGCATCGAGCGGCTTCTGGGTCAATACCTCTCCGACCATCGCTTTCGCCTCCTCTAGATCTCCAGCAACCAATCCCGTAACCGCGTGGTAGCGGGTAGCGATGTCGCTCACACTAGCGAGTGACTTCAACGCGTTTGTATACTTGGTTTGCCCTAAGTCTCCAAGGGCTATGGCCGCCGCTCTCCTGATTTCGGTAGCCCTATCTCGATCCCTGAGCAATTCTAGCAGTTTAGGGCCAGCCGATGACACCTGCCAGGATCCAAAACTAGATGCTGCATTCAATACGACTCCATCGTTCGAATGGGACAGGGCAGGTAGCAGAGTGGCAAATTCCCGGGAGGCCTCTAATTCAGATCGGTCACCCACGATTCGCAAAGCATCCAGGAGCTCTATCGAGACCAAATCTGACTGTACTGCACTTTTGCCTACGGCATTGACGACCAGGCTCACCAATTTACCGCTTGGCGTTGAAACAAATTGCCTCTTGACCGCGGAGATTTCGCTTCGGGGTGGATTCGGATTGCCAATCAGGGCCATCAAGCGCTTGTCGATCCCGATTCCGGCAAATTGTTCCGCGAACTCTCTGTGGCCCACCCTATCAAACTCCAACTCGCCCTTTTCGATGGCGGGTTCCCAATGCGATCTGAGGCCTTTCAAAGTCGAAGGAATTGCTACGTCAATAAACCTGTCGCGCTCGTGGTCCAAAGCCATCAGAGCAGCGGGAACCGCTTCCGCTTGAGGAATGAACCCTGCTGACAGAACTGCCTCCATCCGAGTTCGAGGAAAACTGTCTTTGGCGAGTTGTCCTATCATTCCAATTGGATCAGACAGCTCATCATGCCAATAGCGGATCACTCGGGCTCCAGCAGATCGAGCATGCCCGCTTTTCGAAGACATGACTTTACTTAAAATCGGCTCGCTGACTCGTTCAACATTTTGGCAGGCCCACATCGCTTCAACTAGGTGATGAGCATACTGATCCGCTTTCGGATCCAAACTTTCCGCCCAGTTTTCCAATGCTGCCAGAACCTCGTCGGGATCCCTCTCACTCAATTCCTTGCGAGCCTGATGGCGTGTCCAAGCTTCTGGACTCTTTAGATTATCTATGAGCTCCTGAATTTGAAGTCCGACAAGCTGCGGCTTTTTTACCAGAGGACGATCTTTGTAAGTGATTCGCCAGACCCGACCATGACTATGGTCCCTTCGAGGATCCCGAAAGTCATGCTGGGCATGATTGATAATGGAATTGTACCAGTCGGCAATGTAGATAGCGCCATCGGGTCCTATCTTAACATCCACGGGCCTAAAGTTCGGGTGCTTTGACTTGATAATCGGTTCGAGCACATTGGCGCTAAAGCCCGCTCCGTCATCGATGAATTCGTATCTCACGACGGCTCGGCTTTTGAAACGGCCAGTCAGTAACTGCCCTTGAATTTCCTCGGGAAGATGAGTGCCCGTTACAATATCCCCCCCACACTGCTTCTCTGTTGAAATCAGGGGCGGAAGTCGGGTCGGCTCATTCGACGAACCTGATCCGGGGGTCAAGTACATGATGCGGGGATTGTTGACCATAAAAGATTGTCCCCAATGATCAAATACATGTCCCCATGGATTTCCTCCAGTTCCTCGAGAAAACATCCTCAATTCTTGAGTGCGCGGATTGAACTGGTACACGCCGCCGTTGTAATTACGAACAACCCCATGCTGCGTTTCTACCTGAGTGTGAAGGAAAATGCCTTCCTGGAAATATATCCAGCCGCCCGGGCCACGACGCCAAGCACTTATCGAGTGGTGATTGTCTTCAATTCCAAATCCCGTCAGAGCCAACTGTCTCAAGTCGGCCACATCATCTCCATCCGTATCCTTGAGAAACAATACGTCCGGAGACTGGCCGACATAGCAGCCGCCATTCGCCAATTCAATTCCGGTGGGAAGATAGAGTCCATCGGCGAACACCGTCGATTTATCGGCGACGCCATCATCATCGGTATCCTCGAGAATGATGATTTTGTCATTCGCCACATCGCCTGGTTTTATCTGAGGATACGCCCAGGAACAGGCCACCCAAAGTCGGCCTCTAGAGTCCCAAACCATATGGACCGGATTGGCCAGCATGGGGTTCGCGGCAAAGAGATTCACTTCATAGCCCGGCAGCAGTTCGAAATTCTCGAGCTGAGAGGCCGGATCGTGATTATTCATCAAATCCAGATCGGCTCCTGCTAAATTGGCCGTACGAATACCACTTGCGTTCTGGCCTAGCAGGGTGAGCGAACAAAAAGCGGTAGAAGTGAGTAACGTTAGAAGTGCTTTCATCGATTGGGTCCTAAATGTATCTAGTTTGTATCTGGAATCAGCCGCCATTCTCGGGTCTTAAGCTCGATGCCCCCCTCTAAAGCAGCGTCTTTCTCGTTAGCGAGCGCCTTGAACTCCAGTATCTCCGAAGGTAGAGCCCGTCCACTAGGAGAATTACGGCGCTCTCCCACGATGTGGACTTGATTGAGGGCTTTCCAACTGTAGATGAACTGGAGATTCTTGTCGTTTACCGCTTCACGGAAGGCTTCACCTTCTTGATGGGCTGGTGAGGAATCGATAGCCACGCCTTCCGCCCATTCGTCGTGATTAGCAGAGGCGACTCGTTCGCCATCGACCAAGAGGACATATTTTCCCGGCTGCAGGTTCTTAACCACCATTGTATCCCTCCTTGCGTTGAGGACGGCGGGCAGCTTGCGCTTGGTTGGAGGCGGCAATGACGGGCTTGCTTCTTCGGTTGCACGAAAACTGATTTCGCGGCGATTCGAGGCCAGTCCAGAGAGAGACAGTCCTTTGGCATCGCTCCTTTTGGCTTTGGCATCGACATTGATCTGCCAAGGCTGATCGCCAATGCCGCCTTCGCTTTCGAAGAAACCATCGTAGAGAATTCGAGACACTGCCCAATATCCGTAATCGCTTAAATGGATACCATTGGTAGTTAGGGGAATCGCGTCGGGAACCGACATCAGTGCCCGCGTGGGACCATAGAGATCCACGAATGGCACACTCTCATTTGCCGCTGTCTCTCGCATAGCCTCTGTATACAGTTGCAGCTCGCGATTTCTTCCAGCAAGCCGCGGGGTCAGCTCCCCGAGGTCCTCATAAGCGATCGGCGAAACTAGAATCAGTCGCACCTCCGACTCGCCGTTGTACTGCTTACCGCGATGCGAATCGATAAATGCCTCCAAATCAGTCTTGAAATTGCCGATGCCATTTTCGCCTTCAAACGATTCGCCCAACCCAAAACAGGCGATAATCACATCTGTTTGATGATCTCGCAGTGTCGACTCCTCGGTAGGAAAATTGGTTGGACGATCGCGTATCGTCAGTCTGTCGCCCGCCCAACCTAAATTGCGAATGGATACCGGTTCTTCTCGCCAGTGCTGCAACAACAAGGTCTCTAGGTATCCATGGGATCGAAGCTGATCGGCAAAGGTGTTCCCGACGATGGCGATTCGAATCCCCGGCAACAATGGGTTGTCGGCTTTCGCCCGCGCCCATGCAAAAATAAGGGCAAAGGATACCAGGAAAATCCCCGGGATATTCAATTTATGGGGAATACGCTTCTTCATTAGTAATTTCAAAATCAATGTTTCTAGGAAAGTGGGGAAACCGAGGGAAGAATCATACTGGTGGCTAACCACATTCAACAAGTAGATATTCCGAGCTGACCATCAATCTTCTTTCGTCGGTAACGGCAAAATAGAAGACAGTCACTCCCTACGTGTTCGCGTGGAGCATTTTGGCCCGGAACATCGGGACAAAGTACGAGGCCCGCTTCACCATGGAAGATCCGGATTGAGTTGAGGGGAAAGCCGTCAAGGTTGTTACCGTTGCCACATGGGCAGAGCCCAAGGCTTACCGCAAAGGAAGGGTCAGGCATGTATACTCCCAATACTATGCGGGAGAGAAAGAAGAGCCGAATTACCCGGGCCTGGTTTCTCCGCGTACCACTGATCGGAAAACACAGAGGGACATTGGTACGTTGTAGATTACGACCCGGTACAGCCTGGAGATATCATCAAAATACACGGAGGACTCTACCAAGGCGTGATCCTGAACTATCCCGATTGGCATAATATTCCGTTCGATGGCACCTATTGGTTCACCCAAAAAGGCACCGCGGATCGCCCCATTGTTATCGAGGCGGCTGGAGATGGTGAAGTGATCTTCGATGGGCAAGGGGCCGCCAATCTATTGAATGTCATGGCAACCGATCACCACATTTTCCAAGGGCTTACCTTCCGGAATGTTGATCGGGTTTTCGAAGCCGGCCGGAAACATCTGGCTGGAGCCAGCAATTTAACGGTTGGGAATTGCCGTTTCGAGAATGTTGGCAAGGGCCTCCGGACAAAGTACGCCGGTTCAAAAAACTTCCTGATTCAAGACAACGTCCTCATTGGTCGCGATGATCGTTACCAATTGTTTGGTTGGGCCGCTCACCGCGAGGGCTTTATCCCTTATGGCACCCATCTTTTGGATTCCTACTATGGCATCAAGGTGTATGCTTTTGGCACAAGTCATTGCCCATAACTCAATAGCTTTCTTCCGCGATCCCATTGGCGTACCAACTTATGGCACACCAGAGGACGAACAAGAGCTGAAAGCGGTATCGATCGATATCTAAAACAACGAGCTCCATCTTCAGGTCGATGACTTTGTCGAGGCGGATGACGACGTGCACAATATCCGCGTCACGCGAAACCGAGGTGTTAATGCCGCCGAGTACAGAATCAGTGCTCAACCTGTATTTGCGGGCCTGCTTATTACGTCAGAAATGTTCTCTACAATGTACCTTTGGGAGGGGCGCTTAAGATTCACGGCGGAGTACCGGGCCTTGCGGTTTATCACAAAACCTTCATCACCGAAAAAAACACTGGCGCTCGGTATCTGACTGGTCCGTCCAATCCGTAAAGGTCGCCCTAACTGAAGGCCCCACGATGGCGATTAGACACAAAAGGCCGCCAAGCAAGAAACTACAGCTTGGAAAAGCCAATCTAGGACAAGGTCAGGAAAACGAGGCTCACGATCTAATTTGCATTTATTTGCACCTTATATCAAGCAATCTCTGGTTCTTTATAAGGTTTTTAGTGCAAACACAGTCGAAAGGAGATCAATTAATCAACTATCCATGGATCGATTAAGCCCTGAATTTCTTGAATCGCTCTCAAATGAGATTCCTTCCCCATCTCTCATTGTATTTCCGGAGAGTATCCGCTCGAACATACAACTTATGATCGACATAGCGGGTAATGTATCCCGCCTTAGGCCGCATATAAAGACTTATAAGATGAGGGAGGTCGTGCTTGCGCAGATGAAAAGTGGCATCCGTAAGTTCAAGTGCGCCACGCTGGCGGAGACTCGCTTATTGATCGAATGCCGAGCCAATGAAGCTCTTCTAGCTCGACAGCCCGCGGGACCCGATATTTCGAGTCTTATTCAGCTGGCAAAGGAAAATCCCGATACCAGCATCTCTACGATCATCGACAATCCGGCCAGCCTGCAATCGATCGAGGCTGAATGCCGTGCGGCCCATCTTCCCATAGGAATCTTTTTGGATATCAACGTAGGCATGAACCGCACGGGAATCCGAGCTGATGATGCCGACAGTCTGTACGAAAGCACCTATGACAGTGACTGGGTGAATCTGGAAGGCCTGCACGTCTATGACGGACATATTCGCGATTCCGATGCAGATGAGCGAACAGGACACGCCCACTCCGAATACCAACCGGTGAAGGGATTGCTCGAAAGGCTGGAGGCGAAGGGTCTGCCTGTCCCAACGATCATCGCCGGCGGGAGTCCGACTTTCCCTATTCATGCCCAACGAAAAAACGTCGAGCTCAGTCCTGGAACAACCTTGCTCTGGGATTTTGGATACGGTGACCTATTCGAGGATTTGCCCTTTAAAAACGCTGCACTGCTGCTAACCCGCGTAATCAGCAAACCCGGACCGGATCTCGTTTGCTTCGACCTAGGGCATAAGGCGGTGGCCTCCGAAATGCCCCATCCGCGCGTTCGCTTGCTTGGTTTAGAAGATGACCTTGAATTCGTCGGCCATAGCGAGGAGCATCTCGTCGCCCGAACCGACAGAGCCTCTGAGCTTTCCATCGGCGACGCCTTTCTGGGAATTCCCTATCACATTTGCCCAACAGTGGCCCTGCACAACAAGGCAGTGGTCGTCGAGGGTGGAAAGCCTACGGGAACCTGGACCGTGGCCGCCAGAGATCGAATATTGGATTGATTGTATTCGAAACCCAAAGCAGCAGCGGGCTGCGTTAGATCAGATGCAAAACCGTAAGAGCGGCTTTATGCTGCGATCCCGAAGAATTAAATCACGGGATTAAACCGCTCTTACAAGAAACCGGGACTAGGGAATATTTTTATTTCCCTACAACAGTTCTGACGACTCGCAGCCAGTTTCCATGCATAATGCTCTCAATATCCGCTTCCGAATAGCCCCGATTTTCCAGCAATCCCGCAATTCTCCGCAGATCCTTAATCGTATTCAAGTCTTTGGGGCACTGTTCGGTTCCAAATCCGCCATCTAAATCAGACCCGACACCAGAATGTCGCGTTGATCCCGCTAGCTGGCAAACATGATCAATTTGATCGGCAACCGATTCCAACAGCACTCCGCTTTCCTCTGGAGTCGTCGTTCCTTTGATCCAATTAGGATAGAGCATCCAGGCGTCTAGGGCAACGCCGATCACCGCATCCCTTTCAACCAGCCGCTTGATCTGATGATCATTCAATTGGCGTTGGCCGGGGATGATCGAACGACAGTTGCTGTGACTGGCCCAAACAGTCCCCTGGAACAGATCCAGAGCTTCATCCATTCCCTCATCCGTCAGATGAGTGACATCCAAAGCCATGCTCAAGGAATCCATGGCTTTCAGCAATTCCCTCCCTCTGGGCTCGAGGGGACCCGACTCCCCTGTCCCGGGCGCGTACCGACCCGGCCCGTAGTGAGCCGGTCCCAAGGCTCGCAAACCATAGTCGTAGGCCCGCTCCAAATGATCGAGCGTCAGTAGCGAATCGGCTCCTTCAAGGCTGAGAATGTAGCCTATTGGCGTATTGTCAGGATTTTCCGCATACGATTGCAGGTGCTCATCCAAAACGCTGGCGGAAGCGATCTGCTTCATTTGCCCCTGCTCCTCCATGGTACGATACCAAGCAAGTTGTCCTTGTGTTTGGGCCCACGCCAACTCAGGACTATTCCAGCCGTAAAGTGGAGAATGCTTGGATACGCTATGGCCGATCTGAGTTGCGACACAAATCCCGATTTCCGCAGCTCGCATTTCCGGCAGGCAAACCGTTCCCGTTCCCCGGGCCTTGATGTCGGTCTTACCCTTCTCCCGCTCCCGAATATCTGATAGCGGTTGCGTCAAATCGCGGTTCCAGGAGAGCGCGTTTAGGGATAGATCAAGATGAGCGTCGAAGAGCAGCATGCGGATAACTAATTAGCGCCTATTCAATCTCAAAGATCCCTTCGATCTCTACCGAGATATTTCCCGGAAGAGAACCCATTCCTATCGCGCTCCGGGCTCCAACCCCCGTATCTTCTCCAAAAACTTCCGCGAACAATTCGCTGCAGCCATTAATGACGGCGGGGTGGTTTTCAAAGTCCGCATCGCAATTGACCATTCCCAAGAGTTTGATCACCCGCTTGACTCGATCCAGCGAACCTAGCCCCGCTTTCAAAGTCGCCAGCATTGCCAATCCCGTCTGGCGAGCTGCTGCATAGCCTTCATCCTGATCCACTTCCGATCCAACTCTTCCCTTGAGGAGAGAACCATCCGATCGCAGGGGTCCGTGCCCGGAGAGGTAAGCCATGCCATCCGCAATCACTATAGGTTTGTACACGCCCATTGGGGTCGGAGCCGGCGGGAGTTCTAAATTCAATTCCGATAGATTTGATTCTGCACTCATGCCATTGAAAAAAAGACCAGCTTACGATTAAGCGAATCCTTTCTTTGGTAATATGCAGGTTAGCAGAAATCGATTCGAATCGGGAAACCAGAGACTTTCGTCAATGGACCGAAAAGTTCTCGAAGGTCGTCAAGATCGTGAACTGCGACATTGCTCGAGCACAAGCCCAACCAAAGCCCACACCCATCGGGCTCACGCTTGTTCGAAGCCGTCGTAGCTTCAATTTGTGATGACCCTTAACATCGCCTCTGAAACAGGTAGCTAGATATTCCAGATATCGACACAACTAATTCGGTGTGCAGTGGAAGTGATCACCTGATCACTTCCACTGCACAGTACCTTCCAATCGTCTCTAACCATTTTTTTGAATAAATGCGAAACCTCAAAACACTCCAAAACTCGAACATACTTTCTTCGCGTACATAGCGTCCTTTGCGGTTAAGAATTTAGACGGTTCGCTTTCGTCGATCTCTCGGAGACCCAAATTGGCCTTTCCATTTTGTCCTGCTGGCTCCATCCTTTCCGTTAAATTTCCCGCAGGGCTTACTCCCGCCGCCATTTCATAAAGACTTCATCGACCTTCATCGCGACTGCCCCCGCCATCGTGCGGGGCAGCAATCTCAACTCTAAATTGCAATTGGCCGCCATCGGCACCGCTGGCAAAGGCCTTTCCGATACGCGATTCACAGCCAATCATAACCGAGTCCGCCATATGGCTTTCTGCGATGCCGATCTAGCGCAAACCTAATAGGCGTCCGCGTTACGGCCTGAGGTCTCCGTGTTTCAGGATTTCCGGGAAATGTTCGCCAAAGCGGGAGACTCTATCGACGCAGTGACGGTATCCACTCCGGACCATATGCACGCCTAAATCGCCCTTGATGCTATGCGGCGGGGAAAACACGTGTTTTGCCAGAAACCGCTGACCCACAATGTATGGGAACCGCGTCAAATGAAAAGGCAAGCGGACAAGTCGAAAGTCATAACTCGCCTCGGAAATCAGATTCATTCACACACGCACTACCGGACCGCCGTGCAAGCGATCCAGTCAGGTAAAATCGGCAAAGTTACCCGATTACATTCATGGGTCAATGCCCCTGGATACGGCAATTCCGGACATATAGACCGGCCGAAGAATCCGCCACCGATCCCTAGGACACTTGGTTGGGATTTGTGGCGAGGCGTGGCGCCTAAACGCCCTTACGGCGGCGATCGGGTTTATCATCCATGGGGCTGGCGGGATTGGCAGGATTTCGGCAGCGGAGCTACGGGCGATTTCGGATGCCACATCCTGGATCCCATTTTCACTGCACTCAATCTTAAAGGAGCGCCGATCGAGATCAAGGCAGAGCACACCGGAATGAACGCCGAAGAGTGGCCCACTCAAGCTACAGTCTACTACTTGTTCCCAGGTTCTCAATACACGGACAAGGATGAAATCCGCATTACTTGGTACAACGGTGGACTGCGTCCTTCCGTTGGAGGCAGCCATGTTCCCAAGGACCTTGCCCTACCAAAGAGCGGTTCCCTGATCATAGGAGAATCGGGTACGCTAGTACTCCCCCACGTCGGCGCGCCACGATTTTATCCTGAGGAGAAGTTCCCGGAAGGCAGCATCGAGATCGCTGAAGACTTGAATCACTACCATGGTTTCGTTGACGGTTGCATTAGCGGCAAACAGCCGAGTGACGGCTTCGACTACGCGGAACTCCCACCGAAGCTGTATTGCTAGGAAACATCGCCCAGCGGTTCGAAGGTGAAACCTTGCTTTGGTAGCCAAAATCTATGACCTTCAAGAACCAACAGGAAGCCAACAAATATGTTTCCCGCAACTACCAATCCGGCTGGAAGATAAAGGCAGTATCCTAGTCAAGCCGATTCAATTGCGGGCTGTTTGGCTTCGGAAAACAGTTGCTTCGCAAAATGTCCCTGCATGCCACCAAGATCGCTTAGCGAACAAGATCAATGATGAGGGTCTAAATCCGCTTCGGCTCGCGTGACGGGTTATTTGATTTCGGCAACGAAATCACTGACCAAAAAAACGAATCGCATTCACTCACTGGGCTGTGTATCCTCCGTCAACGGTCCAAGTCGCTCCGGCCACAAACGAGGCGTCGTCCGAGGCCAGGAAAGCGATCACGGCAGCGACTTCCTCGGCCTTCCCCATTCGGCCCAATGGATGAAGGCTCTTCATAGTTTCGTGAATTTCCTCATCTCCGGTAACATTCTCCGTCAATGAGGTGTATATGAAACCTGGGCACACCGCATTCACGCGAATGCTCTCCTTGGCCAATCGCACGCCCATATCTCGGGTCATTTGGGCGACGGCTCCTTTACTGTGCGGATAGGAATTGAAGCCGTCGGAAAATGGTAGCACGGTTGGATATCCCACCAATCCCATAATCGAAGACAGGTTGACAATCGATCCGCCTCCCGATTCTCGCATCGCCGCGACGGCAGCTTCCGACATGATTAACGTCCCTTTAGCGTTTACTTTCATGACCGTGTCCCAACGGGATTCGCGATCAGCATTCGGATCGACTGTTCTGGCAGTGATCCCCGCTGAGTTGACTAGGATATCAAGTCGGCCGAATTCCGCGACTGTTTCTTCGACCACTTTCTTTGCCAAGGTAGAATCAGCGACATCTCCGGTTCGGATTCGTATGCTCGACTCCTTATCCGCGAGCGCCGCAAGACCGGCCTCGTCGATATCGTAACCAACAACATTGGCTCCTTCTGACGCAAAGCGATGAGCGGTCGCTTCTCCAATGCCCGAAGCCGCCCCTGTCACAATCGCTACTTTGTCCATGAGTTTCATGGACAAAGCCTGAGTGCGAAAGATCGATCTGGCAACCACCTAGCGGAGGGTCTTTAAATGGAGTTGCAGTGGCTTCCAGAGTGCGTCTAAAGCAAGCAGCGGATACAGCAACTACGGTATAAATAGCAAAGGGGAAACTGTTTCGCCGATCATTGGATGCTTGCCTTAATCCTCCTTTACTCAAACCCTGTCGAGTTCTTCGAAGTCACGAGGAATTTAAACCTCAAAATATTATTATTCATAAGCAAATACATTCCTCTAATATCCTCCATTCCAGCATGACCTCTCGGCGAAATACACCTACCTCGCCTCTGTCAGAAAGTGAACCTCAAGGCGACTCGCCAGTTGCATGAAGATTATCCAAGCACCTGTGCAGGCTACTATGGCAGGGTCATCCCGGAGCTCAGCATCGATGCTCACGCGCTTCGGTCTTTCGCTCGCAAAACTAGCCCCACCTAGATAGACTGCTAAAACTGGGTCACTCAAAATATGGCTCTCTACGCTGCAGATACCGCCAAAAAGAACCGTCAAATTACCCACTACCACCGCGACGACGCCCTACGAACAGAAATCTTGGGCGACTATGACAAGTCTGGCGTCGCCGAGCTGACCTTCCCCCAAAAAAGCAAATCACGATCATGATTCTAGAAATTCGGAACGATTTCAGCGAGAAGATAGACTACTGGTACGCAGAAGGAAACGCCCAATTCTCTGACTGGATCGTCTTGCTCGGCCATGGCGTAACCGGCAATCTAAGCCGCCCAGTAATCGCTCTTACGGCCAGAGAGCTCAATCAGGCAGGCTTCAGCGTCTTGACTTTTTCATTTTCGGGTAACGGGGAATCGGAGGGCGACTTCCGCGACTCCTGCGTTTCAAAAGGCGTCGAAGATCTCAAAGCGGTGATGGATGCACTCGGCAGCAAGAAAATCGCCTACATTGGCCACAGCATGGGCGCAGCGATCGGTGTGTTGTCGACCGCGCGAGACAACCGGATAAGATGCCTTGTTTCTTTGGCTGGAATGGTCGATACGAGGAAATTCGCCGAAACGGAATTCGGTGGGGAAATCCCCGACCAAGGCTGCATGTGGGATGAAGAAGGCTGCCCGCTCTCGCAAGCCTTCATGACTGACCTCTGCGAAACCGTCGGCTCGGTAATCAAGGAAACCGATCGCGTTAAAGTCCCCTGGTTGCTACTCCACGGCAGCGTAGACGACGTCGTACTTCCCAAAGACAGCGAAGTAGTTAAAGAGCGGCTCGGTGACCGAGTCGATCACTTCGTTATCGCGGGTGCTGACCACAGCTTCAATGATCACCGCCAACAGCAATTGGAAGAGGTTGTGAAGTGGCTAAAGAAGCAATGTAGCTAATTGTAATGACTCGCCCGTATAGTTCGACGCAGACCCCGATTCCTGGAACAGTCGAGCCAATTTACGCAGCCCAAAGATCGACCATCCCATTAAGAACCTTTCTAGTGAATCCTTCAATCCCAATAATATGAAACAATCGATCGTTATTTTCGCCCTACTCTCCATCCTGACAACCTCGTTCGGCTCCGTCCGTATGGGAAGCGGTATAATGACCTTCGATACTGTTACCGGCTGGGGGCTCGGGGCAGATGGTAAATCAGTGCTCGGTCCCACCCATGGCTCCGTCGTTATCGACAAGGCGGGCAACATATATACAAGCGCCATCAAGGGCGTCGTCGTTTTTAATCCGGCGGGTGATGTTATCCGCACATTCATCGACGAGGAATATAGCAGCATCCACGATATGGAAATCCGCGATGAAGATGGGATCGAATACATATACGGTGCCCGAAACAAAGCTGGGTTCGGAATAAAATTCGAAACGATTTCCGGAAAAATCGTTCTGAAATTCGGTCTGAAAAACGAGTCGGGACTCGCGCTGACTGGCCTTAAACCGACTGCGATCACCGTCGCTCCAAACGGCGATATTTTTCTATCTGACGGCTACGCGAGCAATATCATTTTCAGGTACGATAAGAATGGCAAATACCTCAGCCACTTCGGCAAGAAGGGCGATGGTCTCAAAGAGTTCCACACGCCACACGGTATGACCTTAGATACTCGCTACGATCCGCCGCGCTTGCTTATCTGCGATCGCAACCATCTTCCAAGCGGAAGACTCCTACACTACGACCTCGACGGAAATTTCATAGAGGAAGCAGCGACTAGATTGAACATGCCAACATCAGTCGCGATCCAAGGCGAATACGTATCGGTTCCCAGCCTCGATGGCCGCTTGTACATACTCGACAAGAACAATTCTGTCGTATCCGTTCTTGGTTACAAATCAGACCCAGGCGAATCGTTGTATAGAGTTCACCAAGAAGACTGGGTGGAAGGGGTTTTCTCTGGAACGCACGGATCCTATTGGGATAAGGACGGCAACCTCTACGTCCAAGATTGGAACATAGACGGCCGCATCATGAAACTTGCACGCGTAAAATGGTGATTTGATTTGTCAGGCTACAAAGCTGAACCTAAGGGGGCACAGGGCTGTGAATCCGCTCCGTTTCGATCAATGTAATGTGTATTTTTTTCTTACACTAACCAACCTTAACTCGCCTGCTTACACGGCCGGTGACCACCCATTCTGCAACGGAGATATTGCCTTCGCAGTCAAAGCAGGCGTCGTGCGGGTGGACGATTTTACCAGGCTCTCATAGATGGCGCTTTGTACGCAAACCGACGCTTTTGTCGATTGGCTTGGCTCGCCAGGCTTCGTTGCCTCCAAATTGAGCGACAACTTTATTTTGCTTATCTAGAATTGTGATACGGGCTCGAAGGTCGGGTACCAGCAAGAGGTCACCCTGTACATAGATGCTAGCTGGGAAGAGAAACGCCCTACGTTTGAGTTATCTCCCATCCATATCGAACCATTGAAGGCACTTGTTTGGGCGGCTGCCGCCACCAATTTAAGCGTACAATCCCTATCGATTTGGAAGCTACAGTCTTGTTCGCCAAGCTAGGAGTAGCGTACTTTTTAGCGTTACTAGGAAATCGAAACAGCTATTCGATCTATTAAGAATGATGATTATTACCGCGATAACCTGGAACATAAATCTAAACATTCTCTATTCGGTAAATATTATAAGCCGCAATAGCTCGGTCACTTGGACCGAGATGATCAGCGCCACCTTCGAATTGTATTAGCTAAACTGAACCGCCGGACAGACTAGTTTTTAGCGATGATTCCAGATGCGTCCAAGGATGTCGGCCAATCTAAAGCGATCCTACCTCGGTCCGTACCTTAGGCCATTATATCTCGCACCAGTTGACCGTGAACATCGGTTAATCGGTAATGGCGGCCTTGGAATTTGTAGGTCAATCGTTTATGGTCGATACCCAGCAAGTGCAGCATCGTAGCGTGTAAATCGTGAACATGTACCGGGTTTTGGGTTATATTGTATCCAAAATCATCGGTTTCGCCGTGAGTGATGCCAGGCTTTACTCCAGCTCCGGCCATGAAGATCGTAAAGCAACGCGGATGATGATCCCGCCCATAATTATCTTCGGTTAATGTCCCTTGGCAATAGACGGTTCGCCCGAACTCCCCACCCCAGATAACCAAGGTATCTTCCAAGAGCCCCAGGCCTTCAAGATCCTCGATCAGAGCCGCTGATGCCTGATCCGTATCGTAACACTGTCCGGGGATCTGGTTGGGCAGTACCTTGTGCTGATCCCAACCCATATGAAACAATTGCACGAACCGCACGTCACGCTCGATGAGTCGCCGAGCTAGGATGCAATTGCTGGCGAACGTACCTCGCTTACGTGACTCTGGTCCATAGGCTTCGAATGTCGACTCCGGTTCGGTCGAAAGATCCGTCAATTCGGGCACGGAAGTCTGCATGCGGTAGGCCAACTCATACTGGGAAATACGGGTGGCGATTTCGGGATCTCCAGACTCCTCGTATTTCTTTTGATTGATGGCATTCAGGTCGTCCAGCATTCTCCGGCGAATCGAGGAGTCCAAACCGTCCGGATTATTCAAATACAGAACGGGATCCCCGATGCCTCGGAAACGGATTCCCTGATGGGTCGTGGGCAAGAAACCGCTTCCCCAGAGACGATCGTAAAGCGGTTGGCCGGCCGGACGTCCGGTTCCGGTGGAAACCATGGCCACGAATACGGGGAGATTGTCGTTCATGCTGCCTAAGCCATAGGATAACCAGGACCCCACACTAGGGCGGCCGGCGATTTGAGAACCCGTCTGGAAAAACGTAATCGCGGGATCATGGTTTATGGCCTCCGTGTACATCGATTTGATAAAGCACAGCTTATCGGCTATGCGCCCGATGTTCGGCATGAGCTCGCTGACCCAAGCTCCGCTTTCGCCACGACGCTTGAAATCGTAGATCGTCGGGGCGATCGGAAAACGCTTTTGCCCGACCGTCATTCCCGTAACGCGCTGATCTCCTCGTACGGAATCAGGCAGGTCTGTGGCGAAGCGTTTACGTAGCTCTGGTTTCCAGTCGAAAAGATCCAGCTGGGAAGGCGCTCCCGATTGGAACAGATAGATCACCCGTTTCGCCTTAGGAGCAAAATTAGGAAAGGACTTTCCCGGTCCATCCTCCGCCAATAGGTCTCGCCCGAGCAAGCTGTTTAGGGCGGCCGCGCCGAGGCCCGTCGCCGTTCTGCCGAAGAACTGGCGTCGATTCATTAGAAGGCAGGATTCTGTAATCGGATTCATGGATACAGTTTATTCCTTGGTGAGCGTTTCGTCTAAATTCAGAAGTACGTTGGCCACCACCGACATGGAGGCTAGCTTGGTGGCTTCTATCTCGTCGCTAGACGCCGAGACCCCTACTGCCACGAAGTCCTTAGCCTGTTCAGGGTTCGACTCGTAAATCTTCAAGTAATCCCGGTAGCCATTAACTAGAAGGTCTAGCGAATCCGCATCCGGTTCACGACTGAGAACGAGCTTATGACCGAAAGCGATTTGTTCGTCGGCTGACAGCCCGCCCTCAATCAGCATACGCTCTGCTAGCGCCCTTGCTGCCTCTACGAATTGCTCGTCGTTCATAAGATTCAAAGCCTGCAATGGGGTGTTCGTTCGAGTTGTCAAAACCGAACAGGCTTCGCGAGAGGCATTGTCGAAATTCATCATTGATGGCGGCGGCACCGTTCGCCTCCAAAAGGTGTATAGGCTCCGCCGGTACAGATCATTCCCCTCCCCTACGACGTATTTGTAGCCCTTGGCGCTCACTTCGTCCCAAAGACCCTCTGGCTGGTAAGGCATAACTGGCTCCCCACCGATATCCTCGACCAGAAGTCCAGATACGGCTAAAGCTTGATCCCTAATCGATTGCCCATTCAACCGGTAGCGCGGACCTCGAGCTAGCAGACGGTTCTCGGGATCCTTTTCCAAAAGGTCTTCGCTTACCCGCGAAGACTGACGGTAGGTCGAACTCATAACGATGAGCTTTTGCATTTCTTTGATATTCCATCCGCTATCGATGAAGGCGCCGGCCAGCCAATCGAGCAGCTCGGGATGGCTTGGCGACTCTCCTTGCGAACCAAAATCCTCGGCTGTCTTCACCAACCCATTTCCAAAGTATATCTGCCAGTAGCGGTTTGCAGCCACGCGAGCGGTAAGCGGATTTTCCGGATCGACTATCCACTTAGCCAAGCCCAGGCGATTTCGCGGCCATTCCGACTTCATCGGTGGCAACGTTTCCAAAGTCCGTGGGCTCAGGGATTCACTTGTATCCGGCTGATCATAAGCGCCCCGTTTTAATACATAGGACTTTCGAAGGCCGGGAGTCTCTTTCATGATGCTCACCTTCTCCGTCGCTTTCGATTCAAAGGCTTGCAGAGCCTTTTTCCGTTTCGCCAATTCCTTGACAAGAGCCTGTCCCTCAGCGCCAGCTTCAATCCATGCAACCTCCAGAGCCGCGCGAGCCGATTCACTGGCAGCCGCGAAGAGGAGATCCCTCGGGTCGAATTTTGACAAAAGGACCATCTCTTCCTCGGTTAAGGCCTTATCGTAAATCTGGACATCATCGATAACGCCCGCGCTGAGAGTCGCATCGCGCAAGAGCTCGCGAGCATCTTTTTCAGCCCGAGCGCCTATCAGCAGAGGGAGGCCGCTCGTCACAGACTCATCAAGACGGTCCAGCAGGATAGATGTTTCCACTCTCACGCCATCGATGTATAGCTGCACGCCTTCTGCCTGATTGCTGCCATTCCAAACCACTCCGATCCTGGTAGGCTTGCCGGGCTTGATAACCGGCCTCGACACAACCTCTACCCCTTTCTCCTTTTCCCGATCCTGCATCAGTTGAAAGGATACCCGGTAATCCTTATTAGGACCCGCATCCTCAAGCATAATACGATACCCATTGAGCGAATCCTTTTCCGCCATGACCAGAATCGGCCCTTCTGAACCAGCGAATCGGGCCGGAGCGTTTATCTGGGCCAGCCAGGTTTTTGGCTGACTAGAATCATATCCGCCTTCATGAGCGCTTTCGATCTTGATGTAGCCCGTCCTTCCCAGCCGGAAACCCGAACCATAGGTCGCATCGCCGACAAGACGGGCCTCACTCTCAGATCGTCCGATTAAAAGGCCTTTTCTCAAGGGATTACGAGCATCTATCGTTGTCCTATTCACCTCCGCGTCGAGCGGCATGTGCAGCGACGCGAGAGGTAGAGATTCGAGTGTTTCCACTTTTTTAGAGCGAGCCGCCTGCTGTTCTGCTATCCATGCTTGAAAGGCTTCGCTATTACGCCCTGGCAGTTCTTGTATTCGAGCTTCTGTTTCCGCTACATCTTCCTTGAGTCGCTCATGCTCTTCCCCAGTCCCTCCGGTGTAGACCACCATATTTGGAGTGGGGGCGATCGTTCCGTCCTGTCCATGCTCGTCGATATTGTTGAAGAACGCGAACAGACTGTAGAAGTCTTTCTGAGTAATCGGATCGTATTTATGGTCGTGGCAGCGAGAGCAATTCATAGTCAGACCTAGCCACACGGTCGATGTCGTCTCCACGCGGTCGGCCACGTACTCGACTATGAATTCGTCAGGAACGATACCTCCCTCGTTGTTAATCCTGTGATTCCGATTGAAAGCGGTCGCTAATCGCTGCTCTCGGGTGGGACTCGGCAACAAATCCCCAGCCAGCTGTTCGATAGTAAACTGATCGAATGGCATGTTGGCATTGTAGGCATCAATTACCCAATCTCTCCAAGGCCATTGGCTACGCCGCATGTCGTTTTGATACCCCCCCGAATCCGCATACCTGGCAGCGTCCAGCCAAACTAGAGCCATTCGCTCGCCATAGCGGGACGATGCCAGCAATCGATCCACTACACGCTCCCAGGCTTCTTCGCTCTCGTCGCTGAGAAAGGCATCCACCTCCTCTGGCGTCGGTGGCAAACCAGTCAAATCTAGGCTAACCCGACGTATCAGCGTTTGTTTCGAAGCTTGAGGCGATGGCTCTAAGCCTTCCTTCTGCAATCGTCTTGCGATGAATTGATCGATAGGGTTCGTCACCCAATTTCGGTTCGCCGCGGAAAGCTCTGGAGCTTCGGGCCGCGTGATTGGCTTGAACGACCAATGTCGATCATACTGAGCCCCTTCGGATATCCAGCGATCTAAGATGCGTTTTTCTTCGTCAGACAGCGATAATTTGGACTCGGGCGGCGGCATCCGGTCTTCCAGTATTTCGTCTTCCCAGATTCGATGATGGGCCTCGCTGGCCTCGAGATCTCCCGGCGCGATGCCTGCGTAGCCTCCCAAATCGGCGATCGCCCGCTCGCGCGTGTCCAAGCGGAATTCCGACTTCTGGTTATCCGCGTCCGGACCGTGGCAACGAAAACAGTTGTCCGACAAGATCGGCCGCACGTCCCGATTGTAGTCCAGCTCGACGCCTGCTGTTTGACCAAAAACGGTTAAAGAGCCCTGAGATAAGACAACGACCAAAGGCAGCGTTTTGGCTAAGAAACAATTGGCCGGTCGTCTTGCTAATTGGATCATCCTGATTTCCACTCTGATTTCTCGTATCGGCTAAAATTAAAGTCAGTTCCCATTAGTTTCTTCGGAATACCTTAAATTACCACTTTTTATGCCTCCCGTCCATAATTTCAACTGGATTAGCAATCGCAGCCGAACTCAGCTGTCCGATAATCGCTGTACTTCGAGCGCTCGACGCGCTTTAAATCTTCGAGATATGAAGCCCTTCACTACCCTAATCACGCTCACTGCCGTTCTCCTCGTTGTTGGCTGCTCGTCGAACAAAACTGGACTGGAATCAATCTTCAATGGACAGGACCTAAGCGGCTGGAAGTCCAACAACGCCGTTTGCTGGCAGGTGAAGGATGGCATTCTCCACGCCGTCAATGACCCGGAACAGAAAGGCGACGTTCTGCAAACGGAGAAGGCCTACAAGAATTTCGTGTTCCAGGCCGACTTCAAGTTTGGCGAGGGCCGCATCGATACCGGCATCTTCCTGCGCGACACCAAAGAGCAAATACAGATCGGGGAATCCGGCAGCCTCAAGCGCGACATGACCGCCCTCCCCTACATTCCCGGCAAGGGCTATCCCATCCAAGTGGAGACCGCTCAGGGTGTATTCGATCGGGAAGGCTGGAATACTATTAAGGTGCAGGTGGCAGGCAACACCTACACTACTTGGCTCAATGGCACGGAAATCATGACTTACGAATCAGAAACCATCGTTCCCCAAGGCCCGATTGGAATTCAAGTACATCCTAAGCGCGAGATGAGCGTCGATTTCCGCAATATCCTGGCCCAGGAGCTGCCCTAGGGATATTTCGTCATCGTCCCGCATTTGCGGGACTAGGAGTCCTCGTCTTCGCCGAGTTCAATAGGATCCGTCTGTAACGGATGTAAGGTTTTCAACTTTTTATCGAAGACCATTTTTGGCGATTCCGCAGACTCGTATTGGCGTCAAATTAAGCTCGTCCAGAGGTCGAGCTCCACCCTTCATAACCACTAGGAGAAGGTGGAAAGCGACGGCCTGCCTCGGCGTAGCTCTAAGCGAAGACGGGTCCCGGCACGCTCTGCAGCGAACCACCTCGCCATAAACCAGGAAAACGGACGCGTATTCTGCATAATAGACTTTTCCGCTACGGTGTTCTCCCGTCGAAATCACTGCGACTGCGTTCAGGTTCGAGAGGGAATGTAATCGGCGCATTGTCTCTTTGCGAGCGATAGATCGCCGTGAACAACTCGACTACACGCCTGCCCGCCAATCCATCAGCCAATGGAGGCCTGTCCTCTATGATACTATCTAAGAAGTCCTCGATTTGCAGACGATGATAATAGTTGATTGGATCGACTTCCGAGAAACGCTCGCCATCCGCTTTCTCCCAATCCTCCCGTCGATCGCTCTCTCCAGGAACGGTCCAGATATCGTTGAACGGGGGCTCTTCGATCTTACTCATACCCGCAACAAACATCTGGCCGCCATCAGTCTGCACGCTAACGCAAGCCCCATTGCTTCCTAGGACTTGAACCTTTCCTTGGATAGCCGGATTAAACGAATTGCTAAGTACGATATTGGCCAAGCCCCCGTTCTTGAATTTCGCTACCGCGACAGCGGTATCCTCAACTTCGATATAGGGATGATTGAGATTTCCCCAGTAACCGAAGACCTCTTCCAATTCGCCCATATACCAGAGCAGGAGATCTAATTGGTGGGGAGCTTGATTAACGAGCACGCCTCCACCCTCTCCATCCCAGGAACCCCGCCAACGATCGCTATCGTAATAGGCTTCGTCCCGCCAACCGAGGATAGTAGCGAATCCGAGAATGGGCTCGCCAACTCTTCCATTGTCTATGGCTCGTTTCACGCGTAAGCAAGGCTCGAAAAAGCGCCGTTGGCTCACCATGCCGAGCTTGCCGCCACCCGCATCCACAGCTTCAAGAATATCATCGCAATCTTCGAGCGAGGAAGCTAGCGGCTTTTCTATCAGGAGGTGAACGCCCGCCTTCGCGGCAGCGACCGAAACATCTCGGTGGGCTGGATGAGGCGTGCACACCAGAAGGACTTCCACTCCGGATTCGGCAATGAAAGCATTTAGATCGGTGTATCCCTTTACTCCATACTGATCAGAAAATTCTTTCGTTTTCTCCGGATTGCGGCTGCAAACCGCTACGAATTCCGATTGCGGCAATTTTTGCAGGGCGGCCGCATGTATGTGGGCGACTTTTCCCAATCCGATTAATCCAGTTTTCAATGATTTCTTTGGCATGATTTCGGTGAAGGCGTTTTGCGGAGTTATACTTATGGACAGCAGACCATACTGAGATCGCGGGAATTTCTTCGACGGTTTCTAGTAGGAGCGGCTTTACGCCGCGATTCGTCCGAAGACAATATCGATCGTGGCATAAAGCCGCTCCTACACTAGAACCTATACTTCCAGCTTGGGTTGTGTAAACAGGCAAGATGCCTTTTATACTCTCAGGGTGCATCCAGCCGATCCGCTCTGGCATCGAGAGCCACGATAAGTAGCCTGGCATTTCGGATGTTGGCCTTAAATACAACATCCAGAAGATCGCCTAGGAGCGGGACGGCGCCGATTAAGATATCGGTCAATTGGTTAAAGACAATTTTCAGAGCCAATGACCAACCCAAGTTGAATTTGTACACGACATAAAGATAGTAGAAAAGCGGTGTCGCCGTGATCACATCGCCGACGCCCGGTATGAGACCAGCTATACTGTCCCAACCTATGCGAACCCGAGTTCCGGGAATGGGGAACGCTACATCAAGCAGATTAGCAATTCGATCGAGCCGCAGAATTGTCGCATCGATCTCGAGTTTCACTGCGATTATTCTCGCGCCGACAGGCCAATTGCTAAGGTTTAAGAATCACTTTGGCCAATCCTTTTTCACCGTTGTATAGACGGTCGAACCAGGAAGCGCCTTCCGATAGCGGAACCGTAGCGCTGATGATTTCGTCAACACGAATCGTCCCATCCGCAATAAGATTCAAGCAAGCTGGATACTCTCCAGCAGAACCACAGGTGCCGATTAGATTGATTTGTCGCGTGACGACTTCTTGTAAGCCAAAATCCACGACCGGTTTCAAGTTTCCAACCAGCGTAACGGTTCCTCCTTTGCGAACGGAGTCGATCGCGGTTTTCAGCGTAGGATCCATTCCGACCACTTCGAAAGCATGATCGGCACCCCTGCCCTCAGTAAGATCCCGGATCGTTTCCATAACGTTAACGGAATCCGCTTTGACCGTTTCACCGGCACCCAGCTTTTTCGCCAAGGCCAAGCGCTCTGCATCCAAATCCACGGCAATCACCTTCCCGCAACCTGCGGCTTTTAGCGCTTGGATAACCAGCAGGCCGATCATTCCCGAGCCCACGACAACTGCAGAATCGTCCAACTTGATCGGCGTCAAATCCACCGCATGGACCGCTACGGACACCGCTTCCGTCAATGCGGCATGCTCGAAACTCAACGAATCCGGCAATTTGTATAGGATGCGCTCCGGCACCGCGACAAACTCCGCAAACGCCCCATGGTTCCGATAATCCCCGCAGGAGACTCCGAGCACCATCCGGTTGTCGCACAAATTGGTTTCGCCACGTCGGCAGTGCCAACAGTCGCCGCAATAGACCATGGAATCGAAGGTAACGCGATCTCCCGGCTTCCACACGCTTGAGTCAACCGCGCTGCCCAGGGCTTCGATTACGCCTGAGGCTTCGTGGCCCATGATTATCGGGGGAATCCGCCGGCCTGAACTGCCGTCCATACCGTGGACATCGCTGCCGCAGATGCCGCAAGCCTTTACACGGATCAAAACCTCGTCGACCTTAATGACAGGATTATCCACCTCCTTATAATCAAATGCGCTTTCAGCGACTAATTCTAGGGCTTTCATAAAATACTCGTCACTTTTGTTGTTGAAATACTACTACGAGTTTCACCAATCGAAAACGGCGACGCAAGACTCTATCCCCGCACCGACTCATTCTCCATCAAGCACCCTACGGAGAATGGGTTCTCGGACTTCAATACTCTCGCAAAGCCTCATCTGCACACGAGCCCGATTCAGGTTCTGCGATCCGTAACTGGTTTTGAAGTACACATCGCCAGCCAGATAATCCGTAAAGAACCGAAGACCTAGCTCGAAAGCGATCAGGCGAATCGAGTCATACAGATACTTGCGATCCGCATCCGTAAGGAATTTGTCCGCCTGCTTCAGATAGCCTTTCACGAGAGTGTCGAAAAGGTCGGTGTCGATGAAAACCTCCTTCAGATCGCGAGCCTCCTCGCCTGCCGGATTGCAAACCGAGCGCACGCAATCGCCAAAATCATACTGAATCAGACCCGGCTTGACAGTATCCAGATCGACGATGGCCGTGCCCTTGCCCGTGATATCGTCGATCATTATGTTCGATATTTTCGGATCTCCATGGATCGGACGATGCTGCAACTCGCCGCGCTCAATGGCCTCTTCGAGCACGGTGGCAAATCCTCGGCGCTCCTCGACAAATTCCCCGATTCGACGGGCTTCGGACGATGCGGCCATTCGTTCTTGAGCCTCATCCTTTTGCATCACCCTATCGAACTGCTTCAGATATTGAGGAGTCACATGGAAACCAGGTAAAGTATCCGCCAATTGATCCGCCGGAAAATCCGCGATAACGCTTTGAAAATGCCCTAAAACATAACCCGCTTCGTGCGCATGCTCAGGATTCAAAACCGTTTCATGGGAGGTCGCCGATGCGATCATCGAAAGGGCTCTCCAGTAATTGCCCTCGGAATCCAGATAGTAATCCAAGCCATCCCGCGTTTTGATCACCCTTGGCAGTTGCCAAATGCGCTTCGATTTCTCCGCCTGAGCCTCCAATTTACCATGGGCATAGTCGGTAATCGCCTTGACATTCGACATCACCAAATCAGGCCTCGGAAACACCGCTTGGCTTATTCGCTGCAGAACGAATTGGTTTTCTGAATACGTAGTTCGTTTGATTACCCGATAGGTATCGTTAACATTGCCCGAATCTATATTCAGGACTGTGACAACTTGGCCGGGAGCAATGAAATGGGAGGCTATGGCTTCAGGGTTCATAGAATTACGGGTTTTAGAAGTAAGCTATTCCTCAAGGGAACTCTCCAAGAAAAGACGGCGGTAAGCAAGATCGGGCAACAAGCAAACGCAACCTCAAAACTTTTCTTGCACTCGGCTGGACAGGATACGTTCTAAGATCCTATCATAGAACTTCTTTTTCTAAATCAGGATCGCTGGCGCCTCGCCCGATCTTTTGAAGTGTTCTACTTCAAACCCATTTCTTCTAAAAGCGGGTCTACTAGAAGGAGTTTACTTGGTTTTGTAAGTACAGGAGCGGGTTTATCCCGCGATTTCTCCTGCTTTATGTTCACCAATCTTCTCCATCGCGGGATAAACCCGCTCCTACAATGGACTTTTTAACACGCCCTAATAAATAGGTTTAACTGTCAACTTAGACTCTAGCTGATATTTTTTTGTGGGCGAACACTGACGCCTGTGCTCTAGCATGCTTCATACCGAGGAGCAAACGCGACGACACCTCAACGAACGCAGTAAGAATAACAAATTAAACCAACTCGATCTTTTCCAAAAATTGTTTAAGTTTGGCGGAC
>Ga0066378_10000131_pt1 | contig 31385 bp, 20 predicted proteins | sample Knorr_S23_td_DCM_FD_70947 | JGI IMG/M metagenome (GOLD analysis project Ga0066378, IMG submission 70947) | Marine microbial communities from Southern Atlantic Ocean transect - Knorr_S23_td_DCM_ad_71m_LV_A | ecosystem: Environmental > Aquatic > Marine > Oceanic | place: Southern Atlantic ocean...
TTTTTCCAGTTGCGCCAGGAGCGTAGCAGAAAGCGGCGTCGCCCCCAAACACCAGATCAGGGCAAAGAGAGACCAAGCCGTAACGGCCCTGGATTTCGACCCAGAGCGCCAGCAGCGAATCCCCCACCACAGCACGCCCAACCAAATCCACGCCAGCGGATCCAGGGCGGCATCGAGCAACTTGCTGAGACGTAAGTCGACCATTTGAATCAGACACCATTCTATGAGCCGATCCGGAAAGCTCAAACCCACAGATGGAAAAATCGGTTGTTTTGTCACCCAATGAAACGCAGATTGTTGCCGACTCTGCGTCCCATGAATCTCACCCAAGACCCGATCGGACCCCTCATCCAGAAACTGGCCATCCCTGCCAGCGTGGGATTTTTCTTCAACACCATGTACAATGTGGTGGATACCTATTACGCAGGCAGCCTTTCAACCGATGCACTGGCTGCGCTTTCCATCGCTTTTCCCGTCTTTTTCATTCTCATCGCCATCAGCAATGGTTTGTCTCAGGGAGCCACTGCGCTGATGGCCCATGCGCTGGGAGCCAAAAACCCGAGGGAAGCCGCAGATCTTTCACGGCAATCCGTGTTGCTGGGCCTGATTCTAGGCGTCCTTCTGACCGGGGCAGGCTGGATGTTGGGCCCCAGCATGTTTCGCATGCTTGGGGCAGAAGGGTCTTATTTGACGCTTTCCCTGACCTACATGAACATCATCTGGGCAGGCACCCTTTTTTTCATCGCCCAGTCCATGATCAATGCCACACTCCAAGCGCAAGGCGACACCACAACGTATCGCAACTTACTCATCGTTGGCTTTTTTCTCAATCTGCTGCTCGATCCCTGGCTAATGCATGGCGGCCTTGGCGTGCCGGCAATGGGCATGGCTGGTATTGCCTGGGCGACGGTGCTCATTCAGGTCGTCGGGGTGTTCTACCTGGTCTGCCGCGTGATGGGTTCCTCTTTGAGGTGGTCCTTGAGATTGGGAGATTGGAAACCCCAGTGGCACCTGTGGCGATCCCTTATCGCTCAGGGTTTTCCTGCCGCCGTGAACATGATGACCGTGGCAGCAGGTATCTTCATCATCACCTGGTTCATCAGTTTTTTCAGTAAGGAAGGGGTTGCCGCCTACGGCATTGCCACTCGCATTGAACAGATCCTTCTCTTACCTACCATTGGGTTGAATGTCGCCGTGCTCACCCTGGTAGGGCAAAATTATGGAGCCCGACAGTTGGAAAGGATCTACGAGGTGCGGCAAACGGCGCTGCGCTGGGGCCTGGCCATGATGACTCTGGGTGGCATGCTCCTCTACCCCATGGCCGAAACCACCATGGCATGGTTCACCGACAGTGAAGCCGTCATCACTTTGGGGGGCGATTACCTGAGAGTAGCGAGCATCACCCTCTGTTCGTATGTCATCCTTTTTCAGACCGTGTTCATGTTGCAGGGTCTCAAACGCCCCATGGTCGGGCTTTGGATCGGGCTCTACCGGCAAATCGTGGCTCCCCTGCTTGTCTTCTATGGATTGGCCTATGGATTGGATTGGGGAATCGATGGCATTTGGTGGGGTATTTTCGGAGTGACCTGGAGTGCCGCGCTGTTTACTTTGGTTTACGGGAAGCGCATTCTTAAGAAGTTGACGGCCCTCACACCTTCCCAATAAAGCATGGATGCTTCTGCCAACATGACGCCCGATCCTGCCTCTTCGGCTCACATGCCCCGGCATGGCATTCGCAGTCTGGATGAGCTCCAGCAGCTGACCCAACTGGCTGCTGCGCTTTCGGGGTGCTCCACCCTTCTCATTCATCTTTGTCAGGAAACGTCGATCACCCTTATCACGGGACGGCAGTGGGAGCCCTCAGCTCAGGATCTCGAAATTCCCTTCTGCCGATTTGCCTTGAGCCAACCCGAGCCCACAGTGATCGAAGATGCCGATCGACACCCGGAATGGGCAAGTTCTCCGCTGGTAGCCGGTCCTTGGCAATTCAAGTTCCTTGCAGGATTTCCGATTCGAGGCAAACAGGGAGAGCTCATGGGGCTTCTGACATTGCTCGATCCCCAGAATCTGCATCTGGATTCAGCCGTCCTGCAGGCCTTGGGCATTGTTGCTCGCCAGGCAGCCTCAGCGATCCTTCTGGGAGACACGCGGGCCCGTATCAGTCAGCTTTCTGACGAGCATCAGAAGGTCAAGAGGGCCTACGACGACTCAGAGTCGTTTTATCACAATCTCGTCGAAAGTCTTCCCCAGCACATCATCCGTAAGGATCTGGAGGGGCGCTTCACCTTTGCCAACCAGAACTTCTGTCGGGCGCTTGGTAAGGAATTGAAGGACATTCTTCAAAAAACGGATCTCGACCTTTTTCCCGCACACCTTGCTCGGAAGTATCAGCAGGATGATCAGCAGGTCATGCACACCGGACAGAAGATCGAAACCACTGAGGCAAACGAGGGCTTGAATCAGCAAACCAGCTATGTCCATGTCATCAAGACGCCTCTTTTTGACACCAAGGGCAAGGTATCAGGCATTCAGGGTATCTTCTGGGATGTCACCGAACAGATTCATACCGAACAGAATTTGGCCTCGGAGCGTCAATTGCTTCGCTCCTTGCTGGAAACCATACCAGACCACGTCTACTTCAAGGACACGGCTTCCCGTTTCATCCGATGCAGCCGTGAACTCTCCGACCGCCTCGGCCTCAAAAACCCTTCCCTTGCCGTGGGGAAAACCGACTTTGATTTTTTCAAAGAAGAGCATGCTCGTCCGGCATTCGAGGATGAGCAACACATTATTCGGACCGGGGAACCCATCATCAACAAGATCGAAAAGGAAACCTGGCAAGATGGTCAAGTCGGGTGGGTCCTGACCAGCAAGATGCCTTACAGGGATGAAACCGGAACCATCATCGGCACCTTTGGCGTCTCCAAGGACATCACCAAACTCATCCAGACGGAGGAGGCCCTGAGACAAGCGGAGCAGAAATATCGGGATATCTTCGAAAAGGCGGTGGAGGGTATTTTTCAAACCACGCCCGAAGGGCATTACCTCAATGTCAACCCAGCCCTGGCACGCATTTACGGCTACCCGACTCCCGAAGCACTGCTGGATTCCCTGACCGACATTCAGAAGCAGCTCTACGTCGATCCCTCACGCCGCGCCACCTTCCAGCGCATCATGAAGGAGCATGGTGAAATTCATGAATTTGAGTCTGAAATTTTTCATCGAGATGGAAAGAAAATCTGGATCAGCGAGACCGCTCGAACCGTATGCGATGAGGCCGGAACCATTCTCTACTACGAAGGTTTGGTCGAAGATATTTCCGAGAGAAAACGGGCCGAAGCTGCCATGGAATTTGCTCGTGATGCTGCCATGGAATCCAATCGCCTCAAGTCGGTCTTCCTGGCCAGCATGAGTCACGAAATACGCACCCCGATGAATGGCATCATCGGCATGACCTCACTCCTGAAACAGACCTCTCTTTCCGAGGAACAACACACCTTTGCCGAGACCATTGAAACCAGTGCCAATGGACTCTTGCGCCTGATCAATGACTTACTGGATTTCTCCAAGATCGAATCGGGAAAAATGACCTTGGAGAAAACCTCCCTGGCCCTCCACGACATCATCGAGCAATCGGTCGGGTTGCTGGCAGATCAAGCCCAACAAAAGGGACTGGAGATGATCCTCAAACTCGACCCACAGGTACCTCAACAGGTTCTGGGAGACCCGGTTCGGCTGCAGCAAATCCTCAACAACCTGTTGGGCAACGCCATCAAGTTCACGCAGAAGGGCGAAATCCAAGTCATGGTCCAGACCCTCAAGGCTCAGCGGGACACGCACTGGGTTCAATTCCAAATCAAGGACACAGGGATCGGCATCAAGGAAGAGGCCATGGAAAGCATCTTCGAAGCCTTCATGCAGGCCGACGACTCCATGACGCGTCAATATGGAGGTACGGGCCTGGGCTTGGCCATCACGCGGCAGCTGATCGAGCTCATGCATGGACAACTGCATGTGGAGAGCACTCACGGCAAGGGGTCTTGCTTCTGGTTCACACTTCCCCTTGAAATGGGCAAGGGGAAGCTCACCTTTGAGCGATCAACTCCTTACCCCTGGAGCGGCTCCAAGGCGCTGATTCTGGAGCCCAACGATCATTCCCAGGAAGCCCTGGCTCCCATCTTGAGAAACTATCGTTTCGACTACCATTTCATGACCCAGGGTAAACAGGCGATTGCCGAGTTGTCCAAAGTCCAGCGCAGCGATGCCCCCTATCGATTTATTCTGGTTAATGACAGCCTGAAGGATCAGGCCGGCATCGATTTCTGTCAGGTCGTGCACGATTTGAAACTAAGCCCCGCTCCCACGTTGATTCTCATGACCTCCATAAGAACCCAGCCCGACAAAAAGAGGCTGGAGCAGTGTGGCATCCAATTGGTGGTGAAAAAACCCATCATGCAGGGTGTTTTCACTCGAGGATTCAATCGATTGTTCAAATCGCATGCATCGGAACCCGAAATCGAAAAGGAAGACACTTCGGCCGTTACAATGCATCAGGTCCAACCTCTGAGCGGAGAACATCCCGAGGTGCTGGTGGTAGAAGACAACCCCGTCAATCAGTCGGTTGCCGAGCACATGCTGAAAAAACTGGGGTTTCGTCCCACGGTGGCTGAATCCGGCGACCAAGCGCTGGAATGGGTTCAGCGACATCCCTTTGCCATGATCCTCATGGATTGCCAAATGCCGGGCCTGGATGGCTATCAGACCACCTATAAATTGAGATCCATGGAGCGCCTGGGCCAGACGAAGGCAAAGGTTCCCATCCAGATCATCGCCATGACAGCCAATTCCATGGATGGAGACCGGCAAAAGTGCCTTGAGTCTGGCATGGATGACTACATTGCCAAGCCCGTCCTCATCCATACGCTGGCGTCAGCCTTGAAACGGGCCATGAATCTTGAAGGCGACTCGACTGAGGAAGGGAACCCCCATCCGGAGGAGGCTTCCACCAAGTCCACTTCAGACCATGCGCCTGTCGAGCCGGATAGGCCCACCCTCGATCATCAGATCCTGATGACTTACATCGATGAGGCAGCAGACAAAAAGGAAAGCATGCTGGCCAAGCTAACCCACCTTTTTGTCGACAACGAGTGCCCCAAGCGACTGGAGGCGTGGAGAGAGGCCTTGGAAACCACCGATCGCGATGCGATTGGCCGCTGCGCACACAGCCTGAAGGGCAGCGCCGCGAACATGGGAGCTCAACGATTGTCCCAGCATTGCGCAGAGATGGAAACAAGGGCTCAAGACATGTCCCGAGAAGCTCTGGAGCAAGGGCTTGACGAAGCTCTTGCTCTGGCGCAGGAGGCCTGTGATGCACTGAAAGCCTTCCTCGATTCCTAGAGTCCTGCCTCTTCGATAATAGGTCTTGCCCTCTCTGTGGGAAGGGCTTTGGATAGCCTCATGTCAACACCCATGCTGATTCGCAAGGCCTTGCTGTCCCTTTGGGGGATCCGCATCCTCCTGCTTGCCTTTTGCCCTGTCTTGGCAGACGGACCAGCGGACAATCAAAGCCATCAGGTTCGCCCGATCCCCCCTGAGGGCACTCCCTGGAATGAAGATCAGGTCTCTCAAATACAAAAGCCCCTTCAAGCATTGCAGGCCAGGCTCAAGCAAAGCAGACGAAGCCTGAAGGGAGACTCAGAACGTTTGAGACTTCTGTGTGATATCGATGTCTTTGTGTCTGCCGTCGAAGTCGCCCTGACTCATCAGGAAATCTATGATCCAGAAAAAAGCATGGCTCAGGCACAAGAACAGCTCGATGTTGCCTCGGCCCGCCTGGAGGCCTTACTGGAAAGGGGACCGACCTGGCTCGACAAAGCCGGACTGGTTCCCAGAGGATATCGCTCGAAGATCGATGATTCCATTCAGCCCTATGGTCTGGTCTTGCCCGACACATGGCAGCCTCATTCTCCGAAGCCCTACCGCCTGGACCTATGGTTTCATGGTCGGGGAGAAAAGCTCACGGAGCTGGATTTTCTCCATCAGCGGCTGCATCAGAAAGGAGCCTTCACCCCACCGGATACCATCGTGCTGCATCTCTACGGACGTTATTGCAATGCCAATAAATTTGCCGGAGAAATGGACCTCTTTGAAGCCCTGGATCATGTCAAAAAAGATTTCTCCATCGATGAGAACCGTATCCTCGTCCGGGGTTTTTCCATGGGGGGAGCCGCCTGTTGGCAATTCGCCACTCATTACGCCGGGCTTTGGGCTGCAGCCGCACCCGGAGCCGGTTTCTCAGAAACCAAGGAATTCCTCGAATTCTTTCAAAAGGAGGAACTCAAACCTTACTGGTGGGAAACCCGCTTGTGGAATCTCTATGATGCCACGGTCTATGCTGAAAACCTCTATCACTGCCCCACCGTCGCCTACAGTGGAGCGGTGGATCGACAAAAGCAGGCTGCGGATATCATGGCCCGCTACATGGAGCGTGAGGGCTTGAGCCTGACCCATCTGGTAGGCCCCGATACAGCGCACAGCTACCACCCCCAGACGAAGCGCGAACTCGAAGATCGCATCGATGCCTTAGCTCGGATCGGACGAGACCCCCTCCCTCGAAAAATACGTTTCACGACCCACACCTTGAGATATCACCGCATGCATTGGATCACACTCACCGGTCTTCAGGAGCATTGGCAAAAAGCACGTATCGTTGCAGAAATGGAGAATGATTCCATCGTCCGCATCCAGACGCAAAACGTCTCTGCCTTTCGGATCGACATGGCCTCAGGGACCTGTCCTCTGGACCCCACACGTGCCCCCACCCTTCAGGTCGATGGGCAAACCATTCAGGCACCCCGCCCCTTGAGTGATCGTTCCTGGTCCGTTCAACTGGTTCAAAGCAAAGACTCATGGGCTCTGGGCACGTTATCTCAGCCAAAGGTGCTGCGCAAGCGGCATGGCCTGCAGGGTCCGATTGACGATGCGTTCATGGGGCGCTTTCTCATGGTGGGACCCAGCGGTTGGCCCCTGAACCCCCAAGTGGGAGAGTGGGTAGCCTCTGAAATGGGACATGCCCTGACGCACTGGCGCCAGCAGTTTCGAGGGAATGCCCGATTCAAACTGGACCGCGAGGTCGATGCCTCGGACATTGCTGAAAGCAATCTCATCCTCTGGGGGGACCCCGCCAGCAACTCCGTGATCCGGGATCTGATGGAAGCACTCCCCATTCAATGGGATGCCAGCGGAGTGCGGCTGCCCGATCAGAGGTGGGATGCCGGCCATCACCTTCCAGTCATGATCTATCCCAACCCACTCAACCCTGAAAAATACATTGTGTTCAACAGTGGCTTCACCTACCGGGAATACGATTATCTCAACAACGCGCGGCAGGTACCCAAACTGCCTGACTGGGCCATCATCGACATTCGTCAACCCGCTTCACCACGCTGGCCCGGTGGTATTGCTCAGGCAGGTTTTTTTGACGAAAAATGGCAGTGGAAGCCTCAACCCAAGATCGCTCTTTCCGAGGCAGCGACCGCACCCTGATTTCTATCACATGTCCTCAAGCTCCCAACCTTTCTACGAATCGGAAAAGGCCATCAGTGAATACCTGCTCTTTCACTACGGTTCATCACAGGAACAATGCCCCCACCCTGAGGGTCCCTCCGAAGCACTCCACTATCCCGAGCGCTGTGTCTCCCAATGTCTCCAGAAAGAGCTGCTGGGAGATCATCCAAGGGCATTGGACCTCGGATGCGCTGTCGGGCGCTCGACCTTTGAGCTGGCGCGCCATTGCCACGAAGTAGTCGGTATCGATTATTCGCACGGATTCATTGAACATGCCAACAAGCTTCGAATCGAAGGCTCCCTGCCTTACCGGTTCGCTGTCGAAGGCAACTTGACTCAAGATGCCGTTGCCAAAGTCCCCGATGAAATCGATCGAGATCGAGTCCGCTTTCTGCAAGGTGACGCCATGCACCTGCGCGAGGACCTGGGGGTTTTTGATGTCGTCTTGATGGCCAATCTCATTGATCGGTTGGACGATCCCGTTGCATGCTTGAGTCAATTGAGTGGCCTGTTGAAATCAGGAGGACAGCTCATCATCACATCTCCCTACACCTGGTTGGAGGCCTACACTCCTTCGACGCATTGGCTGGGTGGCTTGCAAAGGGACGGGGAAGACGTGCAAACCCTGGATGGCTTGCACCATCATCTAAACCCCGCTTTTCAATGGACCCAGACGCTCGAACTGCCCTTTCTTATTCGAGAGCACGCACGCAAATATCAATGGAGTGTGGCTCAAGGCTCGTGCTGGGTGCGACGGTAGGCAAGCTGGGATAGCACTGACAGGCCACTCAAGGCCGCTGTCTCCGAGCGTAGAACCAAATCACCCAAAGAGCAGGGGCGGGCACCCTTCTGACGCAGAAGGGTCCGTTCTTCTGGAGTAAAATCCCCCTCGGGCCCGACACACCAGCAACCCAATTCATAGGTTTGCTCGAATGCGGCTTCCAACAAGGTAGGCTTCTCCATTCCCTCATCCAGATCGCCATAAAAAACCCGATGGGTCGATGGGAAGGCCTGAATCCAGAATGCCAGAGGTTCCGGAGCATGCAGACTGGGCTTCCATGCCTGGCCACACTGCTTCATGGCCTCCAGGAGGTGGGTTTCCCATTTCTGCATCTTGGCTTTCACTTCACCAGAATGCCAGCGAGCAACGGATCGATCGCATTGAAGTAACCAAATCTGCTCCGCGCCAAGCTCAACAGCTTTCTGCATCGCGAGGTCCAAAGCCTTGGGCTTGAGCAAGGCCAAAGCAAGCCCCAGGCGCTGCTGGGGTCGTTGCTGCACCCGACGGTGCGTCACTTGAACGGTGACCGATTGCCTCTGAATATCCTCAGTACGACCCTCCAACACGCCTCCCTGGCCATCGATGATCTGAACCGAATCTCCAGGTTTGAGACGTAGCACTTGTTGAGCGTGTCGCGCATCCGGCTCGCTCAGCTGGCAGAATTCTTGAGCGCATGCCTCGGGTGGAAGAAAAAAACGATGCATGCCGCGCGATACCGTTTATTGCCCGGTAAAAAACTTCTTGGCCTTCTCAAAGAACCCATGGGAGATGGGATTGACGCTGGCATCGCAGCTCTGTGCGAAGGACTCCAACTTTTCCTTTTGTTCTGAGTTGAGTCGAGTGGGCACTTCGACCAGAACGCGCACATGGAGATCTCCCCAGCCATAGCCCTTGACGTTTTTGACTCCTTTGCCGCGCAATCGGAAGATCGTGCCGGGTTGGGTTCCGGCAGGAATGCGAATGGTGGCTTTGCCCGACAAGGTGGGCACTTCTATTTCAGCACCCAGCGTGGCATGGACAAAACTGACCGGGACCTCGCAAATCAGATCATCCCCTTCCCGCTCGAAGATCTCGTGATCCTTGACATGAATCACCACATAAAGATCCCCCGGAGTGCCGCCTCTGAGGCCCGTTTCTCCCTTTCCGGTCGAGCGTATCCTGGCGCCCGTGTCGACCCCAGGCGGGATTCTAAGACGAATTTTTGATGTCTTCTCCTTACGTCCTGTTCCGTTGCAACGCTTACAGGGCTTTTCGATGGTTTTGCCCGACCCTTCGCATCGCGGACAGGTTTGAGTGAAGGTAAAGATTCCTCGGGATGTTGCCACCTGTCCTTTGCCTCGGCAGGTGGTGCAGCTCACGCTGCGTGAACCAGGGGCTGCCCCACTTCCCTGACACTCTTCACACCCATCGAGCTTGGTCACTGGGACTTCTTTTTCGCAGCCAAGGCTGGCTTCCTCAAAGGAAATTTCGAGGTCGTAGCGCAAGTCAGAGCCACGCTGAGGGCCATTGGGGTCGCGTCCTCCGCCTCCAAATAAATCTTCAAAGATGCTACCGCCTCCGCCGCCTCCTCCGCCGCCTCCAAAGACTTCACGGAAGATGTCAAATGGATCATGAAACCCGCCCCCGCCTCCGCCACCAAAACCGCGCGAACGGCCATCAAAGGCAGCATGCCCGTATTGGTCATAGGCCGCTCTCTTTTGCGGATCACTTAAGGCTTCATAGGCCTGCCCCAGCTCCTTGAATTTGTCCTCGGCTTTCTTGTCGCCTGGATTCTTATCCGGATGAAATTTCACGGCCATTTTTCGATAGGCCTTTTTGATTTCCTCTGCTGAGGCGCTCTTGCTGACGCCTAAAATCTCGTAATAATCCCTTTGTGACATGATGTTTGAAAACGCTTTTTTTGAAAGTCACGCAGACTTCAGGAGGTCGACTCCTCAGAATTCACGGGTGCCTTGGCAACCACGACATTGGCCGGTCTGAGCAAACGGTCATTCAATTTGTATCCCTTTCGGGCTTGTTCGACGACCTGTCCCTCTGCCACTTCAGATGTCTCTTTCTGGGACACCGCTTCGTGCCAAGCCGGGTCGAAGCATTTGCCCAAGGCATCAATTTCCTCCAAGCCCGATTCCTTCAGGGTCGCCTTCAATTGGCTATGGACCATTTCAATGCCCATCTTGATCGAGTCCAGACTATTTTCTTTTGCATGTTCCACTGCCAACATGGCCATTTCGAAGTGATCGAGCGAAGGGATCAATCGCTCCATAAGAGCTTCATTGGCATACTTGATGGCCTCCAGACGTTCCCTGGCGGCTCGCTTCTTGAAATTGTCAAACTCGGCATTGAGGCGCACGTAGCGATCCCAATGGGCGTCGGCCTTCTCCGATTTTTCCACCAACTCTTTATAGGCAATGCTCTCGAGAGTGACTGGAGAGTCGTCCTCGGGCTCCCCTTCACTGCTGAGGTTGCTTTCAGACGAATCAACGGGTTCACCTTCTTCGCCCGAGGGTTGGTCTGTCACCGGCTCAGGGGACTCCTTGACCTCCTCGGCATGCTCATCGACAGGAGGTGTCTGGTTTTCTGGCACTTCCTGGTTTGCGGGCTGGGTTTCTTCAGATTCCTTGCTCATATCCTTGATTCATTTCCTTAACGACCGTTAAAGGAGGATAGAACATAGGCAATCAAAAGGGGGGATGCAACCCGTAGTCTAAGCAAAAAAGCGACACATCTGACCGCTTTTCAAGCGGCTTCAAGGAGTCCCTGAGCGTGCCCACTCCTTGGCCGCTCTCTTTCAGGGGTTCATTGCCGTCCAGGAGGCAGAAAACAGATACGATGGATCTCCCCGGTCCATAAGCGACTGAATCATGGTTTCCAGGCGCCGCTCGAGTTTGCCCGAAAAGAGCTTCTGCCCTTTTCTGAGAATGGTCACTTCTCTGTCCAAGTCCACCAGATGGTCATTGAGCCTCAGGGTCAAAGTGGAGCACTCCATGGTTTCAATGACCATTTTCTGAGCATCGATGGAAACCACGATCTCTCCCCTTTCCGAGAAGGATTCCTTTGGAGCATGCAACCAATAAAATCTCTCATGCATCACATCATCCTGCTTCCAGACCACTTTGCTGGGATACTTCTGGCGACGATACTGGCTCATCCAGGGCAATGCCTCGGCGTCTTTTTTCTGCATCCAATGCCCAAACTCAGGAAAAATGCGAACGCGATGCAGGTAGCCCTCCGGATCCGAACTCCTCAGGGCCTGGAGCTTCTTCTCCCAATCTGCAGCAATTTCATTGCGTTTGTAGGCTGCATCCTTGCCTCCCATGTAGATTGCAAAAGGCAGGTTGCGCAATCCCAGGGGTGAGGTTTCGTTAGGATGGCCCGCCATCATGGAAGCAGCAGCAAAAAAATCGGCCATGCGCGGTGCCAGCTGATAGACCCCATCCCCACCTGCGGAATATCCCATCAAATAAACCTTATCGGGATTCACCTGATGAAAAAGCACCATGTTCTGGATCAGACGCTGGAAAAAGTCATCGATATGATCCTGATGCCAAAGGTTCCAAGTATTGGTAGGAGCTCGGGGAGCCACATAAACCCCCTCGGCAGGTTCGTAAAGCCGCTTTTGATTTTCCCATTGCTGATCGTTGACTCTCGCGGGAGCCCCTCCTCCACCATGCATGGAAAGAAACATGGACCGCCCATCAGCGGGTGCTTCCCCGTAGATGGCAACGAAAAACGGCATGGAAAGATCTCCGATACGAAGCACGTTCTCATCCATTTCCTGGGCTCGTTCGGAGCGCAAACGCGAAAGGTAGGCGTGGGCGAGAAGGTCCTCGGCCCGCTCGGCATCTTGGCGGGTCAATGCCGTCTTGGAGAAGGGAGTCTTGGCCAACACATCCCAAGAAGGCTGGGCCTGATCCAGAGCTCTTTCCAGCGCTTGAACAGCCCCCCTGGATGCCTCCGGGTTGACGTCACCCGACAGAGGGAAAAAGGTCGAGCTTCCCAAACCCAAGAGGGCGATGCTTATCCATTTGAACCAGTCACGCATGGGTCTCAGGGGATTTCGTCCAGGGTCACATCCACGAGTTGACCATCCCGCTGGACCTGGATGGTTTGTTTCATCACAGTTCCCTCATCGGAGGGAATGGTCAATTCGTAGGTTTTGCCTTTTTCCACCGCAACACTCAGATGATCGTTGGCATCGAAGCGCTCATCCTTGGAAGCCCCCTCAAAGACAAGTTGTCCGGTGGACTCCCTCAGCTCAATAGGAGCCGAGCAGCGATCGCCGGATTGTTCGTCAAAGACTCGAAACATAAGCTGCACCATGCCCTCTGGGATGGCTGTTCCAAGCGCGGTGTAGCGATCCGTGACGTTGACAGCATGCACCTGGTCAGAACCACGCTTCCAGACCATGGGAAAGGGTTGTGGGGTGCGGCGAAAGGAAACCGCGTAAATGGCATGGCGGCGACTCTCGCGCTCGGCTTTCGAGGCTCGCCCAATGAACCACGCCTGATCCAGGGCATCACCCGCCGGTTCGGCAGCCCCAGTAAAGTGCCAGCCCTCATCCCACACCTCCACCCAGGAGTGATTGCCGCTCCCATCACTCCAAAGGGGAACTCCGACAAAACGGGCAGGAATACCCACCGCGCGACACGCATCGATCAAGAGGATGCTCAGCCCAGTGCAGGAGGCTAGACCATTTTCCATGGTCTCAAAGGGGCTCTGATCAGCTTTTTTGCGCTTGGTTGAATAACGCACGCCGAAAAGGGGGAAGATTTCCTGGTTCAACCGAGCAGCCGCAAGCCCCGGCGAATCCATGCCACGAACCAGCGGCTTCAACCGCTCATAAAAGGAGCGTCTCCATGCATCCCTTCGTTCATTGATGCTTGCGTAGGGAAGAATCTGGTTGAAAAAAAGTTGCTCTGAAACTTGGCTTTTCCATGGCGATTCCTTCCACGCGCGGTAGGCGTAATCCACATTTTCAAGAAGAAAACCACTTGAAAGGCTCTGAAGATCGCTTTCGGGCATGTGTGTCAGCAAAAAGCGCAGTCCGGCACGCTGGGATGCAGGTATGCGATCCAGTGCCTGACTGATTTCGAAACGATTCTGACCGGCACGCTCCAGAACAGCGTCCGGGTCCCATGCCAGGTCCTTGCCCACTAAACCGAGGGAAAAAAAGCAGAAGCAGAGTCCGGCCATGTGCCAGACGCCACGCATTCGCCTCAAAAAGACGCTCATGGTGGATAACTTAAAAGGCCTTTGGAACGATCACAACCTTAAAGGATGCATGGTCCCTTCCGAGCGCCTATCCGCAAAGCAGGGGTTTTTGTTTCAAAACAAGCGGCACCACCAAACACTTCAGGCCCATCCCGTGGACATCCAAATGCCATGGAAACCATGATCCTTGGATCTTGCAGAAAAAGGGCTCGCCTTTCTCGCCATTTGGTCAAGAATTGTCCCCAACAAACCCATCATGCATTCACACATGGAATCAACCTTTCACATCATGAAACTCAACAGCGTTTGGATCGCCTCATGTGCCCTCTACCTGACCGGGCTTCAAGGAGCAACGGCAGCAGAGGGTCCTCAACCACCAACTGGGTTCAAGGCCCTTTTCAACGGAAAAGATCTCCAAGGTTGGCATGGAATGGGACACTTCGATCCCAGAAAACTCTGGGCCATGTCCGAAGAGGATCGGCAGGCAAAGCGAGAGAAGGATCTGGAGGATGTCCGCCAGCACTGGAGTGTGGATGAAGGCGAGCTGGTCAACGATGGTCATGGGGTGTACCTCACGACCGATCAGGATTATGGAAACATCGAATTCATGATCGACTACAAAACCGTAGCACAAGCTGACAGCGGAATTTACCTGCGCGGCAACCCTCAGGTTCAAATCTGGGATTACACCAAAGAGGGCGGCAAATGGAACATCGATGCCGACAAGGGATCCGGTGGGCTTTGGAACAACAGTCCAGGTGCCCCCGGCAAAAACCCAATGGTGCTGGCTGACCGACCCTTTGGTGAGTGGAACTCCTTTCGAATCATTCAAGCCAAGGATTACACCACGGTTTTCCTGAATGATCAGTTGGTGGTGGATCATGCCAAAATGGAAAACTTCTGGGATCGCTCGAACCCTCTCTGGGACAAGGGACCGATTCAACTCCAAACCCATGGCGGAGAAATTCGCTGGCGCAACCTTTTCATCCGGGAAATCCCTGACCGGGAGGTAAAACAGATGCTTGCTGAACCGGGTTTCAAACCCATTTTCAACGGTCACAATCTCGACGGATGGGCTGGTCCGGTGGAGAATTACGAAGTCAAGGAGGGTGCCATCGTCTGCAAACCCAACAATGGCGGAACCATCTACTACCACCAGAATCTCACTGATTTCGTGGCACGACTCGAGTTCAAGCTCCCTCCAGGTGGTAACAACGGCCTTGCCATTCGATACCCTGGTCAAGGAGATACCGCCTACAGTGGCATGTGTGAGCTGCAGGTGCTTGATAACTCAGCAGAGAAGTACGCCAAACTGGATGCGCGCCAGTATCACGGCTCCGCCTACGGCATGGTCGCCGCCAAACGTGGCCACCAAAAAGCTGTCGGGGAATGGAACGAGCAGGAAGTCACGGTCCAAGGATCCAAGATCAAGGTGGTCCTCAATGGCACCACCATTCTGGATACCGATTTACGGGAAGTGCGGGAATACATGGGTGGCAGCCCTCATCCCGGCAAGGAACGCTACGATGGATTTTTTGGTTTTGCAGGGCACGGAGACCCAGTGTCATTCCGCAACATTCGCATCAAGGCCCTGAGATAACTCAGGCCGCAAGGATTAATTGGCAACACGCATCGCTCAGCCCCGAGGGGCTGGGCTTTTTTATTCCAACCAACCCCATGAAGGACTTGAAGGGTCGCTGCACCCAACTTCCGATCGGTCGGATTGTTCACCGATCTGGTTGTTTTTTTGATCGAACCTCCTTGTTGCGATGCGACCGAATGCCATCAAAGCTGGCATGAGCCATGCATTGCCCCATGGCGATCGCCTGATCACCCAACGGTAGCTCCTGACTCATGATCACCGGAATCCCATCCTCATGAAGACGTTGACCCAGCCTCTCAGTGAAGGATCGGTTTTCAAAACCATTTCCAGCAAAGATCACACCCTCGGGCTTCAAGGCCTGAATCAAGCGATTCAGCATATCGTAGAAAGTTTCTACCAATCGTTGGAAGGCATGGTCACTACCACGACCTTTGTGGAGATCTTCGAGCATCTCGCGAAACATGGGAAACCAATCCATCTGAGCGATCGATCCTTCCTCAAGGGCCCCATCCAGGCACCAAGCGTATGGTTTGATTCCCCGAGGGGCATGCCCCTCCTGGCCGCGGAGGGCCTCCATGATCAGCCAGGCGTCCCCATCAAAACGATTGCGATTGGAGTGAGTCAGTAGTGCTCCAATTCCCTGCCACCACCGCGTGACACTTCGAGTTCTCAGGCATTGGCACTGAGTCGCCAAGACCTGGTTCCACTGCTTGATTTCCAAAGTTTGCAAGGGGGCTCTCAACCTCAGCGGCAGCTGGTCCCAAAGATTCTCTTTGAACACCTCCCACATCATTCCATAAAGACATGCTCGATGATCCGGTTGGGAGCTCTGACCACCAGGCAACCAAAAAGGAGACCATTGAGCAATCCGGCGCCACCCTTTTGGATGGAGCATGAAGACATCGCCTCCCGATGCACTCGAGCCATCCTGAGAGGATCCCTCGTCAAAGCACACGCCCAACAAGCGCTCCTGGTCCACCCCACGTCCCAGAGAACCCATCACATGAGCCAGATCGTGATCGACCACCGTACAGGGTCTCTGGGTGGAACGTGCATATTGGACCCCCAGTTGCGAGACATCCGAGTCCACAAGGTAATGATCCACTGGGGATTCCCTTCTTTGCTTGATGTCACCCAGGACATCCAAAAAAGCATCCATACGGGCTTTCTCCTCAGAGCCATCCATGGCTTGCCCCAGAAAGACACGGTCACGCATTGTTTGGGCGAATCCCCCCAGAGCACTCCCCCCCATGGCCATGATCGATTGTGATGGCCTGGGCAGCTTCTTTTCGATTGGGACCATTCCAAAGCCCTGTCGAAGCACTTGCTTGAATCCACAGACTCGCCAGATCAAGGAGCGGGTGGTCTGGCGCAGCACCGAAAGGTTCGATGCGAGAAAACCATCCACTTGCCCTCCAAATACCTTGTTCACTTCCCCCGGGCTGCAGGCATAGGAACAAAAACCTGGACCTGCCGGAAAGGCAGCCAGAGGTAAATCCAGCAAATGCATCAGCAAGTGCATCACCCCACTCGCAGGTAGACCCACATCAAGAAAAGCGCACGATGGAGAAAGTTCTCCCGAAAGACTGAACCTCCCTTCTCGACGCCGCATACGTATCAATGGGGCATCCGGTGCCTGCATCCAGGCGCGCTCCTGGGGATGCATGTCACAAAAGGTGTCAGCGGCATCGGGTGTCGCCACCAGGAGCATGGCTGGCTGATGGGGTTGGCCAAGGATGGAGCGTATCCGCTTGATGGCCGAAGAAGATCGTGCGATGGCCACCAGCTGATAGCCGTGAGGCTCCTCAACCACCAGCACTTGGCCACGGTCCAAGCAGGCTGCCGCCTGAATCAACGCCTCGCGATGGTGAAACCTTGGTCTACCTCTGGCATCCTGCAGTGTGAGACGCGGTCCACAGGTGGCGCAGACATTCAGCGGATAGAGAAAGCGTCGATCTCGCGATTGGTTCGCCTCTGCCTGGCATTGTTCACAAGGCACATACTCCAAAAGAATGGTTTGCAAGCGATCCATAAGCCCCTGTCGAGCCCATGAATAGCGCGGGCCACATTCCGTGCAGCTGGTGTAGGGATAGAAAAATCGACGCTGGTGAGGATTGAGCATTTCAGCCACGCAATCAGGACAGGGTGTTCGATCGGGCGGTAACCAGCAGCCCTCGTCGACCTGAGGCAGGGGGGCGAGGTTTTCGAAAGAAGTGTCTCCTTGAAAGGCCACCCACTGGCTTTGCAGGGAGATCGACCAACCATGGCGCTTCTGCATAGCCAACATGCGCTTCTCAAAGGCGACCAGGGTGGATTCATCTCCCTCCAGCTCCAGATCAAACCCACTGACTTGTGGGCGCATCCATCCCTTCAGATTGAGTGTACGCACAATGCGAAAAACAGCTGGCTGCAGGGGGCTGCCATGCACATTACCACAGATATGAATGGCTTTTCGCTTGAGGGCCTCAGAGCTCATCTAGGTAACTTCCAACAGTGGCCGGCTTCCACCACCGGCATCAAAGGGGATCCGACCCAGCATCAGGTCCATCGCACGACCAAAGACCTTACGACCGTCATGAACTGATTCATTTCATCCTCCGATCCAATCGTCACCCGTAACCGGTCCTTGAAAGGAGAATGGGCAAACCAGCGAACCAGAATTTTTCGCTTCCTCAGCCCATCATACCATTGAGCCGCTTTGGCCCCTGGTGGGCGTACGAAGAGGAAGTTGGTCTGACTGGGCAACACATCAAACCCGAGAGAGGCCAGCTCCTGGCCAATCTGGGTGCGAAGCCGGATGATACGTTTGAAATTTTTACGGTAGTAGCCGAGATGCTTCAAGGTTGCCTCGGCAGCTACCTGCCCCAATCCATTCACGTTGTAGCTGTCCCTGATGGCATCCAAGGCGGCGATCGATTTGGGGTGGCCGACAAAATAGCCCACGCGCTGAAAGCACAGAGAGTAAGACTTGGAAAAGGTACGCGAAACAATCACATTGGGAAGTTCTGCTACCAGCTCCATGGCATGCTCCTGAGCAAAATCTACGTACGCCTCATCCAGCACCACCATCCCCTGCTGGGCGCGACACAAGGCTCGCAGCTGAGAGGTGGGGTAGCCACGCCCTGTGGGAGCGTTTGGAGTCGTCACAAAACTAAGTGCTGCGCGAAAATTCCATCGTTTCTCCCGCTTCAATTTCGCCAGGGATGGGATGGAAAAATCAGCTTCCAAAGGCACTTCATTGATGATCGCCCCATGCACCTGGCACAACACCGGATACAGCGAATAGCTGGGGGTCCAGTATTGAATGGTGGAAGCATTGCTTGTCTCGCGATTGGATCGACCCACCTTGGGTTCGACGAAAGCTCGGGTAGCCAAGGCGAGGAGCTCGTCAGAACCATTGCCAATCATGATATGGTCACCACTTAGCCCGTGCACTTTTCCGAGAGCCTCGCGGAGTCCCTGAGCACGGGGGTTGGGATACAGACGAAGACGTCCATCGACTGCCTTTCGCATCGTTTCGAGCACCTTGGGAGACGGAGGGTATGGATTCTCATTGGTATTGAGTTTGATCAGCCCTTTGACTCGAGGCTGTTCACCGGGAGTGTAAGGCTCGATCCCCCTTACCAAGGGTCGAATCCACTCATCTTTGGGTGCAGAAGAACGCGGCATGAGAAAATCCTTGGGGACTGCCAGCAGATCAACAACGACGGATTTCGGCGGATTGCCCGTGGGCATCCAGGCCTTCCATTCCTGCAAATGCCCGCACGGCTGGCAATGCCTTGGTCAGATGACTTGGACCGTACTCGACAAGACTGGTGCGTCGCTGGAACTGATCCACGGTCAAGCCAGGAAAAGAGGCGCCCGCTCCGCCGGTAGGGAGCACATGGCTGGGACCCGCCACGTAGTCACCGAGCACCGTTGGAGAGTGATGTCCCAGAAAGATGGCTCCCGCGGTCACCACACCTTTGGACACCCGACGGGCATCTTGGGTCATAATCTCACAATGCTCAGGTGCAAAGGCATTGGCAAGGGCGACGGCTTGAGACAGGTCACGCACCTGGATCAACCAACCATTTTTCTTGAGGCTCTTGCGAATGAAATCCGCTCGACTCAACTTGGGAATCTGTTTTTGGAGCGCTGCCTCAACTTTTCGAATCAAGGCTGCACTGGTGCTGAGCAAACAGACGCGTTCCTTGCCTGAACCATGCTCGGCCTGCGCCAGCAGGTCGGCCGCGACGTAGTCCGCATGGGCTGAACGGTCCGCGATGACCAACACTTCACTGGGCCCAGGCAGCAGATCAATGGAGACGTGCCCGACAGCCAACCGCTTAGCGGCCACTACATAAGCGTTGCCCGGCCCAAAGATCTTGTCCACTTTGGGAAGGGAGGGTGTCCCATAAGCCATGGCTGCGATGGCCTGGGCTCCACCTAGTTTATAGATGGAGGTCGCCCCAGCGTGTTTTAGGGCATAGAGAAGATCGTCATTGACTCGGCCTTGCGCATTACAAGGCGTACACACCACGATTTCAGGACAACCCGCCACCTTGGCCAAACCGACGGTCATCAGAGCCGTGGATGCCAAAGGAGCCGTTCCACCAGGCACATAGAGCCCCACACGCCGAAAAGGATCATATTTCTCTCCCACCTTGGCGCCATGACTGTTGCGCCCCTGCCAACCGCTGCGTCGCGATTGTCGTCCAAAACTCTGAATATTCGCGTAAGCCTCCTTGACGGCAGCACGGGTCTGGGGACCCACTTGGCGGCTTGCATGCTGCAACTCCCTGGCAGAAACCAAAAGGGTTTGGCGCGTTAGAGAGGCTCCATCAAACTGGCGAGTTAAGTCGATCAGCGCTTTGTCTCCACCCTTTTGAACCTGAGCCATGATGGATCGAGTGCGCTCATCGATCAAAGGATCGAACAAACTCGAGGTCGAGAGGACCTTTTGCCACTGTCGATCAAAGTTTTTATCTGAATATACCGCAACATTCATCAACCGTTACTCATACGGTCAAGCAAGGCCCTTTGCAAATGGCAAATCCACCGCCAAGTGGAAGCACCACGATGGTCTGGATGCGTTCGGCAGGAACTGATCGTCTGGAAAGCTTATTGTGGCCAAGTTCGGGGAGGCAATGGATCACATGAATCCTAGGATGATGCTTCGAGGGAGCGTCGATCAGTTGATCTTGCCAATGAGCAAAGCACCTCATCATACTCCTTGTATGATCCGCATGCTCGTCCGCTCAGGCAAGATGGAATGTTCTGTCAGCAAACAGAGACACGTTTGCTCTCTGAATTGGGGCATTTGTCTACTCGCTGGCCTGGTCTTCCTGGTCCTTCATCCAGTCCACGCACGTCAACCCAATGTCATCCTCATTTACACAGATGATCAGGGATCAGTCGATCTCAACTGCTATGGAGCCAAAGACCTTTACACACCACACTTGGATCAACTGGCCAAGGAGGGCATCCGCTTCACTCAATTTTACTCGGCTGCCCCGGTTTGCTCCCCCTCGCGAGCCGCGGTGCTCACAGGACGTTTCCCACAACATGCCGGTGTCCCTGGAAACGTGAGTTCGCAGCAAGGGCATGGGGGCATGCCCGCGCATCAAACGACCATGGCTGAGCTGCTCAAAGCATCCGGCTACACGACGGGTCACATAGGGAAATGGCACCTGGGATACACGCCTGCAACCATGCCCAACGGTCAGGGATTCGACCATTCCTTCGGTCACATGGGGGGGTGCATCGACAATTGGTCCCATTTCTTTTACTGGCAGGGTCCGAACCGACACGACCTGTGGCGCAATGGGGAGGAAATATGGGAAGACGGTGCATTCTTTCCCGATTTGATGGTCCAGGAGACAGAGCATTTTTTGCAAACAAACAAGGACAAACCTTTTTTTCTCTACTGGGCCATCAACGTGCCTCACTACCCCCTGCAGGGTACAGAAGGCTGGCGACGCTTCTATCAACACCTTGAAGAGCCCAGAAGCATGTATGCAGCTTTTGTTTCCACGATGGATGAGAAAATCGGTCAAGTGCTCAGCCTCATCGACCGTCATGGGCTCAAGGAAGATACGATCATTGTCTTCCAGTCCGATCATGGCCACTCAACAGAGGTGCGCACTTTTGGAGGCGGCGGAAGCGCCGGCCCTTACCGCGGCGCAAAATTCAGCCTGTTTGAGGGCGGTATTCGCGTGCCTGCCATCATTCGCTGGCCGGGGAAACTACCGGGCAACGCGGTCCGGGATCAACTTGCAACCTCCATCGACTGGTTTCCAACCATTGCGGACCTTTGTGGAATCCCCCTTCCGCTCAAGCCGATCGATGGCAAGAGTCTAAAACCCATCCTTATCTCGGATGAGGCGGGAGATGCTCACGCCCAATTTCATTGGCAGAGTGGTGGTGGCAAGCAACCTCAGTGGGCCGTGCGCGAAGGCCCATGGAAACTCATCGGCAACCCTTTTGACACGAGTCATGCAACTCACGTGAAATTGGAGGAAACTCGATTTCTAATTCACCTGAGCGATGATCCTTCTGAGAGCCAGAATCTCGCCGCCCAATTCCCCGACAAGGTCAAGGAACTTGAAAAGGCTCATTTCAACTGGGCCTCGCGGTGGGAACCCTGAGGAGAGACGATAGTGGCCGACCATGAGATCTTTTTTCAAAATCCGCCCGTCCTTGAATACATGATCCATCCATTATGGGTGATGGCCTCAAGCCAGCATTCCAACCTTTAACCAAGCATCCGAAAAGCATGTCTGTCAGAGTCGGCATCCTTGGAGCCAGTGACCGTCCCGATCGTTATGCCTATCTAGCAGCCCTGGAGCTCATGGACCATGGGTTTGATATCCTGCCCATCAATCCCACCAAGGAGGAAATTCTCGGAAAACCCGTTTTGAAGTCACTTCTGGATACCGATCTCGCGCTTCACACGCTGACCATCTACGTTCAACCGTCCAGGCTGAAAGAACATTTGGAAGCCATCCTGCAAAAGCGACCCAAACGCATCGTTTTCAACCCCGGCACCGAGGCTCCGGAACTGTATCCTATCCTGGAGGAAGCGGGCATCGAGGTGATGGAAGATTGCACCTTGGTCATGCTGCAAACCGGCTCGTTTGGTGGATCCGACTCACCCTCCCAGCGCTGAAGCCATCAGCGCTTGAGCTTCAATCGAGACTCTAGCTCGAGGGTCATGGCAGCGACGACGCCCATCTGCTCGGAGGCAACGTTTTGCGTTTCGCCTGCTGCACTGCGATGGTCGTAGAGTTCCACATACCCATCCTGGTGCCTTATGAGGCGGTGCGTCTTAGATCGCATGGTTTGAGCCTTGCCTGCGTAGGCAAAACTTGAATGCCCCTCATGATTGGGGTCTTTGAGCTGAGGTTCCAATGAACGCCCATGCAGACCGGCAGGCAAAGGAAGCCCAGCCAAGCCACACAAGGTCGGAAAGACATCCAGAGTTTCGACCATGGAGTGGGTCGCCTCACCCTGTCTGGGCAGGGAAGAATGGGCAATGATCAATGGAGAACGTAGGGATTCTTCGAAAAGCGCATGCTTTCCCCAAATCCCATGTTCTCCCAAGTGCCACCCATGGTCCCCCCAGAGCAGGACAATGGTGTCATCCACCAGACCGTTTTTCTCGAGAGCTGCGAGCAGTCGACCCACCTGGGCATCGGCAAAGCTGACACAGGCAGCATAGTGCCTCCGAACTTCCAAGGCGAAGGACGGATCTTGATTGGGATCCTTTCCCCATCTTTGGTATTTCATGAATTCGCCGGAACCATGCCAGGTCGTTCGCCCTGAAGGTTTCTCAGGGTGTTCCACGGGAGGTAAAGCAAGATCGCGATACCTCCTGTAATAGTCAGCGGGGGCACCCAAGGGTAAGTGGGGCCTCAAAAGGCCCACGGCCAAAAAGAAAGGTGAAGCGTCCGAATGGGTCATCTGATTCAAAAGATCCACGGCTAGATCCACCGAAGGGCCATCGGGATAGATCTCATCTCCACCGTCTACAGATTGAAATAAAGCCATATCCCCGGCCTTGATACGGATCTCCCCATGAGCCAGTCCATGCATCCAGCCTCGAGGATGCTTCCATGGCCCGGATGGCAAGAGGTGCTGATCCCAGGAAAAAGGCATTTCCAGAATATCCTCCTGGTTCCAATCAGGCCCACCCCGCCCTCCGGGATGATGGGAAACCTTGCCCACTGAAAGAGTGCGATACCCATGAGATCGAAACCAGGCCGGCATGCTGGGAGGAAGCATCCCAGGTTGCGCCTTGATTTTCTCTGCACGCTGGAAGAGTGCCTGGTTGCCTGTGGGCCCATAGCGCCCGGTCAGCAATGTGTAGCGCGAAGCTCCGCAGGTTGGTGCCTGCACGTAATGGGATTGAAAGAGCCGCCCTCTGGAGGCCAGGGCATCGATGTGAGGAGAATGGATGTAATCGACTCCATAACAGTGCAGCTCCGGACGAAGATCATCGACGCAAATGAGAAGCACATTGGGCCGAGAGCCCGCATCAATCGGGCGTGCTCCAACGACACCCAGAAAGCAAGCGAAGAACAGGGAATGATGCCAACATTTCATAGAAGAGAGGATTCATCGTTGCCATAAATAGGGTCATGGTTGAAGCTTTAATTACTGTCTCGGCGATGGAGTCATGCCCATGCTCAACAACAAGATGCCCCCGCCATGAGTCCTGATGGTATGGCATGGACCTGCTGCGAGGCGACAAGTTTTGGAACATTGAAAATGAGCCCCTCACGCAATCGTCTGGATCAAGTTTTGGTGGACCGAGGTCTTTTTGAGAGCCGGGAAAAAGCCAAGCGATCCATCATGGCTGGGAATGTTCTGGTGGACGGCCACCCCATCACCAAGCCCGGGCATCCCGTCAAGGCAGACCAGCCCATTGATCTCAAAAAAACAGAGCCCTTCGTGTCGCGGGGAGGACTCAAGCTGGATCATGCCTTGCAACAGTTTCCGCTGGCAGTTCAAGGGTTGGTCGCTGCAGACCTTGGGGCCTCGACAGGTGGATTTACCGATTGTCTGCTGCAGCATCAGTGTTCGAAAGTTTACGCGATTGACGTGGGAAGTGGCCAATTGGCATGGAAACTACGTCAGGATGAGCGCGTGATTGTCATGGAGAGAATCAACGCCAGACATTTGAAGGCAACGGATCTTCCAGAGCCCATGGATCTGGTGGTCATTGATTGTTCCTTCATTTCCTTGCGCCAAATCCTGCCCGCAGCAAGAGACATCCTGGGCGAAGCAGGCGATGTCGTGGCTCTGATCAAGCCCCAGTTCGAGGCAGGAAAGACCGCCGTCGACAAAGGAAAAGGTGTGATAAAAGATCCCGAGATTCATCGCGAGGTGATTGAATCGCTGCAGACCTTTGCCACCCAAGAACTCTCTATGGACTGGAAAGAAGTCACTCCTTCTCCCATAATGGGGCCGGCCGGGAACAGGGAGTTCCTGGTGTGGCTCCAACATCATGCAAATTCCCATGAATCGCATCGGACTGATAGCCAATCCTGAAAAACCTTTTTGGAGGGAAGCTCTCGATGAAGCAGAGCGATGGATCCGGTCCCATGGTCGTGAGGTCATGCATCTCGAAGGTATGTCCTCGAAGGAAGCCTTTCGAGAGGTGGGAAAGGACTTGATCCGCGAAATGGCCAGCCAGTGTGATCTCCTGGTGGTTTTCGGGGGGGATGGCACCATGTTGCATGTGGCACGATCCCTTGCAGGCTGCCCGACCCCCCTTCTTGGCATCAATACGGGTGGGCTCGGATTTTTAACAGCCGCTCCTTACACATCGTTCCAAACCACCCTGGAAGCCATCTGGAAGGATCAGGGGGTACAGGATGTCAGGCCGTCTTTGCATGCCACCTTGAGTGGAGAAGGCAAGCCATCTCAGTCATTGACAGCCATCAACGACATCGTGATCAGTCGTGGCACCGCTTCTCGCATGATCGAGCTGGAAGTGAAGGTGGACGGTGAGTTGCTCACCCAATACCGATGCGATGGTTTCATCATTTGCACGCCCACAGGCTCCACCGCTTATTCACTATCAGCAGGTGGAGCGATCGTCTGCCCCAATGCGCAAGTCTTCACCCTGACCCCGATCTGCCCGCACACCCTTTCCAATCGATCGGTAATTGTGAGCATGGCATCCATCATTGAAGTCACCATTCTCAGTAAAGAGGTGGATACCGTCCTGACCGCTGATGGTCAGATCCAGGTGGAAGGCGCACCGAACGATCGGATCCGCATCCACGCAGAGCAAGATCAGGTCACCTTTCTCAACACACCCAACAATCCTTTTTTCTCGATCTTGAGGCAAAAAATGCAGTGGAGTGGCTCCAACCTCCATCACTCCAACTCGTGATGAGCGCTTTGGTGAGCACGAGCCCGGGAGCATGGTGCATGGAAACGTCCCCCATTCGGCGGAACCGATTCCATTTGGGGTTGATGCTTCTTGCCTTTGTCTTGCTGGCTTCGTTTGGCTGTCTTGGAGGAACAGAGGCCATGGATTTTCGTCGAGACATCCAGCCCATCCTATCCAACCACTGTTTCCCCTGCCATGGACCGGATGCCGCTGAGCGCAAAGCCAACCTGAGACTGGACCGGTTGGATGATTTGGATGGGTTACCTGAGGGTATTCTCATTCCCGAACATCCAGAAAGCTCTGCGATCATCCACCGCGTTCTGTCACAGGATCCGGCTGAGAGGATGCCGCCACCCGACACTCACCTCGAGTTGAACTCTCAACAGAAAAAGCAACTCACGCAATGGGTCCTGGAGGGAGCTCAGTGGCAGCCTCACTGGTCCTTCATTCCACCGAGCCGTCCCCCATTGCCAGAAGTCCATCATGCTGATTGGGTCCGCAACCCCATTGACGCATTCGTTCTTCATCTATTGGAACTCCAAGGTCTGACTCCCAGCCCACGAGCCGAACCCCATACCCTGGCCCGGCGATTGAGTCTGGCTCTCACGGGCCTAGCCCTGGACTGGGATAGACTTCAAGAGGAAGATGCCGGCCACCCCAGGCGATATGAGGATTGGGTCGAACATTGCCTGGCTTCACCCCATTACGGTGAAGCCATGGCGCTACCATGGTTGGATGCGGCTCGCTATGCAGACACTCATGGATATCAAAACGACGGAGAACGCGAAATGTGGCCCTGGAGGGACTGGGTCATCCATGCGTTCAATCAGAACATGCCCTACGACCAGTTCACCATCGAGCAATTGGCCGGGGATCTACTGCCCATGCCTGAAGTGGATCAAATCATTGCCACTGGGTTCAATCGCAACCACCGCTATAATTCCGAGGGAGGATCCATTCCACAGGAAGTCACCACCGAGAATGTCGCGGATCGGGTGGAAACCACCTGTGCGACCTGGATGGGGGTCACCATGCAGTGTGCCCGATGCCACGATCACAAATACGACCCTTTCAGTATGGAAGAATATTACGGGCTCTTTGCCATCTTCCATAATATTACCGAGAGTGGAAGGGCGATCCGTGATGGGAATTCCGAACCCTACATCAAGGCTCCCAACTGGCATCAACAAGAGACCCTGAGAACGCTGCACAAAGCACGGGAAGAAGCCCAACAGCGTCTCGATGCGCTGCATCCATCCATCGAGCGCGATCTGGTCACCTTTTCACGATGGCATCAGCAGGACGCCTCTCAACTCAATTGGATGCAGGATGGGCTGATTCATCAGCGTTCCTTTGAGGGTCACTTGCAGGGTGTGGATGCCCGAACCATTGAGGATCAGGATCCGATGCCACTTCCCAGATGGGGGAAAGGTATTCGTGGCCAGGGAGCGGTCCTCGATGGTCAGTGGAAAGGGTCGCTGGGGGATATCGGCAGGTTCACCAATCAAACGCCCTACACCATCAGCATATGGTTTCATCCAGACTCGATCCAAGATGGGGCCATCTTTTCCAGAATTGAGGATGGGGTAGGTGGCAAGGGGTATCAACTTACTTACGATGCCGGACACTTCGCGTATTTGTTCATCTCACAAGGCTACGCGGGGCGTATGGGTATTGAGAGTCTTGAACCCTTTACCGAGAAGCGCTGGTATCACCTCACGGTCACTTACGATGCCAGCATGAGCGCAAGAGGTTTGCGTCTTTTCATCGATGGGGAGCCTGTTGCATGCCGCATAACTCAAAATAACGACTCCAATCCCGGAGCCGTTTCCAGTCAGCCCTTTCGAATCGGAGTCAGTTCCATGGCTGAGCACCTCTTCGGAATGCTGGACGAACTGCTCATCTTTGATCGAGTCCTGAAGCCTCGGGAAATTCACTGGCTATCCGAACCCAGCAGCCTTGGGACAATCCTAAGCTTGGAGAGCACCCAACGCTCTCCCCGGCAGAAAGAGGTTGCAAGGGCGTTGTATCTTCAAAACGTGTCCCATGGACCGGTGCATCAAGCTGTCAAAGGCCTTGCGGAGGCTCAATCGCGCCTGCAGGCATTTGTGGATGATCTTCCCACAGTGATGATTATGCAAGAGCGCGATAGCCCCCGCCCAACCCACCTTCTAGAGCGGGGCCAATACGATCGTCCCCTGGCCCTTGTGGAACCTTCTTTACCCAAAAGCATTCATCCCTCCAAAACGGACTCGAGAATCGATCGTCTCGATCTGGCCCATTGGCTTGTCGCCCCTCATCACCCACTCACGGCACGGGTTCAAGTCAATCGACTTTGGCAGCAAATGTTCGGGAAAGGTCTGGTTTCCACCAGCGAGGATTTCGGTATCCAGGGGGAACCCCCTTCCCATCCGGAACTGTTGGATTGGCTGGCGGTGGAATTCATTGAAAGCGGCTGGGACATCAAACACATGCTTCGCCTCATCGCTCAAAGCGCCACTTATCAACAATCTTCGGCATCATCCACACACCAGAGGGAACGGGATCCGGAGAACCAATGGATGGGGCGAGGGCCCAGCGTGCGGCTTCATGCTTTTCACATCAGGGATTTGTGGCTTCAGGCCTCAGCGATGCTCGTCACCCGACATGGGGGGCCTCCCGTCTATCCCTATCAACCGAAGGATCTTTGGAGTGAACTGAGCCGCAAAACCTATCCTCAATCTTCGGGGCCCGACCTTTATCGCCGCAGTATTTACACTTACTTCAAACGAACCATCAATCCACCATTGATGGCAACCTTTGATGCATCACAGAGAGAATCATGTATTTTGAAAAAAGAAACCACCAACACTCCATTGCAGGCATTGGCGTTGTTCAACGCTCCAGAGGTGATGGAGGCTGCCAAGGCATTGGCCCAGCAAAGTCATTGGCAACATCCCCATGCACCGGAAGGTCAGATTCATTACCTCTATCGCCACATCCTGCTTCGTAATCCTTCGCAGAAGGAAATCGAAGGCCTGTTGGCGAGCTACGCATCCTATCAAACCATGCCTCAGGCAACTTCCAAAGACTTGGGCGTCACCGTCTCGAACGATCCTGTGGAGGCTTCAACGTTTCCGGCGTTCTGCACCGCGCTCTGTCTTTTTGGACTCCATGAAACCCTTTCTCCAAGGTAGGGAGGCACCGTAAGAGGCGTATGTGTGGCAAAAGCTTGCCTACCCAATAAAACGGGCCCCGAAGAAGCACACACGGTTTCATGCTTTCCGGGACCCGCTAAATCCTGTCTTACGACAAGGAAATGGATCAACTGACAAGGAAATCCCTGTCAGGGTAAAATGGAACGCCCGAACTGTAAGGGCAATTGGTCCCCGGGGCCAAGAATAATCGGACTCTGGCTATCATCGGCAAAATCCTGCCAAGGACCACGAATGTCCGTGGCGGACTGCAGCATTCCCTTCCATTCAACCACGATATTTTCGCCCTCTCGTCTGATATGAACCTCCGGAACGATGATTTCAAACGCTCCTGAAGTAATCCTAAGGTTATCCATACCAACGATTTCGTTCCACCAAGTAGTCACTGATTCGACTCTGAGGCGAATCTCGGAAAGGCCATCTGGAAGATCATATGTCACATCCTGGAAATTAAGATCCAGTCGGGTGGGATTTTCACCATTGGTTCCCTGATCATTGAAAAATTTATCGTTTCCGGAAGGGGCCGAAAAGGAAATCAGAGGATTGTTTCCGTCATCAATGTAGAAATTCAGGAAGTCTGAGGTTTCAAAATCAAGAAAAGTCGCTGCCAAAGCAACCGTGAGTTTGAGATTCTCTTTGCCTGAAACATCGATCGGCGCATTCCAAGTAATGGATTTGGTGGAAACCCCGGACTCAAATTTGTTCAAGGCAGAGCCCGCAAAAAAAACGTCTCCCTCATAACCACCAAATTGCCCCCCACCAAAGACACTTCCCCCATCTTCAGGAGCCTCGATCGCCACCAGAAACGGGATTGTTTTTTCCTCAGGTGCCGCGGTCACGGTATAGGTGGTAACGGCAATACTTCCAACCAGAGTGACCGTCGAACTGATCGGGCTGATGGGTTCCCATTCCCAATCGTCGACTGCTGAGGGGGTTCCTCCACCCGCGGTAAAGGAAGTGATCAATTCACTCCCAAATGCGCCGCCCGCATTGTAGGCCAGCCATTCAAAATCGAAGGTACCAGCGGGGAAATCAACATCCGCTGTCCCGTAACGAAAGGCCCCAGTCCCATCCAGGGCGACCACCTGATCGGAGGCAGATATCCCATTGCCGTCCAAATCAATGCGCAAATACCCACCATCATCGGCACCCATACCCACCGATACGATGCCTGCTGTCGAAACTTTGACCTTACCGGTAGCCACGGTGACCAGTGCACCCTTTGGATCTCCGGGCGCTGCAAAGTCACCCCCAAAAACACCACTGGCGGGATTGCCTGAGGAAACCAGATCGGCTTCTGAGATTTGCCCTGTCGACCTGTTTGATGGAATGTCTCCGTCAATCACCATTTGCGCCTCTTCAAGGTCATCCACACTGGCGGGGGTGACCTGACTGAAGCTTGCGACAACAGTGGCACCACCGGGAATAATGTCTCCAATCAAATCAAAAGATTGCGCATTGGCGACGAACTCAGCGGAAGAGCGAATGCCCTTTGCGATAGGGTGACCTGTTTCTGGAACGCTGACTTGACCTAATTCCGCGGTAACCGTTGTTCCGATGCTGGAAATGAGCATGTCATCATGGTCCGTCGATCGGTAACTCAACAATGGAACCTCATAGATGGCGAAGCGACTCGGGTTGCTCCCGCCACTGCTGCTTTTGATGACGGCATCCACCGAGGCAGGATCCGGTAGATCGCTGGATTCATCGTCATCGATGACGGTATGGCCGTTGGCTTCCAGTCGATCGACCAAAACAAAATCCCCTTCCCCGCTGGGTGCCGGAGAAAATAAAATGGTTGCCTTGGCTTTTCCTCCCGTCATCCAATCCACGACGTTGTCGAATAGTTTCAGAAAATCTTCGCTCACATCATCCGCAACAATCGTATGGTGCCAGGCCATGATGGCGCGTTTTTCAGGAGTCGGAGCCGGCACACCGACGAAAGAAACATCACTGCTGCGCGACCAATAGATGGGTCCTTGCTGATCAGCAAGACCTAGTTCTGAAGTGATGCGATCTATTTCATAAACCGCACCTCCTTCCACCCTATAGCGACTGCCATCGCCGTCGGTTTCGAATGTTTCCTGAAAAAGGATCTCCTGAGATTGAAGTGCCGTTTGGATTTCGGTCACGCCTAACAAGAGAGTGATGAGCAAAACCCATGCGGGTGGATACCAATGGAATGATAAGGATGATTTGACAGGTTTCATGACGATATGGTGGGTGATCCTCAACCCTATCTCCGGCAAACTTCACCCGAAGATTGCTTATCGTTCCCCTATCATGAAGCAACCAACAAGGTGCCCACAAGAGGAGAACCGGATTACGTTGAGGGGTATGATAGAACACTGTTCCCCCATCCTGATAAAATCAAGTACTTTATTGCCCATCAACACTTTAGCAACAAGGTCCACCCTGCAAACACCAGACCAGGCACTCCAACTTTCACGAACCATAGGACACACCGAATGGGCGCGTAGTCAACGCGGCAATCTCTTGAAAAAAAGCGAGATTCCTTGGAATCTCGCTTTGCATGAATGGTTGGCATCTTGAAAATGCCTACTGAATCCATCCGATCCTATGGATGACAGATATCTCTTAAGATGCAGCTTTCTTGGACGCTGCTTTCTTTGGCACTGCTTTCTT
>Ga0066378_10000133_pt1 | contig 31280 bp, 31 predicted proteins | sample Knorr_S23_td_DCM_FD_70947 | JGI IMG/M metagenome (GOLD analysis project Ga0066378, IMG submission 70947) | Marine microbial communities from Southern Atlantic Ocean transect - Knorr_S23_td_DCM_ad_71m_LV_A | ecosystem: Environmental > Aquatic > Marine > Oceanic | place: Southern Atlantic ocean...
GCTTCCTTGATATGCACTTTGAGCACATCTCCAATTTTGGCATAGCGTTGGTTCTTACCTAGAGCGCCAATGGCAGCCGCCTTTTTGGCGCCTGTGTTGTCGGCAACATTTAATATGGACCGTAATTGTAGCATGGATTGAAAGGATTAAGGTTTTAGGCTTCTGAACGGTGGGTCACCTCTATCAATCGCCAGCACTTGGTTTTGGAAAGAGGGCGGGTTTCCTGAATCCGGACCTGATCTCCAAGCTTTGCTTCGCCCTTGGCATCATGGGCATAGCACTTGCTGAAAACGGTAATAATTTTCTTGAATCTTGGGTGACGAACACGCCTTCTGACACGAACCACAATGGTCTTGTCCATCTTTTCGGAGATGACTTCTCCAACCCTGAGTTTGCGGTGTCCGCGTTTGATATTCTCTTCAGACATGGTCGAAATTATTGGTTTATTGCCTGATGACGCAAAGCGGTCAACTGGGTTTCAATTCGAGCGATCCCACGTCTGAGGTCTCTCAATCGTGAGGGTTTTTCCAGCTGACTGCTGGCCTTCTGCAATTTCAGATTGAACAACTCCTTGCGAAAGTCACTGGCTTTGGCCAGGAGCTCGGTCTGGGATAATTCTTTGACTTCGGAAAATTTTATAGCCATGTGTTTCTCCTCTTAGCGTTGTCGACTGATGAATTTAGTGCGGATCGGCAGCTTGGCAGCGGCTAGTCGAAACGATTCACGCGCGACGTTTTCCGGCACTCCATCCACTTCAAACAAGACATTGGCAGGGCGGATCACGGCAACCCAACCTTCGGGGCTCGCTTTACCTTTACCCATTCGTGTTTCGAGTGGTTTCTTGGTGTAAGATTTATCAGGAAAGATACGGATCCAAACCTTACCGCGTCTTTTCATGTTACGGGTGATGGCTACACGGGCCGCTTCAATCTGCTTATTGTTGAGCCAGCAACGCTGCAGGGCCTGAAGTCCGTATTCCCCGAAGGATACGACCGCCCCTCTGCGTGCCAGACCGGCACGACTGCCGCGATGCATGCGCCTGTATTTTACCCTGGATGGCATTAATGGCATAATTCAACCTTTCTTGTAATTTCTTAAAACGGGCGGTTAACCAATTTCGGTGTATGAAGGGCGCTCGGCCTTTTCAATCTTCATGTCACCCTTGCAAATCCAACACTTGACGCCGAGAATTCCATAAAGGGTCTTGGCTTCAGCAAATCCATAATCGATGTTGGCACGCAGTGTGTGCAGAGGGACGCGACCTTGGTTGTAAGACTCGACTCGTGCCAACTCCGCCCCACCCAATCGACCTGCGCAACGAATACGAATACCATCAGCCCCAAAATCCATGGTTGTTTGCAGGGACTTCTTCATTGCACGGCGAAACGAAACACGACGCTCGAGCTGTAGAGCAATGTTTTCGGCAACGAGTTGGGCATCGAGTTCAGGTGTCTTGACTTCCTGAATGTCCACATACACTTCCTTGCCCGTAACACGGCTCAGTTCTTCTTTGACTTTATCGATTTCTGCGCCTTTGCGTCCGATGACCACACCTGGACGAGCCGTGTGAATCGTGACACGACAGCGAGTCGCGGCTCTTTCGATCTGAATACGGGGCACAGCAGCGGTCTCGAGTTTCTTTTTCAGAATCGAACGGATCTTGTGATCTTCTGCGAGAAGTCCCCCAAAATCTTTTTTGTCGGCATACCACTTGGAGCGCCAGTCGCGGTTCAAGGCAATACGAAGGCCGATTGGATTGGTCTTTTGTCCCATAATGTAAAATTAGCTAAGATCTGAAACGACGATTTTGACGTGGCATGTGCGCTTGAGGATGGGCCCAGCAGAACCACGCGCCTTGGGAATGAACCGCTTCATCGTGGACCCCTGTCCGGCAACGGCTACTTTGACAATCAATGATTCGGGCTTGGCGTTGTCGTTGTGTTCAGCATTGGCAATCGCACTCTTGAGAGTTTTAGCAACGATACGAGCGGATTTGCGCGGCACCGCACCTAGAACAGCAACAGCCTGAAGGGCATTCATGCCCTGAATCTGCCGAACGACCTCACGCATTTTCTGCGCAGACATACGGACGTTTTTGGTAATACTCTGAACTTCCATGCGATTACTTTGTTACTTTGGCTGTGTGAGCCCCATGGCCTTTGAATGTTCTCGTAAGAGCAAATTCACCTAATTTATGTCCTACCATGTTTTCTGTAATGAAAACTGTTTCGAAAGTGCGGCCATTGTGAACATTAATGGTGTGGCCCACGAGTTCTGGTGTGACAGTGGAACGCCTGGACCAAGTCTTGATAGGCTTCTTTTTACCACTTTCATTCATCTGATCGACCTTCTTTTGAAGGCTCTGATCGACGTAAAAACCTTTTTTAATTGAACGTGCCATGATGAAAATTATTTAACTTTATTGGGGCGACCGTCTCGTCGAACCAGAATGAATTTGTTGGAAGGTTTGTACTTTGATCGGGTTTTATAACCTTTGGCCAAGAGCCCCCAAGGGGAAACCAGATGTTGGCGTCCTCCACCACTTTTGGACTTACCATTGCCACCCCCATTTGGATGGTCTACAGGATTCCGGCAAACACCTCGTGTCATCGGGCGTCTCCCTCGGTGCCGATTGCGACCAGCACTTCCAATGACGATATTTTCGTGCTCCGTGTTGCCCACTTGACCAATAGTTGCCATGCATTTGGTGTGAATCCGTCGAATTTCTCCGGACGGCAGCTTGATTTGAGCATAGTCACCTTCATTCGACATCACGGTAGCGAAGCTTCCGGCGGATCGAGCGATCTGGCCACCTCGTCCAGGAGTCAACTCAATGCTGTATACCGAGGAACCCGCAGGAACACAGGAGAGCGGCATGGCGTTTCCTACGCTAGCAGGAGCCTGATCACCACTCATGACCTTGTCTCCAACTTTCAGCCCGACAGGCGCCACAATATAGCGTTTTTCCCCATCGGTATACTGCAACAGGGCCAAACGAGCACTGCGCATCGGATCATACTCCAGCGCGATAACCTCTGCTTCGATGCCTGTTTTGTTGCGGCGAAAATCCACTGTGCGAATCTTCTGCTTGTGGCCTCCCCCAATGGCACGCGCAGTGATACGGCCATAACAGTTACGGCCACCGGTTTTCTTCTTGGTTTTTACCAACCTCTTCTCAGGCTTCTTTTTCGTTAAATTCGAAAAATCCGCTACCGCTTGCCAGCGCTGCGTGGGCGTGAGGGGTCTATAAGTTTTAACGGCCATGATTTCCCTTTAAATGAATTCTTTAAACGCGTCAGACGAGTTCGATTTTGTCTCCTTTGGCCAGCTTGACGATGGCTTTTTTCCAATGGTTGGAGCGACCGGCTTGCTTGGTGCGCTGGCGACGCTTCTTGCCATGAACACTCAACGTATTCACACGGAGTACTTTCACCTTGAACAGTTCTTCGACGGCATCACGGATCTGAAATTTGTTGGCCCGAGTGTCTGCCACCACCGTGTACTGATCAAACTCACTTTGAGCGGATCCTTTTTCGGTCAGTCGCACCGTTTTGATAATGTCGTATGCTTTCATCGTTGGACTCCTTGTCTAACTGAGCCTGGACTCAAGTCCACTGAGTGCATCCTTAGTCAGGATGAGGCAATCGAACTTGAGCGTGTCGTAAGTGTTGAGTGAAGCACTCGTGGTCACATCCACATAAGGAATGTTGCGCGCTGAAAGCTGTGCATTGGCGTTCACCTCACCGGTCACGATGAGGGCCGTACCATCCACTTTGAGTTGATCTAGAAGACGGATGACATCCTTGGTTTTCGGCTGATCCATCTGAACCTGATCGACGACCAAAACCTCCCCTGCCTTGAAGCGCTCGCTCAAGGCTTTACGCAATGCCAGCTTGCGGGTCTTCTTGTTGATATCTTTTCGAAAACTGCGCGGGCGTGGGCCAAAAACGACACCACCACCTCGCCATATGGGAGATTGCTTGGAGCCAGCACGAGCACGACCGGTTCCCTTTTGCCTCCAAGGCTTCTTACCTGTTCCAGCCACTTCCGAACGTGTCTTGGCACAAGCGGTTCCACTGCGCTGGGAAGCGCGATAAGCAACAACGGCATCGTGGACGGCCTGCAGGCCCTTGGAATCATCCTCGAAGGCATCGAAGTTAATCTCCAATTCCTCAACAGAATCTCCTTTAGTATTTTGAACGTTTACTTTCATGCGTTAGCTCCCCTCGCGATGTTCAATCCTTTTTAGAGGGCTTTTTCTTGGCCCCACGGATGACGACATAATCGCCATCGGCGCCAGGAATGGCACCATGGACGAGCAATAAATTATCCTCTCCCAAAACCTCAACAACTTTGAGATTCTGGACGGTTCGCCGACGCTGGCCCATATGGCCAGGCATCTTTTTGCCTTTAGCGACCCAACCTGGAGTCGAACCCCAGCTGATGGCACCCGGACGGCGTTTCCAACCTTTGGCGCCGTGGGTTGCACGACCACCACCAAAATTCCAACGCTTCATGACGCCTTGAAAGCCTCTGCCCTTGGTCGTTCCAATGACATCAACAAAATCTCCAGCGCCGAAACAGTCTTCCACCTTAACCACATCTCCGGACTTCACATCAAGAGCGAAATCACGGAATTCACGAATTCTTTTGAACCCCGTTGTCTTGTGTTTGGTGTAATGCCCAAGCTTTGGCTTACTCAGCCGCTGGTCCTTTTGTGGATCAAAAGCCAATTGAACCGCACTGTAACCATCGCTTTCGGGTGTCTTGCACTGAACAACGTGATTGGGACCACACTCGACTACAGTGACATGCAAGGCACTGCCGTCGCTGGCATATACCCTTGTCTGTCCCAATTTTTTACCAAGTAATCCTACCATGATCGTCTCCTTCGCTTAAATCTTGATGGTGATGTCCACACCGGCTGGCAGGTTCAGTTTCTTGAGCTCATCCACGGTTTTGGCCGTAGGCTCAAGGATATCCAGCAGGCGTTTGTGGGTGCGCTGCTCGAAAGTTTCATGGGATTTTTTATCCACGTGCGGTGAGCGAGTCACCGTGAAACGCTCAATGCGAGTGGGAAGCGGTATGGGCCCAGCCACGCGAGCACCTGAGCGCTTGACAGTTTCCACAATTTCCAATGCGGACTGATCGATCACTCGATGGTCATACGCCTTGAGACGAATTCTAATACGTTGTCCTGCCATAAATATAAAGAACGATTGATTTAAATAATTTAATCCCGGTTCACCATCATCGGCGACACCGTTTCCAACATGGTATTCAAAATTTGTGATGGCACCGGATCAAACCGACATGGTTCCATCGAATAAGATGCCCTTCCTTTGGACAGTGATCGGGCGGCTGTGGCATAACCAAACATTTCGGCTAGAGGCACTTCCGCACTAATCAATGTCATTTGAGGTTTGGCATCGATACTCAATATTTTGCCTCTCCTCCGATTCAAATCTCCAAGAATGTCTCCCTGATATTCATCTGGGGTGGTCACCTCTACCTTCATTAAAGGTTCCAACAAAGTAAGCGATGCTCTCTCCGCCGCCTCCTTAAATGCGAAAATTCCTGCCATCTTGTAAGCTAGTTCAGTGGCATCCACCTCATGAAAACTTCCGTCAAAAACTTCAACTGCGAGGTCTACCATGGGATAGTTGGCCAACACACCTCCGGCAATGGCCTCCTGGATTCCAGCAATGACGTGGGGAACAAATTCCTTTGGGATCACTCCCCCCACAATCTGGCTCTCCACCGATATTCCCTTCCCGCGTTCCAGAGGCCTTATGCGCACCTTTGCATGACCATATTGACCCCGACCGCCGGATTGCCGGATAAATTTACCTTCTCCTTCGGCCGCCTGGGTGATGGTCTCACGGTAAGCAATTTGGGGCGCTCCTGCATTGGCTCCCACTTTAAACTCCCGCAACAAACGATCACGAATGATCTCCAAATGAAGCTCACCCATCCCTGCAATGATCAATTGCCCCGTTTCTTCGTTGGTATAACAACGAAAAGTCGGATCCTCTTCCGACAACCGTTGCAATCCTTCAGAAAGCTTTTCTCGATCGGCTTTGGTCTTGGGCTCAATGGCCATGGAGATCACTGGCTCCGGAAAAGTCGGAGGCTCCAAACTGACCTGCAAACCTTGCTGGGAGAGCGTATCTCCCGTAGTCACCTGCCTCACACCTACAATGGCGGCAATATCTCCGGAATAAACAGCCTCGCAATCAGTGCGTTTGTCGGCCTGAATCATCAGAAGACGACTGGCTCTCTCTCGCTTGCCTGTTCGCGTATTCAGCAGAGTATCTCCTTTTTTCAAAGTTCCACGATACACTCGAATAAAAACAAGCTTACCCACGAAAGGGTCTGTCCAGAGCTTGAAGGCGAGACCACAAAAGGACCCGCCATCATCCGCACTGACCTCCAACTGGCAGTCTTTGGTCAAATCGTGAGCCTGAGCTGCAGGCACTTCTACCGGCGATGGCAGATAATCGATCACCGCATCGACTACGGCATGAACCCCCTTGTTCTTGAAAGCAGAGCCCCCCAAGACAGGAACAAATTCCAGCTGACAGGTCAAACGCCTGATGGCCGCCTTGAGGATCGATGGCTCAACTGGTTTTTCTTCCAGCACCAACTCCATGATCTGGTCATCCTTTTCAGCTACTGCATCCAGAAGTTCCATGTAAGCCGCTTCAGCACGCTCTTTCTGATCACCTGACAAGTCGACCACCCGATGGCTCAAGCCTGAAAGATCCGCTTCATCATAAACCACAGCCTTTTGGCTGATCACGTCGATCACCCCTTGAAGATGATCCTCCGCGCCCAAAGGAAGAACCACAGGGAAAGCATAGGCTCCAAGCTTCTCGCGCATCTCACTGACGACATAGTCGAAATCAGCCCCCGTTCGATCCATTTTGTTCACAAACGCGATGCGCGGAACACGATACTTGGTGGCCTGCCTCCAGACCGTTTCGGATTGTGGCTGAACGCCAGCCACACCACAAAACACAGCGACAGCTCCATCAAGGACTCTCATGGACCGCTCCACCTCGGCGGTAAAGTCCACATGCCCTGGGGTATCGATGATATTGATGCGATGGGGAATGTCCGGATAGGACTTGAAAAGACCATCTTTGGCCTGTTTCCAGAAACAGGTAATGGCCGCTGAGGTAATGGTGATGCCTCTTTCTTTTTCTTGAGACATCCAGTCCGTCACGGTGTTCCCGTCGTGGACTTCTCCCATTTTGTGGATCAACCCTGTGTAAAACAGGATACGCTCAGTGGTCGTTGTCTTACCTGCGTCGATGTGCGCGGCGATGCCAATGTTGCGAGTACGTTCCAGTGAATACTCCCTGTCTGGGGCATTCAACGCAGACCGCTCTTCTGTGACAGCTACACTCATCAAAGATTCGAATTAAACAAAGAACAAAAAAACCCCAGAGTGTTGAACAAACCACACGGGGGTTGAAAAAACCCTCGCCTTACCAGCGAAAATGAGCAAAGGCCTTATTGGCCTGTGCCATTTTGTGCACCTCATCCCGACGACGGATTGAGGCACCTTGCCCTTGATAGGCATCCATGATTTCGTTGGCCAAAGCCTCTGACATGGGCACACCCTTTCGGGAATTAGCGAACTTCACAATCCATCGGATCGCCAAAGCCTGCTGACGTTCCGCAGGAACCTCCATGGGGACCTGGTAAGTCGCGCCGCCAACACGGCGAGGCTTCACTTCCAGACGAGGTTTAGCATTGTCAACGGCCCTCTGTAGCAAATCCAAGGGGCTGCTTGAGGGGTTCTTCTCGCCAAGATTGTCCATGGCTCCATAAACCACCTTCTGAGCAATGCTTTTTTTACCCTCCAACATTAAAATACTAACCAAGCGAGCAACTAATGTGCTCCCATATTTGGGGTCTGCGACTACCTTACGTTTTACAGCTCTGCGACGTCTGGACATAAAAATCTAAAGTTGATGGCTCTACTTCTGAGGTTTGGGTCGCTTGACGCCGTACTTCGAACGGCTGACACGTCGTTTTTCAACTCCATTGGAGTCCAAGGCACCTCGCACCACGTGGTAACGCACACCTGGCAAATCTTTCACACGACCACCACGCACCAAAACAATGCTGTGCTCTTGGAGATTGTGGCCCTCATCAGGAATGTAAGCGATCACCTCATAGCCATTGGTGAGGCGCACTTTGGCAACCTTACGCATGGCAGAGTTGGGCTTCTTTGGAGTACGAGTCATGACCTGGACACACACACCCCGCCGAAAAGGACAATTCTCCAAGGCTGGAGAAGTGGATTTCACCTTGATTTTCTGGCGTCCCTTTCGGACTAACTGATTAATTGTTGGCATTTGTTATCGTCTAAAAATTCTCTCGGGCTTAGCCCTCATTTCCGGGGAAATGGAGCGCAGATTATCTGCAAAGGGCATTCGCCTTGCAAGAGATAATTTAAATAATCTTCATTATTTTTCTTCCAAGCTCAGCCGGCAACAGGTTCGTCGATTTCTTCAATGATGTCCTCCTCTAATTCGGGAGCTTCCACCAAAGGTTTCACCTTGATATTACGATGCTTAGGATAACCCGTTCCGGCAGGGATGATGTGCCCCATAATCACATTTTCCTTGAAACCCCTGAGGTAATCGACCTTGCCCATCGTAGCAGCGTCAGTCAAAACACGAGTGGTGTCCTGGAAAGAGGCAGCACTGAGGAAACTTTCGGTTTCGAGCGAAGCCTTGGTGATGCCCAGTAACACAGGGCTAGCATCGGCTGGTTGACCTCCCATTTCTTCGACTCGACGATTTTCTCGTTCAAAAATACTTTTCTCAACCTGCTCACCCCACAAGAATATCGTATCCCCAGGTTCGGTCACTCGGACCTTGCGAAGCATTTGCCGAACGATGATTTCGATATGCTTGTCGTTGATGGTCACCCCCTGTAGTCGGTAGACCTCCTGAACCTCATTGACCAAATGCTCCTGCAGTTCCTGCGGCCCACAAACCTCGAGGATTTCATGGGGGACTACAGGCCCTTCGGTAAGCTGCTGGCCCTTTTTAACATAATCTCCTTTGAAGACGATGACGTGCTTGGCAATCGGGATCAAATGCTCCTCTTCCGTTCCGGAATCGGGATCTCGGATGATGATGCAACGTTTACCACGAACACTGGGACCAAAATCCACCACACCATCCATTTTGGCGATTTCAGCAGCATCCTTGGGACGCCGTGCCTCAAAAAGTTCCGCTACACGAGGCAAACCACCTGTAATGTCTTTAGTCTTACTGGTTTTGCGAGGAGTCTTGGCCATCAAGGCACCCGCAGGAATTTTTGCACCTTCCTGGACGACGATATGGGCTCCCGAGGGAATGGGATAATTGGCTATTACCTCTCCATTTTTCGATTCCAACACCATCACCTGGGGATGAAGATCCTCTTTGTGGTCGATGACCACCATGGCCTCTTGGCCCGTCGCTTCATCCACCTCTTGTTTCATGGTGACCCCTTCGATGATATCGTGGAATTTCACAACTCCAGCTCGCTCGGAGAGAATCGGGACGTTGTAAGGATCCCATTGAACAAAGGTTTGTCCTTTTTTAACTTTGCCCCCATCGGGTACGAGGATCACTGAACCAATGATGATGTTGTGCTCTTCAAGCTCCCTTCCATCCTCATCCAACAGTCGAATGGAGCCATTCTTGTTCAGCACGATATTGTTACCGTCCTCAAGCTCAACACAGCGCAGATCACTGTAGACCACGGTGGCTTCCAATTTGGATTTGATTTGAGGCTGCTTGAAAATCTGCGAAGCCGTTCCACCAATATGGAACGTACGCATGGTGAGCTGAGTGCCCGGTTCACCAATCGATTGGGCAGCGATGATACCGACAGCTTCCCCTTGTTTGACCAACTTGCCGGTTGCCAGATTACGACCGTAACACTTGGCGCATAGACTCACGCTGGATTCACACGTGAGAACCGAACGGATTTTGACTCTCTCAATACCTGCCGAATCGACGGTCTTGGCTTTGACTTCGTCAATTTCGTCATTGGCAGCGACGATCACATTCTTCACGTCACTGGGATCGACAATGTCCTCGCATGAGACACGCCCCACCAGACGTTCGCTCAGTTTGACCACTTCATCTTCACCCTCATAGATAGCTGAAACCCAGATGCCATTGCTGGTCTCGCAATCCTGCTCGCGCACAATGACATCCTGCGCGACGTCCACCAGCTTACGTGTCATGTAACCTGAGTCGGCAGTTTTCAAAGCCGTATCTGCAAGCCCCTTACGCGCACCGTGTGTAGAAATAAAGTATTCGAGGACAGTCAGTCCTTCACGGAAATTGGAGAGAATTGGCTTTTCGATAATATCTCCAGATGGTTTTGCCATCAAACCACGGATACCCGCCAACTGACGAACCTGCTGGCGATTACCACGGGCACCGGAGTCGACCATCAGATAGACAGGATTGAATTCATCCTTTGCCTGATTGGCTTGCAACGTGCGTAGCATCACATTGGAGATCTGGTCTGTGCAATGAGTCCAGATATCGATAATTTTGTTATACCGTTCGCCAGGCGTGATCACACCGCGACGATACTGGTTTTCCACTTCAGAAATCTGTTCCTGGGCTGAACCTATTTCCTGATCTTTTTCCACAGGGATGATCATGTCATCGATCCCAATGGAGACACCCGCCTTGGTAGCTTCACGGAAGCCAAGTTCTTTGAGCCGGTCAAGAGTCCGCACCGTTTCCTGATGACCGCAGACCTTGTAACAATTCCAAATCAGATCGCCAATTTGGCCCTTCCCGATAGGACGGTTGGGAAAGCCCAATTCTGTAGGCCAGATTTCACTGAACACCACTCTACCGACAGTGGTTTCGATCACTTTCTTATCTTTGTCACCGTAAACGGTCTCGTGGCCATGGTCCGGATTCAGCAGAAGCACCCTTGAATGGGTGTTCAGTTCGCCGTCATCAAAGGCGAAAATCACTTCTTCTTTTGTTCCGAAGAAACTCAGGCGTTGACCCTTCTTTTTCTGTTCACGCGGCTCCGCAGTCAGGTAGTAGCATCCCAAGGTGATATCCTGGGTAGGAGTCATGATGGGCTTACCACTGGATGGGCTGAAAATATTGTTGGGAGCCATCATCAACAATCTGGCTTCCATCTGTGCCTCGACAGACAAAGGCACATGAACCGCCATTTGGTCACCATCGAAATCCGCGTTGTAAGCGGTACAAACCAATGGATGCACACGAATAGCCTCACCCTCGATCAATACGGGCTCAAAGGCCTGAATGGAAAGTCGGTGCAAGGTAGGCGCACGATTCAGTAACACAGGATGCCCCATCGTGACCTCTTCGAGAATATCCCACACCTCCGGCGACTGCCGCTCAATCATCTTCTTTGCCGATCGGACGGTATGGACATAACCCAACTCCTTGAGGCGACGGATGATGAATGGTTCGAAAAGAACCAAGGCCATTTTCTTGGGCAAACCGCACTGGTTGAGTTTCAATTCGGGACCAATGACGATCACAGATCGTCCAGAATAATCCACACGCTTACCCAGTAGATTCTGTCTGAATCGCCCGCTCTTGCCTTTCAGCATGTCGCTTAATGATTTGAGCGGTCGGTTTCCGGCGCCAGTGACCGCACGTCCATGCCGCCCGTTGTCAAACAAGGCATCCACCGCTTCCTGAAGCATGCGCTTTTCATTGCGGATGATGACTTCAGGAGTCTTGAGTTGAAGCAGGTTTTTGAGGCGGTTGTTTCGATTGATCACCCGCCGATAAAGATCGTTCAAATCGGAAGTCGCAAAGCGCCCACCTTCCAATGGCACCAGCGGCCTGAGATCTGGGGGAATGACTGGCAGAACGACAAGAATCATCCAATCAGGACGGGTCTTGCTGGCAATGAACCCTTGAAAAAGCTTGATGCGCTTGGCCAGTTTTTTGCGTATTTGCTTACTGCGGGTCTCCGTCATGGCAACCTGAAGCTCCTCAACCTGTTCGTTCAAGTCGACCGCTTCGAGAGCCCTTCGGACAGCACCCGCACCCATTTCTGCCTCAAAAGCGTCAACCCCGTAGGTCTCCCGAGCCTCACGGTATTCCATTTCGCTGAGCAACTGATGCTCCTTCAACGGGGTCGTGCCAGGGTCAATGACAAGATAGTCTTCATAATAAACCACACGCTCGAGCTCGCGGGCAGTCATGTCGAGAATTAAGCCAATACGAGAAGGCATGCACTTGAAGAACCAGATGTGCGAGACGGGGACGGCCAACTCGATATGCCCCATGCGCTCACGACGTACTCGTGAGAGGGTTACCTCGACTCCGCAGCGGTCGCAAACCACTCCGCGATGCTTGATTCTCTTGTATTTACCGCATGAGCATTCCCAATCCTTGACCGGACCAAAGATACGTTCACAAAAGAGGCCGCCTTTTTCAGGCTTGAAAGTACGGTAGTTGATGGTCTCTGGATTCTTGACTTCACCTTTCGACCAAGAACGGATGGATTCAGGTGAGGCGACAGTGATACTGATGTGGTCCACCATGTTGACCTGGTCCAAACCAAACAGTTCACGGGTGCTATTTCTGCTTTCAATCATGTCTATGTCTTTGAAATAAGTTATCGTCTCTGGTGGAATCAACCCATGGCTGAAAGGCTTGAGGGGATCGACCTTAATTCTGCATCCGGATCCACCTCTTCAGGTTCGTATCCGACGTTGACGTCCATGCCGAGTGATTGGATTTCCTTGACGAGCACGTTGAAGGATTCCGGCACACCCGCATCGAGGGAATTGTCACCTTTGACAATACTTTCATAGATGCGCGTTCGACCCTGCACATCATCTGATTTCACCGTGAGGAGTTCTTGTAAGGCATACGCAGCACCGTATGCCTCCATTGCCCAAACCTCCATCTCTCCGAATCGCTGACCGCCGTATTGGGCCTTGCCCCCCAGAGGTTGCTGTGTGACCAGAGAGTATGGCCCGACAGCTCGAGCATGAATCTTGTCCGCCACGAGGTGGCCAAGTTTGAGCATGTAGATGTATCCGACAACGACCTCTTGGTCAAAACGCTCACCGGTCCGGCCATCGTAAAGATGAATTTTGGCGTGATCGGGCAAGTCAGCGTCCTTGAGGTAGCCGCGTACTTCAGATTCCTTGATACCATCGAAGACTGGCGTGGCAAATTTGATACCCAGCACCTTGGCTGCCCAACCCAAGTGGGTCTCCAGCAGCTGCCCGACATTCATACGCGAAGGCACACCCAATGGGTTGAGCACGATATCGACCGGAGTGCCATCAGCCAGGAAGGGCATATCTTCCTCGGCAACGATTTTGGCGACAACACCTTTGTTTCCGTGACGTCCTGCCATTTTGTCGCCGACAGAAAGCTTGCGTTTGGAAGCAATGAAGACCTTCACCGATTTGATGATCCCCGTTTCAAGGTCATCTCCAGATTCAACGCGTTCCATTTCCTCATCATGCTGCATCTGCAGATCGTCAAAGCGCTTTTTGTAGGCACTGATGATCTCGTTGATTTTGTTACGAATGGGAGATGGATCGATCTCGATACGATCGTAAACACTGGCGAGTTTTCGCAGCAGGGTTTTGGTAATCTTGCGGTTGGCCGGAATAATGATTTCACCTGTTTCCGAATTGACCACGTCCAAGGGAATTTTCTCGCCTAGAAGAATATTACTGAGCGATTCGGTGAGCTGCTCCCTGAGATCATCAAGCTTCTTCTTGTGCTCGTCTTCGACCTGCTTGGCATGCTTTTTGGCTTCGGTGCTTGCCGTGCGTGTCATGGAGCTGCGATCGGATTCCTTTTTGGAAGAAACCTTCACATCCATCACGATGCCATAGGTTCCCGAGGGTACTTTGAGGGAAGTGTCTTTAACGTCAGCGGCTTTTTCACCGAAAATGGCCCGCAATAACCGCTCTTCCGGAGCTAGTTCGGTCTCGCTCTTGGGCGTGATTTTACCTACCAGAATATCCCCTGGCTTCACCTCGGCACCGACACGGATCACCCCATCCAGGCCCAGGTTCTTGAGGGCATCTTCACCAAGGTTAGGAATATCGCGTGTGATTTCCTCGGGGCCCAGTTTGGTGTCACGAGCACTGACTTCGAACTCGTCCACGTGGATGGAGGTGTAAACATCGTCTTTGACGATACGTTGACTGATCAGAATAGCATCTTCAAAGTTGTAACCATTCCATGGCATGAAGGCGCAGAGCACATTCTTACCCAAGGCAAGTTCTCCATTTTCAGTGGATGGCCCATCGGCTATGGGTTCACCTGCTTTGACTTTCTGCCCCTTCTGAACCAAGGCTTTCTGATTGATACAAGTGGCAGCGTTGGAACGCATGAACTTGCGAAGTCTGTAGACATAAACTCCATTGGATGGGTCGTGCTTAAGCTTCTTCTTACCTTCTGGTAAGGAGCCATCCTGAGTAATGACAATCTGGCTGCCGGTGACAGACGCAACCACGCCAGCTGATTCTGTCAACAGAACTGCGCGGGAGTCTTGTGCCACCTTGCCCTCAAGGCCAGTCGCGACAAGAGGGGCTTCGGTTACCAGCAACGGAACGGCTTGTCGCTGCATGTTGGACCCCATCAAGGCGCGATTGGCATCGTCGTGCTCCAAGAATGGGATCAGGCCCGCAGCAACTGAAACGAGCTGCTTTGGCGAAACATCCATGTAGTCCACTTTTGGCGGGGGCACATCGATAAAGTCTCCCTTGCAACGACACATCACACGCTCGTTGATGAACTTGCCTTTGTCATCAATGGGAGCGTTGGCCTGAGCCACAATGAATTGCTCCTCACGGTCTGCAGTCAAATAATCCAAGTGACTGGTGACCCGACCTTTTTCGACCTTGCGGTAAGGCGTCTCAATAAACCCGAAATCATTGACCCGAGCGAAGGTTGCCAGTGAAGCAATCAAGCCGATGTTGGGACCTTCCGGAGTTTCAATCGGACAAATGCGACCATAGTGTGATGGGTGCACGTCGCGCACCTCAAAACCAGCCCGATCTCGACTCAAGCCCCCCGGGCCAAGTGCGGAGAGTCGGCGCTTGTGGGTCAGTTCAGCCAGAGGATTGATCTGGTCCATGAACTGAGAAAGCTGGCTTCGACCGAAGAAATCTCGAATGACCGCTGAAAGAGCTTTGGGGTTGATAAGCTTCTGTGGGGTCATGGTATCCAATCCCTGATCGAAGAGAGTCATTCTCTCTTTGACCAAACGCTCGGTTCGAGCGAGCCCCACTCGGCACTGGTTGGCAAGCAACTCACCGACCGTCCTCACGCGACGGCTTCCGAGATGATCGATGTCGTCCAGGGTCCCCTCACCTTTCTTGAGACTGAGCAAATATTTGGTTGCTGCGACCAAATCTTCCTTTTCAAGGACGCGCGATTCGTTTTTGGGGTCCAGATTGAGTTTCTGAGAAATCTTGTATCGCCCCACTCTTCCCAGGTCGTAGCGCTTGGCGTCAAAAAACAGGCGCTTGAGCAAAGCACGAGCGTTGGCTGCTGTGGGAGGATCACCAGGGCGAAGTCGGCGATAAATGTCTTTGAGAGCCTCTTCCTCGTTGGTCGTGGGATCCTTCTTAAGACATTTGATAATAATCCCCTCATCAACACTGGTATCCACAACCTTGATCTTCTTGAGACCCAGTTTGGCAATTTCACGGACCACTGCTGCAGAGAGTGGTTCGAAAGCGCGCGCTACGACAGCACCTTTGTCCAGATCAAGAACATCTTCGATGAGCACCCTGTTCTGGATGTCATCCATTTTGGAAGCCGCTTTCACCGTGACTTCCTGGATATCATAGAAGAGCCGAAGAATGTCGGCATCGGACCCATAGCCCAAGGCCCTGAAAAAGGTGGTGGTCAGGAATTTTCTCCGACGCTTTTTGCGGTCGAGGTAAACGAACAGCAAGTCGTTGGTATCAAATTGAGCTTCATACCAGGACCCTCGGTCAGGGATGATCCTGAACGAATGCATGGTTTTGCCGTTGGGATGCTGCGTGGCTTCAAAAGCCAGACCTGGGGAGCGATGCAACTGGCTGACGATCACTCTCTCAGCACCATTGATGACAAAACTGCCTTGAGGGGTAATCAGAGGCAATTCGCCCATAAAAACCTTCTCCTCCTTGGTCCCCTGCTCATCCCGCAGACGAAAAATCACATGGAGAGGAGCTCCGAAGGTGACCCCTTCCCTGAGGCACTCCAACCAATCGAGCTTGGGCTCGCCGATCTCGTAGTGACTGAATTCGAGAACACATTTGCCATCATAACTCTCGATCGGAAAAACTTCATTGAAAACAGCTTGAAGCCCAAGATTTTCACGTTTCTTTGGGTCGATCTCAGATTGCAGGAATTCCGCATAGGAGTTGTTCTGCACTTCGATCAAGTTAGGAGGTGTGATCACCTCTTTGATTTTTCCGAAGTTGATTCTCTCAGAAGTTTTGGATGGCATAGTGACCTTTAATAATCTTTAACGCATTTTGGGGCTTCAAACCCCCTTTTATTGTAGACGAAACAGGTCCGCAGCTCTCACCTGACGAGTGCTTGCGGACTTGCTGATGTTGACTTTGAACAACTTAAGTCGCCCAGCTCGAAAAATAACTCTGAAACTGGTTGGACGCGGAAAATAGAATCTTGTTCAATTTTCCGCGTCCGAAAAAGACCCGTTACTTCAGCTCGGCAGTCGCACCGGCTGCTTCCAGTTTCTTCTTGGCCTCTTCGGCCTCTTCCTTGCTGACCCCTTCGAGCAATGGGGCAGGAGCACCTTCTGCGACTTTCTTCGCATCAGCCAGCCCCAAGCCAGCTTTGACCTCACGAATTGCCTTAATCACGGCAATTTTCTTGTCACCGGGAACCGATGCCAAGATGACGTCAAATTCGGATTTTTCTTCTGCAGCAGCACCGCCACCGGCATCACCACCGCCAGCTGCAGCCACAGCAACAGGTGCAGCTGCGCTGACACCCCATTTTTCTTCCAGTTGCTTCACCAAGTCAGCGGCCTCCATGACCGTCAACTGGCTTAACTCTTCAATTAGTTTTTCTAAGTCTGCCATATGCTTTGTGTGTCGCCATCCCCGGCCAGGGACGATTTAAAACTGCGGCCTGCAGTCCGACAGGTTTTAGGTTTGTATTGTATGCTTCAGCCCACTCCAAACGTCGCGTGGACCGAAAGTTTGCTTTGGGTTGAATCAGCCTTTTTCGGCCTTGGCTTTGATCACCTGAGCTAATTGCCCAGCAGGCGTGTTCAGCAAGACAGCCAGCTTTTGAGCAGGCGCCTGGAGCACTCCGAGGATTTTGCCCCTGAGCACTTCGAGTGAAGGTAGATCTGCGATGACCTTGACTTCATTGGCATCCAGCCGTGTTTCCCCCATGTATCCAAATTTGATGCTGGGTTTATCGAATTCGGATTCGAAATTTTTGATGATCTTTGCAGCAGCACTGATCTCGGCCTCCCCAGTGATCACAGCCATTTGCCCCTTGAGGTCTGATGCAAGGTCGCCCTCGATACCTGCCTGCTGGGCAGCGATGTTGAAGATTCGATTCTTGACGACGTGTAATTCGGCTTGGGCTCCATCCAACCGCTGCCGGAGATCTGCAAATTGATCCACTTTCAGACCCTGATATTCAACGACGATGAAGTAAGGAGACGCGTTCAACCTTTCAAGGTATTCTGCACTGATGTTCTTTTTAGCTTCGCGCATAGTGATTTGATTTAAGGTTGAATCGGTTAGGCAGCAGCTGTTGCTTGTTGTTGCAGCGATTTGAGATCCAGTGAAAGCCCCGGGCTCATGGTCGAGCTGATAGTACCGCTTAGCAGAAAGGCGCCCTTGGAACTACTGGGTTTGGATTTAAGGAGTGCATCCACCAAAGCGTGGATGTTGTCTGCCAACTGGTTGGCATCGAAAGAAATTTTACCGACTGGGACGTGCAGGTTGGCCGTTTTGTCAATCTTGAACTCAACACGCCCTGCTTTGACTTCCGTGACAGCTTTGCCGGTATCATCCGTCACGGTTCCTGTTCGAGGATTGGGCATCAAGCCTCGAGGCCCCAGAACACGACCCAGTTTCCGCACTTCAGCCATCGCTTCAGGCGTGGCGATAGCAACATCAAAGTCAACCCAGCCATCGCTCACTTTCTTGATGTATTCATCGTATCCCACGTATTCCGCCCCAGCTTCCTTGGCAGCCTGCTCAGACTCGCCTCCACTGGTAAAGACAAGGACACGAACGTTTTTGCCGCTTCCATGGGGTAAGGGCACTGTGCCGCGAACCATTTGGTCACTTTGGCGGGGGTCCACTCCCAATTTGAAAGCCATGTCCACAGTCTGGTCAAATTTGGCAGGTGGGAGTTTTTTCAAAATTTCGAGGGCTTCCTCGAGCGTGTAGCGCTTGGTGGCATCCACCATTTCCAAGGCTTTTCGGTATCGTTTGCTTGACATGTTGTTATGTGGTGCGTGCGGGCCTTAAAAACCCTCCCACTGTTGGGTTATTCTTTGATTTCAATGCCCATGCTACGGGCAGTTCCTGCGATAATGTTGAACGCTGCGTCCTCGTTGCGAGCGTTGAGATCTTGGAACTTGGTCTTTACGATCTCCTTGATTTGATCGGGGGTCACTTTGCCCACCTTCTCCTTGTTGGGCATTTTGGATCCCGAGGCAATTCCAGCCGCTTTTTTGAGGAGAACGGCGGCGGGGGGAGATTTGGTGATGAAGGTGAAGGACTTGTCCTGATAGACGGTGATCACAACAGGGATCACTAATCCAGCCTGATCCTTGGTCCTCGCATTAAATTCTTTACAGAACCCCATGATGTTGACCCCTTGCTGACCCAAGGCAGGTCCCACAGGAGGCGCAGGATTCGCCTGCCCTGCAGGAATCTGGAGTTTGATCATTCCGGTAACTTTTTTAGCCATAACGTTTAAGATTTTTCAACTTGCCAATATTCGAGTTCGACTGGGGTGTTACGCCCAAAAATGTTGACCGTCACCTTGAGTTTGCCGCGTTCCGGTTCCACTTCCTCAATCACTCCGCTGAAGTTGAGGAATGGACCGTCATTGATCTTGATGGTTTCACCCACCTCAAAATCGACCTTGGGCTTTTCGACGTCTTCAGCGTCCGAGATCTGGGCTTTGATAGCTTCGATTTCTTCAGCAGGGGTCGGTGCCGGCTTGTTGCCACCCACGAAACCGATAATTCCTTGAGTTTCTCGGATGAAATACCACGGACGGTCAATGATACGCTGTTGATCATCGAGAAGAATCATGTGGATGAAGACGTAACCAGGGCAGAGCTTTCGATTGGATACGATTTTCTTCCCTCCCCTGATCTCTACAACCTTCTCCATGGGCACAAGGATTTCATGGATATACTCTTCCATTTCCTCGGTTTTCAGGCGCTTTTCGAGAGTGTTTTTCACTTTCTGCTCCTGCCCTGATAGGGTGTGAATGACGAACCACTGACTGTTCATGACATCTGAGCTATTTAACAAGGTTCGACAGCCCTTCCAACACCAGTTTGACCACGGAATCAGAGGATAATGTGAAAACAGCAATGCAGAGAGTGGCGACCAGGACCACGATCGTGGATCCCTTGAGCTCGTCCCAACCTGGCCAACTGCACTTGAGCAGTTCCTGCTTAGTTTCACCTGAAAACTGAGCAAATTTCGCCAATACTCCCTTGCTCCAAAGGACGCCGAAGACGATGGCCAAAACAACAATTGCTATAATACTGTCCACTTTAAAAAATTTCTAAATGTTGTGGCGGAGGGGGAGGGATTCGAACCCCCGTTTCGATTTCTCGAAAAGCGGTTTTCAAGACCGCCGCATTCAACCGCTCTGCCACCCCTCCTTGCAAAATTTACTTAGTGTTTGTCGACGCCAGTGAGGCACAAACGTGGCAGGGCGGGAGGGACTCGAACCCCCAACCGACGGTTTTGGAGACCGCTACTCTACCAATTGAGCTACCGCCCTAACCCGAAAAACCGAGGCGTCACCCGTTTCCGAGCACGCCTTGCATACAAAATGAGGAGCGGGCGAAGGGTTTCTTCGCCCGGCTCCAGCATTAAAACCAAACTTATTCGATGACTTCAGAGACAACGCCCGCACCGATGGTCCGGCCGCCTTCGCGAATGGCAAAGCGTTGGCCTTTTTCCATAGCTACAGGAGCAATCAGCTGGATGTCGACAGCCACATTATCACCAGGCATCACCATTTCAACACCATCACCAAGAGTCACCGTTCCAGTCACATCACTGGTTCGGAAATAGAATTGAGGACGGTAGTTGGTGAAGAATGGCGTATGACGACCACCTTCATCCTTGGAGAGCACATACAACTCTGCCTTGAATTTGGTGTGAGGTGTAATGGAACCGGGTTTGGCCAAAACCATACCGCGTTCCACATCCGTCTTCTTCATACCGCGAAGAAGCACACCCACGTTGTCACCTGCCGAAGCGCTATCGAGCAATTTGCGGAACATTTCGATGTCGGTGGCAGTGGTCTTGCGAGTTTCGCGAATACCCACGATTTCCACTTCGCTCATCTTGGTCAGCTCACCACGCTCAACACGCCCTGTCACAACCGTTCCGCGGCCTTCAATGTTGAAGACATCCTCAATGCACATCAGGAATGGCTTATCTACTTCTCGTTCAGGAAGTTCCACCTTTTCATCAAGAGCAGAAAGCAAATCAGCAATGCATTTTTCGCCCACATCTGTACCTTCCAATGCACCTGTGGCAGTGCCGCGCACCACGGCAGCATCATCGCCAGGAAACTCGTATTTGGAGAGAAGTTCTCGGACTTCCATTTCAACCAGTTCGAGCAACTCATCATCGTCCACCAAGTCGCACTTGTTGAGGAAAACCACGATAGCTGGCACACCCACCTGACGAGCCAAGAGAATGTGCTCACGGGTTTGGGGCATGGGGCCATCAGCCGCGCTGACGACGAGAATCGCACCATCCATCTGGGCGGCACCCGTGATCATATTTTTGACATAATCGGCGTGACCGGGACAGTCAACGTGCGCGTAATGCCTGGTTTCGCTCTCGTACTCCACGTGCGAAACGGCAATGGTGACTGTTTTGGAGTCATCACGCACTGTGCCTCCTTTGGTGATATCCTTGTAGGAGATGGGGGTTGCCAGATCCTTACGTGCCTGGACAGCCACAATGGCGGCAGTCAAGGTGGATTTGCCGTGGTCAACGTGTCCGATGGTTCCAACGTTCACGTGTGGTTTGGTTCTTTGAAACGCTTCTTTTGCCATGCGATTTCCTTAACGATTGTTCTAATGTTCCAGTCTACTAATCTTCAGTTAAAAATGGAGCCCATGACCGGGCTTGAACCGGTGACCTCATCCTTACCAAGGATGTGCTCTACCAACTGAGCTACATGGGCCAGAGACACCTCCAATGGAGGCTCAAGAGCCCTAATAAGCCAGACGCTAAAAAGCCATCAACCCCTAGTGATTTTCGGCCGGGGTCCATGGCGAAGGTCTCTAGCTTATCTTAGAGGGGGGGAAAATAAGGACCTGGCTATTATCTGTCAACGCGATTTTCGAAAAAAATAAGCCCTCGTTGGGTTCCTCTCCGATCTCACCCGCTGAAGAGACGGAAAGAGTCTGGAAATGACTACCTGTTTGTTCTTTCCTAACCAATGGAGCCCATTCTATTTTCCACAGAGACTTCCATCCATCACAAACAGACCCATACCATGAATCGAAGAAGCTTTATTCGCCAAACGGCAAAAGGGAGCCTGGCTGCCACCGCACTGGCTGGTTTTCACATTGGCGCTCCTCGTGCGATCGGACAATCGAGCAACCGCATTAAAGTGGGTGTCATGGGACTCGGTCGTGGCATGGCTCATGTGAAGGCTGCGCTGGCCATTCCAAATGTGGAATTAGCTTACGTCTGCGACGTGGATCAACAACGGACTGAAAAGGCAATCGCAGCGGCCGAGGACCAACCAACCAAACCCAGGGGTGTCTCTGATTTCCGTCGCATGCTGGACGACAAGGAGCTGGATGCGGTGATGATCGCAACCTGCAATCATTGGCATGCTCCGGCCACCATTCTTGCCTGTTCGGCTGGGAAGCATGTCTACGTCGAGAAACCAGGAAGCCACAACCCTCAGGAAGGTCTGTGGATGGTTCAAGCGGCCAGAAAGCACCAGCGCGTGGTTCAAATGGGCAACCAGCGACGCACCTGGCCTGCCATAAGGGAGGCCATCGCCAGGCTTCATTCCGGAGTCATTGGGGAAACAACCTTTGCGCGGTGTTGGTATGACAATGCCAGGGGTTCGATTGGAGTGGGTCAAAATGTCCCTACGCCTCCGCATTTGAATTATGATTTGTGGCAAGGCCCAGCCCCAAGGCGCCCTTACAAGGATAATCTGGTGCATTATAACTGGCACTGGCACTGGCACTGGGGAAATGGCGAGTTGGGCAATAATGGAATCCATGCTCTCGATTTGGCTCGCTGGGGACTGAATGTGGATTATCCGAAGAGTGTCAGTTACACCGGAGGCCGTTATCATTATCAGGATGATCAAGAGACACCCGACACGGCCGTGGCTATCTATGACTTCGGTCAAAAGGGAGCTTCCTGGGATGGCAGCAGTTGCCATCCGCGTCGTGAGGAAAAGAATGATTTCGTTCGCTTTTACGGCTCCAAAGGCACTCTAGCCATCAACGGAACCGGGTATGAAGTATTTGACTTGGACGGATCCTCATTGGAATCCCACCGAGGTGAAGGAGGTGACAAGGGGCACATGGCAGACTTTTTTGATTGTGTCCGCAGCGGCAAGAGGCCTAACTCAGAAATCGAAATGGGTCAGATCAGCACGCTCCTTTGCCACTTGGGTAACGTGGCCTACCGCACGGGAAAGACCCTGCATTTCGACCCCGACTCTCGACAGATCATTGGCATGCCCGAGGCCCAAGGCTTCTGGGAAAGATCCTACGAACCTGGCTGGAGGCCGGTGGTTTAACGAACAAGAGGTCGCAAGCTTGCAACAGCCGGGTAGCAGTCTGCACCCGCTTTGATCTCAAAAGAACCCTCCAAGAACTGGCCCTTGAGCTCGTTGGAACCGCTGTTCGACACATAGCCCATGGCAACCGCAGACCCAACGGTGTGTCCATAAGCGCCGGAAGTAGTATAGCCTACCGGCAGACCATTGCGTAAGATAATCTCTCCGCCCCAGAGCATGGGTTGATCATCGGTAAGCCGAAATAGCATGAGGCGTCGATCCAGCATGGTCCTTGCCTTGTGGTTCATGAGAGCTTCGCGCCCTTTAAATCCGTCCGGTTTTTCCCAGTCAACGGCAAACCCCAATCCCGCCTGCAATGGGTTGTCGTCAGGAGACAATTCCGCAGACCAGGCGCGGAACCCCTTTTCTAGACGCAAGGACTGAATGGCATAGTGACCCGCATGCTGGATAGGGAACGATGCGGATCGTTCCATGAGAGTCTTGTAAAGGCAAGGCATCTGATCCATGGGCACATGAAGCTCCCAACCCCATTCACCCACGTAGGAAAGACGAAGGGCCCAAACGGTAACCATGCCCACGGTCATTTCCCTGGCAATCCCAAAACCAAAGGCCTCCTTGGAAAGATCGGTATCGGTGAGTGGCTGCAGGAATTCAATGGACTGAGGGCCCATCACACTCAAGACCCCATAACTGGAAGTCACCTCCGTGATGGTAAACTGAGCATCTTTAGGAGCATGCCGCCGGATCCAATGAGCATCATGATGCCCTTGGGCCGTGGAGGTCACCAAATAATAAACATCTTTAGCTTGTCTCACCAGGGTCAGATCAGACTCGTAACCTCCCTGGTCGTTGAGCATACCTGTGTAGACCGTTCGCCCTACTGGAACATCGACCTGGTTGGCACAGAGCCATTGAAGGGCACGAGTTGCATCCTTACCCTGAACACATAATTTAGCAAAACTGGATTGATCAAAGAGGGCCACCTGCTGTCGTGCTGCAAGGTGCTCCTTTGCATGAGATTCAAACCAATTTTGTCGCCCAAAAGAGTAGGACATTGTTGGAGACTCTCCGGGAGCACCATACCAATTGGGGCGTTCCCAACCGCTCTTGGAACCAAAGCAGGCGCCGGCTCGAGCAAGCGCCTCATGAATCGGGGTTCTGCGCACATCGCGCCCTGTCAGAAACTCGCGGTTGGGCCAGGCCATTTGGTAGTGAAGCCCCAGGACTTCAGTGATTCTATCCGTGAGAAAGCGTCGGTTGGAGGCCCATTTCCCAAATCGTCGGATGTCCACGGACCAAAGGTCCATACTGGGTTGTCCATGAATCATCCAGTAAGCAAGTTCTCGCCCAGCTCCCCCCGCGCAGGCAATCCCCGCAGAATTAAAGCCCGCAGCGACGAAGAGCCCGTCGAGCTCAGGGGTTTCACCCAGTAGAAATTGATTGTCCGGGGTGAAACTCTCCGGGCCATTGACAAAACGCTCGTAGCCGACCTCAGCGAGCCCGGGGATGCGTCGCTCTCCTGCAGCCAGAGGCTCGGCGTATTTTTCCCAGTCAGGCTCCAGTAAATCAAATGAGAAATCGCCTGGAATGGGATGAGCCAACCAGGGCTTGGTGTAAGCCTGAAAAGCTCCTAGAAGCACTTTATCTCCTTCACCTCGCAAATAAATGGTATGATCAGGATCCCTCAGGCAAGGCAAGGCATCATGAGCACCCGGGAATGTGTTGGATACGACATAGTGATGCTCAACCGGCGCCAAGGGAATGGAAACCCCACAAGTGTGTCCTAGCTGACGGGACCACATGCCACAGGCAAGCACTACCTGCCGCGCGCGGATGATGCCGCTCTTGGTTTTGACACCCGTGACGCGGCCATTCTCGTGAAGGATAGCTTCGGTGGGAATGTGCTCCATGATTTGGGCACCCTGCTGGCGAGCTCCTTCGGCTAAAGCCAGAGCGGTTTCCTTGGGAAGCACCTTTCCATCCCCGGGCAACCAAACAGCGCCCTCGATATCCTCTACCTGCATGAGAGGCCATTTCTCCTGGGCTTGGTCAGCAGAAATCATGGCTGCCTCCACACCTAGATGCCCCGCCATGGCTGCAGTCCGATGGAGTTGAACCATGCGTTCCTGACAAGTGGCCACCACCAGGCTGCCAACCTGTTGCCAACCTGTTGGAAATCCTGTCTGCGCCTCCAGCCCGGCATAAAGCTCCACGCTGTATTGGTTGATTCGCGTCAAGCTGTTGGAAGTTCTCAAACGACCCACCATGCCTGCAGCATGCCAGGTCGTTCCACCAGCGAGTTGATTCTGCTCGAGTAGCAGCACATCCTTGGCACCCATCTGGGTCAAATGATAAGCCACGCTGCATCCGACAATGCCTCCCCCGATCACCACGATATCGGCCTCTTTGGGTAGCTCTTCCTGTGTCACGTGTCGAAGGTTACATCAGGCAGCGAAGGGAACACAATCACTCATCTGATGCCTCAACTGAGGGTTTCAGGTGCAGGCGCTCGATCAGATGGCCCGAAATCTGGGTGACTTTCCATTGGTAACCATGGCGTATCACTTCATCCCCTACCTTGGGGAAGGTTCCCAGTTGCTGAGTCAACCAGCCGCTGACCGTGTTGATCCCTTCCTCCTGCACTTCATAACCAATGATATCGGTCAATTCGTGCAGAGGGCATTGTCCCATGAGGTCATAGGATCCGTCCTTATGGCGGATGACCATGGGCATTTCCTGGTCGAACTCATCCTGAATTTCCCCCACCAATTCTTCGAGCACATCTTCCAGGGTAATCATCCCGACAGTCGTGCCGTATTCGTCAACCACCATTCCTAGATGGAGTTTGTGCTTGAGAAAAAGCTGCAGGGCCTTTTCCAGGCGAGCCGTTTCGGACAGGTAGATGATTTTTCTGGCAATCTGCTCGAGGTCGTGGGCGGATTCAAAACGGTCGTGGGAGGCATACAAGTCTTTGAAGTGAATCACACCCAATGCCTGATCGGGGTTACCATCCTGGCAAAGCGGGTAGCGGGAATAGCGTTCCTTGTTCAGAATATCCAGACAGGACTCGAGTGTCATGTCCGTGGACAGATAGACAATTTCTGGACGGGGCTGCATGACCTCTCTTACCAGCCTCTGGCGCAGTTCCATGGCATTGAACACAATATCCCTTTCCAGCACAGTGCCCCCATGCTGGCGATGCGTGTCGGAAATGAGCATTCTCAATTCCTCTTCCGAGTGGATGAGGTCATGTTCGGAAACCGATTCGATCCCCACCCATCGCAGCATTTTGTTGGAGGCTTCGTTCAATGCCCAAATGAAGGGGTATGAGGCTTTACTGAACCACCAAAGCGGCTTGGCAACCCAAAGCGAGGTGGGTAATGGGTTCTGAATGGCCAACAGCTTGGGAGCTTGTTCTCCAGCGGTGATATGCAGGAATGTAATGACCGAAAAACCAAATAAAAAGGAGAGGCTATGTTGGAGCCGCACCGATTCAATGGAAAAAGCTTCCATAACGGGTTCCAGAAGGGCGGCAAACACCGGCTCCCCCACCCAACCCAATGCCAGACTCGCCAGGGTAATACCGAGCTGGCAGGCACTCAAGGAAGCATCCAGATGATCCAACACCTTTTGGGTCATGATTGCCTTGCGGTTTCCCTTGCGAATCAGGGGTTTGATTTGTGAATCACGGATTTTGACGAGAGCAAACTCGGCTGCCACAAAGAAACCATTCAAGGCAACCAACAGAAGGACAAAGCCTATTTGCAGCAAGACCCAAAGAGATTCATCGGACTCCATGATCAAAGATTCACTTCACCAAAAATGATTTTGAGAATGTCCCGCAAATTGACCCAACCCATTTCCTTTTGCGCATCATCCACTATGAGAGCGACCCTCTGCCCCGCCTCCAGCATCTTCTTGAGTGCTTCATCTACCGAAAGCGTGCTCGACAGTCGCAAGACACCCGTCAAGTGTTCTCCTACCGGCTCCTGACGACATTGCTGCCAATCATGCAGGAGGGTTTTGAAAAGGAAGACACCCATGAAAACACGTTGACCATCGTGCAAATCAAACACCGGAAAGCGCATCAGGGATTCCTCTCGTGCAACCCCTACGGCATGTTCAATGGTATCTTTGGCATTCAGACTCGCCACTTCATGAATGGGAGTCATCACGCTGACCAAAGATCGACTTTTCAGGTCCATGACCCGATCAATCATCGATGTTTCTTCAATCGTAAGGTTCTGGCTGGATAGGGCCATCATTTGGCGCATTTCATCTCGATTGGAAAACAACCGGGCACTGAGGGTTTTGCCTCCGGTGATTCGGTGTAGAAGATCGGCAAAACCAGAAACGACAAACACCAAGGGTGAGAGAAGCCCATGAAACAATTGATAAGGCCTCACCGATGCCACGGTCAATTGATCCGGAAAGTGACGATAGAGTAACTTCGGAAGAAGATCACAGAAAGCGTAGAGTATGAGCAACAAGGCAACCAGCAGAATAGCTGAGCCCCATGGATAGGAGGGCATCAGTGCCCGCAAAGCCCAGAGCAAAGGAGCCACAATCATCAGATTGGCCAGTGTGTTACCAACGAGCACGGTCCAAAGAAACGATTCGGTTTCATCCAGATAGCCCATCAGGGAAGCGGCAGACTTATCGCCTTGGCGCGCCCTTCGACGCAGGGCAAGTCGATTGGTGGAAAGCATTCCCGATTCCATGCCGGAAAAAAGAAATGACAGGGCAAGCCCGAAGAAGAACACGATTCCAAGGACCAAATTCATTGAGCTGCCTTGTTTTCGGAAGGTGCATTCCCGGGCTGTGCCGTTTGTTGAACCAGCAGCTCCTTGATTCGGCGCTCGCCCACAATCTTGGATGTCAATTTGAGATTCCCAAATAGAACGGTTTCTTCAGCCTCCGGAACATAACCCAATTTCATGGTAAAGAGCCCGCCCATGGTGTCGACTTCGACCACGTCTTCCAGGGAAGGGCAATATTCCCGAAAAGCGTCCACCTCAAGCAAACCGCTCACGCGCCATTTACCAGGTGCAAGGACTTCAATTTCAAACGCCTCGGATTCGTTTTCGTTGCGTATGGGCCCAAGAATTTCTTCAAGAATATCCTCCATGGTCACCACACCTGCGAGGCCACCGAACTCATCCACAACCACCGCCATACCACGCCGTTGGCGCTGCAAACTTTTAAAAAGCGCGAGTAGGTTCATGGATTCAGGCACAAAACTGGGCAACTCGGTGCATTCGAAAAGATCTCCCTCCGGATTCAGAAAAAGTTTGCGTGTGTCCAGGATACCGACCATTTGATCGAGCGTTTCGCTGTAGAGTGGTATGCGACGAAAGGTTTGTTTACGTGCCTCCTCACACATCTGCGTCAATGCAAGATCAAATGGAAGAGCCACCACCTGGCTTCGCGGCGTCATGACATCGGTTGCGCACTTACAATCCAGTTCTATGATTTCCAGAATAATTTCTTTTTCCCCCAACCCCAGCATCCCTTGCTGGTAGCCCAATTCAAGAAGCTCCTGATAATCGGAGTCTCCGGTGCGGGAAGCTTCCTTGCGGAAGCGATTCGGGGTCCACCGCAGGATCAGGTGATTCATCCAGCGGGTGACATGTCTGAGGGGATGATTGAGCCATTGAAGGAATGTGAGAAGACGAACGGAGGCCATCGACCATTTTTCGGGCAATCGCACTGCCAAAGCCTTGGGCATGACTTCACAACCGATCAGGATCAGGATCACAAGGGAGGATAAAGTCGAGAAAGGAGGCCAGATTCCACTGATCACCATCAACAACCCTGTCGCCCAAATGGCAGAATTGAAGAGCGTGTTGCCAAAGACCAGTACCGCCATCACTTCATGCGGATTCCCGAGCTGTTGGACAATCCAGTCCGCATCAGGCGCCTTCTGCTGTCGCATGCGATGAATGGACTGCTGGCCGAGGGAAAAAAGGGATGATTCTGCCAGAGCAAAAAGGAAACTCATGACAGCAAAGGCGAAAATGACCAGAATGGCAACGCTAGGGGTCAGCAAGCCTACTCCTTCCAATTAGGGCTTCTAGGATACAGCAGGAGATCAGAGAACACGATTGGCATCTCCCTTCTCATACCGGATCGCCTGCTTTTTAACCGTCTCCAACTGCGCTGTCAGTTGATAAACGTTTTCGTAGAGTGTTTGTCGAACGGCACCATCCTGAAGCTTTCCGATGGTAGGCTGTAGCGGCATCATTTCCCTTACGATACGGTGGCAGATTTCCTTTATCTGTGCGATCGCTTCGGATTCAGACTGAGATAATGGTTCCATGGAGAGGTCGAGATGGCCTCGGAAGGCACTTCTTCTCGATCAGACACCTTTCCCTTGCTTCATGATCGGCAGGTGTCTTTCTGCTGACAGCTTCCGTTTTTTTTCAGGGATTCACAATTTGCCGTGATGCGTAGATTCTGTGATCTGAGGGCAAACCCAAGCTTGTGAGCAATCTCATCCTCGAGTTTTTCGATCTTCTCACTTTCAAATTCCACAATCCGGTCACAATCCTCGCAGATAATGTGGTGGTGATTGGGATGATCTGCGTAGTTGGGATCGTAATACTTCTGATCCTTACCAAAATCCATTTCGTGCACCAAACCGCTTTCGGTGAGGAGCGGGAGGGTGCGATAGACAGTGGCCCGCGAGATGGATGCGTCTTTAGCCCGAGACCACTCTAGAAGCTGATCGGCCGTAAAGTGCTCCTCAGTGTTGAACACCACATCAATGATGATCATTCTCTGTGAGGTGAGTCTCAGCTTCTTGCTGTCGATGAATGCGAGAAACCTTTCTCTAGCTCGATTACCGTCAGGGCTTGCCACTGGGGGGAGTATAGAAGTTGAGTCTGAAACGTCAATCGGGGATTCACCGGCAAAAAGGTTCGAGCCAGAAATGATGGACAGATTCTTTATCGTTAACTTCTACGGAAAATCTGATTTTGCCTCACAAACCTGTTGACCTTCGGCGCCAGAGTGATAAAGTTAAATTGTAAGCCAGTTCTGCCGATTAGTTTCGGTTCCTCGATTTCCAGTGACAATCCCAGGATTGTCGCTGGTTTTTTTTAGAGATTCAGGTTCCCCTGGAAACAGTAAGAAGAGGTCACTCAGGGAAGTCTGCATTGGTGTAGAGGTTGGTCACATCGTCATGATCCTCGAGCTTGTCGACAAGTTTTTGAATGGTTTCGATACTTGCAGGGTCCACCGGAGTGGTTAACTCTGCAAGACAAGTGACGCCGGCACTGAGCGTAGGAATGGAGGCGGCTTCAATTTTGTTCAAAACCTCTTCAAAAAGATTCGGATCGGTGATGATTTCATACCCTTCGGGATCTGAGAGAAAATCTTCAGCACCTGCCTCCAAGGCAATTTCCATCACCCGCTCTTCTTCAGCATCACTCCTGGCAATCATGATTTGCCCCTTACGATGAAAGAGACGAGACACCGCACCCGCAGAGGCGATTGAGCCTCCGTTTTTAGTGAGAATATGACGAATCTCGGCAGCAGTGCGGTTTTTGTTATCGGTCGAAATCTCTGCCATGATCGCCACTCCTTGAGGGCCATATATTTCATAGGTCAGATCCAGAAACTGAGAGGCTCCCCCTTCTCCGGTGGCCTTTTGTATGGCCCTTTGAACATTGTCTGATGGCATGTTGGCTTGGCGTGCCTTCAAGAGCACCATGCGAAGACGAGGATTAAGATCAGGATCGTCGCTAGCTCCCTCCTTGACCGAAACGAATATTTCTCGACTCAGCTTGGAAAAAATTTTGGCACGCTTGGCGTCTACCGCGCCCTTGATATGCTTGACCTTGGACCATTTATTATGACCTGCCATAGTATTCTCTGGTTACCCATGGGGACCGCTTATTGCAACCCTTTTGTCCACTGATCTGCTTTCAGGATTGTGCAGGGAGCTTGATGCAAGGCAGTCTTTTAAAAATAGCTTTTTGAAGGATGAAACCTTGGTCAAAGATTCTTTTTTTCACCGGACTCCTGACTGGCAATTGGGGCATCACCGCCGCTGAAGAGTCAGCCTTTGAGTCGATTTTCGATGGCGCCACCCTCAAGGGGTGGCATATCAGCGCGCAGACGGGCCATAGCAGGGTCAGTCAGCACAAAAGTGGGGGAAAATGGGTCGTCATCGACGGTGCCATCGTCGGTTCCCAGGACCTGCCTGGGAACGGGGGCATTCTAATCACTGATGCAAGC
>Ga0066378_10000135_pt1 | contig 31108 bp, 26 predicted proteins | sample Knorr_S23_td_DCM_FD_70947 | JGI IMG/M metagenome (GOLD analysis project Ga0066378, IMG submission 70947) | Marine microbial communities from Southern Atlantic Ocean transect - Knorr_S23_td_DCM_ad_71m_LV_A | ecosystem: Environmental > Aquatic > Marine > Oceanic | place: Southern Atlantic ocean...
AGGGCGTGGGGATGCGCTGCAGCGAGGAGCGGCAAGGCCTCGCAATCTCCGCTTCGAAGTCGCTGCAGGAGGGACTCTTCAGAGGGCTGCCTCGCGCTAAAGAAGGGCGCCGCGCATAGGAGCGCGAGCGCGATGGGCGTCGCCCAGCTGTCTCTCTTGGGGCTCATCCTGCCCTCCAAGCTTCGCCTAGGATCCACGCGGTCGATTCCAGGTCGACCCAAATGAGTCCGAGCGTTAAGGCGCCAGCGATGACCGCCCTTCGACGCCGCCGCGCGTCTAAGCTCGTCGTGAGCAAGGCGGCGACAGCTATGATCAGAAATGGGGTGAGCGGGACCCTGAGCCGGGACATTCCTACGAGGAGGGGCTGCGAGAGGAAAGCCGCTGTCGGAAGCCAGAAGAGCCCATGCCTAGGAGCACAGCTCGCGAGGGCTGCGGCCCCAAGCAGCGCAAGGAGCGCGGCTTGGAGGGTAGCCAGGGCGATGAAGGGCCTTGAGATGGCCCTGTCAGCGAGAAGGCCGGGGTAGTTCCCTAGGGCGATGTGCCGAACAGGGAACGAGGTCGGAGCGATCATATGTGCGAGCTTGGCGACCCTCGAGCGGGCCAAGTCGCCCAGATTCGCTCCCGCCCATTCGAAAGCCCCTTGCCTCTTTGCGGCGTCGCGCTCAAGAAGCGTCAGGCCTCCGGGTCTGTCCCAGCCGCGCTCACCTGTCAGCGCGAAGGGCGCGGCGGGCGCTAAAGCGGGTCGCCCCTCTGTGGGGTGGCGCCTCAAGAGTGGCAAGTGGTCGAAGTTGCGATCTTTACTGTTCCAGCCTTGGTAGAGGTTCTCACCGAGTGTGACTCCAGAGGGGATCGGTTTGCCGTAGTGCTGCAAGTTACGCGCAGCCCACGGTGCGAGGGGGAGCGCGACGGCTAGCGCGAAGGTGAGGGGTGCGGGGCCAACAGCGGCGCCGCGCCTTATCGTATGTAGGAAGACCCAGCAGATCGCGAGGATGCTGATGTGTAGCCCGATCTCCTTGAAGAGCGCGGAGACGCCGATCAGCAGGCCTGCGAGGAGGAGGCGCTTTGGACTCTCGTCGAGGGTCCCGTCATGTAAGAGGCAGAGGCCGGGGAGGAGCAGCGCGACGAACAGCGAGTCTGGCCAGCCCAAGGTGCAGTAGCCAGCAAGCGGCAGATGAACGGCCCATAGGCAGGCGGCCCAGCGGGCGGCCTCGGGACGAACGAGCCTTCGGGCGAGGCTGGCCACTCCCCAGCCGGTGAGTCCAGACGCGAGAACCTGCAGGGAGCGTAAGGCCCAGATACCCTCCTCTTGGAAGAGTTGAAAACCGAGCTTGTGGAGGTACGGGTAGGCGGGGGGCCAGAGGAAGCGTTGAGAGTCCGAGAGGAACCCGAAGCGCTCCCAGCTGAGTCCCAGCCATGCATAGTGAGCTTCATCGGACTGAAGCTCGGCCTGTCCTGCGAGGATGGCTAGGACGGCACGTATGCTGACTCCGATCAGGATCCAGGCTCGCACGGTGGGCATGTTGGGAGGATACGAGCGGAAGGGGCTGCGGGCACGAGTTGTATGTGGGGGATTGCTCGGTAGGATCGATCTCGGCTCTGATTTTGCGGGGGCCGCACCTATGGATGGAATGGGAGAGAGGCAGGGCGCTTGGGTTGAGCGCCGCTTAGCTTGGCTTGAGCGCGCGAAGACGCTCAAGCCTCGTGCTGTTGACGTGGACATCTCGAGCGCTCAGCTAGGGGGTAGCGGCCCGCTCAATCGGCACGGCGCGCCTTCCACGCCGCCTGGCCAACACCTCGTGAAGAACTGGCCCGTCCTCGACCTGGGGCATCATCCGGTGATCTCTGCTGATGAGTGGGTTCTAGAGATCTCAGGGGAGGTCGAGCGCCCTCAAATCATCAGCTTTGAAGATCTCCTAGCGCTCCCGCAGACCTCGCTCACATCAGACTTTCACTGTGTCACGACGTGGAGTCGCTTGGACCTCTCATGGGTTGGCGTGCTCTTCTCCGATCTGTGTGAGCTCGTGATCCCTAAGCCGTCTGCGCGCTTTGTCGCGACACAAGGGTCTGATCGAGAGCCTGGCAGCCAGCTGCCCTACACGACGAACATCTCACTGGGGGATGCCATGGCTCCTGATGTCATGATCGCTCATCGATGTGATGGCGCTCCTCTCTCAACGGAGCATGGCGGTCCTGTGAGGATGGTGACGCCACGCCTCTACGCATGGAAGGGGGCCAAGTGGATCGAGCGTATTGAGTTCCTGGCTGAGGACAGGCCCGGGTATTGGGAGGAGCGTGGGTACTCGAACACTGCGCAGCCCTGGGCTGAGGATCGCTTCTCTTCGACTGGTGGCGGCGATGCGTGACAGGCTCTGGCGCTTCGGCACCTCCAGTTGGTCTGAGCGCTCCTGGGTAGGACCCTTTTATGAGCCGGGGACCAAGCCTAAGGACTTCCTCTCGGCATATGCGAGGCGCTACGGCGCGGTGGAGGCTGACACGACGTACTACCGTGCCCCTTCCGATGCGATGGTTCGAGGCTGGAGGGCTCGCACGCCCGAGGGCTTCCGCATGGCGGCCAAGTTTCCTCGCGCGATCGTTCATGCAGGTGACGGCCCGCGGCCGGACGCGAACCGGGCTCTCCGGCTTGAGGCCGTCGGCGACAAGGTGGAGCAATTCCTATCCGTCATGAGGGGCTTAGGGGACCGGTGCGGGCCCCTCCTCATTCAGCTCCCGTACTTCAACCGCACGCACTTCACTGGGGAGGAGCCCTTCCTTCGGCGCTTGGATGACTTCCTCGGTAGCCTCCCTGATGAGTTTCAGTACGCGGTCGAGGTGAGGAACAAGGCCTGGTATTCAGAGGCGCTCACGTCTCTGTTGAGCTCCCATGGCGCTGCGCTCTGCCTTTCAGACCATAAATATCTCCCGCACCCCTCCGTGGTGATGGAGCGCTTAGACGTGGCGACGGCTGACTTCAGCTATGTGCGACTGATCGGGGATCGAGAAGCGGTGGACCGCCTCGCAGACGGCTTTGGACGAGAGGTGCTCGACCAGGGGGATCGACTTCGGCTCCTCGCCCGCTCCCTCCTCGAGCTAAGCGCTGATGTGAGGGAGGTGTGGGCCTTCGCAAACAACCATTACGCTGGCCACGGGCCCGCCTCTATCGATCGCCTAGCGACAGAGGTGACCGGTGAGGCCCCAACTCGGCCGATGAGTGATGATGGCAGCCTGCCTTTCTGAGATATGCTTTGGCGGCACTAGCTGTATTCATGCTGACTACGATTCAACAAACGAGGTCCTGAACATGGGAATCTTCGACAAGATCTTCGGCGGTTCGAAGGAGCCGACTCCTCGGGTTCAAGAGCTGATGGCCCAGATGAAGAGTGACGACCCCGCCATCCGTAAGGCGGCCTGCGACGCGATTGGCGAGCTTGGGGATGAGGCGAAGCCCGCTACGGACCTCCTCGAGGAGCTGATCCAAGACCAGGACGGAGACGTCTGCAACGCCGCTGCCGACGCGATCTCAAAGGTCGTCCGGGGCTTCTGAGCTTTGCTTGAGCTCTCGCGCTTGCGAAGCAGTCTGTCTGCAGGCTGCCTGATGCTCTCATTAGCTTGCTCCGATGGAGACCTCCCCGCTGAAGGGGTCGTAGTCCTTGAGCAGGCAGAGGGGGCCGCGTGGGAGCCTACCCCGCAGGAGCGCGCTCCTGTCGCCGCGCCCAGCTTGCCGATGGAGCTCCCTCAGCTCGGTCCAGCGCCGATGGGCGCTGCTATCACTGAGGTGTTGGAGCCGCTGAGCGAGTTTGAGGGGGTCTCCGTGAAGATGGTTGAGGCAAAGCACGCCAATGGACGGCTGCGCTACCGGAAGCATGTCATGACGGATGAGAGGCGGGGTGAGGTCGATCATGGTCCTGACTGGCGTTGGTGGGACAATGGTCAGATCAGGCTGCAGCGAACGTGGCGAGACGGTCGCGCAGACGGGCCTTTCCTTGAGTGGCACAAGAGCGGATTTCAGAAGGGCCGAGGCTCGTTCTCTGGAGACCTCCCTGAGGGTATGTGGGAGCGCTGGTATGCGACAGGTGAGCCGCGCGCGATGGAGAGCTATGTGGGCGGAGTGCGAGATGGTGTGGAGTGTCGGTGGCACAAGACTGGCGAGGTTATGCACAGCAAGGTCTGGGCCTCGGGACAAGAGGACGGGCCGCTCGCTCAGTGGGCCCCTGATGGGTCACTTCAGCTGCAAGGGATGATGGTCTCGGGGGAGCGCGACGGGGTCTGGTGGGAGGCTTGGCCGAGCGGCTCTCTTAAGAGCTTGAGCTCGTTCAAGCTGGGGACTCCAGATGGCCTCTGGACGGAGTTTTATGAGGCCGGAGGCAGTCGAGTTCGGGGGACGTACGAGCTGGGCTTACGGGCCGATCGCTGGGAGGCCTGGTCTGAGGAGGGGCAGTCCTTGGCTGTGGAGCACTTCGCCGCGGATGCGTTGAATGGCCATCGGGCGACGTGGAGCGACGCAGGCGTCCTGACCTCTCGCGGAGAGTACTCCAATGGAGAGGGGGTTGGAGTTCATGAGGAATGGGATTTGAAGGGCGCACTCGTGATGCGTCGCTCACACGGTGATCCTCCTGGGGCGGACAGGGTTGAGCGTTGGTGGCCCTCTGGAGCGAAGCGATCCCGGGGTCTCTTTGTTGAGGGGAAGCGAGACGGAATCTGGGAAGCTTGGCGTGAAGATGGCTCTGTGGATCCTTCCTTGGCGGGGGTCTGGCGCGCAGGCGTGCACACTCCAGAATAAGAGCGTGCTGCACACGGATCGTTATCGTGGAGGAGGGAAGCGCGCGCAAGGCCGTCTTGTGGACGGGCTACGCGATGGAGCGTGGACATTCTGGGATGAGGGGGGGCGACGATACGCTCAACGAGAGTTTCGTCGTGGCATTTTGGATGGGTGGTCTTTGGGGTGGCACGCAGCGAGCGGCGCGCGACGCTCTGAGGTCCTCTTTGCGCATGGGTTGAGAGAGGGGCGTTCGCTGGGCTGGCACGAGCAGGGTGGCCTGAGTTGGGAAGGCGAATTCCTCGGTGGACTCCGAGAGGGACGCTGGTGTATGCATCACGTCGAGGGCGGGCTGTCTTTGGAGGGCGTTTTTCGCCGGGGGCTTAGGGAGGGGCAGTGGCGGTCATGGCACCCTCGCGGTGGCCTTCGGTCTGAGCTCAGTTGGGTGCGGGGGATGAGGACTGGCTTAGAGCGGCGTTGGTACCGCTCGGGAGGATTGCGCCTGGAGGGTGCTTGGTCACAGGGGTCTCGAGAGGGCCGCTGGGTAGAGTTCACTCGAGGGGGGCGTGTGTCATCTGAGGGCGAATATGCCAACGGGCTCCGCACGGGTACCTGGCGACTCATGCACAAGGACGGTGGCATAAGAGCTGAGGGGACGGTCGTTGAGGGCTTGTTGGAGGGGTGGTGGGTGCATTATTGGCAGAATGGGATCAAAAGAGCCGAAGGAGAGATGAGGAGAGGTCGACAAGAAGGCCCATGGAAGTTTTGGCATCAGGACGGGTCCCGAGATCGGCAAGCGACCGGGATCTACGCTGATGATCAAAGAGACCCTGGGGAGAGCCCCGGCAATCTCCTTAGCGGTGCCTGAGAGCAGGCCTCCGGCTTGCCCCCCACACATCTACACACATCTGCCCACACGCCCGCTCCGCTTTCGTAGGATCCTCCGTCATGCCTCAGTCACTCGCCCTGCACCTGCTCGCTCTGGGCCTCTTCGTTGGCAGCCCCGCCTTGAAGGCTGGGCTCAGCCAGGACCCTACGCCTGATGTCGAAGAGGGGGAGCCTGGTGAGCTGCTGGTGATTTACCACGAGAACGGAAAGAAGGCCCGAGAGGGGCGAATCTGGAAGGGTCGTCGACACGGCTTCTGGCGCAGCTGGCATGAGAACGGTGAACTCGCTTACGAGGGCCGGATCGAGAACTATCAGCGTGTCGGAGTCTGGAAGACTTACTACGAGACGGGATCGCTGCGATCAGCTGGCGAGATTCAGGACGGTCGGCCTACTGGGGAGTGGACAACGTGGTACGCCAACGGTGAGAAGAAGTCAGAGGGCAAGTACGACTGGGGTCTCCGTATGGGGCCCTGGAGTCATTATCAGACGAACGGGATGAAGTACTCCGAGGGCTCATTCCTTCACGACTACAAGGATGGGCCCTGGGTGCACTATGGCTTTGAGGGCGACCGCCTCTCGTCAGGCATCTTTAGGCGGGGTAAGAAGCACGGGATGTGGCGCCGATGGCACTCGAAAGAGCAACTCATGTTTGAGGGCTCTTTCATTGAAGACCATGAGGATGGAGCTTGGACACGATGGCATGAGAACGGTCAGGTCGAGGCACAAGGCACCTACCTCCTGGGCAAGGAGCAGGGGGAGTGGAATGCCTGGTACGACACGGGCCAGAAACAGTTCGAGGGCAGCTACGAAAATGGCAAGCGCACCGGCTTCTGGACCCGCTGGTACCCAAGCGGGCAAAAGCAAACTCAAGGTGACTACAAGGACGGGAAGCCCCACGGTCGGGTGACTGTCTGGTACCGAGATGGCTCAGTTCATGCGGAAGAGTCTGGCGAATATGTCGACGGAAAGAGGGTGAGGCCGTGATGCGTGCTGCTATCTACGGGGCGCTCGCTCTCGCGGCGCTCTCTGTGACGAGCTTCGGGCAAGTAGAGCTGCGCTATGCGCCCGAGGAGGGGGTCGTCCTGAGGAGAAACTTTGAGGTGAAGCACTTTCTTGCAGTCACTCGCTCTGCAACGAAGGTCGGTGATCTGGAAGTGATCGGGCAGCGCACCTTTGACATTCGAAGTGAGGAGAAGGTTCAGGTGAGCGACCGTTTGCTGAAGGTCGTTGATGGTCGTCCGTGGAGCTTTAGGCGGTACTTCGATCGGGGTGGCCTTGACGGCTTCGCAGAGCTGAGCGGCGCCGGGGGAGCGATCAACCTCCGCGCCGTCGGCTTAAGCCGGCTCAAGGGTAAGAGCGTGATGTTCACTTGGGTGCCAGAAGACTCGGTCTACGGTCGTTATTACGACGCAACCGATGGCGTTGAGGAGGACCTTAAAAACATGCGCGAAGACCTCGATCTTCGTGGCTTCTTGCCTGAAGGGACAGTGGAGGTCGGTGGCACATGGAGCGTCCCCCCCCTGGCCATGGGGGACGCGCTCTCTCCCTGCGGCATGCTCTCCTTCGATTTCTCTAAGAGTAAGAACATCAGCTTGGCGCGCACGCTTCGGCTGGGTACCGGAAGCCACCTGTTTGAGCTCTTCGGTTCAGAGGTAAGAGGCGAGGTGAATGCTACGCTCACGTCTGTCGATCAGGTCGAGGACGCTAGGGTCGCGACCGTCGCGGTCAAGTGGGACGTCAAGACCGCTAGCGATCTGACGGACCTCGCTCGACGTAACCGCGCCGTTGAAGAGATGCAGGTCGACAAGCAGCTCCTGTCTATGAATGTGGGGCTTGAGCTTGTCGGGGAGGGGACTTTTCGGTGGGACCTCGACGCTGGGCACCTCGTGGACTACGACTTCAGCTCGAAGGAGGACGTCGACAGCGCCGTCAGGACGAAGTTCGGGGAGGACGGCGAGGTCCAAGAAGAGGTCTTGGAGATGGGTGGTCGAGTCGTGGTTAAGGGGCAGGTCGAGCGCCGCAGCCGCTAGGGACAGAAGGTAACCTGCATCCCATCCGACAGCCCTGCCCCCCAGGGGTCTGCGCTGTCTTGGAACCAGATTTGATAGTGGCGGGTCGCCCCAACCATCTGTGGGTCGACGGCGACAGGGCGTTCGGTCCATCCGAAGATGCCGAACTGAAAGACCTGCTCACGCTTGATCGGGGGCGCCACGAGCAGGCTCCCCCCGAGCAGGGGTCTGTCTTGCCCGGCAGGACCTGAGAACAAGATGCCGAGGGCGCTCGGTATCCCCCCTGTGGTCCCGATGCGGAAGTCGTTCAAGGTCGCGCTCGGCCAGCTCGCAGCGTAGAGGCTGGGAACGGTCTGCTGCGAGGTTGTCTTGGGGACTCCATAGGTGATCGGGTCTGGGCAGTGTTGGAGCAATGGGTCAAACGGGAACGCGTTGGAGAGGTCGCTGTGGGCGCCCCCCGGACGCCTCACGAGTATGTCTCCTGGGCCGGCGTCAGATGGGATAGTGCAGACGATCTTGGTGCCGCCATCAGTCGAGGAGAGGTTGTTGACCTGTAGTGGGGTCCCATCGGAGAGGCCCGTCTCTCTGGTGAACCAAACAGAGTTCCCCTGCTGTGCGAAGTTCTGCCCGACGATCGTTACGGAGGCGCCAGGGCTGAGCTCGTAGGTCTCGATCCGAGGCTTCAGGGGGTCTGCAATCCCATAGAGCGCCTGCAGGCCTAGCCTGTCGTCCTCTTCAATGGAGCGAAAGTTGCCCTCTTCGAGGGATGCTGAGGCGAACATGGTCGCGCTGAAGTCCGCAGAGTGCCCGAGTCCGAGCGCGTGCCCGAACTCATGCGCGGCCACTCCTTGGAGGTCACGGTTATCGTCAAGGTTCGGCGGCAGCCCAGGTCCGTCGTGCCAAACAACCGGGTCTTGATAGAAACGTATCCGCCATCCGTCTGAGATCGGGAGCTCAGTGAACGCCAGTACGCCCCCGCCGAAGCCGCTGAGCTCACTAACGATGTTGTCGTCCGTCCCACCCGGTGAGTCTGCGAGCCCTTGCCATGAGGGGTCAAAGTTCGCACCTCCGGAGCCAAGGTCATAGGGCTGGGTTGGGTCTCCGCTGCCGTTGCCGTGCAGGCCGCTACCCCACTCTACGTAGGCCTTCCAGATCGCCAAAGGTGCGCCTGTTGCCCCTGGGAAGGAGAGGTCCGCAGATGGATTGTTGTTCGCCTCTGCGTCGCTGAAGTTGTTGTAGACGCGGAAGTCGCGCTGGTTGAGGTCTAAGGACCCCCCTAGGTGCGTCCATGCCCTCAGCGGCGAGGGCATGAGCAGGGTCGCCGCGAGCGCTGAGGCCGCGGCTGCAGGCAGGTAGCGGGTGCAGCGCATAGCGAAAAGGCCTTATAGGCCATGAGAGCCGGCGGGAGGCCCCAACCAAGGGTATCACGCGATTTGCACCTCGGTCGGGCGGGCGTCTCACCCTGAATAGGGCGTCAGTGCGGGTGGATAGCGAGCGCAGGTGCGGCTTGCATCAGGGGGTCAAAGCCGGGCTGGCTCCATGCTTGCTGTGATAGATGCTGACGGAGGTCGTGCCAGTCGCGATAGCGAGGCCCCAAGTCCAGAATGCGCGCCATGTAGCGAGGCTGCTCTTCAGGCTCAGAGAGCTCCCATGCCCAAGAGAGGAGGGCGTAGGCGTAGTGCTGCTCAACGCCCCCGTCGAAGCTTTCTGCAGGGAGCTCGGCACCCCTCTCGAAAGGAGCCTTCTCCCGCGCTAGGGGGGCGACTGGGAAGATCCAGCGCGCCCCGCTCATCTCCTTTGCGTTCGGCCAATAGAGGGGGGGGCCGTCTGGCGACGAGAAGATGGGGCTGAAGTAGAGGGTCTCCACACAGGCCAGCAGGCCTCTCTGTACAGCGTCGGCGAGCTCGGGGTGTTTGCCGGACAGGCATGAGCGCAGGGCAGAGCGTAGGCCTAGTTGCAGGATGGCGACCTGGAAAGAGTGCGCGGTGGCATGGGCTCTGTTGACCGGGCGTGCTGAGGTGGTGTCTCGCATCACCACGCCAGTGGGTGGGGTCGCCTTTGTGATCGCTCGGCAGGCGTCCAATAACCAAGCCTCATGGCGAAGGCGCTCGGCTCCAGCGCTGAGTGAGTGGGCAGCGGCTACGGTGTCGAGCGCCCAGCCGAGCTCTCGGCCGACCGGGAGTCCCATCCCCGGAGACTCATTCGCATAGTCGAGGAGCTGCTTGATGCTCATCATGGCCGGCGTCCGGCTCTCAATCGTGGGGAGAGCGAGCCGCACACGCTCAGCGCAATGCCTTAGGTTGTCTTTGGCGAGGCTGTCGTTCGCGAGCCAGGCGAGGGCCTTGGCATGCGCGGTGTAGCGGATCAGGTGCGCTCCGTCGTGAGCCTGCCATGAGAGGAGCTCTCCTCGAGAGCTGGGCCTCTTCGAGTCTCTCTGCCAGGTGTACTCCTGGTCGTATGCTGGGCGTCGCTCTTGGGTGACATGCTCGCGCAGCGCTGCGGTGGGTACGGGTCCGCCCTCGCCGCTGAGTCGCAGGGGGGTCAGCTCAGCACGTGGGACGAGGTGGTATCGGAACGGAAGCGCGCCCTCCCGGGTCCACTCCTCGATGCGTGTGGGTTCCCCGTTTGCGCGCCATGAGCCGGTCGGTTGGCGAGAGCTGTTGGCCCGGTGGAGGAGCCTTAGGTTCAGGAGCTCGTTGTGGTTTGCGTGGTTGGAGACGAACCTTAGGCCTGCAAGGAAGGTGACGCCTTCTCCCCCGTGTCCTCCTGCACTCGGCCTGAACCATGGGTGGGCCCAACCTAGGGCCGGAGAGTTTAAGAGCCCCGCGCCGCCCTCTCCTCTGCTCATGTGCTCTTCGATCGGGAGCGGGGCCCAATGAATCATTCGGAGACCGGGCTCTCGCGGGTGATCATGGCGCTGCTTGAGGGCGGGGAGCTGCTGGCGATGTGGGAAGAAGTGGGCGGTCTTTGGATTGCTCCAGGACCAACTGTCCAGGCTGGGGATGCAGGCTGCGGACCCCTTCCCTCGGATGTGCTCCCGGGCCTTGTTTTGAGTGCTTAGCTCGTCCGTCGGGAACAGGGCGAGTCGCCGCTGTAGCCGAGCTCCTGGCGGCATCATGTGCAGCTTCCCATGGGGTTGGGCGCTGACGATCGGGAGGCTCACCTCGCCAACTCTCCGCTCGAGTGGGCCTTGGGCCGGATCTTTGATGTCCGTGATCGCGCCCCATCCTTCAGGGAGCACGAGCTCCAGTGATTCAAAGTACAAGGGGCCGATCGCAGCTTCAGCGGCGTCAGGCTTAGCGTCTGGTGAGACGAGCGCGTTGTGAGCTCGGATGTCTAGGGTGAGGTAGTCGTCCGCGCTCCAAGACCCGAAGTAGGCGTGGGCTCCAAAGAGGCGCGGGTGAAGCGCCTCCTCGGGGTCTTCTGGCATCAGAACGACCGCGTGGCGATCTTGGCGATGAGCATGGCCCGCCTTAAGGGTCTTGATCGCTTGGTGACCTACGCCGCCTGGCTGGAGCTCTGCTGTGTAGGTCTCGCCCTTCGCGTCCGTGGCCCGCAGCCGGACCGGCTCCGGGATTCTTTTATGGGCGGGGGATATCGGCGGAGGGAGTCTGACCGGGCTTGTGCTGACGAGGTCCCTCCACCGACCATTCAGTAGCTTGTTGCTTAGGAGTTCAATGACCTCGACCTCGCCAGAAGGACTGTATGTGACGGGCTCCACCTGCACATGCGTAAGCTCCTCTGTGAGCGGCTCGTAGAAGGCGAGTCGCCCTGGCTCCAAATGGAAGCCAGGAGGGACTGGGACGGTGCCTCTCACGTAGCAGCCGGCTGCGCTCGGAGACCACTGAACCTGCCCTAGCAACACGGGTCTTTCGCCCGAGACAGCGTTCGCTTCGTGCGTGGCGCAGAGGAGCAAGCTCAGGATTCCGAACGTAAGAGACATGGGGGAGGCCAATGCTGGTTGTGTGTTCAGGGGTGGTGAGCCCCTCGGCCCGGCCCAACCCATGGTTTGAGGTTCTGGTTATGCAGAAACTAATATCTTTGGATGATGGATCACCACAGGTCAGAGAGGCTCGCCGACCTCGCTCAGTCTGATATTCGTCGCATGACGAGGGAGTGTGACGCTGTAAATGGCATCAATCTCGGGCAGGGGATCTGTCAGCTCCCTACCCCTGAGCCAGTCGCGCGTGGAGCGATCGAGGCGATCCAGCGAGGAGACGCTATCTACTCCTACCCAGAGGGCATCTTGCCCCTGCGGGAGGCTATCGCTGGCAAGCTCGCTCGAGAGAATGGGATCGTCGCGGACCCTATAGAAGAAATCGTAGTGACAAGCGGGGCGTCCGGTGCCTACACCGCGGCGCTGCACGCGCTCTTTGACCCGGGGGATGGAATCCTCCTCTTTGAGCCCTACTACGGTTACCACAGGAACGCGGCTGTCGTTGCTGGCTTGATCCCCCAGGTGGCGCAGCTGGGCGGTGCAAGCGTCAAGATTACGAGAGAGCTCTTAGAGGCATCAATTGACGAGCGCACTCGGGCGGTGATGGTGTGTACCCCTGCGAACCCCTCGGGGAAAATGTGGGTCAGTGGAGAGCTCGAGATTCTCGCTGACGTGGCGCGTGAGCATGACCTCATCGTCCTCACGGATGAGATCTACGAGTCCATTACGTATGACGGCGCTGAGCACATCTCTCCTGCGACCGTCTCGGACCTCAAAGATCGAACGGTCACGATTATGGGGCTCTCAAAGACCTTCTCGATCACAGGGTGGCGGCTTGGGTACGCCGTGGCGCCTCCTCAGTGGGCACGCGCGATGTCGGTGGTTCATGACCTCTTTTACATATGCGCCCCTACTCCCTTACAGCACGGTGTAACGGCTGGCTTCTCGCTCCCACAGTCCTTCTACGAGGAGATGCGCGCTGAGTACTCGCGCAAGCGGGAGGTCCTCTGTGAGGCCCTTTCTTCTGTTGGTCTCGAACCGATGTGGCCACAAGGTGCTTACTACGTTCTGGCTGACATGAAGAAGCTGGGCGAGCCAACCGCTTCCGGCGCATGCATGGAGCTCCTCAAGAGAGTCGGGGTCGCCAGCGTCCCCGGGACAGCTTTCTTTGACGGTGAGGCCGGAGAGGGATGCGCGAGGTTCTGCTTCGCGCTCTCCGAAGAGCTCGTCACCCAAGCCGCCCTACGACTCCGAAACCTTTAGCTCGGGAGGAGGAGACCCCCCCGGCGCGATCCGCACGCCGAAGGGGTCGCCAAGGGGGCGAAGGTCCCATCCAGATTCAACCCGCGCCGCCCGTTGAAGGGGTCTCAGAAGCTATAGCGCCCTGGTACCCAGACTCTCTTGTGCTGATATTCGTAGCGGGCAGGCTCTCTCCTGAGCTCATACCGGCCAGGGATGTAGCGGGTCACTGGGCTCCGAAAAGGGCCGAAGCACTTGGTCTCGTACCTCGGTGGCACAAAGACTCGGTATGACTCGCCAGGGATGAAGACGCGCTCCCTCACGAGCTTGTAATGGCCTGGTATGTATCGCGGCAGGGAGGGGGCTGGGGGAGCGCACGCTCTCCTCGCTGCAGAGAGTGAGGGAGGAATGTAAGCCTGCGCTACAGCGGTGCTCGTTGTGAAGGAGAGGCTAGTAGCGAGGAGGAGTAGGGTCTTGATGACATGGCTCATGCGCCTCCGATTGCACGAGGCGTGCCAAAGTGAAGTGCGCTCTGGAGCACCTCGGCGATTGCTCTTGCTTGATTCCAGTCCGGCGGTGACCCAAGGAGGGGACGCGCTGTCTCCGAAGGTGTGCAGGCGTAGCTGAACCCTTGCTTCTGCTATCGGAGGATGCGATATCGGGGCATGCGAAGTGATCCCAGTCCTGAGCGAGGTGAGGCAGTCCATGACGACAAGCTAGAGGTGAGCCGCAGAGGCTTCCTGCAAGGCGCAGGTGGAGCTGCAGCGGGGGCCTTGCTCATTCAGCCAGACGCTGCTGCTGCGCCTAAGGCTCGCAAGAGCGGGGAGCAGAGTGTCACGCTGATGGTCAATGGAGAGAGTCGGGAGGTGAAGGTGGAGCCGCGCACCACACTCTTGGATGCGCTGCGGATTCGGCTTGAAGACCCCCTGACTGGAACGAAGCTAGTCTGCGATCGGGGTACGTGTGGCGCTTGCACCGTGCTATTGGACGGCGAACCTGTCTGCTCTTGCCTGGCCTTGGCCGTAGACGCTGTCGGTCATGAGGTGACCACCGTCGAGGGCCTCGCCCCTGAAGGGGAGATGAACGCTGTGCAGCGCGCCATGTGCAAGCACGACGGGATGATGTGCGGCTTTTGTACGCCTGGCATCACGGTGACCCTCACCGCCTTTATGGAGGCTCAGCCGGCCGCTACCCGCGAGGAGGTTCAAGCCGCGCTCAGCGGGAACTATTGTCGCTGCGGCACCTACCCCCACGTGTTCGACGCTGCGCTTGAGGCAGGACGCGAGCTGCAGGAGGGCAAGTGATGGCAAGAGCTCTGCAGGACGGGCCCCCCACAGAGCCCGCGCCGGAAGGCAAGGAGTGGATGAAGACATCCAAAGATGTCGACGGGCACCCGGTAGATCATTGGATCCTCGTAGACAAGGATGACGGAGGCCCCACTTGGCCTGCTCGAGAGAGCCTGTCTCTCCTCAATAAAGACATCGAGCGCGTCGACGGGGCGGACAAGGTCACTGGTGCTGCTGTCTATTCTCATGACGTGCGCCTAGAGGGGATGCTCTATGCGGTCGTTTTGCCCGCGGCCATCCCCCAAGGCACATACAGCTTGGACCTAGACGCTGCGCGTGCGGTTGATGGCGTCGTCGTCGCTCAAGATGTCGCGGGTGGCGAGGTCCGCTACCTCGGGCAAGCGGTCGCAGCAGTGGCTGGGATCACCCCGGACCACGCTCGCGATGGGCTGCGTGCGCTCGGCGTGGAGTTTGAGGCCGGAGAGTGGGCCCTCACGAGAGAGCAGGCGATGGCTGAGGGTGCCCCCGCCATCGGGAGGCGCGGAAACAGGCGTGCGGGGCGCGCTCGCGGTGACGCTGACGCTACGAGGACAGCGCTCGAGGGCGCTGCCGCCGCCGTAGAGGCTGAGTACACCTTGCCGGTGCAGCACCACGTCTGCCTAGAGACGCACGGCGTTGTGGTTGACTATCGCGGCAGTGGAGATGCCACGGTTTACGCCTCCACTCAAGGCACCTTCACCATCGGCTCTGAGGCTGCTGGCACGCTCGGACTCCGAGACTCGGACGTCACGGCTGTCGTCGAGCACATGGGGGGCGGCTTCGGGAGCAAGTTCGGCTTAGACATCCCAGGGGATATCGCCTGTCGCTTAGCGCTAGAGGCGGAGCGTCCTGTGCACTTGCTGCTCGATCGGAAGGGAGAGTCCTCCTTCGTCGGGAACCGCTCTGGTGGTTGGCAGCGAGTGAAGGCCGGATGTGATGAGGCTGGGAAGCTCGTCGCTCTCGAGGCTGAGATTGAGACCTATGGAGGCCTCGGTCGCGGCTCGAATCCCGGGCTCCCTTACATCTATGACGCTCAGGAGTACTCGCGTGTGCAGGCCTCTGTGATGACGAACACGGACTCCAGTCGCGCGATGCGGGCCCCCGGCCATCCGCAGGCCTCCTTCGCTATGGAGTCAATCCTTGATGAGCTGGCTTATGAGGCGGGCCTGGATCCGCTGGAGCTGCGGAAGGCCAACCTCTCGGACCCGGTATACCACCGCCAGTTAGACAGGGTCGCGGCAGAGATTGGGTGGTCTGAACACCCGAACCGGACCGCGCCGGGGACGGGTGATGGCTGGACAGCCACAGGCATCGGCTTTGGCGTCGCGACCTGGGGGGGTGGTGGTCGCCCCGTCTGCGAGGTGGACGTGAAGATCTCAAGTGACGGCAGCGTCACCGTGGAGGTCGGGACGCAAGACCTCGGGACAGGCGTGCGCACCTATGTCGCTGCCATCGTTGCTGAAGAGCTGGGCCTGCAGGTCGAACAGGTCACCCCTCGCATCGGCTCTTCACGTTATGGCTCGGCTAACGCGTCAGGCGGGAGCGTGACCACGGCGTGCCTGGCTCCCTCTGTGAAGGCCGCGGCTTGGGCGGTGCGCCGGTCCTTCCTCGAGAAGGTCGCTGGCGCTAGGGGTGTTGACGCTGGGCTGTTGAAGTGCGCGGACGGGGCTGTTCACGACCTCTCCAGCGCAGCTGGAAAGCTCTCTTGGTCTGCTGCCTGCGCGCTCTTGCCCGCAGAGGGCGTGGCAGAGCGAGGCAAGTGGAACCACAAGCTCGCTGGCAATGGTGTGCACGGTGCCCAGGGCGCGAAGGTCGAGGTTGACCTCAAGACTGGGCAGGTGCGAGTGTTAGAGATGGTCGCCGTTCAAGACTGCGGCCTCCCGCTCAATCATCTGGCGCTTCGCAGTCAGCTGAATGGTGGGATGATCCAAGCGCTTGGTTACGCGCTCTTGGAGGAGCGCGTACTAGACCCAGAGCTCGGCCTCAACCTCAACCCCAACATGGAGGACTACAAGATCCCTGGCTCCATGCAGATGCCCCTGATGAAGGCAATCGTCGACGAGGAGGATGATCGGCAGGTCGTGATCGGCATGTCAGAGGCTGCCGTGATCCCTGGCGCCTCCGCGATCGCCAACGCAGTCCATAACGCGTGCGGCGCCCGGGTTCGGGACCTGCCGCTCACACCAGATAAGGTCCTCGCAGCCCTCGGGAGGGTCTGATTATGGAACGATTCGAGCTCGAGATCCCCTCGACTGTGACGGAGGCTGTCGACCTCCTGCCGGCGTCTTGGGATGAGGATGGCGGTCGCGAAGCGATGCCTATGGCAGGCGGGCAGGATCTGCTCACCGTCTTAAAAGAGGAGCTCTATGCGCCTGAGCGACTCGTTCAGCTGAAGGGCATCCCTGACTTCAGCGGGATCCGTGAGAGTGGCAAAGGGCTAGTGATGGGCGCCCTCTCGAAGGTCGCGAGTGTCGCGGGTGACCCCCGGATTCAGCTCCACTGGCGAGCGCTCGCGGAGGCTGCAGAGAGCGTCGCCAGCCCGCAGATCAGAAACCAAGCGACCCTCGGTGGAAACCTCTGCCAGCGGCCGCGCTGTTGGTATTTCAGGGCCTCGGACGCGCCGTGCCTCAAGAAGGGGGGCTACGAGTGCTACGCCTACGGTGGGAGGAACAAGTACAACGCGATCTTTGGTGGTGGCCCAAGCTACATCGTTCACCCCTCTGACATCGCGCCCGCTCTGCAGCTCTTCAGGGCTTTGGTGAAGACGCAATCTGGTGGTGGGAGCCGGGAGCTCGCAATCTCCGAGCTCTATACGCTCCCTGCTGACTCTGATGTCACGCGAGAGACGGTCCTGGGGCCTGACGAGCTGATCGAGAGCGTCTCCTTGCCCGCACCTGAGCCCGGGCTCAAGACGACCTATGTGAAGGCCCAGGAGCGCGGATCGTTCGATTTCGCCTTGAGCGCGGTCGCGCTCGGCGTCCGCGCTGAAGGCGGGAAGATCGCCGAATGCAGGATTGTGCTCGGCAGCGTCGCGCCTGTCCCGTGGCAGCCAGAGAGGGCGGAGCAGGAGGCTATAGGGATGAAGGATGAGCCTGAGTCTTGGGCAAAGATCGCCGCCGTCGCTATGGAGGGGGCTGAGCCCCTCTCCGAGAATGGATACAAGGTCCCGCTCACCCAGGGTCTCATTGAGAAGGCCTTCAAGAGACTCAGAGAGGAGGATGTGTGATGGCTCAGGAAGCCCTAAGCCCCTATTGCCACGACTTGATCACCAAGAAGCGCTGGTTCCTTGAGAACCCGCCGAAGGAGGAGCGTGAGCTCCTAGACGGAAGCGGCGCGTGCTGGTGCAGGCACACGAAAGATGTCGTGGGGAGAGACGGCCTCGTCGTGGACCCTGAAGATTGTCAAAGCGGGCGGTCTTGCTTCAGGGAGTGGGGCAGTCCGCGGGAGGTCGCCACTGAGGGCTAGTGGGGTTAAGCTGGCGTCTGGCCCCCGAGCTGTTCAGGTGGATCCCATGAAGCACATTTACGCCCTCTCTCTTCTCTTTGTTGGACTCGCAGCTGGCTGCTCCACTCCAGCCGCGCCGACAAGCGGCGCCTTTGTTGAAGCTCGGACTGCGAGCGTGTTCGCAGGCGCTTGTCACTATGGCGCTGAGTACACCACCGCCGGCCGTGAGGCGGTCATGGCCTGGCGCTTTGAGGAGGGGCCTTCCGCTGGTGCTCTTGTGGTCGCGGTGGTCACGTCTGAGGCCAACCTGGCGGAGGGGGAGCCGCGTCGCAGCGTGGTTTATACGGGCGGGGACGTTGAGGCTTGCGCCTCTGCGATGCTTGAGCTCTCCAGTCGCGATGTCTTGGGTGATGTCGTTGATGAGCGGAGGGGAGCCAGCTTCGCGCTCGTGAATGATCGCTATGAGTTGCGCGGTGGCTCAGGCGTCGCGCTCTCTGGAGCGCTCCTGCCTGATCGCGCCTGCTGCTCCATGCCGGCTCATGTCTGGTATGAGCCGCTTGCGGCGGACTCTGATGCCATCGTTGGCAACAGCCGCGAGTTCCGCTGCGACATCCCCGCTCTCGACGCGCGCTTCCAAAGCTCGGGTGAGAACGACGCCTTCGTGGGCCGCTTCGCTTGGTGATCCCCACAATCCTCGCAGCGGCGAGCCTATCTCTGGCGGTCTCTCCTGAGCCTCACCCGATGTCCCGTTCCACCTCTCTCGTAGAGGTCAATGGGGAGGTCGTGCGATGGAGCCTTAGGGTTCAGTCAGAGTCCATCCGAGAGGTGCTCCCTCGCCTGGATCTAAACGGGGACCTGCTCTTAGATCGCAACGAGTGCGACGCTGCAGCGGATGAGATCGCAGGATATTTGGCTGAGCACTACACATTGCGCGGTACGGAGGCCCCCGGCGGAGAGTGGGACGGCGCTCTCGTCCGGATTGGTGAGCCAACCCGAGATATCGTCGATGAGTTTGAGTGGGTAGAGGCGACCTGGGAGTTTCGCTCCACGGAGCCTGTAGAAGGCCTCGCAGTGCGGATGGAGCTCTTTGAGGTCACCAGCCCAGACCACATCGACGTCTTTGAGCTGAGGCAAGACGGGAAGCTGTCCTACACGGCGCTCTTCAGCGCGGCTCAACCTGGCGCTTGGATCCCGGATGTGGGCGTCGGAGTCACGACCTCCTTTGAGTGGTTTGAGCTCGGGGTGAGTCACATCCTGACGGGCTACGATCACTTGGCGTTCCTGCTGGCGCTCTTGGTATGCGTGCGGGGCGCTAAGCAGGCGGCTCTAGTGGTCACCTCCTTCACAGTCGCGCACTCCATCACGCTCGGGCTCGCAGCCCTCGGGCACATCTCGCTCTCAGACCGCTTCGTCGAGTTGGTTATCGCGCTCTCGATCAGCTTTGTGGCTACTCGTGGTTTTAGCGAGAAGGCGCGGGCAGGGCTCTGGCTTGAGTCTGGGCTGTTTGGATTGATCCACGGAATGGGGTTCGCGGGCTTCGTCAAAGATGCGGTCTCTAGCGAAGAACAAGAGCTCGTCTCCCTCGCACTGTTCAACTTAGGCGTAGAGGCTGGCCAGCTCGCGTTCTTGGCGCCCATTGGCGTCGCGCTTGAGCTCTGGAGGCGTCGGCGTTCTTCGCAAAGTGAGCTCTGGGTCCCGCGCGGGCCCAGGGTTGCGCTGTCTGTCCTTGTCGCGTGCGCTGGCCTCTACTGGTTCTTGGACCGCGCAGGCTGGCTCGGCCCGCTCGCTAGCTAGGGATCAACTCCCAGCCATTGGCTGTGGCGAGCTCCGCGAGCCTCTCATCTGGTGCGACGACGACGGGGTGATGCACCGCATCCAGGAGGGGCAAGTCGTTTATGGAGTCTGAGTAGAACCAAGCCTGAACGGTCTTGAGGGTGTGTCCCCGGGCACCTAGCCAGCTCTCTACGTAGCGCAGCTTCTCTTCGCGGAAACACGCTGGCCCGGCTCGTTCCCCGGTGAATTGGGAACCTCGCCGCGCGGCAGGGCTAGCTATCAGGTGGGGGATCCCCAAGTGTGAAGCGACGGGCTCTGTCAGGAACTCATTTGTGGCGGTAGCGAGGACTAGCTCGTCTCCTCGCTCTCTGTGCCACTCGAGGCGGTCTAGCGCAGAAGTTCTGAGCGCAGGCAGGATGTGCTCCGCCAAGAGGGTGCTCCTCCACGCTACGCAGGCCTCGTGGCCGTACAGCTTCAAAGGAGAGAGGAAGCGCTCCACGAAGTCGTCAGCGTTCAAGTCGCCGGCGGCGTAGCCCTCTTGGAATGAGGCGGTTGTCTCGTGGTCGAAGGCGCCCTCTCTTGTGAGGAGTTCGCCCCACAGAACATCTGTGTCTCCCTCCAGTAAGGTGCCATCTAAGTCGAAGAGCGCGATCTTCATGATCTGTGGTTCAAGTGGCACTGAGGGCAGCGCTGACCCTTAAGAGGCGCTCTGCAGAGTCTTCGAGTCCACCCGGCCTTGACCGGACGAGCCAGAGCGCCGCGTGCCGCTCTGCCAGCGCGTTGAGCTGCTCGGCGATCTCTCTCTTGTTCGTTGCCTTGAGCTCGCTGAGCGCGCTCCCTTCAGCTGAAAGTGTCCGAGCTCCTCCGAGGGCGCAGGACGTCTCCATGAGGTCGAGGACCCAGCGCAGCTCTGCGTGACAAAGTTGCGCCTCTGTTGAGCTGGAGTTGCATTCGTTGAGGGCTCCTTGGAGTGCTCTGACTCGCTCCATGCCGATTTCGTATGAGGCCGTGGAGAGGCCTGGAACACGCTCGTCTGGGAGGGTGCGCTCCGGAAACCCTATGGGGTAGAAGAGGGCGGTCATGTTCTGCGTCTCCACCCCGCAGGCGTCCGCCGCTCGACCCAGCTCGAGGGCGAGCTTTCCGAGCCCGGAGGATGTGTCCTTGAAGGCGAAGAGGTCTAGCTGTTGAGCGAGCTCCGCATCGCTGCGAGCCTCTGCTGCGGCGCCATTCCAGGCACACTCAGCGCCATGTATGAATCCAAGGTAGCTGATCGGCATGGGCTGCAGGTGCCCCCTGTCTCCCCAGTCTGTAATCAACAGACCGCCAGCGCCCCATCGACGCCCCGCGGCGGCGGCCGCCCGGAGGTTTTGGATGCAATTGTCCGTTCGCCCTCCTAGGGATTGCCATGAGCTCGTGCCAGGCGCGATCTGAAAGGAGGCGCACGAGCGGCTGAGGACCTCAGCCTCCTCCATGAGCGGGTGGGATGCCTCATAGCCCCACAAGATGGGCTCGCAGTCTTGAGGGAGCTCTGGGACGACCTCCGGGTGATGTAGGAGGATGTCAGCCCAGCACTGCATCGTTCGACCACGCTCTGCCACGAGCTGATGCACCTCTCTGAGGAAGTCTAAGTAGACCGCTGCGACCCCGCGCTCCTCGACGGCTTGCTTGGAGCGGCCTTGCCCTAGGTCGAATGTCTCATCTAGGCCAACATTCAGCTTGAGGCTCGTGAAGTTGGGGAGCAGCTCGTCGTAGAGCTGCGCGAGGAAGGCGATGCAGGCTGGGTCCGTTGGGCAAAGGCTGAAAGGTTGGCGCTCATGATGGAAGGGGTGCTCGACGCCCCCTGGGACTTCTGAGAGGTGTCGATGAGAGTCATGGCTTAGCCAGCGATGCATATGACCGAAGCTCTGCTGGTTTGGCACTAGCTCGACCCCCCAGCTCGCAGCGAACGCGTCTAGAGCAGCGATCTCACTCGCGGTCCATGGGGAGGCGCTGCCCCAGATGTGTTCGGCACCTGTGTATGCAAAGGTGTGCTCTGTGTAGAGCTGGAGCTGGTTGATCTTGAGGGAGGCTAAGAGCTCGATCAGCTGACAGGCCGCCGCCATCGTAGGGACCCTGTCGCGGCTGACGTCTAGCATCACGCCGCGCTCCCTCAGGTCGGGCTCATCGATCACACTAAGCCCTGTGACCAGCGCGCCAGGCTCGTGGAGCCGAAGCCACTGCGTCAAGGTCAAGAGAGCGCAGCGCCGGCCAGCTTCAGTGCTCGCGCGAACAGTGACTGAGTGTCCGCTAGCTATGAGTTCATAAGCCTCGGGGGCAGCGCCCGCTAGCTCTTCGTGGGTGAGCTCTAGCTGCGGGGCGCTGTCGCTCTGGTGCCGTCTCAAGCTCTCGCGCAGGGCCTCTGCGACTTGCGAGGGGGCCACCGCATGGAGCGCCAGGCCTTCGCCATGACAGCTATAGGACAGAGGGGCTAGCTCCTTTGCCAGCTTGGGGGCAGGGAGCAGGCGGGAGGTGGCGTCACTCACTGCGCGATCAGTCGCGCGGGAGCAGGACGAGCAGGATTCGTCCGAGATCGTCTCGATCTCGAAGGGAGTCCATCCGCTGCGTCGTGCTGGCGCCCCCAAACATGCGCAGGTGGGCCGCGTCTATGCTGAGGAAAGTCGGAGCTACGCTGCGCTTGAGAGTGAGGGTCCCTCTGGAGTCTGTGTAGCCGGCGAGCTCTCCGTCTAGGTAGACAGCGACTCCCTCAGCAGGGGTCCCGTCGGGGAGCGTGAGCAGGAGCCCCTCGCCCCAGCCTGGGGTCAGGGTGGGGGTGAGCAGCACAGGCTCATCAGTGGCTTGTACGACGAGCTCTCCATAAGAGGGGGCGGTGCCAGTGGCGCGAACCATCCAGGAGATCGACGTCTCCACTGGTGCGCCCGAGATAGAGACCGCGCCTTCTAGGCTGTCCCGCCAAATGACCTGTTCGCCCCATGAGATGGCGACCTCAAAAGGCTCCGCTGCCTCTGGGGTGCTCTCCAATGTCGGGCGGATGAGCAAGTCAGCGTGCGGCGCCCCGTCCTCACAGAAGATGTTGACCTCGTCGGGAGCGGAGATGAGCCCTCGCGTGAAGTAGGCCGGGAGCAAATCTTCTTTTTCTACGGCGAGGACATACTGCTCTCCTAAGGCGGCGGGGAGCTTGAATTCACCTCTCATGGATCCGGCCTCACCGCTCCAAGTGACAGAGGCTTGCGTGGGAGCCACCTCCGGGTCGAGCGGCCAAATCTTCACCTTGAGCGACTCGCAGTATTGGCCAGAGCTGCTCTGCACTTGCCCAAAGATCTCTGCGTCCGGTGAGGCTTCGCTTCTGGGCTGGAGCTGCAAGTGGATCTCTTGCCCGGCGATAGCCAGCACCTCTTGCTCGCAGCGACCGTGCACTGTCAGCGGGCTCGTGAGTTGGTATTTCCCTTCGGGGAGCCAGGCAAAGCGGAAGGTCCCGTCGTCTGAGGTGGCGACAGTGTGGGTGACTCCATCTCCGTCCTTGGCCTGCACCAAGCAATGCATCGGTGTTCCGTCGGAGTCATGGACGACGCCGGAGAGGATGGCTTTGGAAGTGAGGGGCAGCTCGAGCGGCTCTGTGGACGGGTGCGCCTCGAGGGTCTCACGCGCAGACCACAGGCCATCTTGGCTCCGAAGGATGACGTCTACCGAGGTCGTGAGCCTCGGGAGCAGCAGGGGTTGGTTCCTCTGATATGTAGCGATGGCTCCTGTCCAGGGCTCGTTGGCTTGAGCGAGGCAAAGCTCAAGGGTCAGATCGGAGAGGCCTGCAGGGAGCACCGGCTCGATGTTGAGCGGATAGAGGTGCTCATCGATACCGTCTCCGGCGGCGACACTTCCGCCTAGCGGGAGGCTAGGGAAGATCGCTAAGAGGCCTAGGGCGGCCAGCAGGGCTAAGCGCGGGGGTGCATGCATGGTGTGTGTCGCCGGGTGCTCTGGTTGAGGTACTTGCGGTGCCTAGAGCCCTAGCGAATGCGAGGGGCTAGGATAGCGCAAAACGCTCAATAGGGGGTTGCATTTGTTGCCGCCAAAACCGCGCAGGAGGAGTATCCCTAACCGCCTTGCTGGCAACACCTTGCGAGCACTGTCGCGATAACCGCATGTTAGAGCGGTCAATTAATGCCCCGGTGGGGCAGAAGTTTAGGGCATCGATAGGTGGGGATCCTGTGTGTGTAATGAAGGCTTCACACAAGCCATCGGTTCACCCCACGAGAAATTGCCTAAAATCCCCAGGTTGGGGCGTTTTTAGGAATCCCTGGCAGTCCGCGTTCCAAAAAAGAGTGCGTCCCCAACGAGGCGACCCAGGTTGATCGCAAGGCGATCTCCCGGACCGTCTGATCCGATCCCCTGGACCCATGCTAGCTGGAGCTCTAGGGATGGGTGCAGCGGTACTCGCAACCCAGCAGCCAACCAAGCGGGCGCCTGATCTTGCTCGGGGTGGAAGAGTCCGCCTGCCTCCGCGAGCAGGGCCACAGGGAGGCGCTTCCCCATCACCTCGATGAGATCTGATGTCCAGGTGAATGAGCCCCCAAGTGCCGGGTCTGGCCTGCCTGAGGGGTCTGCTAGGAAGAACAAGTCAGCGTTCGTGGTCCAGCCTGAGCTGCCCCAGGAGCCGTCTCTGATGTGCGCCAAGTGGAGCTCGAGCCCGCTGGCGTTGAAGCCTGGGTCCACGTCGGAGTGAGGGATTCGAACTTCTGCTAGGAGCGCATGAGCGACGCCATCTGAGTCACGGTCTATGACGCGATGACGGATCCCTACCCACGCATCTCCAAGTCCTTCCGTTGTTGGCTCGCCTGGACGGCTCAAGCTGTGCCTGAGATCTTGAGCGAGATATAGCTCGGTGCGCTCAGCTAAGCCGTAGCGGGTAAGGCCGACTGCCTGCTCTTCTCGGGCGCCCCAGCTCCCCGTCGCCTCTATCTCTAAGAAGCCGCTGGGAGTCGTCACCGTATCTTGTGAGGGGAGGAGCCCTTGAGGGTGCGCGCTGAGCCCTGCGGGGATTGGGCTCACGCAGCTCTGCATCGCGAGGGTCAGCGCGATGGCTGTAGAGGTCGTTTTTTTCACAGTGGTGGCAGCCTACAGGTAGGCATGCGTAGAGTCACTCCTCCTGAGAGAGGCGCTCCAGCCAGCTGGGGAGGATGAGCAGCACTGTCCTGGCAGCGACCTCCAGGAGCGCTCCGCTGTCCTCTGGGGGAGCCGCCCTTCCATCAAGCTTGCCCCTGAGGAGGGGGTCGTGAGGGATTTGGATCTTGTCCGAATGACGCCATGAGGTGCCGCCTAGGCCAAGGCTCCGGTCTACGACTTCGGGCTCCGATCCGCCTGCAGCAAAGAGGGTCAATGAGGGCGGAGCGTTTGACCTCCCTGAGCCGAGGCGGAGGAAGGGGCCGAGGTCTGCCGATCCCCTGTTTCTGTTGCTGGCCCATCGCTCTGGTGTCCCTAGGCGCCCGCGCGCGCTGCTTAGCTCCTCCCAGATGTGCTCGATCATTCCCTTGTTGGACGGATGGTCGTCTGGCTCAAAATGCAGCCTGCGCCCGGCGGATGAGCGCGCAAGCTGCTCTAAGTTGAGGACGCCTAGCAGCCGCTCTCCTGCAGCGCCCTGGTGCCTCGTCATCCAAGCCCTCGCTGAGTGTCCGCGCGCGCCCCAGATGGCAAAGCGAACCTCTCTCGCTGGGCCGGGGACGGCACCGTCGCGGACAGCAGATCCCCATGCGCGAGCGACCTCCAAGAGCACCGAGACTCCAGAGGCGTTTCCGTTTAAGCCCTCCCCACCTCCCACGCTCTCGGCGTGGGCTGTGATGAGGAAGAAGCCTGGCAGGGCACCTTGTCTCGCGGGGATCGCCGCAAAGACGCTCCTAGGGGAGGCGCGGTAGGAGCTCGCCTCTGTGCTCCACTCCAGCCTGACTTCGGCTCCGCTTGCCATGGCTGAGCGAAGCCACTCTCCTTCGTGTGCGCCGATAGACAGGGTGGGCGAAGGTTTTGCGCCACCAGGGCGTAGGCTTCTGGGTCGTGGCGTTGCCTCTCCGGAGTCGACGAGGATGATGGCTGGTGACAAGGCGCCGGTCTCTGTCGTTCTTGGGACACGGGGTCCGAGGAATGCGCCGGTAGTGGGGAGCTCAACGCTGAGGTTTGCGCTGCCTTCGGAAGCGCTCGAGTGTTGGAATGCGATCGCGCTTGTGAGCTCTAAGTTTGTGGTTCGACCATCTTCATGGGTCGCTGTGGCCCGAAGGGTTGAGATTTTCGATTCGTATGCCCATATGGGCGGGTCTTCAAGGACTGTGGGCGAGAGGTTCATGCCCCGCAGCCTACGGGCTATCCAGGCCGCGCTCGCGTGCCCACTTGGCGTGCCTCCTGAGCGGGGGCCAAGCTCGCACAAGGCCTCCACCGCGCTGAGGGCGCGCTGGCTTGAGCAGCGCTTCAAGAGCTCTGTGGGGAGCTCTTGGGTGATGGGCATGATAAGCAGGAGTTGGAGGAACATGGGTCTGAGGCGATCCTCCTTCCTCCTATAAGCATGCCTCTGATTCTCTTTGGAGGGAGCGCGATGCTGTTGAATTGGCCAAGGGCCAGTCCAGTAGGCTTAGACCCCACTCATCCCCGGTTGCTCTTGGGACTCCCAGTCGCTCCTTGGGGGCGGGCTGCTTAGCAGGCTGCCCGCCCATAGGGCCAAGACGGAGAGGGCGGTCGCAGGGAAGGTCGGCTCGAGCAGGATCGGACTCCATCCGCTCATTGCCTCTGCTGGGATCCAGAACTTCCAGGCCAAGGTCGTCACAGCCCCGGAGGCGATAGAGGCCACTGCGCCAGCGGCGGTGGCTCGACGCCAGAGGAAGGCAGCTAAGAGCGCCGGCGTGATAGATGCTCCATAGATCAGGTAGGCGGTGTAGGCGGCTGCCAAGATGGTCGGAAACTTGTCCACAAGCAGGTAGGCGAGCGCCCCTAAGGCGAGGACGAGCGCGCGACTGATGAGTACAACTCGCTTCTCAGTGGGCGCCCTCGTGGAGACCCGTTGGTACACATTCCTCGCGAGGTTCGTCGCTGGAATCAGCAGGAAGGAGTCTGCCGTTGAGACGATCACGGCCATCATGGTTGAGACGAGCAAGAGCCCTAGGGCCATCGGGGCGAGCTCTGTGGCGATGGTTGGGATGATGAACTCTGTCGCGCTAGCTCCGCGCGCTCCGAGGTCCGAGATGAGGCCTTGCTCTGCAGCGGTCGCTCCCACGAGGCCAATGAAGGAGATGCATGACTCTAGGAGGATCACTCCGATCACCCAGGCTATGACGGCCTTCTTCGCTGCTCCGCCTGTGCGCGCGCTAAAGATGCGCTGATACATGTTCGCGTCCCCAAGGAGTAGCAGCATGGTTGGCACGCCGATGCTAAGCGCGACGACTGGCGCGCTGGCTCCCGTGGAGGATTCACTGGCCCAATGCCCGAACAATTCGAGCTTTCCAGCCGCCTCGGCAGTAGCGATGACCTCTTCGAGGCCACCCACCCTCCATAGCATGTAGGCCAGCGTCGCTACGCAGCCAACAATCATGAGGGCGCCGTTCACCACGTCCGTGTAGACGACCGAGAGCATGCCCGCCAAGACCGTGTAGAGGATGGCGAAGGCCGCGGTGATGACGACCCCCGTGGAGGCGCTGATCGTGCCGTCTGTGACGATTTCCAAGACCCGACCGCCACCTTTGAACTGATAGGAGACGATGGTCAGGTAGGCGATGACGGTCGTTAGGGTCGCTAGGCCTGCGGCTGTGCTGCCGTATCGAGCCTGGAAAATGTCAGGGATCGTCACTTGCCCAAAGCCCCGGATTCGCTTTGCGATGAAGGCGACTAAGACAATGGCGGCCCAAGCGCCTGCCCCTGACCAGAGGGCCGAGGGGCCGTTTCTGTATCCCAGCCCTGCCCCAGCGAAGAGCGAGCCGCTCCCGATCCAGGTCGCGAGCAGGGTGCCTACGAGGACGGTCCAAGGGAGCCTCCTCCCAGCCACCATGAAGTCGTCCCCTCCTTTGATGTCTCGCGCCTTCATGAGCCCAACGAGGACCAGGGCTGATAGGTAGGCGAGGATGGCCGCTAGGTAGGGGTTGGCGAGGATTTCTGACATGGGAGTCACGGACGCTCAGGCGCTCTTGAGTCTAACTATGGCGATATGCGCCCCCTAGCTTCGTACCATCCTGTCAATGAGTCATGAGAGCGGTGAGGGGGATCAGAAGCCGAAGACCTTCGGGAGCTTCGCAGAGCTGGCGGGCAAGGCAAAGTCGGAGCCGGAGGGCAGGGGATGGACCCTTGAGACCGACTCGGACGAGGGGGAGCTCGACGCCCTTGAGCTTGAGGAGAGAGGCGGGGGGATCCGTGAGCGGATCGCCAACCGACCCAAGTCACAAGGCCCGATGGCTGATGGGCCCGCGTGCTACCAAGATGAGGGGTCTGATGAGATAGAGCTGTTGGCCTCCTTCCGGGTGCGCACGGTCTTCCCGGCAGACGTCCTCGAGGAGGCGGCCTCGTTACCTCCGGATCCAAGCGAGGCTGACTGGGGCGCCAGGGTCGACCTCCGCGACAGGGTGGTCTTCACCATCGACGGGGAGGACGCGAAGGACTATGACGATGCGATCGGTGTTCGAGAGCTCCCCGATGGGGAACTCGAGGTGGGGGTGCACATTGCCGACGTCAGTCACTACGTACAGCCTGGTTCGCTGCTCGATGAGGAGGCGCTTGCGAGGGCGACGAGCGTCTATCTCCCGGATCAGGTTGTCCCGATGCTGCCTGAGGAGCTCTCCAACGGGCTGTGCTCTGTGGTTGAGGGCAGGCCCCGCTTGGTCTTCAGTGTATTGATGCGCTTTAACTCCGCTGGGGCACGAGTGGGCACCGAGATCCACAAGAGTGTCATTCAGAGTCGCAAGCGATGCACCTATCGTGGTGTTCAAGAGTTGCTGGACGGCGTGTCGTCAGATGAGGCTCAGGCCTTGAAAGAGATCGCGCCTGATCTCCGACTCCTCGCCTCCTGGGCTAGGCAGCAACAGGGCTTGAGGGAGCGCGCAGGCGCCATGCGGATCTCTAGCACGGAGCGCAAGTTTGTCTTTGACCAAGAGGGCGAGGTGGAGGCTGTCGTGGATGCGCCTCGCTACTTCACGATGGCGCTCGTTGAAGAGACCGCCCTCGCGGCCAATCAGGCTGTAGGCGATCGCTTCGTCGAGTTAGGAGTCCCAACGATCTACCGGGTCCACCCCGAGAAGGACCCGGAGGAGATCGCAGCAGTGGCCAAGGCGCTCCTAGAGCATGGCTTGCGGGTGCCTGAGAAGGAGAGGCTCTCTGGAAGGGATATCTCTCGCCTGATCAGGGAGGCTCGAAGGAAAAAGAACGCTGACGCCTTGATTGGCCGAATTATGGGGCTTGTGGAGCGGGCCTCTTACGCAGTCCATGACGAGGAGGACCAGGCGGAGCACTTCGGCCTCGCCAAGCGCCGGTACCTCCACTTCACGTCGCCCATTAGGCGCTACCCCGACTTGATCGTTCATCGCTGGCTAGAGCGCGTCGGGCAAGACTTAGCAGTGGCCAGGGAAGAGCTCTCTGCCAGCGCTCTGATCGGCGACCTGAATGACACGGCTGAGCACTGCTCGATTCGCTCTGAGATGGCAGACATGGCCTCTCGTTCTGTGGGGGATCTGAAGATCTGCCAGTTTCTCGATCCCCGGGTCGGGGAGGCCTTCTTGTCCAAGGTCATTCGAGTCTCGCCTGGAGGCATCGAAGTGCACATGACCGATGTGAACGTTCGAGGCTTCTTGCCCAGGAGGGCGCTTGGCGATCGCGTTAAGGTGCAGGGGTCCACGCTAAAGGTGCTGGCGGGTCGCCGCAGCCTCTCGTTCTCTGAGGGGCAGGCCATCAAGGTTCGCCTCCGCGAGGTGGACTTTCTGCGACTCCAATTGCTCTTAGAACTCGCCTGAAGCCGATGAACGCACAGCCTATACTCAGGCTATGAGACACTTGAACCAGCTCTCGGCCATCCTGATCGCTGTACTCCTTGGCGCCTCTTGTGCCGATGATGGGGCTCCTCGTGGCAGCTCTTCAGGGGTCAGCAGCGCGACGACTACCCCTGCAGAGGCGCCGGTGCCCGGCGTCGCTGATCCAAGCGCTAGGTCGGCAACTGAAGATCGCCCTGCAGCCCAACGGCATGAGATTGAGGTGATCCCTGGCCCTGAGGGTGTCTCGCCTGACACCCCGGGCGTGATTCGGGGGGTCGTGCGGTTTGACGGGACGCCTCCTAAGCGTCAAGAGATCAAGGTCAGCGCTGCTGGCTGCAATCACGAGACGGGGACTGTGCTTAAGGAGAACCTCGTCGTGAACGACGGGCTCGTGCAGTACGCCTACGTCTTCGTCAGCGGGGGACTCAAAGATCAGGAGTTTCCTGCCCCCGAGGAGCCGGTGGTCTTGGATCAGGTGGGGTGCATGTACACGCCCCACGTCGTGTGCATTCAAACGGGGCAACCCCTGCACGTCAGGAACTCTGACGACACGCTGCACAACGTGAACTGGCCAGATGGGAACAAGATGCAGCCCGCCGGCTCAGCCCCGCTCGAGATCACTTATGAGCGTGACAGCGTCGGGATCATGTATCGCTGCGACATCCACCCCTGGATGAGCGCCTTCCTGTGTGTCGCAGAGCACCCTTACCATCAAGTCACAGGCTTTGACGGTAGCTTTACTCTTCCCGAGATCGCGCCTGGGAAGTACCAGGTCTCGCTCTGGACGGAGAAATACAAGCGGGACGCCGATAAGCCAAGCATTGAGGTTCCTCCTGGTGGCGAGGTGGTCATCACCTTCCACATCTCCGACAAGGCCCGCGGCCGTCGGGGCAGGGGGAGGTAGAGATCTTGGAGCGCCGGGGTTTGAACAGGACCCCCCTCTTTGTTCTCATTCCACCCTCTCGTATGTGAGGCAATTGCCTCGCTTTCGTCCCCCTTTTCCCCGCCCCAAACAGGTACCCCATGGATTTTGACTCCATTATCGATCCCCTCAAGAGCGACCACGGGCAGATCATCTTTCGCTGGTTCCACATCACTGCTGGAGTGATCTGGATCGGCCTTCTCTATTTCTTCAACTGGGTGAACTCGGCCTTTGCCCCGACGATGGACGGAGACACCAAGAAGAAGGTGGTCCCTGAGCTCATGCCGCGCGCGCTCTTCTGGTTCCGCTGGGGCGCAGCGTGGACTTGGATCACAGGCATGATCCTCCTCATCACGCAGTATTACATCGGGGACTACCTGCAGAACGCTTTGCGGGATGACGTAGATCCCACCGCCGCGAGCTCCTGGGGGCTCGCGCTTGCGGGGCTAGTCGTTGGATTCCTCGTTTATGACATCCTCTCCAAGCAACTCAGCGGGAAGCTCTGGGTCAATCTGATCGCCTGGGGCGCTGTCGTCTGTGCCTATGGCTGGTACATCGACTCCGCACTTGGGTTCCCTGCCCGGGGTGTCGTGATCCATTGTGGCTCCATGTTTGGCACTGCCATGGCCGCGAACGTCTGGATGCGTATTTGGCCTGCCCAAAAGCGGATCATCAGCGCGATTAAGGCTGGGGAGGCGCCCGATGGTGCCGACGTGGCGATGGCTGGGCTCCGTTCTAAGCACAACACCTTCATGTCAGTACCTCTGCTGCTCTTCATGCTCGGCCCCGGCCAGGCTGCGATCACAGGGGTAGCCCAGCCCTGGCTCTTTGTGGCATTCAT
>Ga0066378_10000142_pt1 | contig 30131 bp, 33 predicted proteins | sample Knorr_S23_td_DCM_FD_70947 | JGI IMG/M metagenome (GOLD analysis project Ga0066378, IMG submission 70947) | Marine microbial communities from Southern Atlantic Ocean transect - Knorr_S23_td_DCM_ad_71m_LV_A | ecosystem: Environmental > Aquatic > Marine > Oceanic | place: Southern Atlantic ocean...
TCAATAAAACGTTTAAAAGGTAAAAATAGACCAATACAAAATCAAAATACACGGTATGAAAATCTTAAAAATGTAAAAAATGTGGATTCGGTTATAATATTTGATGATGATACACCCGAAAATTTAATTAAAGAAATTAAGCCAAATATTTTAGTAAAAGGAAAAGATTATAAAAAAAAAGAAGTTGTAGGAAAAAATTATGTTGAATCTTACGGGGGTAAATTAGTTTTTTCACCTATACTATCTGGGTTTAGTACAACAAATATTATTAAAAACGAATCAAAAAAAAAAAAAATTAAACATCTTGATTAGTTTTCAAAAGAAATATAATTTCAGTTCTTTAAAAACATATGTATCTCAAGCAATATAAATACTTATCTTTCTTTTTAATTTTATTTGTTTTTTTTCAAGAATTTTTATTTTCTGATTCTACAAATACAAACAACGATGAAATTTCTTTTGAAGAATTCCAAGGTATAGATAATAGATTCCCTTTAATTCTTTCCGATGCTAAAAGTTTTTTTTCTGAATCAATAATTGCAGATCATCATGGAGATTCTCTTGAGGTATTATTTTTACTTGATAAAATAATTGAATTATTAAATGCAGCAGAAGAATTAGGTGACATGACTGAAGATGACCAAATTGAATTTAATAGATTTGAAAAAACTTTAATTCATTCATATCAAAATAATTTTAATACCGTTGATAAAACAAGCGCACCAATAGCTACTGCAAGTTTAAAAGAAGAATTGTCTAAATATTTAACTCCAATTGAAATTGAAATTAATGGATCATCATTTAAAGTCATTGATGACAGAGAAGGTCATATGCCTTTAGTAATCAATCCTAGAGTTGAAAGAGCAATTAGTTATTTTCAAAATAGAGCCAGAGATAGTTTTGAAAAATGGTTAACAAGATACCCATATTATTATCCAATGATAAAAGAAATACTAGATTCACATGAATTACCTGAAGAATTAATTTATCATTCGATGGTTGAAAGCGGTTTAAATCCTAGAGCATATTCTAGAGCAAAAGCAGTTGGCATGTGGCAGTTTATTTTTTCAACAGCAAAAATTTATGGTCTAGATAGAGATTGGTGGGTTGATGAGAGAAGAGATCCTGAAAAAGCTACAAATGCTGCAGCTAAATACTTGAAAGATCTTTATTTAGAGTTCGATGATTGGTATTTGGCTCTAGCTGCTTATAATGCTGGTGCTGGAAGAATAAATCGAGCAATTAGAATCCATCAGACTAGAGATTTTTGGGCACTTAATACATTACCTAAAGAAACAAAAAATCACGTTCCAACAGTTTTAGCTACTGCTATAATTGCAAAAAATCCAAAGAAATATGGTTTTGATATCCCAAAAAATGATAAAATATATAATTTTGATAAAGTTGAAGTAAAAAATAGTACAGATTTAAATGTTCTAGCTAAGTGTGCAGGTATTTCTGTTGATGAATTAAGACAATATAATCCAGAATTAAGACAACACGCTACTCCCTCTGGAAAATCCTATTTTCTCAAAATTCCATCTGGTTTAAAAAATGAATTTTTGAACTCCTATAATTTATTAGATGACAGACAACGTTTTGCTCCTGAATATATGATTCATGTTGTTAAAAGTGGTCACAATTTAAGTTGGATAGCTGATAAGTATGGAGTAAAAATTCATCAAATAGCTTCGTTTAATAAAATTAAAAATTATAATAGATTAAGTATTGGACAAAAGTTAACAATACCAATTTCAGGAAATTTATTAAATTCACGAAATCTCGCACAAAATAAAGAAAAAAATTCAGTGGTATATACTGTAAGAAGCGGAGATACTTTAGGACATATTGCAATGAGATTTAGTTCAACAGCAAGAAAAATAAGACAATTGAATGGATTAAGTTATGGTTCGGTGATTTATCCAAATCAAAAGCTTAAAGTACCAATCAACAATAAACTTAATTTAACTGAAAACCCAACAAACACTGTTAAAGAAATATATACAGTTAAATCTGGTGATACTTTAAGTCATATTTCTGAAAGATATCGTGTTGGAATGTCTAAAATTCGAAAATGGAATGGTATATCACAAAGTGACTTGATTATTCCTGGACAAAAACTTGTAATTTATGTAAAACAAGGATAATACGGAGAAAATTTATGATTGAATTAAAAAATAAAACTGTAACAAAAGCAGAAATAATTCAAGAGGTTTCATCTGCAATAGGTTTAACTAAGCTTGAAACTGAAGCTATTCTTAATGCAGTTATAAGTAAAATTACAAAATCATTAGAATCGAAAAGAAGAGTTGAAATTAGAGGTTTTGGAACATTTGGAATAAAAAAAAGAGAACCTAGAAAAGCAAGGAATCCTGGAACTGGTGAAGTAGTGTTTTTACCAGAACGTTATGTTCCTGTTTTTAAACCATCAAGTTTGTTAAAGAAAAATATAAACGATTGATTTAATGGAGTAAAAAATGCCCTGTGGAAAAAAAAGAAAAAAGAGAAAAATTTCTACGCATAAAAGAAAAAAAAGATTGCGTGCAAATAGACATAAGAAAAAAGGAAAATAGTTTATTAAAAGCCTTTTTAAAAAAATAATTTGGCTAAATATTTTTCTTTTGACAACTCAACTATTATATAGTTGGGGTAATAAAGCTCATAAAATGATAAATGAGGAAGCGATAAGTTTATTAAGTTCTCCATTAAAAGATTATTTTTTTGAAAATAGATATTTTATATCTGAAAATAGTATAAAACCTGATTTCTGGAAAAAAGACACAATTAATTTTCCAGGTGAAGCTCATGGTCATTTCATTGATTTAGATTTTTATGATGAATATCCTTTTCTTAATATTCCAAGAAATTTTAATGAATTAATTAAAAAACATGGTATTAATAACATTAATAAATGGGGTACAGCTCCATGGAGAATTAATGATTTTTTTAATAGATTAGTTATTTCTTTTAGGAACCAAAAATGGGATGAAGTAAAAATTATTGCATCCTGTTTAGGTCATTATGTAAGTGATATACATGTACCTTTACATACAACTAAAAATTATAATGGTCAACTAACCAACAATACAGGAATTCACAAAAGATGGGAAATAGATTTATTTGAATATTTGCTTTTAGATAATATTGATATTGAGGTTAATGGGCTTTATTTTATTAAAAGTCCGATTGATCAAAGTTTTTTAATTGCGCTTGATTCGTTTTTCTTCATTGATCAAATTTTAGAGTCAGAAACTAACGCAAAATTAGATTTGAATGAAGATGAGATTTTATATCTTAAAAAAGGAATTAATAAAATTTATAATGAGAAATATTATAATAGGTTATATGCTGATAATAAGTTGTTACTTATTTCTCAAATTGAAAAATCAATAATTAGTGTTGCCTCATTTTGGGAAACAGCATGGATTTTGTCAGGTGAGCCTACTTTACCAAAGAATTAGATTTTATGTTAAAAGAAAAACAAAACCATGAATCATTTAATTTAACTAAAAATATTTATACAGTTTCTGATTTTACAAATAGTTTAAAAAATTTAATTGAAGAAAAATTTAGTTTTATTTCAATTAAGGGTGAAATTTCAAATCTGTCTCAACCAACTTCAGGTCACATTTATTTTACCCTTAAAGATGAAAAAGCAGAAATCAAAGCAGTAATGTTTAGAGGCTATAAAAACAATCTCAAGTTAAATTTACATGATGGTATGGAAATAATTGCAGTTGGTGATGTTTCAGTTTATACTCAAAGGGGATATCATCAATTAATAGTAAAAAATATTGAGGTTGCTGGACAAGGTTCTTTATTTATAGCTTTTGAAAAACTTAAAAAAAAATTAAATGATCAGGGCTTATTTGATAAGTTCCATAAAAAAAAATTACCAAAATTTCCTCTTGAGATTGGAATTATAACATCCTCAACAGGTGCTGCTGTAGAGGATATAATTAATATTTTAACAAGAAGGGCACCACATGTTAAGTTAAATTTGAGGCCAACGATTGTTCAAGGAACAAAAGCATCAAATGATATTATTCAAGCAATCGATCAATTTGATAAAAATAAAAATATTGAATTAATTATATTGGGTAGAGGAGGAGGATCGATAGAAGATTTATGGTGCTTCAATGAGGAGAAATTAATTAATAAAATTTTTGAATGTCAAACACCGATAATTACTGGGATTGGTCATGAGACTGATTTTACATTGGCTGATTTTGCATCTGATTTAAGGGCACCTACACCATCTGCAGCTGCAGAATTAGCTTCAATTTCTTTAGATGAAATAGAAAAAAAATTAATAAATTTTAAAGTTCGATTTTCAGAATTATTGAATATCATTATGAATAATTCCTGGCAACGCTTAGATAATATTTCGATTAGGTATGGATTTCAAAAACCTTCATTATTAATTGAAAGTAAAAAAAAACATTTAAATGAAAAATCTTATCAATTGAAAAAAAATTTTCAAAATTCATTTAATTTAAAATCATATCATGTTGAATCAATTAAAAGTAAATTGCAAATAATTGATCCTAAATTAATTTTAAAAAGAGGTTATTCAATTGTTTATGAAAATAGTAAAAATAAAATAATTAAGTCAATTCATGAAATAAGTAATAATGAGGATGTATATGTAAAAATGTCAGATGGTTCAATCAAAACACAAATAAAGAAAATTATTAAAAATGAAAAAAGATAAAAAAATTAACTTTGAAGATTCTATGAATCGCCTAGAGGATATTGTCAATTTACTTGAGGATCAATCAACTTCACTTGAACAAAGCATTGAGCTTTTTGAAGAAGGAATGTTACTTACTGATTCATGTAAAGAAATTTTAAAAAACACAGAGACTCGTATAAAAAAACTTTTAAAAGAGGAAAAAAATTGAAGGTAGGAATTTTTGGAAATATACAAAAACCAGAATTTTGGAAAATTTTCCCAACTTTAACAGATTGGTTAAATAAAAATAATGTAGAGGTTCATTTGATGAATAATATAATTGAAAATGAATTTCATTATTTGAAATCAAATAAATATCAGAAATATAATTCAATAATTGAAAGTAAAGATTTTAGTAAAATTGATTTTTTAATTGCTCTTGGTGGGGATGGTACAATACTTTCTGCTTCGAGAAATATTGGAGAATATGAAACCCCGATTTTTGGTGTCCACTTAGGTAGTTTAGGATTTCTTGCCGAAAGTAAAGTTGAGAATTTATATAATAATCTTAAATTAATTTTGAAAAATAAAAACAATATCTTTCCTAGAATGATCGCAAAAGCTGTATTTAATCAAAATGACAAAAAAAATAAGATATATGCATTAAATGATTTGGTGATTAATTCTAGTGGTGGCACGAGGTTGATTAATTGTTCACTTTTTCTCGATGGAAAATATATTACATCTTATTCAGCCGATGGATTAATTATTGCTACGCCTACAGGTTCAACTGCTTATAATTTATCTGCAGGTGGTCCTATAATTGCTCCTTGGTTATCATTATTTACAATTACACCAATTTGCCCACATTCTTTATCATCTCGACCTATTATTTTATCAGGAAGTAGTAATTTAAAAATAACATTTCCTAGTTATTTGCCTCTCAACTTATCAGCTGATGGTCAAGTAAATTTTGAAATTAAATCAGGTACTGAATTAATTATAACAAAATCCCCTCATTCTGCAAATATGATTACTTTAGAAAAAAATGATTATTTTGAAACATTAAGAACTAAAATGGGTTGGGGGCAAAAAAAGATAAATATCGAATAAAATTTATACTTAAATTTGAATTGCACTTAAGGGGTTAGGTGGATTTTAATTAAAATAATTTTTTCAAAAATGAAATTTAAAAAAATATTTTTTTCTATATTTTTCTTATCGTTTTTAAACTCACAGGTAGTTTACGAACTTGATCCAATTAATGTTTCTGCTACAAGGATTCCCTCAACTAAAAGTGAGTCGGGTAAATCAATTACAATTTTTAATAAGGATGAAATAAAAAAATTACCAATTAATTCAATTGATGAATTATTTAGATTTCTTACCGGCGTTAATGTAAATGCGAGAAACGATTTTGGAGTTCAAGTTGATGTGGGTATTAGAGGTAGTACATTTTCTCAAGTATTATTTTTAATTGATAATATAAGTTTAAATGATCCATTGACAGGTCACTTTAATGCTAATATACCATTGCCAATTTCAGAGATTGAATCAATTGAAATTATTAGGGGTCCTGCAAGCGCATCATATGGATCAAATGCAGTGGGAGGTATTATTCATATAAAAACAAAATCTTATATTTTAAATGAAAATATTGATTCAGGTAAAATAGTTTCTTCAATTAACTATGGCAAAAATAACCTTAAAACTATCGACATTGGTTTTTCTAAATCATTTAAAAAATTATTTTTTTCAGTTGGTACAAGATTAAGTAATTCAGATGGTGAAGTTATTGTAAATCCAAATTATGGAATAGGGACTTCTACTGATAGTTTATATAACACGGATTTTGAAATAATGACGAACACTTTGTCCTTTGCATATTTTTTTAATAAAAAAATTAAATACTATCTTAGAATTGGGAATGATAAGAGAGATTTTAATGCAAAATATTTTTATACTACAAGTACTTATGATGAATCTTATGAAGAAATTTCAAGTTCTTGGTTGCAGTCAGGATTGAAAATTTATTTAGGAAATAATATTTTTGAATTTAATGTTGGAAATAAAATACTAAATGATAAATTTATTTTTAATCCTTTATTCTCAATTAATAATCACAAAACAAATAAAAACAGTTATCTCATATCATATTATATGCCATTTTCAAGAAAATTAAAATTTGCATTTGGTGGTCAATATATTTATAAAAAAATTAATAGTTCTGATAGAGGAAATCATTGGAATGATTCTAAAGGCTTATTTGGAATCATACATTTAAATCTTTTTAATAACATTTACCAAAGTTTGAGTTTGAGACTAGAAAATGATAGTTATGTAGATGAAATCATTCCATTATTTCAACACAATATAGCTTACAAAATAAAAAATTTAGTTTTAAGATCATCAATTGGGACTGCTTTTAGATCACCAGACTTTACTGAAAGATATATTTCTTCTCAAATTGATAGTTTATCACCTGGTAGAAATTTAGGAAATCCTAATTTAAAATCTGAAAAATCTATTTCTTATGACATAGGTTTTGATTTAAAAATGAAAAATGAACTGAATTTAAGCAATACGATTTTTTTTAGAAAATCTAGTGATTTAATTGATTATACTTGGACAAATTCAAATTTTATTGATAATAATAAAAACTTATATTTAAATGAAGATTATTTTTATGCTCAAAATATTTTTTATAGTAATGTTTTTGGATTAGAGTTTGAAATTGAAAAAAAAATTAAAGTCAATAATAAAAATTTAATTGATTTAAAATTGAGCCACACTCAGTTACAAACTTCTTCTACACAAAATCAATTATCAAAATATTTATCTAACCATCCAGAGAAAATATTTAGTATTAATTCAAATTTTAATGGAAAAAATTTTCAAATATCATTTTTGTCAAATTATATTGAGAGAAAAAAAGAAACTTATGAAACTATAAATGCTGAAATTCCTAAATCTTATTTTTTAAATAATTTAAAAATCAATTATTTAATTAACGATAAAGTTTCTATTTATTGTAAAATAAATAATTTAACAAATACAAAATATCAAGATATTTTGGGGTCTTCTCTTCCAAAAAGATGGCCAAGTATTGGAATTAAATATTTAAATTAATTTTTTCCAATTTGACTTGCAAAGAGATAGTATCAACAATAAATTCGTTCTATAATTTATTAGCTTATTTAATCTTATGTATAATGATTTTGGAACTTCATTTATTTTTGTCATAATTGGTGTTATACTGATTGCAGTCCCACTTATTCTTCAATGGATATTATCTCCAAAAAATAAATCATATGATAAACTCACCACATATGAATGCGGAGAGGATGTTGAAGGGCCTGCCTGGGTCAAATTCAATATTAGATTTTATGTGGTTGCATTAATCTTTATTATTTTTGATGTTGAGGCAGTATTTTTTTTCCCATGGGCAGTTGTTTACAAAGATTTAGGATTATTTGCATTTGTGGAGATGTTAATATTTATGGGAATATTAAGTTTGGGTTTGGCATATGTTTGGGTAAAGGGAGATTTAGAATGGGTTAAAGTAACAGTGCCTTATGGTAGAGGAAGATATAGAAAATTAAATATTGTTGATGAGGAAATTGAAAAATTAAAAGATGAATAATACTGAAATAATAAAAAAAATAAAGTCTTCTTTTAAAAATGTATCTGTAGATGAGAATCATTCTCAGCGTATAATTGTTAGTTCAAATGAATGGGAAGAATTATCTAAATTCTTAAAGAATGACTATGAACTTTTTTTTGATTCAATGATGTGTATAACTGGTATTGATGAAGGTATTGATAGCACTAATTTAGGTGTGGTTTATAATTTGCACTCAATGAAATATAATCATAAAATTGAAATTTATATCCCAGTTGATAAGAATGACCCAAAAATTTTTTCTGTCGAAAAAATATGGAGAATGGCCGAGTGGTTTGAGAGAGAGATTTATGATATGTATGGAATTGTTTTTGAGGGTCATTCAGATTTAAGAAGAATACTTTTACCAGATGATTGGGAAGGATTTCCTCTACGAAAAGATTATGAGTTTCCAAAAACTTGGCATGGAATTGTTGTTGATAAAATTAAAGATGGGTGGGAATAAAATTAATAATCAAAATTTAAATAATAATACTGATGAGGAAATGGTCCTCAATATTGGCCCGCAACACCCAAGTACCCATGGTGTTTTAAGATTAAAAACCATCACTGATGGAGAAATAATAAAAAAAATAACTCCTTATATTGGTTATTTACACAGATGTTTTGAAAAACATTGTGAAAATTTAACTTATGAACAGGCTATACCTTTTATTGATAGATGTGATTATATAGGTTCAATGAATAATGATTTTGGGTATGCCGTTGCTGTAGAAAAACTCATGGATATTAAAGTTCCTGAGAAAGTAGAGTACATTCGAGTAATTGTTGCTGAAATGAATAGAATAGCAAGTCATTTGCTAGCTGTTGGAGTGTTTGGTCTTGATGTAGGTGCTGTGACTCCATTTGTGTATTGTTTTCGTGATAGGGAAAGAATTTTAGATTTATTTGAAATGCTCTGTGGAGCAAGATTACTCTATAATTATATCTGGGTGGGCGGTGTTTCCCATGATTTTCCAATTGGTTGGGTTGAAAAAACTTATGATTTTTTAGACTATTTTGAACCTAAAATTATTGAAACAAATGATTTATTAACCTATAACAAAATTTTTATTGAAAGAACTGCTGATGTAGGTGTCATTCCACCTGAGGTTGCAATAAGTTATGGTGTTACTGGTCCAAATTTAAGAGGTTCAGGTGTTAAATGGGACTTAAGAAAAAATGATACCTACAGTATTTATGATAAATTTGATTTTGATATTCCAGTTGGAACTGGAGCTATGGGAACAATTGGAGATTGTTGGGACAGATATTATGTAAGAATTCGCGAATTAGAGGAAAGTTTAAAAATTATTAGGCAAGCTCTCGATCAAATGCCTCGGGATGGAGATGTTTATGAATCAATGCCTAAAAAAATTAGACCTAAAGCAGGCCATATTTATAGTAGAACGGAAAGTCCTAGAGGAGACTTGGGTTTTTATATTGAGAGCGATGGAAGCGCAACTCCATCTAGATTAAAATTAAGATCACCTGCATTTACTGCTTTGAGTTGTATGGATGAAATTTCAAAAGGGTGGATGCTTGCAGATATGTTAACTATTTTAGGATCACTTGATATTGTATTGGGTGAAATAGATAGATAAATGGTAGATTTTTATATTAATTTATTTTCAAGTATCGAATTAATTAAATCCTATCAATCATCAATATTTATAATATCTGTTCTTTTAGCTGGAATTCCAATTTTTGGTTTTATGGCAGTAAATGCATTAGTTGCAGTATATGTTGAGAGAAAAGTTTCTGCATTTATGCAAGACAGATTAGGCCCAATGGGACATGGAGTTGGCTTACATGCGGGGAAATGGGGCGTTTTACAAACTTTAGCTGACGCAATTAAATTACTTACTAAAGAGGATATAATTCCAGAATCAGCAGATAAAAAACTATTTCTTTTAGCGCCTTGTATAATTTTTATTGGTTCTTTTGTTGCTTTTGCCGGTTTTCCATTTAATGAGTTTTTAATTGCAGCAGATTTTAATTTGGGTTTATTTTATATTCTCGCAATGAGTTCAGTTGGTGTTATTGGAATAATTTTAGCAGGTTATAGTTCCAATAACAAGTGGTCTTTATATGGGTCAATGAGATCAGCTGCTCAAATAGTCAGTTATGAAATACCAGCAGCATTATCATTATTGCCAATTGTTATGCTATCTGGTAGTTTGGCATTTAAGGATATAGTATTAGCTCAAACTGGATCAACTCTCGGAATACTTCCAAATTGGTTTATTTTCAATAATCCATTTATGATAATTGCATTTTGGCTTTTTTTCATAGCAGGAGTAGCTGAAGTAAATAGAACACCATTTGATTTGCCCGAAGCTGAATCTGAATTAGTAGCTGGTTGGATGACTGAATATTCAGGTATGAGATGGGCTTTTTTCTTTTTAGCAGAATATGCTAATATGTTTATTGTTGCTGGAGTAGCAACTATTGGATTTTTAGGAGGCTGGTTAAGCCCAATACCAGGTTATTTTGATGGAAGTATCTGGGGAGTTTTTTGGTTGGTGTCAAAAACATCTTTTTTGATTTTTGTAATGATGTGGTTTAGATGGACTTTTCCAAGGTTAAGGACAGATCAATTAATGAGAATGTGTTGGAAGTTTTTTCTTCCTGGTTCTTTTTTTGTAATTATTGGAGTCGGGCTTTGGGATTTAATAATGAGGTAAATTAATGAATTATTTTACAGCAATTTTTCAAACAATTTCTACACTAATAACTGGAATGTCTGTTACTTTTAAACATATGTTAAAAATTAGAAAAGGAAATGTAACACTACAATATCCGGTCGAAAGGTGGCCTAGACCAGAAAGGGATATAGGATTTTCATCAGACAGTTATAATGTCATTCGATCAAGACTTACTGTTGACATGGATGATTGTATTGGTTGTTTGAAATGTGAGAGAGCATGTCCAGTTGATTGTATTAAAATTGAAACTCATAAAGTTGAAAAAGGTGAGGATATAGTTGAGGCAAATCATACAGGTATGACATCTAATGGAACTACCAAAAGATTACTTTTAACGAGATTTGATATAGATATGTCTGAGTGTTGTTATTGTAATTTATGTACTTATCCATGTCCAGAGGAGTGTATTTTTATGGTTGGCGGTCCAAATTCAACTAGGCATGAAATAGATTATGAATTCTCAGAATATGATAGAAATGACATGATTTATCGATTTTCAAAAGTTCCACCAGACATTTTACAAAGTTATGCTGAAAAAAAATAAATATCAGAGAGAATATATAAATTGACTGGAATAAATTTAATTTTTTGGTTTATAGCAATTTTAACTATTGTTTCTGGTTCAATCGTCGTTTTGTCTAATAATTTAATTTATTCTGCTGTCTCTTTACTATTTACTCTTTTGGGTATTGCAGGTTTATATGTTTTCTTATGGGCAGATTTTATTGCAATAACTCAAATTTTGATCTATGTTGGAGGTATTTTAGTATTAATTATTTTTGGAATAATGTTAACTCATCGAATCACTGATGTCACTTTATCACAATCTTCAAATCAACAAATTTTAGGTGGAGGAATTGTATTAGTAATATTCTTAGGACTATCTTATATGATTTTAAATACTCCTTGGTTGCAAAATAGTGCGGTTGAACCAGAAGAAACAATAAAACAAATTGGTAATTTATTAATGATTGATTATTTACTACCTTTCGAAGTTGCTTCAATACTTCTTTTAGCTGCTCTTATTGGAGCAGCTTTATTGTCCAGGAGCTCAAAATAGTGGATTTAAATTCATATTTAATAATTAGTGCTATCCTTTTTTCACTTGGTCTTTTTGGTGTAATTACTAGGAGAAATGGGGTAGCGGTTTTAATGAGTATTGAACTAATTTTAAACGCAGCAAACATTAATTTTATCGCTTTTTCAAGATATTCCGGTATGGATTTTTCTGGTCATATTTTTTCATTGTTTGTTATAATTTTGGCAGCAGCAGAAGCTGCAGTTGCATTAGCAATTATATTAAATATTTTTAATAATTTTGGAAGTATTAATATTGATGATGCAAATAAAATGAGTCAATAGTTATGATTAATTACGGTATAGCAATTTTATTACTTCCTCTTTTGTCATTTATCATAATGATTTTTGTAGGAAAGAAATTACCAAATAGGGGTGATTGGTTGTCCATAGGGTCAGTAGCTATAACATTTTGTCTAAGTCTTTCGTTATTCATAATGATGTTGTTTAAATACGATCCTTATTTTAAAGTTGAAAAGATTTGGACCTGGTTTAATCTTGGGACTCTTGATTTGAAAATTGGAATATTAATTGATAATATTACTATAATTATGTTATTAGTAGTGTCCTTAGTTTCAACTTTGGTTCACATTTATTCTACTTCTTATATGAAAGAAGATTCAAGATATTCACGATATTTTGCCTTTCTATCTTTATTTACATTCTCAATGAATGGAATCATTCTTTCAAATAATTTATTGGGTATTTATATTTTTTGGGAATTAGTAGGATTAAGTTCATATCTTTTGATTGGTTTTTGGTTTGAAAAAGAATCAGCAGCTAATGCAAGTAAAAAAGCATTTCTTGTAAATAGAGTTGGTGATATTGGAATGTTTATTGGTATTATGCTTTTTTTTAGTTCCATTGGTTCGTTTTTATTCAAGGATTTATATTTAGGTGTATCGCAGGGTATGTTTTCAGTTGATACACTAACAATTGCCGGGTTATGTCTTTTTGCTGGAGCAGTTGGAAAATCAGCACAGTTTCCGCTTCATATTTGGCTTCCAGATGCAATGGAAGGACCCACTCCAGTAAGCGCCTTGATTCATGCTGCAACAATGGTAGCTGCAGGTGTTTATTTAGCATTTAGGTTATTTCCAATTTTTACTCCACAAGCTCTAACAATTATTGCATATATAGGAGCAATTACTGCAGTCTTTGCTGCAATTATTGCAATTACTCAGAATGATATAAAAAAAGTTTTAGCTTATTCAACTGTTAGTCAGCTTGGATATATGATATTAGCTGTTGGTGTTGGAGCATATACTTATGGTTTTTTTCATCTAGTAACACATGCTGCATTTAAGGCTGGATTATTTCTTTGTAGTGGAAGTGTGATACATGCTATGCATCATGCATATCACAAATTAGATGATCATAAATCTGATGCACAAGATATGAGAAATATGGGTGGACTCAAAGATAAAATGCCTGTTACATTTTATTCAATGTTATTTTGCACCATAGCTCTATCAGGGATACCATTTACATCAGGTTTTTTGTCAAAAGATGCCGTTTTAGCTGGAACTTTAGCATTTTCCTCACAATATCCAAATCACTTTTTGCTATCTTTATTTGGATTTAGTGCTGCATTATTTACAGCTTTTTACATGTTTAGATTAATTTTTCTGACATTTTATGGAAAACCTAATTCTAAAAAGGTTTTCGATAATATTCATGAGTCCCCAATACAAATGACAACCCCACTAATTATTTTATCTTCTTTGTCATTTTTTCTATTTTTTACATTTCCCAATTTTAATCCACTTTCCTATGATGGATGGTTCATGACATTGGTAAAGTCAAAAGATTCATTAGTTCCAGGATATTTAAATCCCACAGCTTATCAAATCAAAGAAGAAATAGGTCAAGCTCATAACCTTGCTCTGTTTCTTTCTTTATCTGTAGCAGCTCTAGGAATTGGTTTTGCTTTTTTAATTTACTATTCAAAATTAATTTCTGCAGATTCCATTTATAGAAGATTAAAAGTATTACATAATCTTTCTTTTAATAAATTTTTTATTGATGAGATTTTAAAAAAATATTTGATTGATCCCTTTTTAAAAATTTCTAAGTATATAGCCATTTTTGATTGGGATGTCTATGACAAATATTTTATTAATGGTTTTGGTAGAATTACTGAGAATTTTTCAAAGACAGTTGGTAACTTATGGGATTATAAATTTTTAGACCAAAAAATTATTGATGGATTTGGTCGTATTACAAAGTTTTCTGGTTCAAAATTACGTCTTATACAGAGCGGTAAAATACAGAATTATTTAATCTTGGTTTTAGTTGGAATAATAATTCTTTATGTTTTTCAAGCTATATAGATAAAAAAGGGAAAAATATTTTATGGATTTTAATATATTAAGTTGGTTGATTTGGACTCCAGTTTTAGGTGCAATTTTAATTGTAATATTGCCTAAAAATAGAATGCATTTAATTAAATGGATAGCAGTCTTTTTTACTGGAATCCAACTACTTTTGTCAATTTTATTATGGTTTAATTTTGATAACAATATTCAAGGATTTCAATTTATGGAAAAATCTCCTTGGATTCCTGCATTTAATATAACCTACATGCTTGGTGTAGATGGTTTAAGTTTACCAATGGTTGGATTAACTGCTTTATTATCTTTTTTATGTGTTTTTGTAAGTTGGAATATTGACAAGGCGCCAAAAGGATATTTTAGTCTTTTTTTATTGTTAGATGCAGGTATGATGGGGGTATTTTTATCTTTAGATTTCTTTCTATTTTATATATTTTGGGAAGTGATGCTCCTTCCAATGTATTTTTTAATAGGAATATGGGGAGGTCCTAATAGAGAATATGCAGCAATAAAATTTTTTCTATATACTTTATTTGGTTCAGTATTAATGTTGATTGCAGTATTGGCACTTTATTTTTCATCTGGTCGAACTTTTGATATGATTGAATTAATGTCAACTGCTCCAACTGTTCTTAGTCAAATATCTTGGTGGGGATTTAGTGGAGTCAAAGTTGTATGGTTGTTGTTATTTATTGGTTTTGCAATAAAAGTTCCTATTTTCCCATTTCATACTTGGTTGCCTTTGGCTCATGTTGAAGCCCCAACTGCTATTTCTGTTATTTTAGCAGGTGTATTATTGAAAATGGGAACTTATGGAATATTAAGAATAAATTTCCCAATGATTCCTGATGGAACCGTTTGGTTTGCGGGTATATTAGCATTTTTAGCTCTCATCAATATAATTTGGGGAGGTATGTGTGCATTAGCCCAAACAGATCTTAAAAAAATGGTTGCATACTCATCAATTAATCATATGGGTTACGTAATGTTAGGTATGTCTGCTGTTGTTGCTGCGGGATCAAAACATGGTTCAAATATTGCAGCGGCAGAATTAGGAATGAATGGAGCAGTTCTTCAAATGTTTAATCATGGAACAATAACTGCTATGTTGTTCATTTTGGTTGGAGTTGTCTATGATAGAGCTCATCACAGAGATATCAATGGTTTTGGTGGACTTGCATCTAAAACCCCAATATATGCTGCAATTGTTGCCTTAGCCTGGTTTGCTGGTTTAGGCCTTCCTGGTTTATCAGGTTTTATCAGCGAAGCAATGACTTTTTTAGGTGCTTTTCCGGTATATAGAAATATTGTAATACTCTCTACAATTGGAATTTTATTAAATGCGGCTTACTTCTTAACTTCTTATCAGAAAATATTTTTAGGTAAATTAAATGAAAAATATAAAGATTTACCTGAAATCAATCGAAGAGAAATTTTGATTTTAGTTCCTTTGGCAATACTTGTTATTTTTCTTGGTATATACCCTACACCATTAATTGATATAATGAAAACAACTATGTCAGAAATTATTTTTAGAGTTGAAGCAAGTGAACTTTTAGTTAAATAGTTTTATGGATAATATTCAAAGTATAAATTTTTTTATTCCGGAGTTAATATTAGTTGCAACAATTGCGTTCTGTCTAATTATAGATTTTTTCTTAAGTAAAAAAAATTCATTTAATGTAGCATACGTTGCTTTGATTGGTATTATATTATCTGGAATATCACTTTGGTTTTCCTCTCCATTAATTACCACTAGTTTGTTTTTGAATAGTATTGTTTTAGATCCATTTTCAAGAATATTTAAGTTTATTTTTCTTATATCATCATTTATTACAATCCTCATTTCTTTAGATACTTCAGAACTCAAGAATAGATCACTCGGAGAATATTTTACACTTATAACAGCTATGATTTTAGGTTTAATACTAATGACTTCTAGTGTTGATTTAATAATGATTTATCTGTCAATAGAGTTGGTTTCTATTATTTCTTTTATATTGGCAGGATACCTTAGATTTAAAATGATATCTAATGAAGCTGCCATAAAATATGTTATTTATGGAGCATTTTCCTCTGGATTAATGCTCTATGGTTTTAGTTTATTATATGGTCTTACTGGAACTACAAAGTTATTTGAAATGAATAAAGTTTTGTTTTCTCATGATTTTTCACACATAAATTTATCTTTGATAGTTTCTTTTTTATTAATCATTGCTGGTTTAGGTTATAAAATAGCTATCGCACCTTTTCATTTTTGGACACCTGATGTTTACGAAGGTTCTCCTACTCCAATTACAGCTTTTTTTTCTGTCGCACCAAAAGCTGCTGGTTTTGCTTTAATGGTACGTTTTTTAAATTCATTGTTTGGGGATTTCAACCCATTAAATTCTGAAAACTGGGTTTCAATTGAGGGCGTACCATGGCAAGCAATTCTATTATTGTTGTCTGCATTGACCATGATTATAGGAAACCTCATAGCAATTCAACAAGAAAATGTAAAAAGATTGCTAGCATATTCAAGTATTGCACATGCTGGTTATATTTTGATGGGAATTCCTTTGTTATCAAAGGATGGGGTTTTCGCTGTAGTATTTTATATAATTGTTTATTTATTTATGCAATTAGGAGCTTTTTATATATCTATTATCATTGCTGATAAATACAAAACAGAAAAAATAGAAGATTATGCTGGAATCGGTTGGCAATCACCATTTTTGGGAATTTTAATGAGTTTATTTATGTTTTCGTTAACTGGGCTACCACCAACTGCAGGATTTATAGGTAAGTTTTATTTGTTTGCCGCTGTAATTAATGCTGGCACTCAATATTATTGGATTGCTATTGTTGGAGTTTTGAATAGTGTTATTTCACTTTACTATTATATGAGAATAGTGAAAGTCATGTATTTTAATGAAAAAAATATTCAAAATTCTTTTGTTCCAAGTCAGTTTTCCATTTTGCTTTTGTTAATATTAGGAATTCCAACGATTTACTTTGGTGTTCAATGGACATATATTCATGAATGGGTAGATAGCGCTTTGAAATTTTTTATACCAAATTTTTAATTTAAATTAAATTGTAATTTTTTTAAATATTATATCATTGGAGAGAAGAATTGGCTGAAATTAAAATAAGAAAAGGTCATAGCCTAAATATTAAAGGTAGTCCTGAAAAAAAAATAACTAATATTCATCATTTTGATGAGGTGGCGATTTATCCATCTGATTTTAGGTATATTAAACCAAGATTAATGGTAAAAGAGGGTGATAAAGTTAAAATTGGTTCTCCAATATTTTATGATAAATTAGCTCCTGATATAAGATGGCCATCTCCAGCTTGTGGTAATATAAGTAAAATTCAATATGGTCCTAGAAAAGTTATTGAAAAAATATCCATCGAAGTTGATGGTAATGAAAATGAAACAGTTAATGAAGGTTTATCTGCTTCTTCAATTAAGTCCTTAAATAAAGACAAAATTTTAAATGATTTAATGAAAGCAAATCTTCTTTCCTTTATTAAAAGCAGACCTTTCAATAAAATTGCTAATCCAAATGAAATACCTAGAGATATTTTTATTTCTGGAATTAACTCTGAACCTTTATCTTGTGATTTGGAATTTGTTTTAAGTAATAGTTTGCCAGAATTTCAAGCTGGTTTAGATGTATTAGCAAATTTAACCGATGGAAAAGTTCATTTAACCTTGAAGGAAGATTCAGTTTTCATTTCATCTTTAGAAAATGTTGATCTTCATTCTATTTCCGGTCCTCACCCATGTGGTAATGTTGGTATTCAAATACATCATATCTCTCCTCTTAAACCAAATGAAATAATTTGGACAATAGATCCTCAACACGTAGTAATTTTAGGAAAATTCTTTTTAACGGGTAGATTTGATCCTTCGATCTTAGTCTCGATTGGTGGTCCTATATTTTCAAAACCAAAATATATTAGAACGATAATAGGTGCTTCAATCAAATCTTCAATTATAGATCAAGATTTAATTGAAAATCATAGATTAATCTCAGGAAGTATATTAAATGGAGTAACATCATCTATTAATGAAAGTTTACATTTTTACGATACATGTTTATCTGGAATTACACTATCTGAAGAACGTAAATTTATGGGTATGATATATCCTGGAAATTCAGACACACATTATTCTTTAACAAATACATTTGTTAATCTTGACAAAAAACCATTTAATTTTTCTACGTTGACAAATGGAAGTGAAAGACCAATTTATCCTTTAGGTTATTGGGAAGATGTTTTGCCAATGGATATACTTCCTAATGAATTATATCGATCAATTGTTTCCGAAGATATTGAATTAATGGAAAATCTTGGAATATTAGAATGTGATGAGGAGGATTTTTCACTTTGCACTTTTTCATGTGCAAGTAAAATTGATGTAGGTTCAATGATTCGAAAAGGTCTAGACATGATTTGGAATGAAAAAAATCAAATATGAAATTTTTAAGAAAAATTCTTGACTCATTAGAACCTAAGTTTAAAAAAGGTGGTCAGTTTGAAAGATTTTACCCACTTTATGAAGCAACTGACACTTTTTTGTTTACACCAAATATTCAAACAAAATCCGGTCCACATGTAAGAGATAATGTTGATTTAAAAAGAGTGTTAATTCTCGTAGTTGTTGCTTTGGTTCCTTGTTATATATTTGGAGCAATAAATATTGGTTATTTAAATGCTATTTCAGAGGGTATATCAAGAGGCTGGATAGGAAACCTATTCTTTGGACTCAGATATATTTTGCCAATTTTGGTAGTTACTCTAGCAGTAGGTGGTTTTTGGGAAGTTTTATTTAGTATAATAAGAAAACATGAAATTACGGAAGGTTTTTTAGTCACTTCAGCCTTAATTCCATTAATTAGTCCACCTAATCTTCCATTATGGATGCTTGCTGTAGGTACGACCTTTGGAATAGTTGTTGGAAAAGAAGTTTTTGGTGGAACAGGAATGAATATATTTAATCCTGCAATGACTACAAGAGCTTTTATTTATTTTGCATACCCTACTGAAATGTCAGGTGATAAAATTTGGATGATAGGCCCTGATGGATATTCTGGAGCAACTGCTTTATCTTTACCTGCTGCAATTACAGATGGTAATAGTGTTGACATTTTAAATAATTTTGTACAATTTGATTATTCTTGGTTAAATATGTTTATTGGATTTATACCAGGATCTATTGGTGAAACAAATAAAATTTTAATAATTTTGGCTGGAATGTTTTTAATTTATACTAAAGTTGCATCTTGGAGAATAATAGTTGGATGTACTATTGGATTAATGGTTACTGCATTTATTTTTAATTTATTGTCTCCATTTTCTAGTAATACAATGTTAACTATTCCTCCTCATTATCATCTTGTAATGGGAAGTTTTTTGTTTGGTACAGTTTTTATGGCAACAGAGCCAGTTACATCGGCTCATACAAACAAAGGCAAATGGATTTATGGAATTATGATTGGTTTTTTGACTGTAATAATTCGTAGTATTAATCCAGCATATCCAGAAGGAGTTATGCTTGCTATTTTATTAATGAATGCTTTTGCTCCTGCAATTGATTATTTTGTGGTTAAAGAGAATATTTCAAACAGATTGAAAAAATATGCGAAGTAATACTTATACATTAATTTTTACATCTCTAATTACCTTAATTTTAGGTTTTTTATTATCGTTTACTTACACTCAATTAAAAGGTATGCAACAAGAAAATTTAGCTGTTGACATCAGAAAAAATATTTTAAGAGCTTTAGATATTAGAGAACAAGAAAATGAAAAATGGTCAAATGAAAAAGTTCAGGATTTATTTAACAAATATATCAAAGCTGAAGTTATTTCAAAAAATGGATTGATTGTAAGCGATATAAATATTGAAAATATTAATGCAGAATATGATTCTACTAATTTTCCAATATATTACAAATTAAATGATGGGCAGGTAGATGGTTATGCAATACCAGTTATTGGAAGAGGTCTCTGGTCTACCTTATATGGTTATTTAGCTCTTGAGCCAGATGCTTCAACAGTTAAGGGAATTCAATTTTATAGCCATAAAGAAACACCTGGTTTAGGTGCTGAAATCGAAAAAGATTGGTTCACTAATAATTTCATTGGGAAAAAAATTGTTAATTCATCTGGAGAATTAGTAAGTATAGAAGTACTTAAGGGTAAAGTAGATGAATTAAGCGATGAAGCATATCACCAAGTTGATGGAATCTCAGGAGCAACAATGACAACAAAAGGTGTTACACAATTTTTACTCGAGGATTTACAAAAGTATGAACCCTTTTTTAAAAAAATCAGAAACAATGTTAAGGAATTGACATGGCTATATTAAATAAAAAATCTCGTTCAGCACTATATGATCCACTTGTAAAAACTAATCCAATTTCATTATCAGTTTTAGGAATTTGTTCAGCTTTAGCTGTTACAATTAGAGTTGATCAAGCATTAATAATGACTGGAGCTGTCATTTTTGTATTATCAGCATCGAATACTATTATTTCTGTAATACGAAAATATATACCATCGAGAACTAGGATAATTATTCAATTAGCTATAATTGCTGGGTTGGTAAGTTTAATTGATCAAGTTTTAATGGCTTATATGTACGATATGAGTAAACAACTTTCAGTATTTGTTAGCTTAATAGTAACTAATTGTATTGTAATGGGTAGAGCAGATGCTTATGCAATGCAAAATCCTGCAGGAAATTCTTTTTTAGATGGATTAGGAAATGGTTTTGGATATGGTGCAATACTAATAGCAGTTGCATTTTTTAGAGAATTATTTGGTTCAGGTACGATTTATGGTATTTCTATGATTCCAGATTTTGTATACAATCTGGGATATGAAAATTTGGGTTTAATGGTTTTATCGCCGGGGGCATTCATTGTACTCGGTTTAATCGTTTGGTTTCAAAAAGAGATTTGGAAAGAAAAGGTTAAATAAATTATGGGTTTTGAACATTATTTAAGTCTTTTAATCAAAGCAGTTTTCATTGAAAATATTGTACTAGCATACTTTTTAGGTATGTGTTCTTTTTTAGCTATATCTAAACAAGTAGAGACATCAATAGGATTGGGTTTAGCTGTAATTTTTGTATTATCAATTACAGCTCCTATTAATTGGTTTATAAGTACATATTTGTTAAAAAATGGAGCACTTGCATGGATAGGTCTTCCTGAAATAAATTTAAGCTATCTAAATCTTATTGTTTTTATTGCTGTCATTGCGGCTGTAGTGCAACTAGTAGAAATGTTTTTAGATAGGTTTTCACCTACATTATATCAGAGCCTAGGTATTTATTTGCCTTTGATTGCTGTTAATTGCTCAATTTTAGGAGGTTCATTATTCTTGGTTGAACGAAAATATACTTTCATTGAATCATCAGTATTTGGTTTTGGGTCAGGGTTAGGGTTTTTCTTAGCAATTGTTGCTTTGGCATCAATTAGGCATAGAATGAAATATTCAAATGTACCAGAACAATTGAAAGGAGTTGGTATGGCAATGTTATTAACAGGTTTAATTTCTATGGCTTTTATGGCTTTCTCAGGAATTGATATATGATTTTAGAAACTACAATAGCAGGAATGATTGTGTTTACAGGGGTTATAATGGCTCTTGTTTTAATCCTGAATTTTGCAGGAAACAAACTTTTACCGCAAGGTGAGGTAGATATTTTAATTAATGAAGATAATGATTCTAAATTAAAAACAAAACCAGGAAGCACATTGTTAAGTGCACTTTCAAATCAAAGTTTGTTTCTTCCTTCTGCATGTGGAGGTCAAGGAACTTGCGCAATGTGTAAATGTCAAGTAATTGATGGAGGTGGCGAAATTCTTCCAACTGAAACTGCCTATATTTCTAGAGCAGAAGCAAAAAATAATTGGAGATTAGCTTGTCAGGTAAAAATAAAAAATGATATGGAAATTAAAATTCCTGATGAGGTATTTAGTATCAAAAAATGGGATTGTGAGGTAGTTTCAAATAACAGTGTCGCTACATTTATAAAAGAACTAGTTATTGATTTGCCAAAAGGTGATAATCTTGATTTTAAAGCTGGAGGATATATACAAATTGATATTCCAGAATATTCTGGTTTGAAATACAGTAATTTTGATATTGAAAAACAGTATCATCCAGATTGGGATCAATATAAAATATGGGATTTGGTTGCAAACAATGAAGAACCAATATTTAGAGCATATTCTATGGCAAATCACCCAGCTGAAGGCAATAGAGTTATGTTGAATGTTAGAATTGCTACACCTCCTCCTAAACTTTGGAATGATGTGCCTCCTGGAATTGCCTCGAGTTACATTTATAGTCTAAAGCCTGGTGATAAAGTAACAATTTCAGGCCCCTACGGAGAGTTCTTCATCAAAGATACTAACAAGGAAATGGTATATATTGGAGGTGGAGCTGGAATGGCCCCAATGAGATCACATTTATTTCACCTTTTCAATACTTTGAAAACAGGAAGAAAAGTATCTTTTTGGTATGGTGCAAGATCAAAAAGAGAAATGTTCTACGATAAAGAATTCAAAAAAATAGCAAAAAAATTCCCTAATTTTAAATATGTTGTTGCACTATCAGAACCCTTACCTGAAGATAAATGGGATGGTGCAACTGGATTCATTCATCAAGTTGTAAATGATAATTATTTAAGCAGTCATGAAGACCCTACCGAATTAGAGTTTTATATGTGTGGTCCACCTCCCATGATAACTGCATGTGAAAATATGCTTTTTGATCTAGGAGTTGAGGAAGATCAAATAGCTTACGATGTTTTTGGTTAATTGTTTATTTAAGATGGAGTAATTGTTTTATTGTCACAATTTTCTGGTTTGCCTCCACAAATTGAACATTCACGAAAATCATTCAAACCTCCACATGTCCCTTTGAGCGGTTTATTATCTAAAATGACACCAATTGACAAACCTATGAACGCAATTATTAGAATAATAATTGAAAGAATTATTTCCATATAAAAATTTAAAACTATTTTTAAGTAAATTTCAATTAATAGTATCATTTTATTTTTATAATTTAGATGGCAAACATGTGAGGTATTTTAACAAAATGAGAAAATATATAATTCCTTTTATATTATTTTTTGCAAACTTTATTTTTGCTGCAGAAAATAAAAATGATTACCATCTTGATGGATCAGAAATGTCAATTTTTTGGACTGTACCTTTTGCTGGAATTTTATTATCCATAGCTATTTTTCCCTTAATAGCACCCCATTTTTGGCATAAAAACTTTGGTAAAATATCGGCATTTTGGGCATTAATTTTAATATTACCAATGTTATTTACTTATGGTTTAAGTATTACATTATATGAAATTTTACATGTATATCTATTAGAATATTTTCCATTTATAATACTCTTATTAGCTCTTTATACTATATCAGGAGGGGTGAGAATAAAGGGTTCATTAAGAGGAACTCCTGCTGTAAACCTTACAATTTTGATTATTGGTACACTTCTTGCTAGCTGGATGGGAACAACTGGCGCTGCAATGTTATTAATACGTCCAATAATTCGAGCAAATGCATGGAGAAAACACAAAACTCACATAATTGTTTTTTTTATTTTTTTAGTTGCAAATGTAGGTGGCTCTCTTACTCCTTTGGGTGATCCACCATTATTTTTAGGTTTTTTAAAAGGAGTAAATTTCTTTTGGACAACAAAAGCAATGTTTTTACCAATGTTATTGGTAGTGACCCTATTATTAATAGTTTTTTATTTCTATGATGTTTATTACTTAAATAAAGAAGATTCAAAAGTTGCTCCAATTGAAAAAGATGAAAATGAACCATTAGGTATGGAAGGAACATTTAATTTAGCATTATTATTTCTAGCAGTTCTTGCAGTATTACAAAGTGGAATTGACTCTCCTATAAAAGGAAAAATTATTTTTAATCCAATGGGAATACATATTGAACTTCAAAACCTTATGAGAGATTTTTTGCTTTTAGCATTGACGGGAATAAGTTGGGTTTATACTTCTAAGAAAATCAGAGATGAAAATCAATTTACATGGTTTCCAATACAAGAGGTAGCAAAACTTTTTGCTGGTATATTTACAACTATTATCCCTGCAATTGCAATATTGAAAGCAGGAAATGATGGCGATATGAAAAGTATTATTGGAGCGGTTTCAACATCTTCAGGAGAACCAATTAATATAGCCTATTTTTGGTTAACTGGAATTTTGTCAAGTTTTCTTGATAATGCTCCTACATATTTAGTTTTTTTTAATACAGCTGGAGGAGACCCTTCCGTTTTAACTACCATCAAATACAACACACTTTTAGCAATTTCTGCTGGTGCTGTATTTATGGGTGCAAATACATATATTGGGAATGCACCAAATTTTATGGTTAAGTCAATTGCAGAATCTCAGGATATTGAAATGCCAAGTTTCTTTGGGTATATGATTAAATATTCAATTCCAATACTTATTCCAATTTTTATAATTGTTTCATTAATATTTTTTCTATAATAATTTGAGAATTACTAAGGTATATACAAAAACAGGTGATGATGGTTCTACATCTTTATCAGATGGAACCAGAATTAAAAAGAATTCTTCTAGAATTAAATCTATTGGTTCAATTGATGAACTTAATGCGAGTTTGGGAATTGTTTTATCCTCTAAACCGGTTGAAATAATTTCAAAATTATTATATAAGATTCAGAATGATTTATTTAATCTTGGTGGTGAAATATCTATAATAGATAAAAATTTAAATTTAGTTACAAGTGAAGATATTAAAATGATAGAAGAGTCAATAGATAATTTGAATAATGAGTTACCACCTTTAAAAGAATTTATTATGCCAAGAGGCTCCGAAGTTGTATCTAGGATACATTTTTCAAGAACAATATGCAGAAGAGCTGAAGTGGACTTGGTAAGTTTAAGTCAAACTGAAAAAATTAATAGTAATCATCTTAGATATTTAAATAGACTATCTGATTACCTGTTTGTATCAGCAAGGTATCAAAACAGTTTAGAAAAAAATAATGAAATTTTTTGGGATAAATAATTAATTAAATAAGGGAGCAAAACCGTGGATTTTTTATATGCTCAGAGCTCAACAGATAGTAGTTTTTTAAGTTTTTTACCTTTTATTTTAATGGTAATGGTAATTTATTTTTTAATGCTTAGACCTCAAATGAAACAACAAAAAGAAAGAAAGAAAATGTTGGAAAATTTGAAGAAGGGAGATAAGATAATTACTTCCGGGGGTATTTATGGAACTATAGCTGGTTTTAAAGGTAATAATAGTATTGTAATGCTCGACATTGATAAAAACGTAACTTTAAAAATTAGTAAATCCGCAATATCTGGTAGTCAATCGCTTGATGAGAAAAAAGATTAATGTCTGTTCAAGATTTAGTCAGATTTGATAATCCAATTTTAAGAAAAATTTTAAAACCAGTTAAAAATTTTGAAGATATAGAAAATATTATATCTAATATGTTTGATACTATGTATGAAAATGATGGTATTGGGCTTGCAGCAAATCAAATTGGAATAGATTTGAATATAATAATTGTTGATTTATCACATGTTGATTCTAATTTTCATCCTAAAACTTATATTAATGGTAAAATTTTAGAAAAAACTGGTAATAAAGTTATGGAAGAAGGATGTTTGAGTTTACCTAAAATCAAGTTAGAGGTAAATCGAGCAGAAAAAATTTATTTTTATTACGAAGATAAAAATGGAAATCCATTTAAGGAAGATTTAAATGGATTATTATCAACGGTGATTCAACATGAGATGGATCATGTAAATGGTAGGTTAATTATTGATTACGCATCAAAAATTCAAAAACAACAATTTTTAAAATCACTTCAAAAATTTCACGAATAACTTTAACTTGAATCAATTCAATTCAGCAAGAATATTATTTATAGGAAATCCTGAATTTTCCATTCCATCTTTAAACACAATTGTATCCTCTCATCATAAATTAGTTGGAGTAGTAACCTCTGTTGACAAAACAAAGGGAAGAGGTAAAAAATTAGCAGAAACTTCAATATCTAAAAGATCAAAAGAATTAAATTTGCCTTTGTATAAACCTTCAGATTTAAATGATTTAAATTTTTTAAACAAGATAAAGAAATTAAACATTGATCTTATCATAGTTGTAGCATTTAAAATTTTACCAGATTCTTTATTAAAAATTCCTAAATATGGTTCTATTAATCTTCATCCATCTTTATTGCCAAAGTATCGGGGGGCAGCACCTTTACAATGGTCAATCATCAATTCTGAAATTCTTTCAGCTATTACTACTTTTTTAGTTTCAAATGAACTTGATAAGGGTGATATTTTAAAAAGTACCTCCTTAGTAATTTTCCCCAATGATGATTATGGAAATTTGTATCGAAGGTCATCGAAAATTGGTTCGAAATTATTATTTAAAACAATAGATCAATTCTTAAATAAAAAAATTTTACCAATTTCTCAAAAAAATCAAAAATCAACTAGAGCTCCAAAGATTCAGTCCAAAGATTTAAAAATATATTGGAATGTATCATCTAATATAATTCAAAATAAAATTTTAGCATTTTCTCCTAATCCAGGAGCATATACTTTTTTTAAAAATAAAAGGTTAAAAATTTTCTCAGTTACACAGTCATTAAAGGATCGAAAAAAAAAATATGGAGAAATTGTAGAAATAAATAAAAAATCATTTGTAGTTCAGTGTAAAAATAGTAGTGTAAAAATCCATGAAATCCAATACGAAGGAAGAAAAAGAATGAAATCTTCTGAATTTATTTTAGGAAATAAGTTAGAAATAGGAGATTTTTTTGAGTAATAAAATTCAACCAAGAGAACATGTTATTAAAATTTGTCAAGAATTTGACAATAAAGAATTGAAATTATCAATAATTGTAAATGATTATTTTTTAACAAATAAGGTACCCAAAAGTAAAAGACCTGAAATAACTTTTTTAGTTCATGAAATTATAAGAAAAAAAAAATATTTGGATTTTTTAATAAATCAAACTTTTAATGGTGATTATTTTAAATCAAATTCTTTTTTGAAAAATACTTTAAGATTAGGAGTTTATGAAATTATTTATAGACCACATATTCCTGATTTTGCAGTTGTAAATGAAGCAGTCGGAATAATTAAAAAAAAATTAGGTAAATCTCCTTCCGGTTTAGTGAATGCAATTTTAAGAAAAATAAAAAAACTAGATAATAGTATTGATAAATCTTTAAATGAAAAGTTATCAATTGATGAATTAAGTAATATTTTGTCTCATCCAAAGTGGATATTAAAAAAATGGAAAAAAAATTTTGGTTGGGCAAAAATGATTGCATTATGTGATTGGAATAATAAAATACCTGATTTAACATTACGAATTAACACAAATAAAATTGATATTGATTCTTTTAAAGATTTTTTAGTTATGAATAAAATTCCCTTCAAACAATCTTCAATTTTGCGTGAATTTTTTATAGTAAAAAATGCTTCGGTTTTAAGAAATTCATCAATGTTTCAACAAGGTTTTTTTTCATTTCAAGATATTTCATCTGGATTAATATCTAATTTAATAGATATTAAAATGAACGATTCATTCATTGATGTTTGTGCTTCTCCTGGAGGAAAATGTTCATTTATAGCTGAAAAAACAAAAAATAAATTATTGATTAATGCTTTTGACATACATTCAAATAGAATAAAACTATTAAAAGAAACAATTAATAGATTAGATATTAAATCAGTGACTATTTCTAAAAAAGATGCTTCGTGTGATTCATTTCCAATTTCAAATAAAATGTTAATTGATGTTCCTTGTACTGGTACAGGTGTAATGTCAAAACGAGCAGATTTAAGATGGAGAAGAAAACATTTTCATTTAAATGAACTTGTAGAAATACAAAAAAAAATTTTAGAAAATATGTCAAAATATATTGAAATTGGTGGTGAAATTATATACTCAACATGTTCACTAGAAAAAGAAGAAAATTGGGATGTAATAGATGATTTTTTATCTAAAAAAAATAATTTTAAGTTTATATCATCAAAAAATTTTGTTCCCTCAATTTTTCTTGATGAAAGAGGTGCTCTATCAACTTTTCCAAGTATTCATAAAATTGATGGTGTTTTTGGTGTTAAATTAAAAAGAATTTTATGAAAAATTTTTATAATCAATTTATCACATTGTTTTTTGTTTTCTCCTTAGGTTTGATAATTTTTGACAAATTAATAATGCCTTTTTATGTTAGGGAAAATTTAGATAGAAATTTACCTAATGTTAAGGGATATTCATTTCTTCGTGCAAAAGAAAAATTAGAATCAGAGGGATTTTCTGTTAAAAAAGGAGATATTAAATATACAAATAAATTTTCAGAGGGAACTGTTATTGATCAATTTCCAGACCCAACCAGAAGAGTTAAGCCTGGAAGAACAGTTCATTTAACTATAGCACAAAGAGAAAAAATGGTGATTGTTCCAGATCTTATTGGTAAATCAATTAGAAGTGGAAGATTAGAATTGAATGATTCAGGCTTGTTAATTGATACTCTTATTGCTGAATTTGATCCTGACATTCCAATAGATGTCATACGTTGGCAATACCCAAGAGCTGGTGATTTTTTAAGAAAAGGAAATGGCCTTAAAGTTATAATCAGTAAAGGTAAACCACCTAATTTCTTCGAAGTTCCTCAATTATTTGGTTTAAGTATTGAAAAAGGTGAAAAACTATTAAATAAATCAAAATTATCTATTGGAAAGATTAATTATAGACAAAATGAAGATCTTGTGCCATATACAATTTTAGAACAATCAATTGTATCTGGTACTATTTTAGATAAACCACAATCAATTGATATAACTGTTAGCATTTTGGAATTAGATGATTTATATAACCAACTTACCAATCCAACTGATTAAATGAATTTTAAAAACGAATTTTATAGAAAGCTTGTTCACTTAGGTTCTGCAATCATCCCAATGAGTTATTACTATTTTTTTAATAGAGAAATAAGTTTATTAATTCTTTTTTGTATTTCAATATTTTTCATATTTATTGAAATGTTGAGAATAAATAATGTTTTCATTAATAAAATTTTTTTAAATATATTTGGTTTAATGATAAGAAAATCAGAGAAAAACACATTTACTGGTGCAACTATTTCTCTGATTTCATGTTTTTTTTTAATTTTAATTTTTGAAAAAAAAATTGCTGTATTTTCAATGTTAATTTTATGTATTTCTGATGGATTTGCAGCTATTATTGGTAAGAGGTGGGGAAAAAATAAAATATTTAATAAAAGTTTTGAGGGGAGTTTAGCTTTTTTTTTAATATCTTCAATAATTGGATTACTTTTTTTAGAAATAAATTTTTTAGGTTTATTAATTGTATCAATAATTTTAACTTTTTCCGAATTAATTCCATCACCAATCAATGATAATATAATCGTTCCCTTCTCTGCTGCTTCAACAATTTCATTATATTATATATTTATATGAGTTTTTTATCACCGAATATTCTTTGGGCTTTAATTTTTGCTTTTATTCCTTTAATTATTCATATCTTTAATAAATTAACAACAAAAAAAATAAATTTTAGCAGCATACAGTTTTTAAAAAAATTAGAAACAAGTAA
>Ga0066378_10000143_pt1 | contig 30118 bp, 27 predicted proteins | sample Knorr_S23_td_DCM_FD_70947 | JGI IMG/M metagenome (GOLD analysis project Ga0066378, IMG submission 70947) | Marine microbial communities from Southern Atlantic Ocean transect - Knorr_S23_td_DCM_ad_71m_LV_A | ecosystem: Environmental > Aquatic > Marine > Oceanic | place: Southern Atlantic ocean...
GGGGCGTGCGGGTCAGCCGGTTTATACGACCCAGTGAGGAGGGCAGCCAACCTTGTTGGGACATTCCGTAGCAAACTCTGGAAGACATGATTATCTGAATGAGCCCGCCATTCACTACGGCAAACATGCTGATGAATGAAATGAGCTAAGGATCCGAACCCGTGACGCTTTGGTAGACGGTGGCTAGCGGCGCTTCGCTTTGGCTAAGGACCGCCGGCGAAACGACCGAAAGGGCAGCCACAGCCACGAAGGCGTAGATCAGAGTCGCTATCCCCGGGGCCATTAAGATTGCCGACGGCAAATTTCTACGCGGCCGTTTTGCCTCTTCGGCTACATTCACGATGTCCTCGAAGCCGACGTAGGCATAAAAAGCGAGGAAGGCGCCTCCGATTATTCCCGTCCAAGCGATGTCGGGTGCTGAATTGGCACGCGGTTTTACTGGTGGATTTCTGGCAAAGTTACTCCGAGTATTAGGAAAAGGCCTACCACTTCCAACAAGGTAAAGATGGCGGCAGTCGCTACCGATTGAGTTATATCCCGCGCGGCAAGGCTTCCTAGCAGGACTAGCAAGGGTGACCATGACTACGTTGTCTGGCACTTGTATGAAAATTTGCAGGTAGCCCACGAAACCGCGGGTAATTGTGGCTGCGGAAACGATGCCGGTGGTAATTATTAGGATGCCCACGATTACCGATACCCTTCGGATGCGGAGTCCTTCCTCAACGTAGACTGCTTCGCCGGTGCTTAGCGGAAAGCGAGAGGCTAGCTCGGCGTAGCTGAAGGCGGTAATGCCAGCGATCAGCGAGGCCAGCAGAAAGGAGTGAGGAGTGGCAAAGCCCGCCTCCCCGGCGACTTTGCCGATAAGGACGTAGATTCCGGCCCAGAGAATGTTGCCCAAACCGTACAGGGTTACCAGCTGAAGGGTAAGCCTCCGCTTGAGGTACCTTAGATCCGGGTCTTGTTGCATGACATTCGGTAATGCAGGAATCGTGGGTGCCGGCGCCGGTATGAGGAGGTTTTAACCTGCAAGGCAAAAAAATCTCCGCTCGAATCAGGAGTGAAACATGATCGACTTACGTTTCGATTCGATAGAGCAGGCTGTCGGCCGTCCAATCCGTATTTCCATCTTCGCGGAAATCCTGAGCAAAGAGGCGGGTCATATGCAGTAGCAGATGGCCGCCTCCCCGCTCTTCACGAGCATAGAAATTGGAAAGGGTCAGGTAAGGGCTTTCGTTAGGCTGTCGATCGTCGATGTTGGCGACGGTATCGCGGATGAGGAGCCCCGTTTTGAGATCGACCTCGCCGATGACTATAGGGTAGCGGGGACTGTTGCCTTTAGAATTTTCCTCCGATATATTGCCCATCCATAACAGCCTGCCGTCGGAGTGGGGAATTAGCTGCGAGGTGGCGCTGGGCGAGTAGAATGGCGTTCCATTGCTGTACGTCCACGGTTCGGCCTTCGTCCAAGTCATTCCCCCGTCATAAGATTTAGAATACCATTTGTAACCGGGCCATTCGCGACGAACGTCATTGCTGCCTCGCATGACCATCAGAATCGAGCCGTCTGCCAATTCGGCGATTGTTGGCTCGACCAGCCCGCGAGTCGTTCTGCTTGGATCTCCTTCGATACGCTCCGATGCTGTCCAGGAAAGATGGCCATCGGATTTCCACGTTCCAAACAACATCATGCAGTCCGTATAGGTATAACCCGCTCCCGGATTAAAATACTTCCCATCGGGTCCAACGGGACTGCTTTGCACAGGCAGCATGATAACCCCATCGGATCGGGTTAGTGGTCGCTGGCCGAGATCCCCAATCATAAGGCAATTCTTCCCAACAGTGATTCCGGGCATATGATTGGTTGCATCATAGGCGTCGCCAGCATGGATTATTTGCTCGCTTACAGCTCGGGTTCGGCCGCCGTCTTCCGAGACCGAGTAGTGAAGCGTCCATTGCTTCAATCCTTCCAAGGGGTCGTCGGTGGGCAGGATGCCTTCGGTCCAGACTGTTAAGTATTTCCCATTGTTAGGATCCACGTATCCTCCGCGCGGATGTCGACGGCCGGTTCCGTTTGGATGATCGAACTTTGTCGCCCATTCAGTGGTTTCACTCCACGATTGGCCGTTGTCGTCCGATAGCCGAATGTAGGCCACGTCCACAGTATCGCTACGACTCGTATAGCGGTGTACGCTCATGAGATCCGAGCTATCCAATTTCGTGTAGTAGCTGGCTCCGAAGATCGCGGTGCCTTTTTTGGGCGAAGCGATAAAGACGTCTTTTGAAAGAACACGGGCTTTGCCAGCAGCCCGCGGACCGGATTTACTGTAGCAGGATACAAAAGGTATTCCGAATCCGGAGAGCGCCAGACAACTAGCGTTTTTCAGAAATCGCCGGCGTGAGGAATAGTTGGTGGGGCGTATCATTATCTTGCTTGGCGTCAACTTAGGTTTAGGTCCTTTGTAGGAGCGGGTTCATCCCGCGATTGCCATACAATGGCGTTGAGTTTTTCGCGGGATAAACCCGCTTCTACGGATCTCGAATTCCACGATATTTCAGTTGGGTGCCCTATGCCCATTACCTTCATCCCATCCACTTGAGGGCAGCTATTAACGCATCCAGTTCCTCAATACTTGTAAATACATTCGGGGATATGCGGCAGCCATTGACTCCACCCGTGTTGATAGACACGGCAAAGATTCCGTGTTCATCCATTAGCTTCTTCGCCATTTCGGACGATTCCATGCCGGCTATACCTACGTTGGCGATCCCGCATGAGCGGTGGCGGTCCTTGGGGGTGAATAGGGTCAGGTGATCCATCTCCCGAGCCTGGTCGGTCCAGTAGTTTTGAAGGTATCTCAGTCTGGCTTCCTTGCGAGTCCCGCCGATTCGATTGTGAAACTCGATAGCGTTGGCGATAGCCAGATCCGTATGGGCTGGATGGGTTCCCGTGTGGTTGAGTCGCGTGATGTCGTCTGGCTCCTTGGGCGAAGCGAACATCGGCCAAATCTTGTTTAGGTTCGATTTCTTTACATAGAGGAGACCGGCCCCGAGAGGAGCGCTCAGCCATTTGTGGAGGCTGGTACCGTAGAAGTCGCAATTCAGATCGTTAATGGAGAATTCGAAATGGCCGAAGGCGTGGGCCCCGTCCACGAGCACATCGACGCCTTTCGAATGGGCCATGTCGCAGATCTTCCTGATGGGAAGGATGTGGCCGGTAATGTTAATGATATGGCAGACCATCAGCAGACGCGTCTTCGGGGTGATTGCCGCCGCGTAGGTTTCGACAATTTCCTGGTCGGATTGGGGATGCATGGGAACATCGATAATCTTCCGGACCACGCCGTAGCGCCGCTCCATGAGTTCGAACATGCTCCGCATGGCTCCATAATCCTGATTGGCCAACACGGCTTCGTCTCCAGGTTTCCAATCGACCCCTCCGATTATCTTATCCAAAGACTCGGTAGCGTTGCGAGTGATTATCAGTTCATCCACTGAGCAATCCGCCATCTCCGCCAGTTTGGCAGTAACGCGCTGCTTGTTCTCCAGGCGGAGGTTCCGCATATAGTAGGAGCCGTGGTAATTCACCTCGCGAACATGGCGTATGAAGTTTTCTAGCGTATCCTCTGGCTGGATGCAGTAGAAACCGCTCTCTAGATTTATATAGTCTGGCTTAAGTTTATAGGATGCCCGAATTTTCGACCAAAAATCTTCATCGGTTGCCAGCTCCAATGAAGAGCGGCCTTCAGCGGCGGCAAGTAGCCCATCCAAACGAGTGAACACGGGGACGCTCAGTCCTACGAGAGCGATTCGCTTAATAAATTCGCGCTTGTTCATTGGCAGTGAGTCTCGGAGAGGTATAATTGGGTCCGAGTTTTCCGAATCAGTACTGGAATGGCGAGTCCATAATCTCCTGATTCTCGCGAAGCTGCCTATGGCAATTCGCGAATGCGAATATTGCGGAAGATGATGGGGGATCCCTCGCTCTCCAAACAGATGTAACCGGTAGCCGGATCGCAGTCAGCGCCTCCCGATACCTCTTCGCCATTCACCGATAGGCGAACTTCCCCATTGATGGCCCGGATATAATAGTGATTCCATTCGCCGAACCATTTGCTTAAGCACTTGCTGGGAAAGCTACGACCAGGAGTCCCGCGGCCGACGATCTCGAAAGGCCCTTGCCCAAAACCTTTTTTGACTATCCGATTTTCGGATACGGAAGAAAGAGGAGGGAAAGGAGTCATCTTTACCCGTACGGGGAAGGCATCACCGTGAGTGGTAAACCAATCGGTGGGTTCGCCTTGAGCCTCAAGTTGTTCAACGAAAGCGTGGTCCAGCATTTGGATCTCTATTCCATCGGGAAGCGGGGGCCTGGATTATTCGGGCTCTCCAGGCGCTCGATAGAGGCCGGGGTTGTCCAAATAAAGACGCCAGAGTTGCCAGCGGCTTTTTGGTGCTTCCACTCCACAACCATCTCGAAATTGGTGTATTCCTTAGTCGTACGTAAAACGCTGATCGGCGTTCCGGAACAGAAGAGTTCGGCATTCTTCCAATTCCAGGTATCCGATTCGCTGTTTACCTGCTCAAAGTCCTTTTAAATGAGGGGACGCCACCCAGGTAAGCTCGAATCTATCACCGGGCGAGGAATCGTCTCTTGAGGCGCTCCGTTCGTAACACTGTCGCATCCGATTTGCACTATTAGGACGAGTACGGTCAGCAAGTAAATTCTGAGCATAGGACGGATTGAATACGGCGTATTGACGAGACCTGATTTCCATAGAACCTTGCCTAGGTGAATACGAGCGAAATGATGATGGAGCGGGCCTTTCGAATGGTCGGAATAAGTTTTGTTTTCGCGTTAAGGGCATTTAGCTTTGCGGAAGAAGATCGTCCGACGCTCAAGTTGGAGAATGATCAGGCAGAGGTCGTAGTTGATTTGGGCGGCGGTTCGATTTCGGAGTATCGCTTGAAAGCCAATGGCCTCAATCCGCTTCAGTGGGATTCCTGGTCCTTCAATCCGAGGGCTAATGAAGAACCGCCAATGGACCCGCGCTCTATGGGGCATTTCCTTTGCCTTGACAGGTGGGGATCGGCTTCGGAAGCCGAGAAGGCCCGTGGCTTCAACAACCATGGAGAAGCCGCTCAAGTTTGGTGGAAGGCCTTGCCCGAGTCGGGGACTGGAGATGGAAAATCAATCGCTCGAATGCGAGCCGATCTTCCCATGGCAGGTATTTACGTTGAGCGCCGGGCCCTTATGGAATCGGGCTCCCCGATGGTAGTGGTCAAAGAGATTGTTACTAATAACAATCCTTTTGGCCGGATCTACAACATGGTGCAGCACCCGACAATAGGACCCCCCTTTCTTGATGAATACACTATCGTGGATTCCAATGGGACCCGTGGCTTTATGCAGGAGAGATCCATGCCGAATCCTGAAGAAACGGAAGCGCGCTGGCCGCGGGCTTTCCAGATGGATGGAACAGAGGTCGATCTTCGATTTCTTCAAGACGATCCTTCCCCGAATGTCGTCTCCTTTATCATAGAGGAGGAAATCGGTTGGGTGACGGCGACGAGCCCCGAGAATGGCCTTTTGCTTGGCTACATTTGGAAGACCGAAGATTATCCATGGCTTAACATTTGGAGGCACGTTAAAGACGGAAAGCCCTTTGCTCGTGGTCTTGAATTCGGCACTTCAGGCCTACACCGGCCGGGCTATGATCTCGTTGCTAAGGGTCGGATCTTTGAACGACCCCTTTACCGATACATCGATGCCGACGAAAAGCAGTCATTTACCTATGCCATGTTTCTAGCGGAGATTCCTGGGGATTTCACTGGAGTGGCCTCGGTTGCTTATACGGATTCCGAGATCTTGATTGTGGAATTCGGGGATCGGGCAAGGCAGGTCTCGGTTGAAACGTTCGATCTGTTTTCAGATAACTGACTGGCGGAATTTATGACGCTCGACATCTTTACGCCCAGATTTGAGAACTATCGTCGCCCATACTCAATATGACGAATAAGCCAAGCCCCTCAGCTCCATGCATTGTCATAGTCTCCCTTATTGCGGGTTTATTAGCAACCTCCTGCAAGGAAGTGGATCACCACGGTTCTGGCGCGGATTGGGCCTACTATCTCGGGCACCCGTCAAGCAGCCAATACTCGACCTTGGACCAGATCAACCGATCCAATGTAGGCCAATTGGTGGTTGCCTGGTCCTACGATACAGGCGAACAGGACATGTATCAGACGAATCAATTGGTCGTTGACGGCATCCTTTACGCGGCTACGCCAAATAGTCGAGTGATCGCGCTAGATGGATCTGCCGGAAAATTGCTTTGGAGCTTCAATCCGGATGCTATTCATGACGGGCTCTCCGACAATGATCAGCGCGGCCTGATGTACTGGAAGGATGGAGATCAAGGACGCCTTTTTACCAACAAGGGGAGCTATCTATATTGCATAGATACGCGTACTGGGAATTTGGTTACTTCATTCGGAAAGAAAGGCTCGATTCACCTCGGTGAAAGAATGGATGTGGAAGGGGCTCCAGGAGTATACTTGAATACGCCGGGATACGTTTATCGCGACATGGTCATCATCGGAGCGAACGTGGCGGAAAGCGTTCCGGGCGCGGTGAGGGCCTTCGATGCCCGTACCGGCGAGCGCAAGTGGATTTTCCATACCTTGCCGCGACCGGGCGAATTCGGATCGGACACCTGGCCGGATGGCTACTTGGGGAAAACGGGAGGCGCTTCGGATTGGTCGGGGCTGGCTATCGACACCGAACGAGGCATCGTGTACATTTCCACCGAAACTGCGGGACCGGACTTTTATGGAGGCGAGCGGTACGGGGAGAATCTGTTTGCCAACAGTGTTTTGGCTTTGAATGCGGATACGGGCGAACGTATCTGGCATCAGCAGCTGGTTCATCACGACCTTTGGGATCTCGACCTGCCGCAACCACCGACATTGTTGACTGTGATGCATGAAGGGAAAGAGCGCGATATCGTCGCTCAAGGAACCAAGATGGGCCGGCTTTTCGTTTTCGATCGCGTGACGGGGGAGCCGATTTGGCCCATCGAAGAGCGACCAACTGCCGAATCCCGGATCCCGGGAGTGAAAGCTTGGCCGACTCAGCCGTTTCAGATCAAGCCACCGCCACTCATTCGACAACGGTACACAGAGAACGAGATATCGAATATCTCACCAAAGGCGGAGTTGATGGGGAAGGATGTCCTTGCTCAATCGGGAAACTTTGGCCCCTTTCCGCCCCCCAGTCTGGAACCCGTTGTCATGTTTCCTGGATACGATGGTGGGATGGAATGGGGTGGTTCCGCGGCAGATCCAGATGGAATCCTTTACGTCAATGTCAACGAAATGCCCTGGTTCTATCAGCTCATTCCAACACGGCAAACTGATGGAAGGCCGCTATCCTCGGGCGAGCTGCTTTATCGAGCTCATTGCGCAGCCTGTCATGGACTGGACCGTTCGGGGAATCCTGCCGGGGGCTTTCCCGCCCTGGTAGACGTTGGCGAACGTTTAACGCGAGAAGTCGTCATGCATTTCATTCTCAATGGAGGCGGACGCATGCCGTCATTCGATCGGCTTTCGCAAAGCGACCAAAAGGATATTGTCGACTTCCTTTATGGTGTCGAGACGCCGCCGAGCAGGCGAACGAGGCGGGATGATATTCCCCCTTATGTCTTCAGAGGATTCCAAAGATGGTTCGACGATGAAGGCTACCCGGCTATCAAGCCGCCATGGGGCACGCTCAATGCCGTGGATTTGAATACGGGTGAGATCAAATGGAAAGTACCTCTTGGCGAAGTTCCGGAGCTCACCAAACGCGGTATCCCAATTACGGGTACGGAAAACTACGGCGGTCCGGTAGTCACGGCGGGTGGCCTGATCTTCATTGGAGCTACGAATGACGGTAAGATCCGGGCCTTCGATAAGGACACAGGCGACACGCTATGGGAACACGAATTGCCCTTTGATGGAAACGCCACGCCGAGCGTCTATGCCGTCGATGGAAAACAGTATGTGATCATTTCTTGTGGGGGAGCCAAAAAGAAGCCCGTCCATGGCGGAATACTGGTGGCCTTTAGTTTGCCAGATTGACTCGATTGGCCTGCGGCGACCGAGCGTCAACCCTTCTAATTGAGGGATTGGCCGCTTGCGGGGGGCTTCCCGTGCCCGCGCCACAGGTTTCTGGAAACCTTGAGCAAGAGCGCTCAGAGGAGTATGACAGCGATTCCTGCGATTATCAATGCATACACTTTTCCTTCTAGGAAGGAATCTCCCAGGTAGATTACGGCGATTGCGTAGGGCAATTCGGTGATCGCCAGAGCCGCCAGATACATGGGAAATGGGTAGCGAATAATGCCGAGTACGTATCCAGGTATCTCCGACGGGACGGTGGCCTGGAATAGGAGAGTGTGACGGAATCGGGCCCGGCCGCTGAACTGCCATTCCCAGTCGGCTATTTTCTCTTCTCCAATTATGGCAGCGGCAACGGAAGCCCCGAAGTAGCGTCCGATGCAAAATACAATTTCTTCCATAGTCGCATTGGTCGTCTCGTCATCCCGTTCTCGCAGGCCTGGCCTGTGCAGTGGCAATAGACCTCCGGAATGGGTAAAGAGCTGCCTCAAGGTCGTTTCGCCAGCGGCTGTGTCTTCGAGCGTATCTATATATTTTGACGCAGCGTCATCATAACTGACCAGCCCATCTTCCTTGCAGATAGCCAAAGCTAGTCCCACGAACATTTTACTCGTGGAACCGAGACGAAAAAGAGAGTCCATTTTGACTGGGTTGCCGAGCGAGGGATCGAATTGATCGGCCGCTTGGTTAATCAGTGATTCGATGTCACTTGTGTCTGCGTCGCCAAAGGGCCGGCTCACTACGAGTTCGCCGTCCGTAACCACGCAAATCATGCCGCCGGACGCGTAGTAGGTGTCTGGGGTGGACGCGTTCTTATCGCCTTGCATCAGCTTTAGTTGGGAAAGGAATTCGTTCGTGACTGATGCTAGATCCGTCTGCGTACTTTGGCCGAAACCAGTGGAGGTGGAAACGGCTAAGGTAAAGATAATGAATATGACTAGCTATAGGAGCGGCCTCACGCTTTGCAAGGACCGCTCTTGCCCGTAATTGTCGTATCACCAGTCATTGAATATAGAGGCTTTCTCTCGATTTTTTGAATGGGCTTCTTGCTTGTTTTGGTACAGGCTGGAAGCCTGTGCCACCCTAGTTGTGGTCAAAAATCATATTGGGCGGCTTCATAGTTGCGGAGGGCCTTCTCCCATATCTCGCCGACGTGCCCGTTGCCTACTAGTTGTCCATCCATTTCCACTACGGGAACGATACGCTTGGAGGAATTGGTAAGCCAAATTTCATCCGCCTTACGAGCTTCGTCGATAGTGATCTCGCGTTCGCTTACTGGGACGGAACCATCGGCTCGCAGGGATTCCAAGCAAATATGGCGCGAGATGCCAGGCAGCTTTTGATTGTCGAGCGGAGGTGTCGCGACTTCTCCATTTATGGCGACAAACACATTGCTGGAGCTGGCCTCCGTTATTTCGCCGGCTTGATTATAGAGGATAGTTTCGTCCATACCTGCTCTGTGGCTTTGCTGGTAGTGAAGCAGATTTCCGAGCAAAGCGGTAGACTTGATATCGCAATGGTTCCACCGTTGATCCTCGGCAGTTCCTACTCGGAAACCTTTTTCTGTCTTCCGGTCGGGAAAAGGAGGGGGCGGCGCGATTTCCATTACTGTGGCGAATACCGTTGGCGGAATCCCTGCTGGAAAGCGGTGCATGCGACGGCCTTCATTGCCGCGGCTGACATGGAAGTAGATTCCCAGATTGCCGCCGCCGTTTTGCTCGCTTAGCTCGCTTGCTACGCTTTTCCAAGCCTCATCCGTCATCGGATTATCGATACCGATTGCATCGAGTCCTCGTCGCATTCGATCGATGTGCAATTGCAGAGCGACTATTCGGCCATTGTAGGAGGGAATCGCCTCATAAATGCCGTCGCCGAACAAGAAACCGCGATCTAGCGGAGAAATCTTAGCTTGGTCGGCAGGCAAATATTCGCCATTCAGGTAGACGATCATAGGTTCAGGTGAGTTGGTTGAGGCAGAATTGTGATTAAGGGATTTCCGGTTTCTCGAAAGGCTTTAATGAGTGGGAGCCCCGAAACTTCGGGGCGAAAAGTAGAACAGGCATCCTGCCTGTTTAAGACGCAGGCTGGAAGCCTATGCTACCTTATTGCTGAAGGTGTTATTCGATCATCAGTGGTTTGACAAGCCTGGCTGGTTGGGGCTGGATGGGCCCAGCCTGTTTCCGCGAGAAGGCTACATTCGATCCCGCCCCTCACTTTTCACCAACCCTCCCTTCGGACTTAAGAGACATCAGACCGTCAAGTTGCTTTCCGTCTATCCCGAATTCCCCTTACCTCCATGAAATTTTTGTTTCCGAAATTGTTTCAATGCAGCATTCTTGTCGTGCTTTGCGCCTGCTCTAAAATTCCCGAAGCTAACCTCGCCCAAATCGATGATCAGGTTCTGGCCAATGTGGAAAGCCGGCCGGGCGACTGGATCGCTCACGGTCGGAATCAAGCTGAAGACCGATTTAGCCCGCTGGACCAGATCAATGCTTCCAATGTGGATGAACTGGGCTTGGCCTGGGGAAAGAAGCTGGGAACGACCCGCGGTTTGGAAGCGACGCCATTGGTGATCGATGGCATCATGTATTTCACGCTAACCTGGTCGACGGTGATGGCGGTCGACTGCGAGAACGGAGAGACGCTTTGGACCTATGATCCCTCGTTAGACAAATCGGTTTGGGGGATGCGGGCCTGCTGCGATTTGGTCAATCGCGGTTTAGCTTACTACAGGGGCAAGCTCTACTTGGGCTCGCTAGATGGTCGGCGGCGGTTTTAAGCACGGTCAGCACCTGGTTTTCGATAAGGAAAACAACTATCCGCTAACCAATCTTTACGTATCCATGCTGCAACGACTCGGTGTCGAAGTCGATTCCTTCTCCTCAGGAAAAGGAACGATGACCGGTTTGGAGATGGTCTAGGAGAAAGCTACGCCAGGAATCATGTCGTAGAATCGGGATCGCCCGCGGCTTGCGGGCATTCATTTGAGCCGCCCTGCCTCAAAGTCGTTTGCCAAATACTGTAGAGTGTTGGGTGACTCGCCTGATATGGCCTGCGAGCCGCTGGCGATCCCAGTAGGGAATTCTGGGCGATGTTTGCGTGATCGGGCTCTAGCGGGATGAATTCGTCGCTTCCTAATGTTGTCGTTCACGATTCCCATTATTGTCCGTGACTATCGGGAAAGCTCTTTGCTATAAGCATTCTCGATATGAACCGCTCCCGCTTTTTCTTTCCCATTTTTCTATTAGGGCTTTGCTTGGGACTGGCCCAGATGCTTTCGGCTAGGGCCCCGAATATCATCTTCATCCTCGCGGATGATCTTGGCTATGGCGATCTGGGTTGCTACGGGCAGGAAAAGATTCGGACCCCGCATATAGACCGAATAGCGAGTGAAGGGATGAAGTTTACTGCCCACTATTCAGGCAGCCCGGTTTGCGCCCCTTCGCGCTGTGTACTTATGACTGGGAAAGATCCAGGACATGCTTTCGTACGCAACAACCGTGGCATGGCGAGAGGACCCATCCTAGGGAAGCCGGAGATCGAAGGCCAGTTGGCCATTCCCGATGAGGAAGTGACCATTGCCGAAGTCCTCAAGCAAGCGGGTTACGTAACGGGAGGATTCGGAAAATGGGGTTTAGGCGGTCCAGGTACAAGCGGGGACCCGCTGCGGCAGGGAATCGACCGGTGGTTTGGTTATAATTGCCAGGCGGTGGCTCACAATTTCTACCCCACTTATCTTTGGGACAATGATAAGACCATCGACTTGGATAATCACCCCTTCACCGCCCACGATACCTTTCGTCAAGACGAAGATCCGAACGATCCAGTCAGCTATGAGCGATTCCAGGGCAATGAGTATTCGGCGGACCTGATCTCCGATCAGGCTTTGGAATTCATTAAAGACAACCAGGATAAGCCATTCTTTCTCTATTGGCCTTCAACCGTTCCCCATGTAGCCCTGCAAGTGCCGGACGATTCGCTTAAGGAGTATTTGGGCGACTGGGAAGATCCTCCTTACAAAGGCGGGAAAGGCTACATTCCCCATTTCAAGCCGCTAGCGGCCTACGCGGCCATGATAACTAGAATGGACCGTGACATCGGCCGGGCCCTGGACCTCGTCGAGGAGCTCGGGCTCGATGAAGATACGATATTCATTTTTACGAGCGACAATGGACCGCTGCACGAGACGCACGAGGGTTTGGCGGGCACGGATAGCCTTTTCTTTAATTCCCACGGGGGGCTGCGAGATGGCAAGGGAACGGTTTACGAAGGTGGCATTCGCGTTCCTTGCGTGGTCCGCTGGAAGGGACGCATTTCCGCCGGCTCCTTATCGGATCGGGTGACCGGTTTCGAGGATTGGCTCCCGACGCTAGCTGAATTGGCTGGTGGTTCTAAGGCCCCAGCAGGAATCAATGGTATCAGTTTTGCACCTACACTGCTAGGCGAATCGCAACCGGAGCGGCCCTTCTTGTATCGAGAATTCGCTGGCTACCAAGGCCAGCAAAGTATCCACGTTGGCGATTGGAAAGCGGTTAGGCAAAAATTGATGCCGAGAGGTAATGCCGAGCCCGTGATCAAGACGGAGCTCTACAATCTGAAAGACGATCTTGCGGAAACGCGCGACGTGTCAGCTGAGCATCCCGCGGTTATGGCTAGGTTGGAGAGGCTCATGCGCGACCATCGTACCTCAAGCGAAGAATTCCCCATTCCCGTTCTGGACAATATGGATCGCTGAATATCCGGGCGGTTTATCCGAGTTGCCACACAGTATGCAACAGTATCTGAAGAGGAACCGAATGTAGGAGCGGGTTTATCCCGCGATTCCGGTGTATTTGCATTTCTCGCGGGATAAACCCGCTCCTACTATTAATGTAAAACCGCCCTAGTCACCCGCTCGATGTTTCTCCTGTACGTTGCGCCGAAACTCGGCGTCATCGAACGGGTCATCAGTTTCGCGCTACCATATAGCCAGGGCCGTTTTGAGCCGTGATTCAACATCGCTCCAATAGCTTTCACCCGCTCGGTTGCGGAATTCCAATGGGTCCTCTTTCAAATCGTAGAGCTCCCATTTAGGCGGGTTTGCCAAACGTTCCATTGCTCGGCGAGCGGGGTGGCTTGCTGGCAGTCCACTACATTATTTGCCCGGCTCTGTCCTCCCAGGATATTGTAGATGAGCTTGTAGCGACCATCGGTAATGGCTCGGCGGGGAAAGAAGGGATTGGCTCCGTGATAATGGAATTCCGCAACCAAGGTGTCCCGCCAGTTGGCTCCGTTGTTTTCCTCCAACACGGGTCTTAGCGAACGCCCATGCAAATTTGCCGGACGATCGATTCCGACCGCGTCCAGAACTGTAGGATAAATATCGATGCTTCCAACCAGGCTTTCGGAAACGTGAGGCTGGGAAACGCCTGGCCAGCGGGCGATAAACGGCACCCGCAATCCTGCTTCTTAGCAGCTGGTCTTGCCTCGGGTAAAAGGAGGGCCGTGATCCCCGAGAAAGATGATTAAAGTGTTATCGTCGCATCCCTTTTCTTCCAATAGCTCCATGAGCATGCCCACTGCAATGTCGACGCGATGGACGCAGTTGTAGTAGCCGGCGATTTTCACTCGTTGCTCCGGCGTATCGATACCTTGCCAGGTCCACGGACCGACATCGTCCACTGTCACCAACGCTTCCGGGAACCCATACGCCTGATCGGGAAGGTACTGTGGGCTTCGGCTTCCATCAGGTAGCCGATCACGTTGTACGTGAGGATGGAACCCATTAGACATTAGAAACCAGGGGTCCTCTGGGTCAGTATCCAAATAGTCTCGGGCGAATTGAATCTGCTTGCGAATGTCTCGAGCCCCAAATCCTTCATTGGTACGAAAGTCGAACTGGAACCGCTCCTCCGGATCTACGTGAAGCTTTCCGATAATGCCAGTTCGATAGGCCGCTCGCTTTAGGACATTGGGTAAGAGGGCGTCGATAAGTTGCTCATGCACGCGAAATCCCACATTCGCGTTAGCCAGTCCGTAATGGCCATTGCCGTGTGGATACAATCCGGTGAACATCGTCGAACGCGACGGACTGCAGGAAGCTTGGCTCACGTAGGCCGTTTTAAATCGTACCGACCTAGCCGCTAGGGCGTCGATATGCGGAGTCTTGGCGATAGGGTCGCCATAGCAGGAAAGCTGAATCCCTAGATCGTCAGCGGTGATGAGCAGAACATTCAGCCGCTCATCCGCGAGTCCTGTATGGGGAAACGAAAAGGCCAGAAGGAAGCTAAAAATGAACCTCATTGACTAAAGCTAGAATTCTTGGTTCTTAGCCTTTGGGTGTGAGCCGCAGAATCATACCGCGTCGGTCGATGAGTACGTAGATAGCCCCATCGGGACTGGTCTTCATTTCCCGAACGCGGCCGGACTCGCGAAGAATGACTTCCTCTTTGACGACTTTATGGCCATCGAGCTTGATACGGATGATCTGCTGGTGCTTGAGAAATCCCACTAGTAGATCGTTCTTCCACTTAGGGAAGAGGGGGCTGGTCGAGAATTCGATTCCCCCAACGGCTGGCGATGGGATCCAGTAGTGAATCGGCTCTTCCATGCCCGGCAGCGATTTGTAGGGCGTTTGAATCGTGCCGTCCCGATCGATTCCTTTAGTAGCGAGGGGCCAGCCGTAGTTGGCGCCTGCTTTGACTACATTGAGTTCGTCGCCCCCCATCGGACCATGTTCGGCCGCCCAGATTTCTTTGGTTACCGGGTGCAGGGCCATACCTTGGGCATTGCGAGTCCCGTAGGCGTAAACAGTCGGGAGAACGCCGTACTTTTCCATGGAGTTGTAGGGATTGTCTTCCGCCGGTCTACCGTCGGCATGCATGCGATGGAATTTACCTTCGGGGCGGGCTAGACTTTGGGAATCCAGCATTCGCCCGCGATCGCCAATAGAGAGATGGAGCATGCCCTCGCTGTCGAAAAGCATTCTGGCTCCGAAATGATCATAGATAACCGTGTAGTCCTCGGGTCGCGGTTTGAAAACGTCCTCTTGGTCCACCCATTTGTGATCCTTGATGCGGCCTCGAACGATACGGGTAGCGCAACGGCGGTTGGGCTCGTCATCAATGATTTCCGGTACCTCATCGATGTAGCAAAGGTAGATCCATCCATTCTCTTTGTAGTTGGGATGGAGAGCGACGTCCATGTAGCCGAAGGGCTGACCCGTAGGACGCGTTGCCGGCCTTGGCGTGTTGGTGATGGGTCGGTAGTCTACCTCGCTGTCGACGAGTAGTCGCAGACGTCCGGGAAATTCGGAAAACACCGCCGTTCGCTCATCGATGAATTCTATTCCCCAAGGCTGTTCCAAGCCCTCGGCCAGCACTTCTACGTTGAGAGTGTAGTGTTCGTTTTCCGAGATGGGTTCGGGCGGCGGCGGTTTTACCCCCATCTTAGCTTCTCGATCCAGGATGAACTGAAGCACGTTATCGATTTCGTCTTGCTTCAGAACCTGGCCCCAAGCGACCATTTGAGTCCCGGGAATGCCGAACTCGATGTTGTTGCGGTGCAGGTTGTAGCTAGATCCGAAGTTCCACATGCCATCCAAAAACCCTGGGAACTGGCCTCCCTCCAAATTGGGACCATGGCATTGGGCACAATAAGTCGCGTAGATTTTCTCCCCGTCCTGTAGGTCCTGACCGGGGAGCAATGGGGATGCAATCAGGGATAATGCGAAGGCGATCAACAAAGAATTTGCTTTGGGCCGGGATGACATGGAGGAACAACTAGGTCCTGCTACGCAACCTGTCTACTCTCTTCTATGATTCGATAGCGTACGGTAAAGATCCCTTGGGCAACCCAGCGGGCGGCCAAAATAGCAAGACAGGCCTCTAGCCTCTCGTCCCACCCTCTGTGCACGGGCAAGGATGCCTGTGCTACTTTTGAAAATGAGCGGTCGGATTTCGCCCCTATCACGAAATCGGAAACGAATTGGGGGCGTCAAACTTCAAGGATTTTTCTTTCTACCAATAACCAGAGAGAGTTGATGCTTCTGCAAAACAGAGACATCCATTTGCAAAGTAAGAACGACGAGCGATGTTGCAGTCGTGGGAGAGCTTTGTTAAAAACGTATCCAGAGAGCAGGCTCAACAACAACCGCGCCCCCTGATCGACCGGTCAAGCCGGGGAAGAGTGTTCCTGACGGCGTGGCCTGGACGATTATGAATACGATAAACGCGATCTGCGGGCCAATGTTGGCGAACGCTTTTGCCAAAGGCTTTATTGACAGCTCTTGCAGCGACGGAGCCAACGGTTTTCGGTGAGCCCCGGCTTTTGTTTTGGGAAAGTTGTAACCCTTGCCCTTTCGGCAAAGTTGTCGTTACTGGTGTTCTTGGTTCTGTTTTAATCAAAGATGCGACTTGAAACAAAAGCCCTTTTCATTTTCTTTGCGGCGTATTCGCTATTCTTGGGCCTGAGTGATGGAGCCTGGGGAAAAGACGAGTCCTTTCCGTCGGTCGTGAAGAACGTGGCGATTTCGATACGGGATGTCGATGAAATGGAGCAGTTTCCGCTAAGGGTCGATGGAGGCAAGGGATCTGCCCTGATTTTTGTGACCCACGACTGCCCGATCTCCAATGCCTATGCCCCCGAGCTAGCGAGGCTGAAGAGAGAGTACGGAGCCAAAGGGTTTAAGATGATACTGGTCTACGTGGATCCAGATGTAAGCGAAAACGAAATACGGAAGCACCGGGAGGAATACAGCCTTTCCGGTTACACCGCAGTTATCGATAGGGAGCACAAGCTCGTTAGGGAGGCTGGTGCGACCGTTACTCCTGAAGCAGTGGTGATCCTTGCCGATGGTTCCATTCCCTACCGAGGGCGAATAGATAATATGTATCCGAACCTTGGCCAGCGCCGCCGTGTGATAACGGAGAAGGATCTCAGAGCTGCGCTGGACGCTGTCGGAGAGAATCGATCGGTCAAGGTCTCGAGAACGCAAGCGGTAGGATGTTATATACCCAATATTTAAACACAATGAGCCCAAATAGAATTATGAAATCGCAAAACCCTTTCCACGCGGTTCTCGCGATTGTCATCCTGGCAACTGCCAGTGAAGGGAAGGAGGCTGGATCGAAGGCCATCACTTTCAGCGAGCACATCGCCCCGATCGTCTTCAAAAATTGCGTCTCTTGCCATCGGCCGAACGAGGCAGCTCCTTTTTCGCTGATGAGCTATCGGGACATTCAGAAGCGCGGTCAGTTGATCGCCACGGTAGTCGAGGATCGCTACATGCCCCCTTGGCACGCCAGCTCAAAGGACTATGAATTCGAGGGTCATCGGGCCCTGAGCGAACAGGAAATCGAACTGATCAGCGATTGGGTCGATAGCGGAATGGCCGAGGGGGACCCATCGAAGGTGCCCGACCTGCCGCGTTTTACCGATGGGTGGCAACTCGGAGAGCCCGATCTGGTCGTTAGCATGAGAGAGGGCTATACGCTCTATGCGGATGGCCCGGACATTTATCGAAATTTTGTGATACCGCTGAACTTGAAAGAGGATAAATGGATTAAGGCCATTGAGTTTCGCCCAGGTGAGCCGACTGTGGTTCACCATTCGCTGTTTTACTACGATACCAGCGGTGAAGCTCGTCGAATGGACGAGTTGGATCCTGTTCCGGGTTTCAGGACGATGGGTGGTGGAGCCCAGAGAGAGGGCTCGATTGGGGGCTGGGCAGTGGGCGGAGTTCCCAAAAACCTGCCCGACGGGCTTGCCTATCGCCTTCCTGGGGGGGCGGACCTGATTTTATCCACGCACTTCCATCCGTCTGGAAAAGAGGAAACCGAAATTTCAACAGTGGGATTTTATTTTTCCGAAGAGCCGCCAGAACAGCGCTTCACCGGTTTGCAGCTTCCTCCTGTCTTCGGCGCTTTAGCTGGAGTGGACATCCCGGCGGGAGATCCCAGCTACACGATCAAGGACTCCTTCGTGTTGCCAGTTGACGTTAAGGCCTTTGGGGTGAGCTCTCATGCCCATTACCTGGGAAAAAGCATGAGGATGATGGCTACGTTGCCGGGCGGGGCGGAGAAGGAGATGCTTTCCATAAGCGACTGGGATTTTTCGTGGCAGGAGCAATACCGTTACAAGGGCTACGTTTTTCTTCCAGCGGGAACGCGGCTTGATGCTGAAGTGGTCTGGGACAACTCGGAGGATAATATCCACAACCCCAATACACCCCCAAAAAGAGTTACGTGGGGGAGAGAGTCTGACGACGAGATGGGAAGCGTGACCTTAGAAATGGTTGCGGCGAATCCAGAAGAGTTTCCGAAGCTCCGTGCGGAGATCAGAAGCCACCGTACTGCCGCGGTCCGTAAAGCAGGCCTTCGTCGATTATCGGGAGGCCGCAATCGGGCCCAGGAACCGGCAGGGAACCGGCGAGGTTTGCGTCAACGTATGCTTGAGCGATTCGATGGGGACGGGGACGGAGTTCTCAGCCCATCTGAACGCGAAGCTGCCCGAAAGGCTCTCGGACGATAGGCTCGGGATCTCACGGCTGAGTCCTCTGCGTTGAAACGCGTGCTGGTAGCCACTTGTAATTGCGGGAAGTTTACAATCCAAGGGCTCGTGAGGAGCGTGTTCCTCCAAACGATTCTTTGGCATCTCTCATGAATACCCATCGGTCATGTGCTACTATGTAATCATCAAAATGATGGGGCAACATGGGTTGTTGCTTCTGGGGGATATCGCCGAAATTTTCTCAAGCCAACTGGGCCACCATCGCCTTAATAGACGCTCTTGGGCGGGGATTGATCGAGGCCGTTACGCTGTTCTGGAGGCTCCTTTTTAGTAGCGGCCGCTTCAGAAAATATTTTTGTAACGAGCGATCGAATTGCTTGAAGAATTTGGCCCGTGGTGAAATTTTCTGCTCAGTGGAATTTCGCTACTCGATAGTTCTTCTTTTTTTTATTCTAATGGCTGCTAAGACTTTGGCGGAAGAGCGTACCACTTCGGTTGTTGAAGCTATTCCTCTTAAAAAAATGGCTCATGTGACCTTTGTCCCGTTTGCTGATTATTCTGCATACGTCCATTGGCTGAATGGTTGTACAGAAGGATTAACTATCGTGGAGAATTCTACGTATCTCGTTGTGCAAAACATTTCTCTTAAGGGTGATAGCGATAATTTGTCGATTGATATCATCTCCTCTGGTGGGCGACTTAAAGGGTCGAACTATCGGTATCTGGATATGCTTGATTGTGACGGAGATGGATTAAAAGACTTGCGATTGCTTTCAGCTTGGGGAGCTTGTGGGGGGCAGGAAAGCTGCAGGATATGGATATATGACCCGGAAGTAAAACAGTTCGTTTATGAAGCGGCGCATAGTGAAAGTATCATTGATTAGTATTATATTCGTTACGTTCTAGTCTGATGACTGCTTAAGTTAGTCGAAGGATGCCAGGCTTTGACTCTTGAAAGCGTCCTGGGAGAAGGCTTTATTTGAGTGGGGGCTCGAGTTTATTGGAGCTCTTGAAACAACCGGGGCTTCGCCGGATTTCAACCGCCGAGAAGTTTCATTTTAGGTCAGTGCTCATCAGGTTTCATTAACTTTGATCAGCGTTCCCGCTTGATCCGGGTCATAAACCTTTTGAGCTGGCTCGCCCACCTCACGACCCTGACGAAATACGTCCCTTGGACGTGCCATCGTCCTAAAGCTTAGGCTTTTGGATCTCAAGCCACAGCCGTTTGGGATGCTGCTTGAATTCGATAAGCTTAGATTTAAATAGGTTAGGTAAGTGAGGAAGTTCTGCTACTTAGCTCGGAAGACATCACTGTTGATGGCCGCGATGATGAGATCCTGGAAACGGTATCCTTCGGTTGGCTCGGCGGCTACGAGTTCTTCCACGACGCGCCGATCGCCTACCGATAGCGTGCGGCCGGCTCCGTATTCAAGAAGCTTGGTCAGAAGGCAATGGGTAAAGATCTCCCGATTCTCGAGCAGGTAATTCTTTATCGATGCCGCCCCGTCGAGCTGAGTGCCGTCAGGCAAGGTCGAGGATGCGTCGATGGTGACCTTGGATTCCCCGAGGTAGCTCTCTCGCCAGCCTCCTGTAGCATCGTAGTTCTCCAGGGCCAGACCGATGGGATCAATGTCGCGATGGCACTTGGCGCAGGTTTCCACTTCCGTGTGGGCTTTGAGCGTCTCCCGGACGTTGGTGGCTTGACTGGTGTCGATATCGATTGCAGGCACGTCCTTGGGGGGAGGAGGCGGATGCTTGCCGAAAAGATTGTCCAGGACCCAAACCCCGCGGAGAATGGGAGACGACTCGACGCCGTCACCGGTCACTGTAAGCACTCCTGGCAGCCCTAGGATACCCCCGCGATTGCGTACATGGGAAGGTAGTTTCTCAGCTGTAGTTGAAAGGCTGACACGATCAGGCTCCGGCCAAACTAGGCTTTGGCGTTGACGGGTAGCGACCGCGGCCAAAGTTTTGTCCACCTTTGGCTCCATTTCCCAGATCACTCGCATTGCGCTATTGGCGTAGGTAAAGTCGGAATCGATGAAAGTCGATATGGGTAAATTATCCCGCAAGACTTCCTCGAAGAACCTTTCGGTGGAGCGAACGAATCCGTAGCGCACGTTGTCGTCCCAATCGTAGCGATTGTCGCATACGTTTACCGCTTCAACATCGCGATTGCCCAGCCACTGCCCCGTGAAATGCTTCACGAACTGGCCCGACTTTGAATCGCTCAAGAGCCGTTCTGTCTGGGCAACGAGGGTATCGGAATCGGATAGTTTCCCGGCGGCCGCTAGCTCCAGAAGTTCAGTGTCGGGCATGCTACTCCAAAGGAAATAGGATAGGCGCGATGCCAGAGCGTACTCGCTTAGGAAGCTGGTGTTTTCCGCCTCTCGGTAGAGGAATTCTGGCGAACAAAGGATCCGTCGTATGGCGTAGTGCCAGGCGAATTCCGGTTTTTCCATTCGAGCTCCATGCTCTAGGATGGAGGCAATCAATTTTTCCGACTCGGTATCCGTTAGAGGACGACGAAACGCTTGCGAAGCCATGGGGAGTAGTTTCGTCTCCAGCGCTGCTCGGTCCAATTTAGGCGGCCAGGTGCCGAAAAAGTCTTTCACCCGTGGGGCCACGTCCACCGGCCCCTCTACTTTCATGCCCCGGAGCTCTATGGTAGGTTCAGGCCTCTCTTTGATTTCCTTGAGAACCGAATTGATTTCCGCCCGGTTTAAATCTCCCATGGGATACTGGCCTGGCAATAGCCGATTGTCGCAGTAGAGATGAAAGGTCTCCCCCTTTTCCACGGGTACGTCGCACTCGATCCAGCACGGTTCGCCTGCTGGAACCTCTACCTCGGCGACAAACGTGGCTCGTTCCACCCTATACCGCTTCATCAATTGTTCCTCGGTTGGGTCGAAGGTGTAAAAACTAAAGCGGAAGGGTCTGCCGTCGGCGCCTAATTCGGCTTGGGCGTTGGCAAGCAGTCGAACGCGATAGACACCCGAGGCCGGAGCGACAAAGAGAGGGTCCCAAAGCCCTCCCACCCAACCGGAGTGATTGAACCCGCTGAATTTCAGATACTCGTTATCGGGGCCAAACCAGCGCCTACTTGCGTCACCGCCGATCGTTCCCGTCGTCAAATTAGAAGCGTACTTGGGCGGGTTAGGAAGGGGGGCGAAGCGATCGGCTATTTCGGTGGCTACATCGTGGTAGCCCTCCATTACGGCAGGGGACAAAAAGAGCCCCTCTGGCATGGTGTCGAACCCTGTTGCCGGCGCGTCTTCGGGAAAGGAAAGAGGCAAGTCGATCATTCGAAAACCAAAAATCTCGCGTATTGTATTTAGATATTCGACACGATTTAGCCGGCGAGCAGGAGTGCCACCAGGCTTGGCCAATTCGTCAGCTTGGGCGAACGCACTTTCGAGCCCAGCGAGAAAGGCGTCTCTCGCTGCTGTATCGGGATGGCGTTTTGCCTCCTCCGGTGGCATATCCCCGTGGGAGATGTATTCGTTTATGAGCTCCCATTGGTCTCGAGGTTCGGTTTCGGTAAGCGTCCAGGGTAAGGTATCGAGTCGCAGATCGCCTTTCTGCTTCTCCGCATCGTGGCAGGAAATACAGTAACGCTCTGTAAATTCGAGGATGGCCGCTGGGGCTGCGTCCTCGCCGTCGACACTCGATACGACGATGATGCAAAGGAGCGGTAGATATCTTTTAATTACCGCCATCAAAGTAACGCCGCGTTTAGATTGCTTTGGCTGGTTGCAAATCGATCCTGCTCGAAACCGAGATGCTGCAACACGGTAACGAAAAGATCGCAGGCCATCTCGTTTTGATAGGCTTCGTTTTCCCCGCAGCTGATATGCTGCTTGTGCTGGTATCCGCCTCCGGCTAGCATGAGAGGGAAATCAACGCGGCGGTGCTTAGAGGCGTCAGCCATAGCGCTGCCAATGAGAAGCGTCGTGTTGTCCAGCAAGTTGCTGCCGTCGACATCCTGCGTTTGCCGCAGCGCTTTCATGAAGCGGGCCGCTCCGGCCATGTGAGCGGTCTCGATGGCCACGAGATCATCCACCTTCGCCCTCTTATTTCCGTGATGGGAGAGGTTGTGGTAGCCGGCTCCCATTAGGTTGCCGTTAAGCATTAGGGCTCCATCTGCAAGCGGGATAGTGAGCGAGAATACCCGGCAAGCATCATTCTTGATGGCCAGAGCCATAAGATCCCACATCAGATCCTCGTTTTGGATCATCATGGAGTGGGCCACATTTTCCTCAGCGGGCATTATGAAGCCGGGTTCGGGCTTGGCGAACGGCTTATCGAGCCAGTCTCGGCGCCGGGCTAGCTTCTTTTCCACATCCCGAACGCTCGTGAGGTATTCATCCAGCTTCTCGCCGTCCTCGTTGCTAACTCGGTTTTGCAGGCTTGCCGCATCCCCGCTAACCTCGTCCAGCAGGCTGCGACCGGACTCCAACAGGTATTGTTGCCGTTCCAGATCAGCTGCCTTGCCGCCGAACATTTTGGCGAAGAGGACGCTGGGACGAATTATGGGAGGAAGGGGAATTCCGTTCTTGTTCAAGGAAACAGGAGCGTTAAAACGCTGTTCCCCTGCGCAGAGTTGGAGGGATTCGTAGCGAGTGTCCGCTCCCAGTTTCGGCGCCACTAGCTGATCGAGGGAAATACTGTGCAACACCTGACCCGTAAACAGAGTATAGACGAGGGCGTGCCCGTTGCCAGTGGGGCCTTTGTGGTCAAGCCCGGAAATGGTGGTGAGATAGTCGCGTACTCCGGCGTTTATGAATGGCTGGATGAGGCGGGCGGATGGGTTGCTGGCGAAAAAGTCGGGCTTGTACCAGCCTAGCTGAGTTCCTACGCAGACCAGCCGTTTGGGAGCCTTTTTGCTCTGGGTGGCCCCCATAAGGGAAGGTAGCAAGGGCAGGGCGATGGCTCCCTGAAGGAAGCGACGGCGATGAATGGGGTGGGCTTTCATGGTCAGCTTGGGTTTTAAGCAGGACTAGGGGAAATTGGCAATGCGGATTCAATGATGGATCGCTTGTTCGGAATGATTCAGAGCCCCGCCAAAAGATTGGACAAATAACTATTGATTTGCTGCTCGTAGGTTGAGCTTATCTGCTAAACTGGAAAATAGAGTAAAGCCTATGCCTCGAAATTGTAATGCCCTCCTCTTAATCCGTTTTGTTTTTGCCCTCTGCGGGATCCTTCACCTTGTAGAAACTACTTCGAGTGCGGATCGGGTAAAGCCGCTCAACGTCCTCTTCATCGCCATTGATGACTTGAACGATTGGATAGGAGCATGCGGAGGTCACGCCCAGGCCCAAACGCCACACATGGACCGGCTCGCTGCTAGCGGGACGACCTTCATGAACGCCCATTGCCAGGCCCCGATTTGCAACCCGGCTCGAGTTAGCATGATCTCGGGGTTGCTGCCCTCGAAAACCGGCATCTACTTTCTGGCCCCTGGTTTAAGAGGCGCGTCGGAGAACGCGGACGCGGAAACGATGTTTCATTACTTCAAGAGCCAGGGTTACTATCTGACAACTTGCGGAAAGATTTTCCATGGGAGAGGACTTTCAGAAGATAAGGATTCTTTCGACGAAATCGTCCAGGCCTCGTTGCCGGTGCCAAGGCCTAAGGAACGATTGGCCTCTTTCGATAAAAGCCGTGCTTGGGACTGGGGGCCTTATTTTGATAGGGACGAGGACACACAGGACTTCCAAACCGCGCTTTGGGGAGCAGAGCGTCTGCAGGAGTTGGCGCAGGAAGATCACCCGTTCTTCATGGCCATCGGATTTTCAAATCCCCACGTCCCGCTATACGTGCCGCAAAAGTGGTTCGATCTATATCCGCAGGAAACCTTGGAAATGCCGGAAGTACTCGCTACGGATCGCGACCAGCTTTCTGAATACGCTAAGTCCCTAACCTGGGGCCACGTGGCCCCCAAACATGACTGGGTAGTGGAGGCCGGTGAATGGAAACCCCTGGTCCAGTCCTACCTGGCCTGCATCTCCTTTGTCGACCACTGCGTGGGAACGGTACTCGATGGGCTGGAGGAGAGTGGAGCTGCAGACAATACGTTGATTGTTCTTTGGAGCGATCATGGCTTTCACATGGGCGAAAAGATGCATTGGGCCAAGCGGACGCTCTGGGAGGAATCCACTCGAGTCCCCATGATTATTGCCGGTCCAAATTTACTGCCAGGAAACGCTGTATCCAAACCTGTAGGACTTATTGATATTTACCCGACTTTGGTGGATTTGTGCGCTCTGCCGAAAAAGGGAGGCCTGGACGGAGTCAGTCTGAGACCTCTGCTAACGAGAGCCGATGCAGTCTGGGAGCGACCGACTATAACCACCTTCGGCCCGAATAACCATAGCGTCCGGTCCGAGCATTGGCGCTACACGCGTTACGACGACGGATCGGAAGAACTGTATGATCATCGCGAGGATCAACGCGAACGATTCAATCTCGCCGCGAATGTAGAGTATCGCGCGCTTATCCGCGACCTTAGCCGATGGATCCCTGAACATAATGCCGCTATCCCGCCCGGTAGCAGCGGATCGGGTACGCCCTTGTATAAGGAATTCGAGAACCGGTAGGAACAGATAGGATTAGCGGAGGGAAATTAACCGCAAAGAACGCGAATTGGCGCATGCAGGATTGAATTTTTTAGCATCCGTCTTCGCTCGTTGAACTACGCAGGGACTAGTCGCTCGTTCCTCGCTGGATCTTGGCAGGACCAATTGCGTGTCCGAAAATTGGTTCAAATTGGAACAATTGTAGTTGGTCTGAGGATCGGACGCATGTTTGATCGATCCCTCAGACTCTTCTTTTCAAATTCCCAATTAGACTCCTGCCCTCGCATCGCGAGGATCCAGCGAAACGATGATCAATAATCCTCATTCTTACATGAAATTTCTTACGACTCTATTTTGCCTAATGATTGGGGCATCGATCTTTGCTGGTGCCTACCCCAACATTGTTATTCTCTATGCCGATGACATGGGGGCGGGCGACGTTTCTTATGGGGATCCGAAAGCCAAGATTCAGACCCCGAACATCGATCGACTGGCAGCGGGTGGCATGACCTTTACCGATGGGCATAGCTCTTCGGGCATTTGCACGCCAAGCCGTTTCGCGTTGCTTACGGGTCAGCATCATTGGCGCAGATTTCACGGGATCGCCCAGGCCTACGACGGACCTGTCTTCCAGGCAGATGATTTCACTATCGCCAAGATGTTCAAAGAAAAGGGCTACCGTACCGCTGCTTTCGGCAAGTGGCATCTGGGTTGGGATTTCGATGCCATCCGCAAACCGGGTGTGGCAAAGGAGGACTGGGTTAAGGCCGAGTCCTACGATTGGACCAAGCCCTTCCCGGGCGGTCCGACCGATCAAGGATTTGACCGTTACTTTGGCGATGGAACGATCAATTTCCCCCCCTATTGCTGGATTGAGAACGACCGCTTCGTAACCATCCCGACCAAGCCGGTCATAAAATCGGAGCCGCTTGCCGGTGGTGGCACCTTCCGACCGGGGCCTATGGCCGAGAGCTGGAATCCTTACGATATCCTACCGACTATGACCGAGAAGGCCGTAGAGTGGATCAATGAGCAGTCGCCCGATCAGCCCTTCTTCGTCTACCTCGCGTTCAATTCCCCGCATTACCCGATTGTGCCAAACCAGGCATTCCACGGCAAATCAAAGGCCGGTTACTACGGGGACTTTGTCATCGAGACCGATGCCATGGTGGGGAGGGTTTTGACTGCTTTGGAGAAGGGTGGCTTGGCCGAAAACACGCTGGTCATCTTCTCGGCCGACAACGGGGCAGAAACACATGCCTTCGAGCGGCTGGAGGCATTCGACCAATGGAGTTCAGGAAAGTACCGCGGGGTGAAACGCGATATCTATGAGGGTGGGCACCGGGTACCATTCATCGTTCGCTGGCCTGGTCAGATCGCCGCAGGCTCTGTTTCCGACGAAGTGGTTAGCCAGGTGGATCTAGCAGCTACTTTCGCTGACATTGTCGGCTATCCCCTCGGCGGAGACGTGGCGATCGACAGCTACAATCTGCTGTCCGTGTTGAATGGCGAGGACTATGATCGCCCATTGAGGACTGCCACAGTGCAGAATACCTCTCCCGGGAAGTTCGCTTTGCGGCAAGGCGATTGGGTATTGATCAATGCTCCTTCAGGAGCGGCCCGAAAAGAAGAAAAGAGCTATCTGGATCACTTCGAATTAGAAGCCTACGGGGAGGGGCACGAAGGACTGTTATTCAACCTCAAAGAAGACCCTCGCCAGTCCGAGAATCTCTATGCTGATTACCCTGAAAAAGTGGAGAGCATGCGTACGCTCCTCAATCGGTATCTAAAGGGGGAACGCTGCGCCCCGATCGAGAGGTGATTCTATTGGACAACCTCTTAGGTTGTAAAGGGGCCAAAACCCTGGGCTTGCGGTTTTAACTGGGTTCTCTAGGGATGACGCCATGACGGATCATCCCCACCCCCAGAGTCGGCGACAAACTTCCCGGCGAGCCAGTCAAGCAGCTCAGGGTGGGAAGGAGCCGCTCCCATGTATCCAAAGTCTGTTGACGTTTCTACCAGACCCGCTCCGAAATGGTGTTGCCAAACTCGATTGACGATTACCCGGGCCGTTAACGGATGGTCTGGCTGGGCAAGGGCGCTCCGCCGTTCCGTTTCGGCTGCTTCATCAGGAATTTCGAGTCGCCCCAGAACCGCTGGAATGGCGTGGACGGCCTCGCCGCTGCGCTGCATGGGATCTCCACGACGGAGCATGTAAGTGGTTTCCGGCTCAGCTTTAAAACTGGCGGCGTAGACTTGAGGGCCGGCGGCAAGGCGAGAGCCATTGGAAGCGAGGGCGATGTTTGCACGATCTTGTTCATTCCCTCCGCTAGACCAAACTTCGAACTCGTAAAGCGAGGCTGCGTCGCCGAATTCGGTTTTGGCAATTCGCATGCGTACCGAACGTGCCAATACAGGATCAAATGTTTCCGTGTGCACGATATCCAGTGGCTCGCGTAGTCCGTATTTTAGGCGAAGCGATTCCAGTTCGGCCTTAATGGTATCCCTTTTCGTCCTAGCAGCGGGAACGCGAGCGGACCAGTCGTCGTTCTCAGAACCTCGTTTGCGGCGGTCGCCATATTGCAGTCCGGCGAAGATTGCCTGCATGGAGTAATAGTCGCTTTGTTTGATGGGATCGAATTTATGATCGTGGCAGCGGGTGCAGCCAACGGTAAGGCCAAGAACGCCTTGGCCAACCGTGCACAATACTTCGTCGAGCTCATCCTGACGAGCGTTGCGGATGGCCGCTTCGTCGCGACCGATTTGGCCGGGTTGGTTTGCAGTATCGGGAACCAGAAAACCCAGGGCCGAATCCTCCCGAACCGTATCACTGGCAATCTGCTCAAAGATGAATTGGTCATAGGGCTTGTTCTCGTTTAACGCCGCGATGACCCAGTCCCGATACGGCCAGGCGTTCGGGCGGACGGCATTCGTTTAGAAGCCGACCGTTTCCGCCCACCGAATCACATCCAGCCAGTGCTGGGCCCACCGCTCGCCATAGCGAGGAGATGCCAGGAGCCGATTCACCTATTTCTCGTAAGCCAGCGGATCCGTATTCGCTTCAAAGGCTTCCACTTCCTCCGGAGTTGGCGGCAAACCGGTTAGGTCCAAGCTTGCCTGTCGGATCAATGTCCGCCGATCCCTCATCGCTGAGCCTATTCTCGATGTAGTTATCGATCGATTGATGGCTGGGTTTGGATAAGGGTTGGTAGGCCCACCATGATTCATCCGCTTTCGATGCTTCTTTGAGAACCAGTCCTTCTGGCCAAGCCACTCCTGGGTCGATCCAGACAGCCAGCATCTTCGTTTCCTTTTCCGTCAACGCCTCCTCCCTTTTCCGGCATTTCAGGCCTTTCGCCATCGTCCAAGGGCAAGGTGATCCAGTAGAGTACGCTATCCTCCGCGTTTCCGGGGATGACATAATCCTCACCGGCCGCCCGAATCGCAGCCAGAGTTTCCACGGAAAGGTCGCCCTTCTACTGGTTAAGATTGTGGCAAACCAGGCATTTTGATTCTAGAACCGGAGCGATGTCATTCTCAAAGCTAACTTCAGCCCCATCCGCAGCGAGCAGACTTTGCGTAAGCACCGAGACTACCAAGGCCAGTTGTCGCGTTTTACCTGGGACGGACATGGTTCGGATTCTTGGATTAAAATTAAGAAAGGCAAGGCGCGGGAACTGCCCTAATCCTAAAGGCAGCGACTATGTTGCAATGTCAAGATGGTAGGCCTGCTTACGAGTCGGGCGTATCCTGTTCAAATTCTATTGTTATAATACTTGTGACGATCCACACTGTTTCTTCCGCTCCGTTCGCTCGTCTTTAGTTCAATGAAACTTCATCGAATTTGTTTAATCGTCGGTTTGGTTCTGCCCGCTTGCGTATTTCCTTTGCTCGCCGCTGGGGCTGGAAACAAGGCCTTTCCTCCGCATACCTTCGCCTTGCCGGACGGCTACGAGCTGGAGGTCGCCGCGGCTCCCGGGCTCGTCGAGCGGCCGATGCACATGTATTTCGATGAGGAGGGAGCTTTGTATGTAACAGACAGTTCGGGGGACAGCCGGCCTGCGCCGCTTCAACTCGCGGAACCGAGTCACCGCATTCTGCGTCTCGTCGATAAGAACGGCGACGGAGTCTTCGATGAGTCGACTGTATTTGCCGAAAAGGTACCTTTTCCGGAGAGCATTCTAGTTTATGAAGGGGACATCTACGTCGGCGCCCCGCCGCATATTTGGAAATTCAGCGATACGGACGGGGACCATGTGGCCGATGAGCGAATGCCCTGGTTTAATGGCGGTACAGTCGAGAAATGCGGCAATGATATGCACGGCCCCTATCTGGGTCCGGACGGCTATTTCTATTGGACCAAGGGAATTTATCTGGAGCAGAGCTTTCTCCTGGGAAATGGAAAGCTGCATCAGTCGAGGGCGCCGCATATGTTTCGGGCCCGACCGGATGGCAGCGGATTGGAAGTCGTCATGACTGGTGGTATGAACAATCCGGTGGGTGTGGCCTTCAGCGAGACTGGCGAACGTTTTCTCAGCGGCACGTTTTTCGTGCATCCGAAGGCGCATCCCGGACAGCGCGACGGCATTCTGCATGCGGTATACGCAGGGATGTTCGGGAGAAAGAATCCTGCGGTCCTGTCCGGCCATCCGAGCACGGGGGACTTTTTGCCGATCATGAGTCACATGGGGGCCTCGGCCTCTTCGGGCGTTATGATGCCCCGCAACAGTGCCTCGGGCCTTAAGGGAGAGCTGCTTTGCGCGGACTTCAACCTGCGACGCGTATCTCGGCATCGCTTGAGCCCTTCGGGGGCGAGCTACGCCTCTGAGATTACGACGCTCCTGGAGAGCGATCAACCGGAGTTCCATCCCACAGATGTTATCGAGGATGCT
>Ga0066378_10000149_pt1 | contig 29789 bp, 22 predicted proteins | sample Knorr_S23_td_DCM_FD_70947 | JGI IMG/M metagenome (GOLD analysis project Ga0066378, IMG submission 70947) | Marine microbial communities from Southern Atlantic Ocean transect - Knorr_S23_td_DCM_ad_71m_LV_A | ecosystem: Environmental > Aquatic > Marine > Oceanic | place: Southern Atlantic ocean...
AGCACGCTCTTCATCGAACCCTTCGGCGGCTTCGCAGGCGACATGTTCCTAGGCGCCCTCTTAGACCTCGGTGATGAGCGCTTCTGCTTCGCGGACTTAGAGTCTCTCGCGTCCAGACTCGTCGGGGGTGAGGCTGAGCTCTCTTGTGAGCGGACCAAGCGTGGGTCCATCGCAGGGACGCACTTTGACCTCAAGACTCCGGAGTCCGCGGACCCTCCGCACCGGCACCTCTCTGACCTCATCGAGCTCCTCGGCCGCGTCGAGTTGAGCGAGCTGACTCGGGCTCGCGCGGAGAAGGCGCTGACGCTCCTCGCAGAGGCCGAAGCGCGAGTGCACGACATCCCGGTGAGCCACGTCCACTTCCACGAGGTCGGCGCTGTGGACACTCTCGTCGACGTCGTCGGCGCGATGCTCGCGCTCGAGCGGCTCGGCGTAGAGCGCGTCTTCGCGACCGCGCCGCTCGCCGGTGAGGGTCTCGTCCGCTGCGCGCACGGCGAGATGCCTGTGCCTGCCCCTGCGGTGGTGGAGCTGATGCGAGGCCTGGAGTACACCACGGGGGGCGGCTGCGAGCGGCTCACGCCCACCGGCGCCTGCGTCCTGCTCGCGATCGTAGATGAGTGGGGGACGCCAGCGACCTTCACTCCGAGCGTGTTCGGCTACGGGGCTGGGACCAAGGAGACCGAGGTCGGCCCGCCGAACCTCTGTCGTGTCCAGCTCGGGAGCTCGAGCGGAGCCAGCGCGGGCGAGGCGCGGGCCGTCGTTTGGCAGGTCGAGTGCAACCTCGACGACACGACCGGCGAGGAGCTGGGCTGGTGCCTCGCCGGACTTCGAGAGGCTGGCGCCCTCGATGCTTGGAGCGTCCCTGTCGGTATGAAGAAGGGCCGACCTGGTGTAGTGCTGGCGGCCCTCGCTCGAGCGGAAGACCGCGCAGCGGTAGAGGAGGCGCTCTTCGCTCGCACTCCAACGCTGGGGGTCCGCTGGCGTGAGGTGGAGCGCACTGAGTGTGGTCGGGATGAGTTCAGCGTCGAGGTGCTCGGTGAGGTCGTGCGCGTGAAGCGCCGCCTGCGCGGCGCTGAGGTCGGCGTGGCTGACCTCTCACCTGAGCAAGACGACCTTGAGGCCTTGGCTGTCAAGACAGGCCGTCCCCTGCGGGATATACAGCGCCTCGCAGTTGAGGCTGCGCTCGCTGCGCAGGCTCAATCGAGCGAGTCGTAGACTGCGCGCACTCTCAGCATCCGCTTGGCGAAGGAGCAGTCCTCTAGGATTCGGGCGCGGGCCCGCTGGCCGAGGCGCTCCCTCAGGCTCGGATTATCAAAGAGGCGCTTCAACCCAGCCTTGATGGCTTCGACTGATCCAACGTCGACCAAGAGGCCGTCCTCCTCATCGCGCAGGAAGGCCTCCATCCCGCCGCAGCGCGTGCTGATCACTGGGAGTTCAAAAGCCATCGCCTCCAAGACGGCGTTGGGTAGCCCCTCGCGCAAGCTAGAGCAGCAGTAGATGTCGAGCTCTTCCAGGAAGCCGGGCACATCCTCTACGAAACCGGTGATCTCAAAGCGCTCGGCGTAGGCTGAGCTCGCGACGCGCGTGCGGAGCTCATCCTCCAACTCTCCCTCGCCGGCGATCTTGAGGCGCAGGTCGTAGCCCTCCTCAGCGAGCTCCTCCACAGCGGCGATCAAGAGACCAAATCCCTTTTCGCGGGAGAGCCGAGCGAGGGCTCCAATGACGAGGGGGCGGTCTCCCTCTTGCGCGCGCGGCGCAGCGCGCTGGAACTCTTCTGCGTCGATGGCGTTCGGAATGTAGATGACCTTCTCTGGGTCACAGCCGAGCTCGAGGCACTCGGCCTGAAGGTCCGCGCTCACGACGATGACGCGCTCGTAGCGCTTCAGGCACCACTTGTCGATCGCGTAGTAGAGCGGCGTGCGACTCGTGTGCCGGACCCATCCGTGCACTGTGGTCACCAAGCGGTGCCCGACGAGAGGCCGCAGCAAGAGCCCGAAGAGGTTGCTCTTGTAGTCGTGTCCATGCCAGACTTTGGCGCCGAGGGCGCGCACGAGGCGGCGCAGCTTTGCGAGCGTGAAGGGGTTCAGTGGGAAGCGCTCCGCGATGCCTGTGAGCGGAGCGTCCTTCGCAGCGGCGCGCGCCTCGATCACCCCAAAGCCAGGGTCGTCCGGGAGGTGCAGATAGCACACGTGCGCTTCCCAGCCCGTACCGGAGAGGTGGCGGGGGGAGGCGAGGATCGTCTTCTCCGGCCCACCGCCAGTACCAGTGGCGATGCGGACGTGGAGGACGCGTGCTGGGCTTAAGTTAGCCAAGGTCAAGGAGGTTAGCGTCCGAGCAGCGCAGAGTCCGCATCGTCTCTGCTCAGGAATCAAACTCAGCCTCCATCGGAGCCTTGAAAGTCTCCATTTTTCGCTCGAACAGGAGTTTTGATCCGGGTCTCTCAGACCGCTAGGATCGCTTCGCGGTTGAGGGGTGACTCGCCAGAGGGCGCGCCCGCCTCGATCGCTGAGCCACAACTATCGACTAGCAACGAATGGACTGTCCTCCCGGGAGGGGATCGGACATGAGGAACCACACCATGAGCTTCACCCGCTGGACGGCCTGCGCCGCCCTCGTAGCGATGCTGGCAGTGAGCCCTGCCCAAGCACAGAACGAACAGAGCAAGTACTTCGTCGCCGGAGAGGCCGGAGTCACCGTCAGGAACGTCCGCGACGACGCGGGCATCCCCGTCGGCAAGTTTGGGCCGGGGACGGTCTTGGCTGTGCACGAGACGATGGGGGAGTGGACTCAGGTCGAGCCTGCTGGCGGTCTCACCTGCTGGGTCTTCGGCGCCTACCTGAAAGAGGCCGGTGCCACTGGGCGCTACACCGTCACAGGCAACGGAGTGAACATGCGCCCGATGGCGTCGACGGGCTCCGAGAGCTTCCCGATGATGCAGAAGCTCTATGTAGGAGACATGGTTCGGATGGTGAGCCGTAACGACCCGAGCCTCCCCTTCGAGAAGGACTGGGTGCAGATCCGGACTCCTGAGGGCGTGCACGGCTGGGCTCGCACGAGCGCGCTCACGCCCGCGGCAGATCCCGCTCAGGCGGAGAGCACTTGGACCGGGGCATGGGCTGAGATCAACGAGTCCATGGCTGTGACCGAGGAGGGCGAGGGCGCCGTCGAAGAGCCGACTGAGCCCGAGACCGGCACGGAGGGTGAGCTCGTCCGCGCGCGCCGCATGATGAACGAGTCGCCCCCGCGCTATGAGGAGGCCAAGGCGATCTTCACCGCGCTATTGCAGGAGGCGCCCAAGGGGAGCCCCATCGCGGTGGCCGCGAAGAACGGACTCATTCAGGCAGAGGCCTATGCGAGCATCGAAGAGCTCCAGCGCAAGCTAGAGAAGGAGCGCGTCGATCGTGAGCAGCGCGAGCGCGAGCGCATCGCTGAGCTTGAGCGTCGCAACTCAAAGGACACCCCGCTCCGAGGTCGCTATGACGCGCGAGGTTGGGTGGAGTCACGGGTCGGCCCTGACGGCACGGAGAGCTGGTACCTCCGCTTTGGCGGGAAGGACTCTTGCCGGATCGAGTGCAGCAGTGGTCGCTATGACCTCAGCATGTATGAGGGCTATGAGGTCGGCGTCGCGGGCCGGATGACGAACGAGGCAGGGGCTGCTCAGGTGGCCTGCGATCTTCGCTCGATCGAGGTCCTCTCAGGACGTAAAGAGCGCTGAGAGCGCTCTCTTTGAGAGCTACAGATCTAGCTCGTCCGGCCCGACCCTCCGGGTCATAGCCGGGAGCACCTGACTGCGGAGGGCTGCGAAGCGGCCCTCCGCGATCGCCTCTCTCATGGACGCTAGCAGCGTGTGGAAGAAGCGTAGGTTGTGCAGAGAGAGCAGCGTCCCCGCTAGCATCTCATTAGTCTTGCAGAGGTGACGCAGGGTCCCACGGCTGAACTGGGTGCAAGCGATGCAATCGCAGGCCGGGTCCAAGGGGCGGGGGTCTTCCTTGAACCCCTCGTTTCGAAGGTTGACTCTGCCTTGGCTCGTGAACGCTGTGTGGTTGCGGGCGTTGCGCGTTGGAGTCACACAGTCGAAGAGGTCGATGCCGCGCTCTACGGAGTCGAAGAAGTCCTCCGGAGTCCCGACGCCCATGAGGTATCTGGGCTTGGAGGCTGGCAGGCGCGGCGCGCTAGCGCTGACAGCGGTGCGCATCGACTCCGGGTCTTCGCCGACGCTCACGCCGCCGACGGCGTATCCGACGAGGTCGTGGGAGCAGACGGCGTCCACCGAGGCCTCGCGGATGTCTTCGAAGGCGCCGCCTTGAACGATGCCGAAGAGTGCTTGCCCGCGGTCGGTGCCGCCGAGCTCTTCATGCCGCTTGACGCAGCGCTCGAGCCATCGGTGGGTACGGTCTGTCGCGGCCGAGACCATCTCGCGGTTGAGGGGGTCGGCGGGGCAGTGGTCGAATGCCATCTGTACGTCGGCGCCGAGAGCGGCTTGGATCTCCACAACGCGCTCGGGCGTGAAGCGTACAGAGCTCCCATCGACGATGGATTTGAAGGTCACCCCGTCATCGTCAACCGCGCAGGCGTCGGCTAGTGAGAAAACTTGGTAGCCGCCGGAGTCGGTGAGAATCGGGCCGTCCCAACCCATGAATGCGTGCAGCCCTCCGAGGGCGCGGACGGTCTCTTCACCAGGCCTCAGGTGCAGGTGGTAGGTGTTCGCGAGGAGGATCTGGGAGCCGACCTCACGGAGGTCTCGTGGCAGCACGCCGCGTACCGCGCCTCGGGTGCCGACTGGCTGAAAAGCAGGCGTCTGGATCGGGCCGTGCGGTGTGTGGAAGACGCCGGCGCGCGCGTCGCCATCTTGGGCGACAAGGTCAAATGAGAATCCAGTCATCGTGCGGAGTCTTGCTCAGGGAATATTGCCAGAGGTCCAGCTCTGGGTGGAGGTGCCAGGATAGTAGTGGGCGAGGATGCGCGTCTTGCTCCAGCCTCGAGACGCGAGCTCATGCGCGCCCTCTTGACACATCCCCGACCCGTGGCCGCGGCCCCTGCCGTCGATTCTGAGTCCAGCCGCGATGGGCTTCCCTGGGTGAGGCCAGGTCCTCACGATGAGGTTGCTAGCGAAGCGCTCCGCGCCGAGGAGCGCCCGGAGGCGACCGACTGATACGGTCTTCGAGCCCGCCGTCCCGATCAAGTTGACGAGGTCCCAGCGCTCGCTCGTGAGCGCGCGCGCCGGCTCGACGATGACGAGGCGCTCGCCGATGCCAAGAGCCCGTGCGACCTGAGAGAGCTCCTCGGACGTGGCAGTGAAGCTCCACTCGAGCTCTCGCGCAGTCTCTTGGCTGCACGAGCCGCAGGTGACTCCAGTGGAGCCGGGGACGGACGCGAGAGGAGCGGTCGCGCCGCCACAAGCTGCGTGGTATCGAGCGTCGAAGAGCTCACCTCTGTAGATCAAGACCTCGCCACGAGTCGCAACGATCGCGGCGTCTAAGCGTGCGTGAGCTTCGCGGAGCGGAGGAGATTGAACGGCCGGCAAGGGTCGGTAGACCTGGTCGCGCGTGTCGTCCCAGAGGAAGGGGGCGCGCCCTGCGCGGCTACGCTCACGCCAGCGCGCGAGCGCGTAAGAGCGAGCGGCGACGGCCTGGGCCTCGAGCTCCGACTGCGCAGCTCGCAAGAGCGGCAGCTCGCCCGCGACGACGCCGCGGACATAGTCTTCCAAGTCCAGCATCAGGGTCGCTCGGAGGCCACCCTCTGGATGAGTCGTTAGGGACAGGCGCCCAGGGTAGCGCTCGCCGCCGAGGCTGAGCCCGGCTCCGCGTGGCCTCAAGGTGAAGCTCCTGCGCGTCGCGCCGTTCGAGCATCGGATCGCCCCGCCCTCAGCGACGAAGCTGAGCGCGCCAGTCTCTGTCCCTCCGACCCAGAGCTCGCGCGCGCCCTCGTATGCCGTGAGGCGGAGCGAGATCGTCCTTGACGCCGTCGAGACGGGGCGCTCGCGGGGTCCCGGCGGGGGAGGCAGCTCGCTTCGTCTAGGCTGCTGACAGGCAGCGGCCACGAGGACAGTGAGCAGCGCAGAGAGCGCGGCGCACCGCGAGAACTGGGGGCTGCTCAACTCTCCTTGCTGTCGAAGAGGCCTGGCGTGGAGGGGTCGGAGGCGGGGGGGTCCTCTCCGATGGCCCTGAAGCCCGCAGCGGTGATGAGGCGCCCGCGAGCGGTCTTCTGGACGAAGCCCTTCCGGAGCAAGTGAGGCTCGAAGACCTCTTCAATGGTGTCCTCGCTCTCGTCGACAGCGGCGGAGAGGGTCTTGAGTCCGACCGGCTGTCCAGCGTTTCGCGCGAGGACTCCGAGGATCCTACGGTCCATCTCTTCGAGGCCAGCCTCGTCGATGCCTAGTCGCTTGAGCGTGTCCCACGCGATGGCATCCGTGATCTGGCCCTCGCCGTCCACTACCGCGAGATCTCGAGCACGGCGCAAGAGCCTGTTCACGATGCGCGGTGTCCCCCTCGCCCTCGACGCTAGGAGCTCTGCCGCGGAGGGCGCGAGGTCTAGCTCTAAGAGCGAGGCCGAGCGCGCGAGGATCTGGACGAGGTCCTCAACCGGGTAGGGGTGGAGGCGCTCGAAGAGGCCGAATCGGCTGCGAAAAGGAGCGGAGAGCAAGCCGTCGCGAGTGGTCGCGCCGACGAGCGTGAACGGCTCGAGCTTCAAAGGCAGCACGCGCGCGTGCGGACCTTGGTCCAGGGTGAAGTCGACCTGGTAGTCCTCCATCGCTGTGTAGAGATACTCCTCGACGGCTGCGGGGACGCGGTGGATCTCGTCGATGAAGAAGACGTCTCCAGCGCTGAGCTGCGTGAGGATACCTACGAGGTCACGCGGTCGCTCTAGGCCTGGACCGGTCGCGCTGATCATTTGGCAGCCGAGCTCTTCCGCGACCGCGCGGCCGAGGCTGGTCTTACCGAGGCCTGGTGGGCCGGACAGGAGGAGGTGATCGAGCGTCCCGCCTCGGGCCTTCGTCGCGTGGATCGCGACGCGCATGTTGTCTACTGCTTGCGCCTGCCCGACGAATTCGGAGAAGCGCGCCGGTCTTAGCGAGGCCTCTACCTCGCGCTCATTCGCCCCTGCTCGCTCCGGTGCCGCTGCCAGCGCGCCAGGGTCGAAGACGTGTTCCATCTTGCCCATGCTGCGGAGCATAGCGGTCCGGATGGGCAGGTCGAAGCACCACGTGCTGCTTGTGATGCTGACGCCCTAACGGACTTGTAAGGACCTCGAGCCTCTGCAGTATTGAGGAGGGCGAGCGGCGGGATGTGCGCTCTCGCACGAGTCGCTCGAGGCCACAGCCGGAAAGATGTGGTCTACGTGGCTCCAGGGTTAGCTTAAGTTGTTTTGCTGCAGTGACTTACATTTCCAGGTCGGTTCGTGGCAGTCTTCGGCCCCAGAGGCACGCTCCTTGTTGTTTGTCGGCATACCCCACTCTGAGGCCTCTTGAGGCCGCATTGGAGGGGAAACTGGTCGACCTCAGGCCGCTAGAGATAGCGGTCGCCAGGCTCTCTCGAGCTCCTCGGAACGAGCAATTGAGGCTCACAGAGCACGAAAATGGCACCTGCTCCTTTCCAGATCCGACCCCTGTCGGGCATCCTGCTAGGCCGGGATCTCCGAGCCGCCTTCGAATGGGCGGCCTCTCCAAGACTACGAGCGGGTCTCTCACCCCACAGGGTGAGGCCTGTGACTGGCTTGGTGTGTGCGAAATCCACGGATCTCCATCCCTCTCCACTTCATCGAGAATGATTCAGCATCGTCTTCAAGCGGGCGCGGCCTTCGTATGCCTCGTCCTGGCTTTCTCATGCAACAGCGGCACTTCAGGCAGTGGCGGTGGCGGCCACGGAATGAGCCTCGACTACGTCTCCAATGGCTTCGGTCAGCTGCTGCCTCACACGACGTTCGTGCTCGACTCTTTCACGGGGCAACCGACCCCGCAGATCATCGAGCTCCGAGACGCTGATCAAATCATCAACAATGTCAGCCTCTCAAACCCGGTCCATGAGGTGCCCGTGTTTGGTGAGGAAGCTGTCTTGCCTAACGGGATCGCTGGAAATCAGTTCCTGCATGCGCTCTTCACCTCAGAGATCGATATCGACACTGTGCTCAGCGACCTCCCTACGCAGCAGGAGACTGGTGGCCTCTCTGGAGAGATCAGGGTCCTCTGGGTGGACCCTGTGAGCGGGAACAAGACGCAGATCCCTGGTCGTTCTTTTGTAGGAGGTATGACCTACTCGGGTGGTCCGATTGGAGATCCGGACCCGCGCATGCAGCTCGAGACTTGGGTGAGCGCTGGAGAGTTTGGCTTGGAGGTCAACCCTGAGGTCGACAACAACGGGGACGGGGTCCCTGATGGCTTAGGCTTCCCTGGTGTCTTGAGCAGCTTCGCTGGAGACACTGACCTCGTGCTCCCAGAGTCTTTCGTCTTCATACCTGACTCTGACTCAGACCTGACGACCTTCGAGACCTTCCCCGTAGGTGGTCAGATCATGATGGTCATCGAGAAGAATGTCAGAGGTGTAAACGGGCTCCCCCTTGATCACCGCGCTGTGGCCTGCACCACTGTCGGAGTTGACGATATCGAGCCTGAAGTGGCGATTTTGCCCCCTCCGCTAGGCTCTGTAGACACCATCCCGGCTAACGGCGCGGATGATGTAGACCCTGCCACTACAGTCACCGTTCGATTCACTGAGAGTGTTCAGCCCACCTCTGTCGGAGATCTCCCGACATACGGGGCTCCAGATCTCTCCCCGGCGATCTCGATCCAGTTTGGCCCTGAGACCCGGCGTGTCGATGTCCCCTTCACCGTGATGCCGGCGAGTCCCTACGACCTGACGACGTATGTTCTTGAGCCAGCCTTCCATTTTCCCGGTGAGGGTCCGGATGATTTTGGCTGCGGCGTCTTTGATGTTGTCGACATCACAGTCAACGTCGGGCAGTTCCAAGATCTCGCACAAGTCGATGTGGACGGCGACGGTGTCAATGACCGTGGCAACCTCAACACCCTCTCTGGCTTGTCTAGCTTCAAGACGGGCGAAGGGCCCGGTCTCGCTAACGTTCCGGTCACTCCTGATGCTATCTACGTCGGTCGCTCCGGCGCTACACCGGGGCTCAGCGTTATCGACCTGAACGGCTTTGGACAGTCGACTGGAAACCCCGTTTACGACGACTCATTCTCGAGCTTTCCGCGGGGGAACTCGAACTTCCCGAACAACCCCAACGTCTTGCTGCAAGGCAACCTCATGAAGCCTGCGCTGCAGACTGGCTCATGCACCATCGATGGAGGATCGGCGGGCGTCTTTACTTTGACTCTCGACTCCAACCTCACTGAGGTGCTCGCGCGCGCGCCGGTCATCACGGCGGTAGGGGACATGATGCTTGGGCACGCCCTCGACAGCTCCTTTAACAACGCGCCAGCGCCGTATGGATGCCAGTCGGGCGGCGGTAACCTCTGCGCCCAGGACGGGCTCAAGCAGATCGCACTCATTCAGGGCGGCCCCTTCTCGCTCACGCCTCCGCGTATTATTCCGACGAATCCCACGCTCAACACTGTCACAGGCGGGGAGAACATCGTCTCTTGGGCTCCGCACCCGAACCCCCCGGCTCTCACCTTCCCTCCGCTGTGCGTGTGGCCTTTCCTCGGCACAGAGGAGCCTTCGTCCATCGACGTGACACTCCCCCCGGACCCCACGGTGCCGCCGCTGAACAACTGGCTCGCTCCTGGTGACCCCTTCGGTGACCCGAACGGGGAGGGCACTGGCATCCCCACGCCTCCCTCAGGTCTCCTAGCGGTAGAGCAGAATGCTTGGTTCGACGGGCCGCCGCTCCCGCAGCTCACGATCGCTGGGTGCCAGCAGTACAAGATCCGTCAGCAGGTTGGAAACTTCCTCTACGTTCTCGATCGCAGCCGTGGCGAGGTGGTGGTCCTCAACTCAAACCGCATGACCGTCATCGATCGGATCCTTGTCCCGGACCCGACCGAGCTCGCGATCGGACCGAACCTCGATCTCCTCGCGATCTCTAACCAGCAGGTCGACCTAGTCACCTTCCTAGACATTGATCCCTCCTCGGCTTCCTTCCACACGATCGTTCAGCAGGTGGTCGTCGGCGACCGTCCGCGAGGGATCGCTTGGGAGCCTGGCAACGAGGACATCCTGGTTTGTAACGAAGGCGACAGCTCGCTCTCCATCATCTCTGCCTTCTCGCTCGAAGTTCGCAAGGTGATCGACTCCAACCTCGCGGAGCCCTTCGCCCTCGCCATCACGCCGCGTCAGCAGAACTTCGGATTCTTCCGCAACGTTTACTTCGCCTACATCATGAACCGGAACGGGCGCGTCGCGATCTTCGAGTCGGGTCCGAACGAGGTCAACGGCTGGGGCTACGACGACGTCGTCGGTACGGCTCCTCAGACCTTCCAGAGCCCGAAGGCGATCCAGCCGGATCACACCTTCCTCGCCGGCGGCGTTTGGATCGCACATGAAGGGCCTATCAACGTTCAAGATCAATCAGCTGGCTCTCCTGGAGTGCCCGCGATCAGCAACATGGTGGTCAACTCTGGTACTCAAGGGGTGCTCCCGCTCAATGTGCAGTCCTTGCTGATCCCGAACTTCAGGGACATGTCCTTGGAGGTCCGCGTCTCGCTTGGAACGGATCAGTTGACCGGGATCCCTGTGGACATGGCCTTTGACAACTTGCGCAACTTTGGGGGTCTTCAGAACCTCGCGAGCGTCTTCAGTGCGGGTGTACCCGCTCCGCTCAACGGCAAGGGCCTCGTGCGGAATGTGGGCGCCGTCGGTCCGCTGCCTACGAACAACTGCAACTACATGTTCGTTGCGATCCCCAACCCGAACGCTGCCTCAGAGGGCAACGTGGATGTGATCGATATCTCTGGCGGGTACACCCGCATCGACACGAACGCCCATGAACCCGGGATTCAGTCCATCCGGATCGATGATGTCGACGTCCTCATGGACTACTTCCGTCAGTGAGCCAAATGAACTTCATACCTCATCAGAGGGGCGCCGCTGGCGCCCTGAGCTCTGCCGCGCTCCTTAGCGTAGGCCTTCTTGCGTCTTGCTCTGGGGGCTCGAGCGCCTCCGAGGCGACGCCTGACATGGACCTCCTGTTGGTCTCAAATGGCTTCGGGCAGCTCTTGCCCCACCAGGCCTTCGAGACAGACGGAGAAGGAAATGTCGGCACGGATGTCATCGACCTCCGGACCCTAGAAGACATCTACACCCACGTGAGCGGCACGAACCCGGTGCTCGCTACTCCGCGATTGAGCGAGGACCCGAGGCTTCCCTCTGGTGCTCCTGGCAACCAGTTCATCTACGCGCAGTTCTCGAACTCCCTAGACGTCCTCTCGGTCCTATCCGACAGGCCCGCGGACCAGGCCAACTCAGAGGGACTCACTGGCGAGATCGTCGTCGAGGCGGTCGACCCTTTGACCGGAAGCACGAACTACGTACAGGGTCGCGCCTTTATCAACGGCCGTACCTTTGCTGGTACCCCTGTAGGGGACCCTCCGAGGCTCCCGCTGCAGACTTGGGTGAGCCTGGAGAATGGTGTTCCCACCTTCACGGACATCGACAACGACAGCAATGGCGTTCCGGATGGTCTCGGGTTCCCTGGAACCCTTAACGCCTTCGCGGGGATGGCAAACCTCTTCGGCGATGACACCTTCGTGTTCATTCCGGACTCAGATGACAACCTCGCGACCTTGGAGACCTTCCCGGCAGGCTTCGAGATTCGGGTCAATATCTTCACCTCCGTCCTAGCGGAGAATGGCAAGCAGATGGTCCGCCAAGCGGTCGCTGCGACCTCCGTTGGAGCGGACGTGAGCTCCCCCGAGTCTCTGTTTACCCCGCCGCCTATCCAGGCTCCGCTCACGGTTCCGCAGGACGGTGACTCGGATGTGGATCCGACCTCTGTCGTCCAGCTCTTCTTTACGGAGCCTATCCAGCCAGCGACGCTTGGAAACTTCCCCTCCAACCGCCCGCCGGAGCTCTCAGGCTCCGTGCAGCTTGAATTCGGGCCCCCCACGACTCGTGTCCAGGTGCCGTTCTTTGTCACGCCCAAGAGCGCGCTAGACCTGACCACCTGGACGATTGAGCCTGCGTTCAGCTTTCCTGGCGAGGGACCAGAGGGGCAGGAATGTGGCTCCTTCGACACCGTGGATGTGATTATCAACTCTGATCTCATCCAAGATCTCAGCGGGAACACGAACGATCTCGCTGGAACGAGCTCCTTCCGGACAGGGGAGGGACCAGGCATCGTCAACGCGCCGATCACGCCTGACGTGATCTATGCGGGTCGACAAGGGGTCTCCAACTCGCTTTCAGTCATCGACCTGAACGGCTTCGGTGGCGGTACAGGTAACCCGACTTGGCAGTACCAGAACTACGCTCAGGGGAACTCAAACTATCCGAACGATCCGAACGTCTTCTTCCAAGGTTCGCAGCTGCTGCCTCCGCTCTTGCCGGGGACCTGCACCTTCAACGGAGGCTCTGCGGGCGTCTTCACCCTGACGAAGGACTCCAACCTAGACGACCGTCTGCTGCGCTCGCCGCTCGTTGGCTCCGTGGACGACATCGCAATCGGGAGCTCCCTCGATATGTCCTTCAACAACGGCCCGGCGCCATTCGGCTGCCAGGCTGGAGGGGGCAATCTCTGCTCGACTACAGGTATCAAGACCACGACGGTCACGATCCAGAGCGGAACCCTCAACCCTGGAGGCGGCGCGCAAGCGGGTGCTGGAGTGTTGATCACAGGTTTCGCCAATCTGGTCTCTTGGTCCCCGCACCCGAACCCCCCGCCACTGGATTTTCCGCCCATATGTGTCTCTCCGTTCTTGCTCACGCAAGAGCCGACCTCCATCGACACGACCTTGCCGCCCCCGGGTGGCCCTGGACTGCAGAACCTCCTAAATCCGGGGAACCCGTTCCCTGAGAAGACGGACCCGACAGTGCCGGTGTTCAACGTGCCGCCGACGGGGCTTCTCGCGGAGCAGGCGAACTCCTTCTTCCAGGGACCCTCGCTGCCTGACACCGTTCAGAACTGCTTGCAGTACGGGATCCGTCAGCAAGTTGGTCACTTCCTCTATGTCTTGGACCGCAGCCTCAATGAGGTCTCGGTGTTGAACTCGAACCGGATGACCGTGGTCGACAGGATCACGATCCCGGACCCGACCTCTTTGGCGATGGGCACCAACCTCGACCTCCTGGCAGTCTCAAGTCAGGGGACAGACGCGGTCTACTTCATCGACACAGACCCGAGCTCTGCGACCTTCCACGAGGTCATCAAGATCACTCAAGTCGGTGAGAGCCCCCGGGGGATCGCCTGGGAGCCCGGCAACGAGGACATCCTCGTCTGCAACGAGGCGAGCAACTCTGTCAGCATCATCTCAGCATTCTCGCTTGAGGTGCGTAAGGAGATCGTGGCCTTCTTGGATCGGCCTTTCGAGGTTTGCATCACGCCTCGACAGTCAAACTTCGGCCTGTTGCGAAACGTCTATTTCGCCTACATCCTCAACCGCTCTGGTGAGGTTGCGATCTTCGAGTCCGGTCCGAACGAGGTGAACGGCTGGGGCTACGATGATGTGGTCGGCACGACGCCTTATACCTTCCAGAGCCCTAAGACGATCCAGCCGGACTATCTCGATCTGCGCGGCGGATTCTGGGTCCTGCACGAGGGCCCCTACAACGTGCTCGATGAGACCTTCGGTGAGCCTGGAGAGCCAGCGGCGACGAACTGTGCGGTGGTGACAGGCACCGCGGGGCAGCTGCCGCTCAACGCCGGCTCTCTCGGCAGTCCGCAGATCAGGGACATCGCCTTCGGCATCAAGGTGTCGCTTGGAGTAGGGACCTTGTCTGGTGTTCCTGTCGACATCGCCTTCGACAACCTCTTGAACCTCGGCGGTGGGATCAACTTCTCGACGCCCTTCAGCGCAGGCCAGCCTGCGGTTGTCAACGGCAAGAGCCTCGTGCGACCTGCTGCGCCTCAGTCTGTGGCAGGTTGCGCATCGAGATATGTGTTCTTCAGCATTCCGAACTCGAGCAGCGCGGACGGTGCGGTGGACGTGGTTTCACTTACGAACTTCACGCGCTTTGACGTCAACCCTTACGAGGAGGGCGTGCAGTCCATCCCCGTGCCGGGGGTGAGGGTCATCGCTGATTACTTCCGGCAGTAACGCTACAGGCTGAGGAGGAGGTCTTCGCAAGATGCCGGAACCGACCCAGGTTCGGTCTATGTTCTCGCGTATCGCGGGGATCTATGACCTCCTGAATCGTGTCCTCTCTTTGGGGATCGACCAGCGCTGGCGTCGCCTGACGGTGCGGCGCGCAGGAGAGCTCTCCGGCTCGTTGGTCGTGGACGCCTGCTGCGGCACTGGAGACCTCTCTGTGGAGTTTGCGCGCAAGGGAGCACAAGTCATCGGCGTTGACTTCACACGTGAGATGGTTGCCCGCGCGCCGAGGAAGCTAGAAGACAGGCCCTCGTCAGCCACCTTCATCCACGGAGATGCGCTGTGTCTCCCTGTGCCTGATCACGCATGTGATGTGGCCAGCGTGGCCTTCGGCATCCGCAACGTCGCAGACCCTGACGAGGGCTTGAGAGAGCTCAGGCGCGTCTTGAAACCCGAGGGGCGCGTCCTCGTCCTGGAGTTTACGACGCCTCCAGGGCGCGTCTTAGGCGGGCTCTACAAGCTCTACTTCACGAAGGTCTTGCCGCTCATTGGGCGGCTGCTCTCTCGTGATCGTGAGGCCTATGAGTACCTGCCGCGCACCGTGCTGGCTTGGCCGAATCCAGAGGACTTCCAGAAGCAGATGGAGGCCGCAGGCTTCCAGGATTGCGGCTACCAGCTCCTCACGGGTGGGATCGCCTGCCTCCACTGGGGCGACGCTCCAGCCTAAGGGATGAGCGTGGCAGAGCGAGTGGGGGACAGCGAGCGCGAGACAGGGCTCGCTGCTGGGCTGCTCGGCATGCTCCCACTGCTCCTTCTCTACGAATTGGCGCAGCGCTCTGGCCTCCCATGGCGTAACTCTGCAGAGGTCATAGCCACCCAGGCTCTCAGGCTCTTTGGCCCTTGGGAGGAGAGCGCGCGTGCGCTGGCGCTCCTCTTCGTGGGGTCCGTCGTCGTCGCCCTCTGCGTGAGGGACGGCTTACCTCTAGTGCCGCTCCTCTGGAGGCAGCTCCTCGTGGGTGCCCTCGCCGCTCTCGCCCTAGGGCCCCTCCTCGTGCTCAGCCTCCATCTCTTGGACTTTCAGGTGGCTGTGGTCCCTAGCGGCGACCCACCTGATGGGCTGGAGGTCTTGGGGGCGGTCTCCGGGGCGGCCTGGGAAGAGCTCGTCTTTCGCGTCTTCTCATATGGGCTGCTCTTTCTGGCTGCGCGCAGGCTCGCGCTCTTTGCGGGCCAAGGTGAGCGCGGAGCTCGCTGGACGGCGGATGCGGTGGCTCTCGTAGGCTCTGCGGCTCTCTTCGCGGCATTTCATTTAGAGCACTTCAGCGGCTGGCTGGGCAGGGGGGGAGAGGAGTTCAGGGCTGATGCCTTCACCTTTCGCTTCTTTGCGGGCATCCTCTTAGGCGTCCTCTTTCGCTGGCGAGGGCCGGGTGTCTCCGCGTGGAGTCACGGGCTCTTCAACCTGAGCCTCGCCTTAGGTGTGGCGCCAGGGGTGATCCTGAAGTGAGGGCATAGAGCTGATATGGGACGTTTCTTCGTCGGAATTACGGGCGCCTCCGGGCATGCATACGCTGAGGCGCTCGTGCGCGGCCTCGTCACGGGGGGGCACGGGGTAGATCTCTGCTTGACGCGCGCTGGCGCGCTGGTGATACGCCACGAGCTGGGCGTTGAGGCCGGTGAGCGTGGCGAGCTCCTCGCAGACTCCTTAGAGGGCTGGCTCGGCAGTGACATCGCAGCGGAGGTCAAGGTGTTCCTCCCCGAAGAGGTGGGCGCTCCGCCCTCTTCGGGCACCGCTATGGGCGAAGGTGCGATCTTGGCTCCCTGCAGCATGGGGACCCTCGGACGCGTCGCCGCTGGCTTCTCCTCAAACTTGGTCGAGCGCGTCGCGGATGTCTCGCTCAAGGAGAAGCGGCGCTTGGTCCTCGTGCCTCGAGAGACGCCGCTCTCACAGATTCACTTGGAGAACATGGCTCGCCTCGCCTCGATGGGCGCGACCATATTGCCCGCGATGCCGGGCTTCTATCACGGGCCGAAGAGCATCGATGATCTCGTCGGTCACGTGGTGGGCAAGATCTTGGACTGCGTAGGTGTCGATCACCGGGTGAGCACTCGCTGGTCGGGCTTAGATGAGCCGCCGGAAGAGCCGGGAACAGAGCCCCTAGGTGAGGGCTGATGAGCGGTGTCCGCGAATACCTATCGCTGGTCAAGTTCAGCCACTCTATCTTCGCGCTGCCCTTCGCAATGCAAGGCGCCTGGATCGCCGCGGGCGGCGTGCCCTCCTTTGAGCGCCTAGGTTGGATCGTGCTGTGTGCGGTCTGTGCTCGTACGGCTGCGATGGCCTTCAATCGCCTCGCAGACAGACGCATCGACGCTTTGAATCCACGCACGAGAGAGCGAGAGCTCCCGCGCGGCGCGGTCTCACCGCTCTCGGTGGGCGGGCTCGTGCTCGTCTCTTCTGCGGGTTTTGTCTGGGGCGCCTATCAGCTCGGTCCTTGGTGTGGCTTGCTCTCTTGGCCTGTCTTGGCGCTCGTCCTCGGCTACTCCTTCGTGAAGCGCTTCAGCTTCTTAGCGCACGGCGCGCTCGGGCTCGCCCTCGCCTGCGCGCCCCTCGGTGCTTGGCTAGCGGTGAGCGGGACCTTCGAACAGGACTTCACACCTGTCCTGTGGCTCGCCGGAGGTGTGCTCGCGTGGGTCGCAGGCTTCGACCTCGTCTACGCTTGTCAGGACGAGGAGTTCGACCGCGAGCGCGGGCTGTTCTCTATCCCCGCGAGCTTTGGACGGCGGCGGGCGCTTCACCTCGCAAGGGGGCTTCACGTCATCGCCGTGGCCGCCTTCTGCGTTCAGGGAGCGCTCGCAGGCTTTGGGGCCATCTATTGGGCCGCCTTAGCCCTCGCGGCTGGGCTCCTCGTGTGGGAGCATCGTCTCGTGAGACCTGACGACCTCAGCAAGATCAACATGGCGTTCTTCACGGCGAACGGCTGGGTCGGGGTGGTCCTCTTCCTCGGCGTCGCCCTCGACCTGCAGCTAGGTGGAGGCGCCTGAGGTGGCGACGAAGCGGCAAGCGGCGCCGCCGCAGCAGCTCGCAGAGCTCGCTCGGAGCATCAAGGGAGGGCTCCCGCGGCTCATCGTCCTTCGGGGAGAGGAGCGCTGGTTCGTTGAGGAGGCGCTGAAGCTCATCACAGCGAAGGCTCAGGCCGACGGCCTGGAGCTCTCTAGGCATGACGCGAGCGATCCAGAGTTCAAGAGCGCCCTGCTGATGGACGACTTGGTCGCCTCGCCTCTCTTCGCCACGGAGCGCTTGGTGATCGCGAGGAATGTGGAAGACCTCCTGAAGAAGTCCGGCAAAGAGAGCTCTGCTCTCACGCGCGCAGTGAGCGCCGCAGCTCAGGATAAGAATCGCGGGGGCTCGGTGGTCGTCACCTGCCGCAAGCTCCGTGCAGACCACGTCCTCTGCAAGCTCGCGAAGGAGCTAAAGGGCCCGGTCTTGGAGCTGCGTAAGCTCTGGGACTCCCCGCCGCCTTGGCGCGCTGGAGATCCGACGGAGGCTGAGACTGTGCAGTGGCTGCTCTCACGGGCGAAGGGTCGCAAGCTCGACCTGAGCCCGCGCGACGCGGTCTATATCTGCGCCGCGGTGGGAAACGATCTCTTCGCGCTAGAGACAGCCCTAGAGAAGCTTCGGCACGGAGGAGGAAAGGCCGTGCGAGAGCTCATCGGCTGGGACTCGAGCGCCGCTCCTTGGGGCGCGGCAGACAAGCTCCTAGACGGGCAGCTCGGCCCCTCTCTCGCAGCAGTAGAGGCCCTCTACAGAGGGGGGATGGATGATGAGCGCACTGGGCGGCGTAACGTGGACCCTCGCGCTCTGTCGGCGATCCTAGGAGCGACCTTGCGGAACCGCTTGCGCGAGCTCGCGCGCGGAGCGCGGGCCCTCGAACAGGGTGCGAACACCGCAGAGGCTGTGCGTCTCGCTGGGGTGAAGGGTGCGCCGACGACTGTCGAGGCCTTTGGTGTCAGGCTCTCTAAGCGCAGCGCGGCCGATTGGGAGGGGATGCTCGCCGACTTCCTCGATATGGAGGCGAGGAGCCGCTCAGGGGGTGGGGCAGTGCTCGACGCCGACGCCCTCTTCGCCTTCGCCCTGCGGTGGCGCATCGAGGCGCCCAGCTTCGTGCGCGCTGGGGGCAGGCGAGGCTAGAATTGTGAGCATGGAGCAGGGGACAGGGAGCCAAGGCGCGGTCATAGAGGTGCTCGGTGAGCACGTGCGCAACCAGATCGCGGCTGGTGAGGTGGTTGAGCGCCCGTCCTCGGTGGTCAAAGAGCTCGTCGAGAACTCCTTAGACGCTGGCGCGACGCACATCGAGGTGGCTCTGGAAGAGGGCGGGGCGAAGCTCGTCCGCGTGACGGACGACGGTGTTGGGATGGCGGAGGTCGACGTCAACCGGGCCTTCCTCCCGCACGCCACCAGCAAGCTGCGCCTCCCAGAAGACCTCGAGCACATCGCGAGCCTGGGGTTCCGCGGAGAGGCCTTGGCCTCCATCGGGTCGGTCGCGCGGACCTCGCTGCTCTCAAGGAGGCATGAGGACGAGCTCGGCTGGCGAATTGAGAATGAAGGCGGCCGCATCAGCGACGCTGTGGAGGCTGGGTGTCCTGCCGGGACTCAGATCGAAGTCCGCGACCTCTTCTACAACACGCCCGCGAGGCGTCGCTTCATGAAGCGCGCCTCGACGGAGTTCGCACGCTGCCTCGATGTGGTTCAGCGCTTGGCCCTCGCCCATGAGGGGGTCGGCTTTGTCATGACACACGACGGCAAGCGCGTCCTTGATGTTGAGCCCGAGATGGACCTCGTCGCTCGCATCCGGCGCGCCTTTGGCGCGGAGCTTGCAGACGCGCTGGTCCCTGTCAGCGCGACCCATGAGGCTGCCCGCGTACGGCTCGAAGGCTACGTCGCGCCCCCGCGCTTCTCTCGCCGCGACACGAACCGGCAGATGTGGTTCCTCAACGGCCGCTACCTCCGCGACAAGGTGCTCTCGCGCTGCTTGAAGGAGGGCTACAGGGGCTTCCTCGTCGAGGGGCGACAGCCCACGGCCTTCCTGCACCTGCACCTCGACCCGAGCACGGTTGACGTGAACGTGAGCCCGACCAAGGCAGAGGTCCGCTTCCGAGAGCAGCGTCAGCTCTTCGGCTTCTGCGTCAACGCGCTCAGAGAGGCCGTCGCAAAGACGGACATCGCGACCCCTGGCGAGAGCATGGTGCGCTCCATGGAGCGGCGCCAGCTCGCAGAGGACCCCAACCAGGGCCGCTTCCGTGAGCCTGGCGTGTTGCGTCCGACGCCGCCTCCGGTCGTAGCGCGAGAGGTCTCTGGTAAGAAGTTTGAGCCCACGCCTCGACCGCTCGCGCCTGTTGAGCAGCCTGAGGAGGGAGTCGGTGAGCAGCCCGTCGTGATGGGGGAGCGAGGCGACGACCTGCGCGGACCCTTCCTGCAGGTCGCGAACACTTACCTCGTCCGCGCGCTCCCTGACGGCTTCGAGATCATCGACCAACACGCGCTGCACGAGCGCATCACCCTCGAGGAGCTGCGGGCTGAGGTGCAGAGCGGGAAGCCAGAGGTGCAGCGCTTGCTCGTTCCCGAGCTCGTCGAGGTGGCCCGAGCCGAGCTTGAGCGCCTCAAGCCGCGCTTGGAAGAGTTGGCGGGGATGGGGATCGAGCTCGAGCCCTTTGGGGAGGCGACTGTAGCGGTCCACGGACTCCCTGCGCGCCTGAAGAAGCCTGACGCTCAAGGGCTCGTCAACGACCTCATCGCGCTGCTCGAGGAGAAGGGGGAGACCCCGAGCCTTGATGAGCTGGTGGAGGAGGTCTTACATCGCTGCGCTTGTCGCTCATCCATCATGGCTGGCGACTCGCTCACAGAAGAAGAGATCCGGGCGCTGCTTGAGCGCGGAAGAGCGCTGGAGTCGGATCAGACCTGCCCTCACGCGCGACCTACTCGCGTTCGCTTCGCCCTAGAAGACCTCGAGAAGGCCTTCCATCGCCGCTAGGCCTCAGGGCTTGAAGGACTCGGCCTTGAACTTCGGCCGCAGGGTCCCGCCGCGTAGCCACAGCTCGTAGGCCGGCTTCGCGCGGAAGCGTCGCGCGCCGTCTCTCATGGTCAGGCCGTGCACACGGAGGTGGCGAGGGACCTGAAAGTCATCTAAGGCTGCGGTCTTTCGGAGGTCCAGGAGCACCAGCTGTGCTTCTTGGACGGGGCTGCCGTCTGGGCCGAGCGTGTCCTCGATGATCACGGCTAGAGAGAGCACGGGGTCGGTCGCGTGCAAGCCTAGGAGCGCCCGCTGTTCGCGGCGTGCACCCTCGGGGAGCGGCTTGGACGAGAGCAGATGGAAGCCGTCGGTCTTGACGGAGAGCCAGCGCAGGCTGGCGGCGCGCTCTCTCAGCTCATCGGGCAAGAGTTGAGTCGGGACCAGGGCTCTGCTCACCTCCTTTGGCTTGAGGCGCGCGATGTCCGTAAGCGCCATAAAGTTCTTCGCGACGCCGACCGCCTCATCTAGCTGCTTCTTGTCCTCGGCGGCCTCCCGCCCTACGAGCTTCAAGATCTCCTTCCCGTCGATCAGGTAGTCGCCGTCAGGACCCCGGAGGTGCTCACGCCCGCTCTCAAGAGTCGCGCGCACGTAGCCAGGGCTCAGGAAGCGATAGCGCGCGGCTAGGTCATTGGTCTGGATGTCGTCTGGCCTCACGCGCAGGTGGAAGGCGAGGTCAAAGGCCTGGACGGGCTGCTCTGCAAAGGTCGCCTTGGCGAGGGCCTCCCAGGCGGCTTGGGGAGTCTCGGTCTCTGCCGCAGGCGCAGGCGGGGTGGATACGGGCGGCTCCTGTGAGAGGAGGAGAGAGAGGAGGATCTGGAGGGCAAACATGTGTAGAGAGGTTACGGAGAGTACGCAGCGCGAGCGAGCCCCTCTCCATCTATGCCAGAATCTCTGTCATGAGCTCGGCCCCTACGGACCTCCTCGATGCGCTGCCCCTCCCTTGCCTCGTCGGCGGGACGGCGGTGGGAAAGACCGCCCTCGCGCTCGAGCTCTCAGAGCAGACCGGCTGCGAGCTCATCTCGCTTGACTCTATGCAGGTCTATCGGGGTATGGACATCGGCACGGCCAAGGCCACGCCTGCTGAGCGAGCGCGCTGCCCACATCACATGCTCGACAGGGTCGAGCCCTCAGAGCAATACGACGTGGCGCGCTACTTGGAGGAGGTGCGCGGCGTCCTGAGAGAGCTCTCGGAAGATGGCAAGCGCTACCTCTTCGTAGGTGGTACAGCCTTCTGGTTGCGGGCGCTCATTCGCGGGCTCTTCGACGGCCCAGCGCGTGACCCCGAGCTCCGCGCGAGCCTAGAGGCGGTGGTCGAAGCGGAGGGTCCGGACTCGCTCTTCGCGCGGCTGAAGCAGGCAGACCCAGAGACGGCAGAGCGCCTTCATCCCAACGACACGCGGCGGGTCGTGCGCGCCCTGGAGGTCTTCGAGCTCACAGGTGCGCCGCTCTCAGCGCAGCAGCGCGAGTGGGGATGGCATGGCGGAGCCGAGGGAGCGCGGCGCGACGCCCGGGTCGTCGGGCTCAAGGCTGAGGGGGTCGCGTACGAGGCGCGCTTGCGAGAGCGCGTGGAGCAGATGCTTGATGAGGGCTGGGTCGAAGAGGCGCTGGCGATCCGCGCGGGCTGCGGCTTCGGGGCGACCGCTGGGAAGGCGATCGGATACCGGGAGGTCTTGGCTCTGGCAGACGGCGAGCTTGAGCGAGGAGCGTGCGTTGACGAGGTCACGCTGCGCACCCGTCAGTTCGCGCGTAAGCAGCGCACCTGGTATCGCAAGCTCGATGAGGCGAAGTGGATTGAGCCGCCCAGCGAGGGCGCGCTCCGAGAGACCGCGGCAGAGGTCGCTCTCACGCTGGGCCTCAGCTGAAGTGCTCGTCTGTATACGAAGCGACCCCGCTGTGCGGGGTCGTTCGGATGCCCTCATTGAGAGAGGGCGTGAGCGACTCGCTCCTCAGTTCTGGAACGGGTTGTCCGAGTTGTAGTTGAGGAAGACGCGCTGGCAGGTCTTGCGGACGTGGGCAAAGTCGGCCTTCAGCTTGTCTGAGTAGGCCCCGTCCCTGTCGGAGTCGTATCCGAGGAAGAATCGATCCACGCGGGGCGGGATGCTGTCTGCGTTCCAGTGGTCCCAAGAGCGGCTGGGGCCCGGGTCGTCTCCGCTAAAGAGCGACTGGCAGCTGGGCAGGAGGGCGAGGAGGCCCAAGAGGGCAGAGTTTCTGAGGATCTTCTTCATGAGGATGGGGTCCGCAGGCCGGTGGCGACCCTTGCGGAAGAGCGCACCAGTGTAGGGGCCGCTAGGAAATGGGTCAACGAGCCACACTTCAACTCCTGAGAAGGTAAAAAGAGGCCCCATGGAGTCGAGGGAGGCATCGGGAGAGGGGCTGAGCCCTTCTAGGGGGGCTACCGACGGGGCATCCGCTGGTAACCAGGGAGAAAGTGAGAGGCCGCGCCTGGGGCTCATGGGAGGCTCTTTTGACCCCGTTCATGCTGGTCACCTCTACGTTGCAAGGGCTGCGAGGGAGCGTGCAGGGCTGGATGAGGTGCTCTTTGTGCCCGCCGCGAGACCACCGCATAAGCCAGACCGCGTCCTGAGCCCGGGGCCAGATCGGCTGGCCATGCTTCAGGCTGCGCTCTCTGGAGAAGAGGGGATGCGACTCGTTGACCTTGAGCTCGACCGGGAGGGACCCTCGTACACCTACGACACAGTGCTCGCCTTGGAGGAGCTCCTAGGAGGAACGGGGGCTTGTGAGCTGCACCTCATCTTGGGTGGCGACAACCTCCCCGGGCTTGGCAGTTGGCGCGAGGTAGAGCGCCTCCTCGAGCGGGTGACCCCGCTCGTCGTCTACCGCGATGAGGACTTGAGCGATGCGCTCGCGAAGGTCGGAGGTCACCTCCCCGGACACCTCGTGGACAAGCTGAGAGATGGGCTGATCGTCGTCCCCCCACACCCGGCCTCATCGACAGCTCTGCGTGAGCGCCTCGCGTGCGGCGAAGATCCTGGAGACGACCTGCCAGCAGGTTGCATGGAGATTGTGAGAGAGCGCGGCCTCTACGGATGGAGTGGCTGAGCTCTCCCGCAGTGGTGGGGGCGCTCGTGGCGCTCGCTTCGACCGCACCGCTCGTCTATTTGGCGCGCGCCCTCGGCTGGCAAGACGCACCAAGCGCCGCTGAGCGAGAGCGCAAGCTGCAAGCCGCGCCGGTCCCGGTCGTCGGAGGAGCGGCGCTCCTCTTTGGGTTGCTCGCAGCCTGTCTCGTGGGTGAGGGGGGTCCGCTGGGGCAGCCGGTCTTCGTCGACCCACATACGGGAGTCAGGGTTGAAGGGGCCACGGTCTGGCCTCCGCTCCTCGCAGCCTTTCTCCTCGGTCTCGTGGATGACCTGCGGCCTGGCGGTCTCAGCGCGGGACCCAAGGTCTCCGGTCAGGTGTTGGTGGGGGCGGTCGTTGGGCTCTGCGCCTTCCCCGGGGACTTCGTGGCCCTCGCAGCTTGTCTCGTGGTCGTACCCCTGTCGCTCAACATCTGGAACACCTTCGACAACGCCGACGGGGCCGCGACCGGGGTCGGAGCCGTCTGCCTCTACAGCGTTGGATCACCAGCCTTCGGCCCGCTCCTCGGCTTCTTGCCTTGGAACCTCCGCGGCCGGCGCGGAGCTGCGGCCTACCTAGGCGACTCTGGGAGTCATCTCCTCGGCTGCCTCGTGATCCTGCACCCTGCGGCCTGGCCCCTCATGGCGCTGCCCACCATGGACCTCCTGCGGGTCTCTTATCTCAGGCTACGCGCTGGGCAGGCGCCTTGGCAGGGGGACCGAAGGCACCTCGCCCACCGCCTCGAGGCGCAAGGACGATCACCTGTCTCTGTGGCTCTGTGCCTCTCAGGCGTCGCCGCGATCCACGGTGGGGTGTCTGGCTGGCTCGGGCTCGGGCTGACCGCGCTCGCCTTCACAGGCCTCGTCTTAGGGTCCCGTCCTTGCCCAGACGGAGGAGGGTCACGATAATCTTCGACCCGCAAGTCTGGGCGCCTGTGACCAAAGCCCAGACCCACACACCGTGAGCTACCCCAAGACCGCCATCATCTCCGACCTGCACAGCAACGTGCCGGCCGTCGAGACTGCCCTCCGTGACGCCCTCGATCGTGGCGTCGAACGCTTCGTCTGCCTAGGCGATGTGATCGGCTACGGCGCTGAGCCGCGCCCTTGCCTCGACATCGTGATGCGCATCTGCGCTGAGGAGGGCGCCCTGCATCCCTTCGAGGACACGCCGCTCGAGCCGGGCCTCTGCCTCCTCGGGAACCACGAGCAAGCTCTCCTCGAGACGCCCGTCGACTTCAACCCGAAGGCGCGTCAGGCGATCGAGTGGACGCGGCAGGAGATCGGGAACTGCGACCGCGACGCGAAGCTCCGCTACTGGGACTTCCTCGGTGAGCTCGAGCCGACTCGCTGTGACGAGCTCGCGCAGTACGCTCACGGTAGCCCGCGTCGCCCAGTGCACGAGTACATGATCCCGCGGGACTCGATCAACACAGAGAAGATGCGGGCGAACTTCGACGCGATGCAGCGCGACCTGTGCTTCGTCGGTCACAGTCACGTCCCCGCGATCTACTATGACGACGGGCGCCTCTTCCGGCCTTCGGGTACGGAAGGCCCCTATGAGCTCGCGACTGAGACCTCCTCAAAAGCGATCATCAATGTCGGCTCAGTGGGGCAGCCTCGTGATGGAGACACGCGCCTCTCGTACGCGATCTTCGACGGCCGCTGCATCACCTTCGTCCGCGTGGAGTACTCCCACGAAGACGCAGCCGAGCGCATCCGCGCGGTGTCTGAGCTCCCCGATTATCTCGCTGACCGCCTCGCGGTCGGTCGTTGACCCCCAAAACCCCAACCCCCCGAGTCCCCGTGGAGAAGCGCCTGCCCCTGGCCTTGATGCTCTGCTTCCTCATCTTGATGGTGTGGACGATGATGAACCCTCCGCAGGAGGGGGCGCAGCCGTCTGGAGGGGGCGCCGCAGAGGTGAGCGAGACCTCGACACAGGCAGTGGAAGAGTCAGCGCCGACGGAGCTCGCCGCGCCGACGCTCTCAGAAGAGACAGAGCGCACACTCGAGCTCAGCTTCGGCACCCCCGGCCAGCTGGGGTCTTACCTCGCGACCTTCACAAACCGCGGGGGTCGACTCCTCTCTCTGCGTCTCGCAGACGCCTATGAGCGGGAAGGCCTGACCCCTGAAGAGCAGGCGGACCCCGCGAATTGGGTCGAGCTCTTAGGCACGGTCGAAGCGGGCGACACAGAGCTCGCCTCCCTCGGGATGAGGGCTGCGCCGTCCTCGAGGGCGGCCTTCCCCGAGCCTCTGGATGAGGCGCTCTGGAAGATGGAGGAGCTCAAGGATGGGAGCGGAGTCGCTGAGGGCGTGCGCTTCTCTTACGGCTCCTCTGCAGGCGCAGTGCTCACCAAGGAGCTCCGCTTTCAGCCCGGCTCTAGGACGCTCGCGCTCCGACTTGGTTTGGAGAACGTCTCCGCCGGGTCAGCAGGGAACAGGCAGTTCCTCTTCACGCCTGCGGTGGGGGTTCGGAGTCAGTCCGGTGACTCGGAGAGCTTCTTCAAGTTCTACATCGAGCCTGAGGTCATCGGCGCTTGGGCGGACGAAGAGGATGATGAGCTTCGCGTAGAGACGGTCGAGTGGGAGGAGGAGCCTCACCCCCAGAACTTGCGAGGGGCCTTCAACTCCACGGGGACGCTCTCTTTCGTCGGCGTGCACAACAAGTTCTTTGCGCTCCTCATGCAGGCCGAGCCTGAGGCGCAATCGACTCTCTCTGGCGGGGTCGCTTGGCGCAGGATCGCCGAGCTCGAGCCTGAGGTCGCTCCCGGCGTCGTGAGCGAGCCTAGCTACCCGACGCTTGTCGCGGACGTGGACCTCGTCATGTACCTAGGCGAGCCCGGTGAGCGGCGCACTTGGAACTACACCCTCTACGCTGGACCGAAGTCACGCGAGGAGCTGAAGGCTGCCTCGGCTGACTTCGAGGCGCTGACCCTGGAGGACATCGGCTGGTTCACGGGGGTGGGGAAGGTGATCCTCGGGATCCTCGCCTTCTATCACGGCCTCGTCGGCAGCTGGGGGTGGGCGATCATCTTCATGACGCTCACCGTCCGATTGCTGCTATTCCCGATCAACCGCCGCTCACAGACAGCGATGGCGCGCTTCCAGACCAAGATGAAGCGCATCCAGCCGAAGATCGACGAGCTCAAGGAGAAGCACGCTAACAACCCGCAGAAGCTGCGCGAGGAGCAAGGCCGGCTGATGCAGGAGGAGGGGGCGATGCCACCGCTCGGCGGCTGCTTACCGCTCTTCCTCCAGTTCCCCGTGTTCATCGGGCTCTTCGGCGTCTTGAAGGTGGAGTACAACCTCCGACAGGAGCCCTTCCTCTGGATCACGGACCTCTCGCTTCCAGATCGCCTCATGCGAATCGACCTGGACCTGCCCCTCGTCGGCACGATCGAGTGGTTGAACATCCTGCCCTTCGTGATGGTCGTGATGATGGTGCTCCAGCAGAGCGCCATGCCGACGCCGACGGATGAGCAGCAGGCGCGCATGCAAAAGATGATGCGCTGGTTCCTCGTGGTTATGGGGATCATGCTCTACAGCTACCCCGCTGGACTCGCCCTCTACATGATCACCTCGAGCTCCCTCGGACTCTTCGAGATCAAGGTCATCAAGAAGCTCTGGCCTATCGATGACAAAGAGCAGCCCGTGAAGAAGGGCTGGATGATGCGCATGGCGGAGAAGCAGGCCGAACAGCACAAGGCTCTCCGCGAGCTTCAAGAGCAGCAGCGCATGTCTCGACAGAAGGCGCAGAAGAACCGCAAGAAGCGCAAGCGGTAGGGGCGCTCTCGCGATGAGCGCCGCCGGAGACACGATCTGCGCCATCGCTAGCCCGCCTGGCCGCGGCCAGCGCGGGGTGATCCGGATCTCTGGTGACCGCGCGAGCGCGATCGTGGAGGAGGTGTGGATAGGCGAGGAGGCGCTCAGGCTAGATGCCAGTCGCTGCGTCTTGACCGGGCGCCTCTTCGACGGACAAGGTGAGCAGCCGCTCTTGCTCCTCTGGATGCCTGGGCCGCGCTCCTTCACGAGAGAGGACGTCGCAGAGCTCCATCTCCCAGGTGCAGCGCCGCTCCTCGAGCGAGCCCTCGCGCGGCTCGTTGAGCTGGGGGCGCGCTTAGCTGAGCCTGGCGAGTTCACCCGCCGCGCGTTCGAGAGCGGGCGCATCGACCTCTCCCGCGCAGAGGGGGTCCTCTCTCTCGTAGAGGCTCGCTCCGAGGCCGCGCGGCGCTCGGCTGTGGCGCTGCTCTTCGGTGGCCTGGATATGCGCGTCGGTGGGCTACGTGATGGCTTGAGCGAGCTGCGCGCCTTGTGTGAGTCTAGCTTGGACTTCGACTCCACAGACACGAGCGACGTACCTACGGCAGAGATCGACGACCGTCTGCGAGCGGTCGAGGCCAAGCTGGAGGAGGCGCGCGGGTGGGAGGCTGCGCGAGGTGTTGAGGCCGGGGCTCCTCGAGTCGTCTTAGTCGGCGCGCCAAACGCTGGCAAGAGCACTCTCTTCAACGCCCTAGGCAGCGGCACGCAAGAGGCCATCGTCAGTGATCACCCCGGCACCACTAGAGATCGCCTGGAGCGAGCATGGCGACTGGGCGCGCTGGAGGTCGAGCTCGCGGACCTCGCGGGGATAGAGGAGGGCGTCGCAGGCCCGGATGAGGCTGCGCAGCGAGTGGGAGCGGCTGCGCGCGATGCGGCAGATCACGTACTGTGGGTCGTTGACGCTCGCCGCGGAGTAGATGAGTCCTCGCTCCTCGCCGAGCGTGAGGACCTCCCAGGGGAAATCTCTCGCACGCTGGTCTGGGCACAGTGTGATCGAGCGGGGGCGCACGGCGCTCCGCCTCGCTCGCTCGCTCATGAGAGCTGGGTCGGGGTCAGCGCGCAGACAGGTCATGGGCTGAGCGACCTCGCTCAGCGAGTCGCTGAGGCGCTGGAGAGGGGAGAGGGCTTGGGGCTAGGGCGAGAGCTCTCTCTCCGTCACTCAGAGGCCTTAGATAGGGCGGCCACGAGCGTTCAGGAGGGCCGCGCCGCTTGGGAGCAGGGCACGCCTTTGGAGCTCTTGGCGGACGAGCTCAGGGTCGCTACAGATCACCTCGACGAGATCGCAGGGCGGACCACGCCTGAGGACCTCCTAGACCGTATCTTCGCTCGCTTCTGTCTGGGGAAGTGAGCCCTTAGGGCATCCTAGGCTGTGACGCAGCGAGTGACGTTAAGTGCTGATTGACACACAACATATGGTGTGTTCTCCTGCTCTCCTGTGCCTCGATTCGAGGCCCTGGTAGGCGGGTTTTTGGGCCACGCAAGCGCTCGCTGGGGTCCTGAGGTCTGCGCTCATGAGATGCCCCCGCTGCAAGGACGACAACGACCGCGTCGTTGACTCCAGGACCTCCGCCGAAGGGACGGTGATCCGTAGGCGCAGAGAGTGCCTCTCCTGCTTCCTGCGCTATACCACCTATGAGCGCATCGAGGAGGCCGCGCTCCGGGTCGTGAAGAAGAGCGGCGAGCGCGTGAGCTTTGACCGCGATCGGATCCTCACCGGGATGCTCCGCGCCTGCGAGAAGCTCCCCGTGCCTGTGGAGGAGCTAGAGATGGCCTGCGCGAGGGTAGAGGCTCGCGTCCAAGAAGAGTACGACCGAGAGGTCCCGAGCGACGTCGTGGGAGGCCTCGTCATGGAAGAGCTGCGCTCTTTAGACCAGGTGGCCTACGTGCGCTTCGCGAGCGTCTACCGCGAGTTCCGGGACGTCTCACAGTTCCTAGAAGAGCTCAGTCCGATCATGGGTCGTAAGAAGTCCAAGCAGTCCAGAGGGGCAGGCAAGGACGAAGGTGAGGGTGAGGCTTGAACGAGCGGGGGGAGAGCGCCAAGCCCACGACGCCGGCGACCATCGAGAAACGCGATGGGCGCCGGGTCTCATTTGACCGCTCGAGGATCGAGAGCGCGGTCGCCCGTGCGCAGGCTGCCGTAGGCGAAGAGGACCCCTCCCTCGCCAAAGAGATCGCTGAGCTCGTGGAATATTCCCTAGCGCGGCGCCACGCGGCGGCTGTGCACGAGGGGACGCCAGGGATCGAAGAGATCCAGGACCTCGTCGAGCGCGCGCTGATCGAGCTCGGCCGCGCGGCCGTCGCCAAGGCGTACATCCTCTACCGTGACCGCCGCGCGCGCGCGCGGACGCTGGAGCCGACGCAGCGGGAGCGCGAGCGGGCTGGTAGCGTCTCTGTCGCTGACGCAGACGGCGTAGAGCGCTGGGACCGCGCGCGCGTCGCGCAAGCGCTCGTGTCTGAGGCTGGCTTGGGGAGAGAGCGCGCCGAGGAGATCGCTCAACGTGTAGAGGCGAGGGTCGTGGCCTCGGGCTTGCGGCGCCTCACCGACACCCTCGTGCGCGAGCTCACGATCGCAGAGCTCATCGCGGCAGGACACGCGGAGGCTGTGCGCAAGCAGGAGCCCGTCTCCCTCTCCCG
>Ga0066378_10000150_pt1 | contig 29672 bp, 27 predicted proteins | sample Knorr_S23_td_DCM_FD_70947 | JGI IMG/M metagenome (GOLD analysis project Ga0066378, IMG submission 70947) | Marine microbial communities from Southern Atlantic Ocean transect - Knorr_S23_td_DCM_ad_71m_LV_A | ecosystem: Environmental > Aquatic > Marine > Oceanic | place: Southern Atlantic ocean...
TAGGTGGTATTGCAACCAAGTTACTTTTAAAGCTTGGTTATGAGGTAGTAGCCATGACATCACGCCCTGAATATAACAGAGATTATTTAAAATCTTTTGGTAATATTGAGGTACTTGATACAGATGATTTTTTAGGAAACCCAAGAATGCTATCAAAAGAAAGATGGGCTTCAGCGATAGATGTGGTAGGGGGTAAGGTACTTGAAAATATTATTACTGAGACCAACAGATCAGGGGTAATTTCAGTATGTGGTCAAGTCTTGGGCCTGAATATTGTCACGAATCTTGCACCATTTATTCTACGTGGTGTTCGGCTAATTGGTATCGACTCTGCCTTTTGTAGTCATGAGAGAAGAAGTAGGGCTTGGGATATGATCTTTGATTTATTAGATGTAAAAGATGTCAACTATCTATCTGAGATAATAGATATTAAGGATGTTTATGAAAGATCCAAACTAATTGTTAATGGTAAAAATCGAAGAAGAATTATTACAAATAACTCTAACTAATACCCGCAGATCTTAAGGATCCTTGAGGCGCCATCTATTAATTTTATTTCATTAATTTTACTGATTTGATGCCATTTGGCAGCAACAACATCATCACCAAATTGAGGCTGACCGCTAATGTATGTACATTCATAAAATGATAAAACATAATGTATCTTTATTTTATCATTTGCATCTTTTCTTATGACATTAACGTTTTCAATTTGATCCCCAACTTTGATGATAATTGATGTCTCTTCGAGTACTTCCCTCGTGAGGGCTTCATGAAGTGTTTCACCAATTTCAATTGCACCACCGGGAAAGCTCCATAATTCTTCCAGATTACTTTTTTTTACTAATAAAACGCTGTTATTATGAATAACTACACCGGCTACTGCGCTGATTGGCCTATCTGGGTACTCCCTTTTGATATTATTTCTGAGCATCACTTGACTCGGTTATTTGTTCAGCTATCTTTTGTGCTGTATAAGCAGACAGCGTCCAGCCAAGATGTCCGTGTCCTGTATTGTAGTAAATATTATCATTACGTTTACTCCTCTTTACAATTGGCATCATGTAAGGAGTCATCGGTCGAAGACCTGCCCACGGAGTTATATACTCAGTATTTATTCCTGGAAACATTTTTTCGCTCCATCTTATAAGTGGTCTAATTCTCCGTTGAATAATATCAGTATTATAGCCATTAAGTTCTGCAGTCCCCGCCACTCTAAGCCTGTCTTCACCGAGTCTACTGGTAACTATCTTAGCCCCATCATCTAACATACTTGTCCATGGCGCAACTTCAGGATTATGTATTGTAATACTGTATCCTTTCACAGGATATATAGGCAAATTATCTCCTATTGTTTTTGCCAGTTCACGACTGTTAACGCCGGCACAAACTACTAAAGGAATATCTGGATTTAGAAATTTTACTTCTTTATTGACATGCTTTACATTATATTTCGTCTCTAATACAGATAATAAATTTGTGCAAAACTTATGTATATCTCCTGTAAAATCTGTCTCGTTGTAAAAGCCGCCCAGTAGTTTTGGCGGAGGAACAAGCGCTGGTTCAATATCTAAACATTCTTTTGGTGATACTTCCCATCTTTCAAGTCCTGCCTTATTATAAATTTTGTTCACTTTCCGAGCGTTATCTAATTCTGATTGGTCAGTATAAATGTGTAGTATACCTTTTTCTACCATATCAAAAGATAAGTTTTCACGAGTAGCAATCTCTTTATAGAGTTTGTGAGCTGCCAAAGCCCACATACATGTATCGTATGTATTTTTTTCTGCATTGGGAATAGCTCTGATAAATCTGTATATCCACGTATATTTTTCAATACTAATAGATGGGTTAATTTTCAATGGAGCATCTGCCTTAAACAACCATTTGACTCCTTTCTTAACACTACGCCAACTATTCCAAGTTTCTGCATTGCTAGCACTAAGTTGTCCACCATTACCATAACTGGTCGCCATTGCTGGATGCTTTCTTTTATCATATATTACAACCTCGTGTCCGGCCCTTGCGAGGTAATATGCAGTTGTTATTCCAGCTATCCCCGCACCAACTATAGCTACTTTTTTATTCATTTTTATTCTCCCTCTTAACTCTTTTGACTGGATGTTCTCTTTTGATATTTTTTCTTAACATCACTTTGAGGCTCGCTTAATTCTGTCGTTTATTGCCCTACCAATGCCTTGATGGGGGATTGGTGATATGGCAATTTTTTTAATATTCATGCTATCAAGATCTCTCAAACATGCATACAATCTGTGAGCAAACTTATGCAAATCTCCAGTGCTTGAGAGATTAATTGTATTGACGTGGTTATTATTATTTTTTTCTCCAAATGTGATAAAATATTCATCTGTATTGGGTTTTTTTACATTAATTCTAACTCTTGCCTTTGGTGAATAGTGTTTCTCAAGTTGACCCGGGGATAAAATTTTATGGCCATCATAAGCATCCAACTCTAATTTTGTAATTTTAAATATTTGATCTTTTGTAATAGCCCCTTCTCGAAGAATTTGAATATTCTTTGATCTAACATCAACTATAGTCGACTCTATTCCGTGCGCACATTTATCACCATCAAGTATCATTTCAATATTGTCACCAAAGTCATCAAAAACGTGGCTTGCATTTGTAGCACTAACTGTGCCAGACAAATTTGCACTTGGAGCTGCAATTGGTTTCTTGTATTTTTTTAAGATTTTTAGCGCAACTGGATGTGAAGGCACTCTTAGTGCCACAGTTTGTAAATTTGAGGTGGCAATTGAAGATATTTGGCTTCCAATTGATTTATTTACAAGTAAAGTGAGGGGTCCGGGCCAGAATTTCTGGGCAAGTTTTTCCGAGTGATAATTAAAAATCCCATAATTTTTTGCTTGTTCTAGACTTGCGACATGAATAATCAGTGGATTATGAAAAGGCCTTTTCTTTATTTCATAAATTTTAGATACTGCTTCGTCACTGATTGCAGACGCACCAAGGCCGTACACGGTCTCTGTTGGAAATGCAACTAGGCCATTTTTCTCTAATATTTTTGCAGCTTTCTCAATATTTTTGCTGCTGGGCATATAAATGGTTTTTTTCATTTTTTTATTAACTCAAACAAAATATTTATATATAATTTCATACTATTAAGTCAAAGTCATTCAGCAATATTACATCAAAGGCACTTAGGAGATTATGAGTAAAAAAATAGACTACCATAAGATAAAAGATTTAGATTTTGAGGAGGCTATGGACCAGTTAAATGAGATAATTCAAGGTCTTGAGAGTGGCGAAGTAAAGCTATCAGAGTCTGTAGATAAATTCGAATTAGGGTCAGAGCTCGCAAAGCATTGTAAAAAATTATTAGATGATGCGGAGACAAGAATAAATGCGATAAAGATTGATGGTGCAGGGGATATTATTTCAGAGCAAAAGATAGATAATTCTGATGAAAGTGACATTTAATGGCATCCTACGCTCTTTTAGATGAAATAAATGTTCCTTCTGATTTAAGAAATTTGAAAGAAAATGATCTTCCTCTTTTAGCAAGAGAACTTCGGGAAGAGTTAATAAATATTGTATCAAAGACTGGTGGTCATCTCGGTGCCGGACTTGGAGTTATTGAACTTACAATCGCATTACATTATATTTTTGAAACCCCAGATGACCGTATTATATGGGATGTAGGGCACCAATCATATCCACATAAAATTTTAACTGGACGTAGAAAACTTATGAAGACGCTCAGGAAGGGTGGGGGTATATCTGGATTTACAAAAAGATCTGAAAGTATTTACGATCCATTTGGGGCAGCGCACTCGTCTACCTCGATATCATCAGGTCTGGGTATGAGTGTAGCAAGGGATATTGAAAGAAAAGATTATAATATCATTTCAGTAATTGGTGATGGAGCAATGAGTGCTGGTATGGCCTACGAGGCAATGAATAATGCTGGTGTTATGAAGAATAAGCTCATTGTTATACTAAATGATAATGATATGTCTATTGCGCCACCAGTCGGTGCCATGAGCGCATATTTAGCTAAGCTAATTTCAGGGGGTATTTATCGTGGCTTTCGTAATTTTGTAAAAAAAATCATGAGATATTTACCGCCGCCAGTTCGTCGTGGTTTGGTTCGTTTTGAAGAGTATGGGAGGGGTTTTTTTACAGGCGGAACATTATTTGAAGAAATGGGTTTTTATTATGTCGGTCCCATTGATGGTCATAATTTTAATCATTTATTACCAATATTGAAAAATGTTAAATCAAACAATGATGGACCAACTTTAATTCATGTAGTGACAAAAAAGGGTAAGGGCTATGCGCCTGCGGAGACATCAGAAGATAAATTTCATGGAGTATCAAAGTTTAATATAAATACAGGAAAACAGGAGCCAAAAAGTACGAACCTACCAGCATATACAAAGGTATTCTCTGATCAATTAATCGAAGAAGCAAAAAGTGATGAGAAAATTATTGCCATTACCGCTGCAATGCCTTCAGGTACAGGACTCGATGCCTTCCAGAAACAATACCCCGATAGATATTTTGATGTTGGTATAGCAGAACAGCACGCGGTGACTTTTGCTGCCGGACTTGCGGTAGATGATTTTAAGCCATTTTGTGCAATTTATTCCACCTTTCTTCAAAGGGCCTATGATCAAGTAATACATGATGTTGGAATTCAAAATCTTCCTGTTAGGTTTGCGATTGATAGGGCTGGATTAGTCGGGGATGACGGTGCAACCCATGCTGGTTCGTTTGATATAATGTATTTATCAGCAATTCCAAACTTTACTGTAATGGCACCATCAGATGAACTCGAGTTAGCCCGAATGGTAAAAACATCTGCAAATCACAATTCTGGACCAATTGCATTCAGATACCCAAGGGGTAGTGTTACTGGAATTGATTTTCCCAATATAATTAAGCCAATTGAATTGGGCAAAGCGCGTTTAATATCCAAGGGCGAAGATGTCTTAATAATTTCATATGGAACAATTCTGAAAGAGTGTTTGATTGCAAGAGAGTTACTTCAAACTGACAATATAATCCCGACTCTTATTGACGCGCGTTTTGCTAAACCACTTGATAGGGAAATGCTCACAAATCAAATTCTATCTCATAAATATGTTTTAACAGTAGAAGAAGGGTCCGTTGGTGGATTCTCTGCTCAGGTAACCAAAATGATCCAAGATGAGGGTCTCTTAAGAAATATATTAGATTATAAAAATATACTCTTACCAGATATTTTCATTGATCATGACTCACAGGCTAATCAAATTATTGCGTCAGGTCTTGATGCAAAAAATATACATAAAACAATAATTGAAATGCTTAATGTCCAATAGCCAAAATTACAAAAGACTTGATGTCTGGCTGGTTGATAATAAATATTTTAGCTCAAGAAATGTTGCGTCGAACGCAATTTCTCTTGGTTCAGTCTCAGTTAATGGAGAAGCTGTCCAAAAAAGTAGTACCAAGATAACACAATTTGATGTAGTTACAATCGATATCAGCGAAAAGCATTATGTTTCGAGAGCTGCGAATAAATTAAAATATTTGGTAACGAAAACTAAAATTGATGTTGAAAGAAAAACTTGTATTGACCTAGGTGCATCAACGGGGGGCTTTACGCAAATACTTCTCGAATTCGGTGCCTCAAAAATCTATGCAATTGATGTTGGTTACGAGCAAATGGCGAATCAGCTCAGAAAAGATCAACGAGTGATCAATATGGATAGAACCGATGCAAGAGACATAGGCAGAGATATTATTCAGCAATCAAGCATAATTACAGCTGACCTAAGTTTCATTAGTCTTCGCAAAGTTCTTGGCCAGATCGTTAATTTATCTAATATTGGTACGACTTTTTGCGTATTATTCAAACCACAATTTGAAGTCGGACAGAAGGAAATTACTAAAAACGGAATTGTAAAAAATACAGAAATAGTATGGAGCACGCTCCAAAGTTTTAAACATTGGCTTGAGAGCATGAATATTGGAAATATAAAAATATTCAAGTCACCAATTTTGGGGAAAGAGGGAAATCAGGAGTGGTTAGTGTATGGTGAGAGGATATAAAAAGATTATCCAATTTGACCCCTATTTCTTATAAAGTTATCAGCAAGTGTCAAAGCGAGCATAGCCTCACCAATAGGTACAGCCCTTATCCCAACACATGGATCATGCCTGCCTCGAGTTGAAATTTCAGTCTCTTTTTCGTTAATGTCTATCGTTTTTACCGGTTTTAAAATTGACGATGTTGGCTTGACGGCAAATCTTACAATTATATCTTGTCCGGTCGAAATTCCACCCAAAATTCCACCGGCGTTATTAGATAAAAATTCAACATTACCTTCATTAATCACAATTTGGTCGGCATTTTGACTGCCTGTCATGCTTGCAGTTTTAAAGCCTGCTCCAATCTCTACTGCCTTTACCGCATTTATCGACATCATTCCTGAGGCTATTTCTTGGTCAAGCTTTCCGTAGATTGGCTCTCCGAGACCACTCGGTACATTTTCTGCGATAACTTCGATGATAGCACCGGTCGAGTCACCATCTTTTCTGATTTTTTGAAGGTACTTCTCCCAAGTATCAATAATTTCAGGATCAGGGGAAAAAAATGGATTTTTGTTAACCAAGTCCCAATCCCAATTATTTCTATCTATTTGATGAGGTCCCATCTGTACTAAAGCTGCCCTTATTTTTATGTCTGGAATTATCTTACGTGCAATAGCTCCACCCGCAACACGCATTGCCGTTTCTCGAGCTGAAGATCTTCCCCCACCTCTGTAATCTCTTAGTCCATATTTTTTTATATATGTAAAATCTGCATGCCCCGGTCTGAATTTATCATTAATCTCACCGTAATCACGAGATCTTTGGTCTTTATTTTTTATCAGAAGAGATATTGGGGTTCCGGTTGTGAGATGGTTACCAGAGTTACTTTTGATTGTGCCTGATAAGATTTCAATTTTATCATCCTCTTTTCTTTGGGTAGTATATTTTGATTGACCAGGTTTTCTTTTATCAAGGTAGGATTGTATTTCATCTATTGATAGTTCTATATTTGGCGGACAACCATCTAAAACGCATCCAATGGCATCGCCGTGGCTTTCGCCCCATGTTGTTAACCTAAGCATTTTACCGAAAGTATTATGAGACATATTTCATCCTATTCTACAGTGATATCGGGTGCGTCTTCATTTTTCATTCCAACTATATTATAACCAGAATCAACGTGAAGGATTTCTCCCGTGACTGATTTACTTAGATCCGAAAGTAAATAAATTGCTGCATTGCCAACATCATCAATATCAACAGTACGCCTAAGAGGGGAATTATATTCATTCCATTTGAGTATGTAACGAAAATCTCCAATACCAGAGGCAGCTAGGGTCTTAATTGGTCCAGCAGATATTGCGTTAACTCTAGTCCCGTTGATCCCCAGATCAACACTCAAGTATTTCACAGAAGCTTCCAACGCAGCTTTTGCAACACCCATAACGTTATAGTGGGGCATTACCCTCTCTGCACCAGAGTATGTCAAGGTTAAAAGAGATGATTGGTCTTTAAGTATTTTTTGTGCGTGTTTCACAACAGATGTGAATGAGTAGCAAGATATATGCATTGTTTGTAAAAAATTATCTTTTGAGGTTTCGATATATTTGCCCGTTAACTCGTTTTTATCTGAGTAGGCGATTGCATGTACTATAAAATCAATCTGACCCCAAACTTTTTCTATCTCATTAATAAGATTGATGATAGATGCTTCGTCTGATACATCACATTCTATTGTTATATTAGAGTTTAGCTCTCTAGCAAGTGGTATAATTCTTTTTTCAATTGCCTCACCTTGATAACTAAAAGCGAGCTCTGCCCCAGCATCGCTTAGCGCTTTCGCAATCCCCCAAGCAATTGATCTGTTATTGGCAACACCCATAACAAGACCCTTTTTTCCATGCATGAATTTTTGATAAACTTTATTATTCATCTTTTGATTTAGTACCTAAATAGTATTAAAATATAATATTATATTAAAACTATCATTACAACCACATGATGAGATTACATTATGAATAATTACCAAGGATTTAATAAAATAGAATTAAGCGCTTCAGATCCAATCGATTTATTCTGTAATTGGTTTGAAGAAGCAAAATTAAAGGAGATTAATGATCCAGATGCGATGGCACTCGCAACTGTAGATCGGAATAACGCCCCAAACATTCGCATGGTTCTTGTAAAAAAAATTGATCATGGGCTTGTTTTTTTTACAAATAAAGATAGCCAAAAAGGATCAGAAATAGCACTTAATAAAAATGCTGCCTTATGCTTTCACTGGAAAAGTATAAGGAAACAAGTTCGGTTTAGAGGGCCTGTAAGCATGATAAAAGCTGAGGAGTCAGATGAGTATTTTCATACCCGTCCACGTGGAAGCAGGATTGGTGCAATTGTGAGCAAGCAGTCATCTACATTAAAAAGCCAGCAACAATTTGCAGATGAATATAAAAGTTTTGAAGAGTCTATGCAGGGAAAGGAAATAATAAGACCAGACTATTGGGTTGGCTATAGACTAGAGCCTGTAGAGGTTGAATTTTGGTTGAATTCGGAGTTTCGCCTTCATCAAAGGATGAGATTTTCTAAAATAAATAAAAACTGGGAGAGGGAATTTTTATACCCTTGATATCTCTAGGTGGTATTTAATGAATATTTATCGACTTTTCGGGATGTAATTTTCTTTACGATGCCCTCCGCTTGAAGTTCTTCAAGGCTAGACTCTACCGTATAAAGTGCATAATTTCTCAAATTAGAGCTAAGCTTTGAATAAATTATTGCCGTGATCTGTCTTGCATCCATATCATTCGACTCAAGTAGTTTTAATATTTCACTAGTTCGTTTATTTCTATGCTCAATGAGAGTTAAGCATCTTTTTCGACCATCAATTATTGCGTTTCCATGTCCCGGTAATAACTTCTCCTGGCAAATATCTTTTATTTTTTTCAAGCTTTCGATATATTGACCCATATTTCCATCAGGCAACCTAATCATTGTCGTTGACCAACCCATAATGTGATCGCCTGAGAATAGAGCAATTCCTGGGATACGATAGCAATAATGATCTGATGCGTGACCTGGTGTAAATATTGAGTCAATTTCAAACTCAGATGATACTATTGGCCCATCAAATACAACAAGCCGATCCTTTGATATTGTGAGGGCATCTTGCATTTTACTTCTTTGCATTTTGCCAACATATATCGGGGCATTCTCAGAAGCTGCGAGTTCATCCATAATACCTATATGATCTCTATGATGATGAGTTGCAATTAAGCATTTGACTTTTCGTCCATCAATATAATCAATAACATTGGAAAGATGTTTCTTCGAATTTGGCCCTGGATCAATAACAATAAGTTCATTCTCGCCAAGAATGTATGTATTTGTTCCCTTATAGGTCGAGGGCCCCTTGTTATCAGCTGTTATTGTTTTTATATATGTTAACATGTGTTTTTTTAATTTATTTTTTAGATAGTATATTATACTAATGTATTTTACATTCACATTATTCGATCAAATATATATGTTATTGTTTGAATAGAAAAAGTATTGGGGCGTAGCCAAGCGGTAAGGCATCGGGTTTTGATCCCGTGATCGCAGGTTCGAATCCTGCCGCCCCAGCCACATTACAAGATTATAAGCTGTACATTAGCCAAATATATAAAAAGAATAAATATAAAATTTAAAATTATGTATTTCTATAATACTGATTAACTATAGTGATAAGTTTATGAAACTCTTTTTGATACTCGGTAACCAATTATTTCCAAAAAATTATATCGAAGAATATAAAAATACACATACATTCTTCATGGCTGAAGATTATAGTCTGTGCAAACACATGAAGCCTTCGAAGAGTAAAATACTCTTATTTCTATCTGCTATGAGATCTTACGCAGATGATCTCAAAAGGAATGATTTTCAGGTCGACTATAGAGATGCTGAACATCCGCAATTTAAAGATGATTATGTAACTAAATTAGATGCAAGTCTGAATGATAGGCAAGTCACTTGTGTAACAATGTTTGAGATAGAAGATAAATTTTTTGAGGAAATAATTGTAGATTTTTTACAGAAAAAAAATATCGAATATCATTTTTTAAAGTCACCCATGTTTATAAATTCAAGAGAGGAATTTAGTGAATTCCTGAGAAACAGTAAACCTCAGATGGCCACGTTTTATCGAAAAACTAGATTAGCGCAAGACATATTAATCGAGGGTAATGGTAAGCCTGTTGGTGGAAAATGGAGTTTTGATGCAGAGAATAGAAAAAAGATTCCAAATGAAATACAAATACCTCAATATCCAACTTTTTCAATAACAAGCCACACTGCTAAAGTCATGGAGATTATTGAGAGGGAGTTTTCGGATCATCATGGTATGATGGATAAGTTTAATTTTGCAACAAATCATGATCAGGTCTCAGACCTCCTTGATTTTTTTTTGGAGTCAAAATTACATAATTTTGGTGATTATGAAGATGCAGTAACACAAAGAGATAATATATTATTCCATAGTACCCTGAGTCCCTATCTCAATCTGGGTTTGATTACACCTCATCAAATTATCGAGCGAACAATTAATCATTGCAAAGAAAATGATGTCAAACTCAATTCGCTTGAGGGTTTTATCAGACAGGTAATTGGGTGGAGAGAATTTATGCGAGGCATATATCAAAACTTCAGTGAGAGGATGGATAAATCAAATTTTTTTAATCATAAAAGAAATATGAATGATAGCTGGTACACGGGTGAAACAGGCTTACCGCCACTTGATCATGCAATCAATAATGCTCTAAATTATGGATGGTCACATCATATTGAAAGACTCATGATACTCTCTAATTTAATGAATCTATGTGAGATAAAACCCAGCGATGTGTATCGATGGTTTATGGAAATGTTTGTAGACTCTTCAGATTGGGTAATGACTCCAAATGTATATGGTATGGGTTTATTTAGTGACGGTGGCATATTTGCCACGAAGCCATATTTGTGTGGTTCGAATTATATTCTAAAAATGATGGATTTTAAACGGGGTGAGTGGTGTGAAGTTATGGATGGTTTATACTGGAGATTCATAAACAAGAATAGAGATTTTTTTCTGACAAATCCGAGGCTTTCTCTCATGGTTTCTTCCTTTGATAAGATGGATTCAATCAGAAAAGAGAGGATAGTGGGAATGGCAGAAAATTTCATTTTTGAGCATACCCATGAAGACTGATAAATATTTAACATTTTTGGGCATAATACCCTTTCTTTTACTGCTAATACTATCGTTTTATCATTTTGAAACAATAGGTTATATATCAGAACTTTTTTATGCATACTCCGCAGTCATCATTTCGTTTATTGCTGGAACCCATTGGGGCATTTGTTTGCACTCGAAAGATGGAAATAAAAGAATTCTCTTGGAGAGCAATCTGATTACACTTGTTGCTTGGTTCAGTCTATTCTATCTAGGTTTGATAACTGAATTAATTCTGATTGGGTGCTTTTTGTACTTGCTGCACGTGGAGCACAGACTAAAAAGGAATGGCATTGTTGGTACGGTGTATTTTAGTCAGCGACTGCAGGCAACTTTTGCCGTCATCCTCATTCAAATACTCTTTTACATAAATCGAAATTTTATTTTCATTTAATCATGATTTAGGGCAGAACAGTCCCATGGATGGTATTTTTCAATTTGAGCTGCTAGGCTTATTAGCGTTGACTCGTCTCCAATTTTTGCAGCAAAATGCATTCCTAGAGGCATTCCGTCATCAAAAACTTGCATGGGAATTGACATCGCTGGACCTCCAGTTTGATTGAATATTGCTGTATGAGGAGCGATTTCACGAAATAATAGATTAAGGTGTCGGTCTACATCTGTATGATCTGTATGTACGGTGCCCAATGGAAGCTCTTTAATATTTACTGTTGGAGAGAGTATCAAATCATACTTTTCAAAGTAATCTGCCATAATACGTCCTATTTTGTGCATATTATTAATTGCTCTCAAATAATCGACCGCTGTATATTTTCGGCCTTCATTCATCCATGCCCAATTTAGCGGCTCGAGGTCACTTTCTTTGAGATTAATACCAAGCATCTTTGCTCTATTTTCAAGATTATTTAAAAGATTTATGGCAGGTATAATTTTCCAAGCCTCGAGTATCGATTGAGCGGATAAATCAATATTAATTTCTTCAACATGATGACCAAGAGTCTCACATAGCTGCGCTGAATTTTTTGTTAATTGAATTATATCTGAGTTTAGTCTATTTCCTTCAAAATCGTGGGTCATGAATCCTATTTTCAAATTTTTCGGCTCAATATGAATAGAATCAAGAAATTTTCCATTTTGTTTTGGGCTTACGTATGGTTCGCCAGGCATCAACTCACTGGATATATCAAGTAGGGCTGCACTATCTCGTACAGACTTAGATAGACAGTGACTAATTGCCATGCCACCAAGAGCCTCGCCAAGATCTGGTCCACTTGATACTCTTCCACGCGATGGCTTTAATCCAAAAAGACCGCAAAGGGCAGCAGGGACTCTGATACTCCCACCTCCATCTGTGGCATGGGCGATAGGAACGTATCCTTGACGAATTGAGGCTGCAGAACCCCCCGATGAACCACCAGGAGAGTTTGATTTTTTTAGAGGATTCTTTGTAGGGCCAAAAATTTTCGGCTCTGTAGTCAGTGAAAGTGCCAACTCTGGGGTTTTTGTAAGACCTAGTATAATCAATCCTGCTTTTTTATAGAGTTTGATTAAGTAACTATCATTTTTTGCAATATTATTTTCAAATAGTTTGCTTGATAATGTTGTTGGTAAGCCCTCACATGACACATTTAAGTCTTTTAACAAGAATGGTACACCGTGAAAAATATTTTCTGGCTGAGATTTTTCTATTGCTCTAATTGCATGATCATATGCTTTTGTTGTAATTGCGGATATATCCTCATCGTAAGTTTCAATGATACTTACTGCAGTATCTAAAACCTCTCTCACGTTAACCTCTTTTTCTCTTATGAGTTTGGCGATGCCAAGTCCGTCATAGGATGAGTATTCAGATTTTTTCATGTGTTTCACCTATTCTAGGGTAAACCCTTCATAAGAATTATTTACTATCTTTTCGCATTTTTCGATATATACCGGTAATCCACCAACAAACGGATAGAAAACTCTTTTTTTACCAGTGACATTTGAGCCTAGATACCACGAGTCACAATAATAACGAAGTGTATCACGAGCGCATTTATCGTTATATTTTCCCCATTCAATTTCAGCATCTCTATTTGCTTCGATGGAATGATAAGACTTTTTCTTAATATATCTTATACAATCTGCTATCCAGTCAACATGTTGCTCTATTGTGGGAATCATATTTGTCAGGACCGATGGACTACCAGGACCGGTGATAGTAAAGAAGTTTGGGAAACCGTTCGTTGCAAGACCAAGATATGTTTCCGGCCCATTTATCCATTTATCTTTCAAGGCTATATTATTTTTGCCGATTATATCGATATTATTCAAAGCGCCAGTCATTGCATCAAATCCGGTTGCTAATATTATCATATCTAAGTCTACCTCTCCTATGCCCTCGATATCAATACCCTGTCTACGGATCAAATTAATTGGGTTTTTTTTTAAATTAATAAGCTCGACATTTCCTCGATTAAATGTATCGAAGTAATTTGACTCAATAACAAGTCTCTTACATCCTACGATTGATCTTGGTTTGAGTGCCTCAGATATTTTTTTATTTTTAACAATTTCATCTATTTTATCCTCAATATATTGTGTGGCTGTTTTATTTGCATCGAGATTATGTGTTATGTCACTAAATGCTGCCAAGAATGCTAGCCCTCCAGCAGCCCACCTTCTATCATATTCTTCTTTCAGCTCTTTTTTTGTGACTTCCAATGCAGATTTTTTATTGTAGGTAGTCAGAAAACCACTGACGAGCTTCTTCGCGTCAGCCCTATTCTTCTTATAGTTTTTCTTAAACTCTTGTACAAAATCTGGGTCTAGACTTTTATTGTGTGCTGGAACAGAATAATTCGGCGTTCTCTGTAAAACATATAATTTTTCCGCAGATTTTGCGACTTCGGGTATTAGTTGCATACCAGACGAACCCGTACCTATTACCGCGATAGTTTTTTTTGTAAAATCTATTTTTTTTTCAGGCCAAAGTGAGCTTTGATAGCACTCGCCCTCAAAATCCTCGATACCTGGGATTTTGGCATTCAGAGGTTGGCTAAGGCAGCCAGTTGCCATTATACAAAAGTTCGCATGAAATTTTTCTTCATTTTTACCGGAAATTTCCCATAATGAATTCTTATATATAATATTTTTTACATCAAAATTTAATTTGATATGCGCGTGCAACTGAAAGCGATCTGCTACATGATTTAAGTAATTTAATATTTCAGGTTGTCGTGCATACTTTTCTGTCCACTCCCACTCTTGTTGCAGTTCTTCGGAGAACTGATATGAGTATTGTAGACTTTCGGTATCACATCTTGCTCCAGGATATTTATTCCAAAACCATGTGCCTCCAATGGAAGGAGCTCTTTCAAGGATAAGTGCAGTATAGCCATAGCTGCGCAACTTATGAAGCATGTAAAGTCCTGCAAAACCCGCACCAATTACAATAACATCATGAGTTGCATGCATACTATGTTCTTTTACATTTTTTTATACTTAGCCGCTTCTTCGGACCCACTTGTAGCACTACCCTTACTGTAAGAGTGAGCGCCTGTGCCCGCCAGGTTACCATCTTTAACTATTGTGTATTCCTCTCTGATTGGTTTTCCTTCGAAGAAGCACTCCAGTATTTCTCTGACCCCTGCCGCGTAGCGAGCTTGGGCTGATAGAGAGGTTCCTGATGTATGGGGCGTCATGCCGTGATGAGGCATAGTTCTCCAGATATGATCATTCGGCGCTGGTTGCGGGAACCAAACGTCTCCTGCGTATCCGCTCAACTGACCAGACTCGAGGGCCTTCGCAATTGCTTCACGATCACAGATTTTTCCTCTTGCGGTATTGACGATATAAGCACCTTTCTTCATTTTATTAATAAGTACTTCGTCGAAAAGATTTTCAGTTTCAGGATGGAGTGGACAATTTATTGTGACGACATCACAAACTGCAACGAGCGACTCAACTGACTCATGAAACGTAAGATTTAATTCTTTTTCCACGCTATCTGGAAGTCTGTGTCTATCAAAATAATGAAGGTGAACATCAAAAGGTTTCATTTTTCTCAGAGCATCTAGACCAATTCTACCAGCAGCAACAGTTCCAATATGCATCCCTTCAACGTCGTATGAGCGTTGCACGGCGTCTGCAATATTCCAACCGCCCTCATTAACAATTCTATGCTGGTTATGATAGTCTCTGACAAGCGATAGGATCATCATAACAATGTGCTCCGCAACCGATCTAGAGTTACAATATGTGACTTCCACTACATCAATTCCATTATCCATTGCAGCTTGTAAGTCAACGTGATCTGAACCGATTCCAGCTGTAACCGCCATCTTAAGATTTTTTGCATTGGCGATTCTTTCTTTTGTTAGGTAGAAAGGCCAAAATGGCTGTGAAATTACAACATCTGCATCAACCAGTTCTTTATCTGCTGTGCAATTTTCCCCATCTTTATCAGATGTTACAACTAATTCATGACCATTTGACTCCAAAAATTTTCTTAATCCTAATTCCCCTGACACGCAACCTAATAACTCGCCCGGAGTATAATCAATATTTTTTGGTGTTGGTAGTGCTTGACCGTCAGGATATTTATCTAACTTCGGCAGTTCTGATAAAGGGTAGTTTTTTGGCATCCCACCTTTTGGATCATCGTACAATATGCATAAGATTTTCATTTTCTAATTCCGCTGTTTCAATTTAAAAATATACTTAATATCATCTTTGGATAGAACCATCAAATACAAAGTTCTCTAAAATAATTTAAAGTCTCTTTTTAAGATCACATTATTTATTAGATAAGCCTGCAAAATAATTACAATACAACCGCTTATTAACGGAGATAATAAAAAATCAAAAGAATAGCCACCGAGTATTATCAGTATAGGATTGCCACCTGCCGGTGGGTGTGTTGAATTAAGTAAGATCATGAAAAAGATACCCAGCCCTACAGCTATTGGAATAACAAATGTGATGCTAAATGATAAATGACTTACAAGAATCGAGTAGCACATTAGTCCTGCAATTGATGTGATTATGTGACCAAAAAATACGTTCCGACCTTTTGCAAATGGACTTTCAGGGTAACCCAAGATTAAAACCATTGAGGATCCGAATGAGGCAACAAGAAATAGGCCATATTCCGTTTCATAGGACAAATAAGTTAAAGTACCAATTATGAAAATAGAAAAAAAGCCAGCGATTGCCGATTTTTTTAGAGTGTCCATATGCATTAAATTAGTGCCATAATAATTTTTTTTTGTTATAAGTCATATTAGTTGCATTTATAATTTATTAAAAGATTAAAAAAATCGTTTCAGGGGGTGCAAGATGATATTTGATCACAGAACGTATACGATACAACCCGGTAAAACCAATGAATATGTTAAAATATTTGAAGAATTTGCCTATCCAGTTGCAATGAAACATGGACTAAACCTTGTGGCATACTTCGTGAGTAAAGTTGGAACATTAAATCAGGTTGTTCACATCTGGAGTTACAACGACATGATGGAGTTTGAGACCCTAAGAGAACAACGCGATGCTGACCCAGAATGGACACGCTACAGGCAGAAAATAGCTGGGATGATTGTTGCCCAAGAAGATAAGATAATGGTTGGGTCAAATTTTTCACCAATTAAGTAAAAGAGCTGAGATTGGGATTTAAGGGAACGGCTATGGTTACATCTACTGAAGATATTCTAAAGAAGCGAACTCAAAATGAAGGCATGATTTCGGGTGGGCATCTTGTCGCCAAAGCGTTAAAAAATGAAGGCGTCGACGCAATTTTTACCCTGTGTGGCGGGCACATAATTGATATATATGATGGCTGTATTGAAGAGGGTATAAGAATATTTGATTTTAGGCACGAGCAAACGGCTGCTCACGCTGCTGATGGATATGCCAGACAAACAGGGAAGCTGGGCTGTCTTGTGACAACTGCTGGACCTGGATTTACCAATGCAATTACAGGTATCGCAACCGCCTTTAGATCTGAAAGTCCTGTACTCCATATTGGTGGGCAGAGTGCTTTATCACAATGGAAAATGGGAGGACTTCAAGAACTACCACATATGGAAATACTAAAACCAATCACGAAGTTTGCATCTACAGTTATGTCAACCGAACGAGTTGCGGATATGGTAGCAATGGCCGCAAGGGAATGCTTCAATGGAGCATGTGGACCCTCTTATCTTGAAATACCAAGGGATGTTCTAGATAGAGAGGTACCCGTGGAAACAGTAAAACTTCCGATAAAAGATAGATACAGAGCGTCAATAAAATCACAAGCAGACCCCTCAGCAGTAAAAGGGGTGGTTGAGATTTTAAAAAAATCAGAGAGACCAGCTATCCTTTTTGGGCAACAGGTTTGGCAATCAAGAAGTCATATTGAAGCAAATCAATTTATAGAGAAATTAAAAATACCAGCTTACACAAATGGTGCAAGCCGAGGAATGATCGGTAAAGGTTGTAAGTACTCATTTGATAGAACGAGGGGAGACGCATTCAAGCAGGCAGATACCATAATCATTGTTGGTACTCCTTTTGACTTTAGAATGGGCTACGGATCAAGAATATCATCAGATATCAAGATAATTCAAATAGATCAGGATTATTCAAATGTGGGAAAAAATAGAGATATTGACATTGGACTTGTTGGTCATCCTGGCTCTGTTCTGTCACAAATTATAGATTTAATGCCAAAATCTTACGACGCAAAGATTGAAAAAAGTAGGGATAAATGGATAGAATTATTATCCAGTAAAGAAGATGAAAAGTATGAGAAACTCCTACCAACATTCAAATCAGATAGTATGCCAATCCATCCATATAGAGTCGCATATGAAATAAATGAGTTTCTTGATGATAATACAATTTTTATTGGTGATGGTGGTGATGTCGTTACAATATCAGCGCAAGCAGTGAGACCAAAAAACCCTGGTCAATGGATGGACCCGGGAGCACTCGGCAGTCTTGGAGTTGGAACAGGTTTCGCGTTTGCGGCAAAACTTGCTAATCCTGATAAGGAGGTTCTATGCTACTATGGTGATGGTTCTTTTGGAATGACGGCCTTTGATATTGAAACAGCTGATAGGTTTGGAATGCCATTTATTGCGGTGATTGGAAATAATTCAGCAATGAATCAAATTAGATATGGACAGCTTACGAAGTATGGTCAGCAAAAAGGTGATATTGCCAATAAACTTGGTGATATGAAGTTCTCAGATTTTCCAAAAATGTGGGGTGCGCATGGAATTGAAGTTCATGAGCCAAATGAGATTAGTTCTGCTCTGAATGAAGCAAGAAAGCTTATAAATAAAACTAAGAAATCAGTCGTGGTCAATATATGGGTTGATCCCAACGAGTATGCACCTGGCACCAAAGCCCAGACAATGTATAAGTAGGAAATATCAAATGGAAGCATTAAAAGGTATAACAATACTTGATTTTACACATGTTCAATCAGGTCCAACATGCACCCAACTCTTGGCTTGGTTTGGTGCAAACGTTATTAAAATTGAACGACCAGGCGGTGGTGATATCACCCGCTCGCAACTACGTGATAAAGATGGTGTGGACTCATTATATTTTACAATGCTAAACCATAATAAGAAATCTATTACTTTAAATGTTAAAGATGACAAAGGTAAAAAAATATTAGATGATTTGATATTGAAATGTGACGTATTTGTTGAAAATTTTGCTCCCGGAACGCTGGATAGGATGGGTTACGGTTGGGAACACATACATAAATTAAATCCAAGAATTATTCTAGCCTCAGTAAAAGGTTTTGGGCCTGGGCCATATGAAGATTGTAAGGTCTATGAAAATATTGCCCAATGCGCTGGGGGTGCTGCCTCGACCACAGGCTTTCTTGATGGTCCACCCCTTGTCACAGGAGCGCAAATAGGGGACTCGGGTACTGGCCTGCACCTCGCATTGGGAATTGTAACAGCTCTGTTCCATCGAGAGAAATCAGGTCTTGGACAGAAGGTTGACGTCGCGATGCAAGATGGGGTCGTGAATTTATGTCGAGTAAAATTAAGAGATTATCAGAGGTTATCCAGCGGACCACTATCTGAATATAGTCAATTTGGTCAGGGGATTCCATTCACAGATACAACTCCCCGCGCAGGAAATGATTCTGGTGGAGGGCAGCCTGGTTGGATTCTTAAATGCAAGGGCTGGGAGGATGATGCTGACTCTTATGTCTACTTTATTACACAAGCGCCTGTATGGGATAAAATTTGTAATGTTATTGGTAGAGATGATTGGATCAGTGATCCCGAATACTCAACTCCTACAGCAAGATTAGATAAATTATCACATATATTTGAGACAATAGAAAAATGGACAATGACTAAGACAAAATTTGAAGTCGTATCAATATGTGACCCACTTGGTATTCCTTGTGGGCCAATATTATCAATGAAAGAGATAGCTCATGATGAGTCCTTGAGGCGAACTGGAACCGTTGTTGAAGTTGACCATCCTGAAAGAGGTAAATATATCACTGTCGGTTGTCCAATTAAATTATCAAACTCGGAAGCGGATGTCCAAAGGTCGCCTTTATTAGGGGAGCATAACGAAGAAATTTTAAAAGATTTTCTTAATTACAGCGACGAGGAGCTGGTTGAAATCAATAAAACAGATGCGATGAAGTAGAGTTTAATAATGCGAATTGTAGTACACGGGCAGCAGGCATTCGGAAGTGCAGTATTGGAGAGACTTTTATCAAATAATGAGGATATTGTATCGGTTTGTGCCGCTCCCAATAAAAAAAATGGAAATCTTGATCCGTTAGTTGAAGCTGCAAATGCAAATAATATTCCAGTTCATCAACCAACTAGCTGGAAAACAGACGATGCATATGAATTAATGGAATCTTTTGATGCAGATTTATGCGTTATGGCATACGTGACACTGATTGTACCCAGTGCAATTCTAAACTTACCTCGGAAGGGGTCTATTCAATATCACCCATCATTGCTACCCATGCACCGAGGTCCCTCGTCAATAAATTGGCCTATATCAATAGGATCAAAAAAAACAGGGATAACTATATTTTGGCCTGATGATGGCCTCGATACTGGACCTATACTATTACAAAAAGAATGCACCATTGATGAAAATGAAACTCTTGGCGCTCTGTATTTTAATAAATTATTTCCCATGGGTGTTGATTCAATTGAGGAGTCAATTCAATTAATTAAGAGTGGTAATGCACCAAAGATTGATCAAAATCTTGATGAAGGCTCATATGAAAGTTGGTTTGGCAGAGAGCAATCAAAAATTGACTGGACAAAGCACGCAAATGAAATTCACGCACTCATTCGGGCGAGTGACCCTCAGCCGGGTGCATGGACTCTACATAATGGTAATGAAATTATGTTATATGATGTAAAAATAATTAATGACCATCAGAACATACCCGGTTATATCTGTAATATTGATGAAGAAGTTGGCATACAAATAAGTACAGGGCATGGTACAATATCCATTCAAAAATTTCGACATAATGGAAAAAAAATGAGTGCAATGGAATACGCAGAAATAAGTAATATGAAGTCTGGTGATATTCTAGGAAATTAAAAATAACTATAAATATAAAAAGAGAATACAATAATGACAACGGATATAGAAATTGCTAGGGCCGCCAAACCGCAAAATATTAATAAAATAGCAGAAAAGCTTGGATTAGGTGAAAATGATATTGAAACATATGGTGGGCTAAAGGCAAAAGTCTCATTTGACTACATTAATAATATAAAAAGTAAGAAAAACGGGAAACTGATACTAGTAACTGCTATCACGCCAACACCTGCTGGAGAAGGAAAAACAACAACAACAGTTGGGTTGGGTGATGGTCTCAATAAGCTTGGAAAAAAAGCAACAATTTGTATTCGTGAACCATCACTTGGGCCATGCTTTGGAATGAAAGGCGGCGCAGCAGGAGGTGGCTATTCACAAGTTATCCCTATGGAAGATATAAACCTTCACTTTACAGGAGACTTTCACGCCATTGGAATTGCGCATAATCTGCTATGCGCAATGGTCGATAATCATATCTATTGGGGTAACGCACTCAACATCGATACTCGAAGAATAGCAATCCGTAGAGCGCTTGATATGAATGAGAGGTCGCTCAGAGAAATAGTTACCTCGCTTGGTGGTATCTCTAATGGCTACCCGAGATCTGATGGATTTGATATTACAGTTGCGTCCGAGGTAATGGCAATATTTTGTCTTTCAAGTAGCTTAGAAGAGCTCACAGAAAGGCTCGGTAAGATTGTTGTTGCATACACAAGAGACAAGGAACCGATAACAGCAGAGCAAATTGGTGCAAATAAAGCAATGGCTGTATTATTGAAAGATGCTCTAAAGCCTAACCTTGTGCAGACTCTGGAAAACAATCCAGCATTTGTACATGGAGGGCCTTTTGCAAATATAGCGCATGGGTGTAATTCAATCATATCGACAAACTTAGCTTTAAAATTGTCTGATTTTGTGATTACGGAAGCCGGTTTTGGTGCAGACTTAGGTGCTGAAAAGTTTTTTGATATTAAGTGTCGCTATCTTGATGAAAAACCGTCCGTTGCAGTTGTAGTTGCGACAGTGAGAGCCCTTAAAATGCATGGGGGTGTTAAGATCGATCAATTGAAAGAAGAGAATAATGACGCAGTAAATGCAGGTTCTGCGAACTTGATAAGACATTTGGAAAATATATCAAAATTTGGTGTACCGACCGTCGTATGCATAAATAGATTTATTAATGATACTGACAGTGAGATAAGCACTCTAATTGAGGCAATAGATAAAAGTGGCATTAAGAGTAAAGTGATTTTATCGAATCATTGGGCTGAGGGCGGAAGTGGAATTACTGACCTTGCAAAAGAAGTAATAGATTTGTGTGGAAATGCTGATCAAGATTTTAAACATTTGTATGAGCTCGAGGAAGAAATTGAGTATAAAATAACTAAAATTGCAAAGGAAATCTATCGTGCTAAGGACGTTATTTTAAGTAAAAAAGTTAAAACTCAAATTAGTGATTTGGAAAAGAATGGTTTTAGTAAACTACCAATCTGCATGGCGAAGACGCAATATTCATTTTCAACAGATCCAACTTTGAAAAATGCGCCTGTAGATCATGATATTGAAATAAGAGAGCTCAGGCTATCAGCCGGAGCAGGGTTTATCGTTGCGATATCTGGTGATATCATGACAATGCCCGGATTGCCGCGAAAGCCAGCTGCGGAGAATATTTATTTAGATAGGGGCGGTAATATTGAAGGCCTGTTCTAGATAGTAGGATAAAAAATATGAAAAAAATATGTGTATTAGGTGGAGGGGCTATTGGCTCTTGTGTTTCGGCGTCGCTTACTGATGCTGGATTAGATGTTATATTAGTTGATCAATGGGCAGATCATATTAATAAAATTAGACGAGATGGCCTCAGTGTAACTACCAAAGAGGGGGAAAAAAATACAAAGGTCTCTGCATATCATATGAGTGATTTAGCAAAGTTACAGCCCCAATTTGATCTTATATTAATGGCTGTTAAGGCCTATGACACTCAATGGGTATCAAAATTTGCTTCAGTATATTTAAAAGATAAAGGTGTTTTTGTTGGCTTACAAAATGCATATAATGACGATTTAAATGCGGAGATGGTCGGTAGAGAAAATGTGATTGGTGCTGTCGTTGAGTTAAGTTGTGAAATATTCAACCCTGGATTTGTGCAGAGAAATACAGTTCCATCTGGGACTTGGTTTGCTGTTGGAGAATTAAACGGTGAGATTACTTCAAGGCTAAAAGAGGTTCAGAAGATCATGTTAAATGTTGGAAAATGTGATTTAACTGACAATATTTATGGGGCTAAATGGACAAAGTTAATTGCGAATTCAATGACATGCCCATTTTCATCCTTGAATTTGAAAAATTGGGAAGCGGTAAAGTTGCCTGGTATGTTTGATTTTTCTGTTGGGGTTGGAAGAGAGTCCTTCAAAGTTGGAAAAGCTCTGGGTTATATGATTGAACCGCTTTTTGGTCTGACAAACGAGGATATTGGGAATGCTGGCGAAGACGCAGCTGAATTAGTTATGAAAAAAATGGTTAAGGATGTTGGCCCTAATGCAAGGACACACGCAGCTCAAGATCATATCAAGGGACGGCGAAGTGAGATTGAGTTTATCAACGGTAGAGTTTCAAAAGAGGGGCGCAAACTTGGGATTTCAACACCATATAATGATGCTGTTGTGGAAATAGCGAAAATGACACACAGTGGTAAGATAGATTTGGATCCATCAAACATAAATATTTTGTTCAAAAAATTAGAAGAACTTATTAAAGACTAGCTATCTCTCAAAATCTGATTTCTCATCAAATGGTAAATTAGCAAAATATCTTCTCACACAGTCCAAAGCCATTTCTACACTGCCGAGTGTAATTCTATGCTCGTCACCGATAAATTTACCTACTCTAGATTTCGTATCATTCTCTGAAGACATTGTAATGTATGTATCAGCTTCGTTCTCCTCTTGGTAATTTATCATAACAGAGAGGGAGAAGTCAGTCATATAAAGCTCTCTAACTTTTGTTGTAATCTCCTCATTGAGTCCAATTGATAGCACATCTTTTGATAGCTTCAATTTATCCGCGAGAGCGTCCAAATTATTTGAGCTAACAGAAAATTTTAGATGATCACCCTTCTTATCAATTGTTGAAATTCTCTTACTTATATTACCCCATGTAAGATATTCACAGATGGACATTGTTTTATTATTTTTTTTTAGTAATTCAAAGATTGATCCCTCAAGAGTATTTTTGTCCTCTGCAAATATGTAATTACCAAGAGTCTCTCTTACTTTATCTTCAACAGGTTTGAGGTTTTTCTCTATTTCACTCAACGAGTTTGCCCTGATTGATAGCTTTGTTTCAAGCTGCGGGAAATGCGCTTGAAAACCTAGTTTTACAATCTTGTCAGGTGATAAATCAACGACATTTTTCAAAAGCGTATCTGCTCTCGACTCTCCAATTCCGTATGAATGGAATGTTTTGAGCTTCGTTACTATATTTTCACCCGATAATTCCAATAACCTTGGAATAATCTCATCTTGTAGCATCAGGAAAAGCTCTCTTGGAACTCCTGGGGTGAAGAAAAAACGGGCCTTTTTAATATTTACCGCAAAGCCACATGCAGTACCAATTGGGTTATTAATTAATTCAGAAGTTTTAGGCAGCATTGCTTGTTTTTTATTATTTTCAGTCATTACTCGACCTCTTTTTATGAAAAACTTTTCCATAATTTCCAGCCATTCTTGTCTAAGCTCAAGCTCATTTCCGGATGCGATAGCTGCAACTTCTTGCGATAGGTCGTCAACGGTTGGTCCGAGACCACCATTAACGATAACAGCATCGGCTCTTTCTGATGCTAGGTGAAAGGACTTTAGCAGGTCTTCCTTGTTATCTCCAACAGTAGTTCCCCATATGACATTGAGTCCCGCCTCTTCTAGCTTTCCACTCATGTGTGCAAAATTAGAATTAATTATTTTACCACTAAGTACCTCATCACCAGTACATATGATTTCTACTTTCATAATTTTACGTCCTTCCATTATCTAATTTTAGGTACCTGAGACCACTGAAATACCAAAATAATACCATAATTTGTATAGCTAATATTATCATAAAACTTACGTTATATGCCATTGGGTTATATGTTATTCCATCAATAAGTGGGAATAAATCTATTACAACGCCTACAAGCCATTGAATAAAAAAAGCGATTACAAAAGTACCTAGGTTGACAATGGTATTTGCACGGGATGACAAAGACATTCCAAATTTCGCTGTTACCCATGGATAAGATAAAATACCTCCTTGACCAGTCATAGCAAATATAATCCAAAAATAGACGCCTATATTTGGAGAAAAAAAGATAATAGGTATTAGAGAAAATATATGAATAATTAAAATTATAGTAAGAATTTTTAGAATTCCAATATGAAATCGATTGAGGATTTTGGCAGTTAAACCGCTCAAGAAAATACCAGATATCGCAGCTATTGCGTTTATGGTTAAACCAGTTGCAACATCATCTCGACTGTATGATGCCACATTACTAAACCATGGACCCGCCCATAATGTTAACAGGGCAATATGTGAACCACCTGTAATCCAAACAAGCGGGCCTAATCGCCATATTGATGGATCGCGCAAAACTATTTTTAGATCCCTCAACCTATCAATTACGGGTTTTGAGTTATCTGTATATCCCTGCTTTGGAATTAGGATGTATGTCAAAAAAACAACAATAAAAATTAGAATAATGAACACTCCATAGGTTCCTCTCCACGTAAAGAAATTAAGTAAGTATTCAGTGGGCCAGCTTGTGACGAGTAACCCTACTTGTCCTGCGCTCATGATTATTCCATTTCCAAGTGCTGCATTCTCTGGTTTTAAATACATGCTAACGGCACGGAAGCCACTCATTAAAGCCCCAGAAAATCCAACTCCGATCATTAATCTGGCGAATGTCATTACATAAATATTTGAGCTCAATGCAAAAATAACACAACCAACCGCGGCAAGCAGGAGAAGGGTTATTTGGACTTTTTTTGGTCCATGACTATCTAAATAAACGCCAAGGGGTATCTGTGCGAGTGCATGCGCTATTAACAATGTTGATGTCAGAAAACCTAATGAGGAAGCTGTAAGATTTATGTCAGCAATTAAATTTGGAGCAAGTATCCCATTAATTGACCGAAATATTATAGCAAGTAGATATCCAAGTATGAATATTGTAATTATTAGAACAGATTGTTTCATGAAGCATTGATGATTAGTTATCTAACATGATCAAGCTATCTTATATTCTATGGCTCATCAATAGGATTTATAATTGAGGCCATTACGTCATTCAAATATACTGTACCAATATACTTATTCTTTGAATTTAAGACATCAACTTCATTAATATTATTTGAAATCATGACTCGCACAGCTTCTTCAAGCTTTGTTTCTTTTGTAATGGTCACATTTGAAAACGTATCTTTCGAGAGCTTTTTCATAACTTTTTCGCATTCGATTACTTTACCTCTATTCACTTGGGCTGTAAAATTTGATATGTAAGAGTCATAAGGATTTAAAATAATGTCCTGACCGGTACCTGATTGTATTATCTTTCCATCTCTTAATATTGCAATATTATCTCCTAACTTTAGCGCTTCATCTAAATCATGTGTTATAAAGATGATGGTTTTCTTGAGTTCTTTTTGAAGTGTAATAAGCATATCTTGCATTTCAATTCTGATAAGAGGGTCTAGCGCTGAAAATGGTTCATCCATCAATAATATAGGTGCATCGTTTGCCAATGCACGTGCAATACCAACTCGTTGCTGCATACCCCCTGAAAGTTGATTTGGGTGATAATTTTCAAACCCATCAAGCCCAACTTTATCAATCCAATATTTTGCAGTATTTTCTAATTCTGGGCTCTTTACACCTCTAATTTGAAGACCAAAATATGTATTCGATAGAACAGTTCGATGAGGTAAAAGTGCAAACTTCTGAAAGACCATTGCAAAATTCTCACGCCTGAAATTGATTAAATCTTTTTTATTCAATTCAGTAACATTAACATTATTTACAACTATCTCTCCCGATGTCGGTCTTATTAGTTGGTTGAGGTGCCTGATCAAAGTGGATTTTCCAGATCCAGAGAGACCCATAAAGACTTGGATTTTATTTTTAGGGATATCTATATTTATATTCTGTAAGCCAATAACATGATTATAATCATTTTGAAGTTCAGCTTTATCAATATTATTCTGAACTAAATCTATGACTGTATCCGGGTTTTGTCCAAATACCTTAGAGACATTCTTAAGTTTAATATATGGCTTACTTATCATTTATAGTGCCATGGCTTTCTTGTATCCTTTTACCATATGCTTGACTGACTCTATCAAAAACGATCGCAATGCCAACAATTGCAAATCCATTAAATATGCCAAGTGTGAAGTATTGATTCTGGATCGCTGTTAGAACTGGTTGACCAAGACCGGTAACCCCTATCATTGAAGCGATTACGACCATCGATAATGCGAGCATGATTGTTTGATTTATTCCAGCCATTATGGTAGGCAGTGCGAGAGGTATTTGGATGTAGATTAGTTTTTGGGTATTTGAAGCACCATAGGAGTCAGCGGCTTCAATGACAGCCTGATTTACTAACCGGATACCAAGATTTGTGAGCCTGATCATTGGTGGAATTGAGTAGATAACAACGGCAATGAGCCCTGGGATTTTTCCTATACCTAATAGCATTACAACTGGTATCAAATAAACAAAACTTGGCATAGTTTGCATTACATCCAAAACTGGATTCATTACTCTTTGGAAGAAATTGGATTTTGCCATTAGTATTCCAATTGGAATTCCAAAAACAATAGCCAGTAGTGCAGCAACAAAAGTTATGGATATTGTTTTCATGGTATTTTCCCACATATCAAAGTAACCAATAAGAAGAAGTATCATAACAACAGAAACGACAATCTTAATATTTTTGGAACCCGCCCATGCGATAATTGCAATTATTGCCATAATTATTGGCCAAGGGGTATTTATGAGAAACTGTTCTGACTCAATTAAAAGAAATCTTACTGGTTCAAAGAATGACTCAATATTATCTCCATAATTGCGTGAAAAATTTTTAAACCCGGCATCAATAGATTTTTTAAGTGATCGAAGGGTCTCTGTGTCTATTGATGGAAATTCAGTAAGTATTGACATGCGTTTGAAATCTATACCCCAGGAGAGATGTTGCTCTCCTAGGGTAGATAATGAAATTATAGGGCTTCGAGCACCCTTTCCTTAACTGCTTCGGAAACCCAATCAGACCAATCATCTTGGTTATTCTGAAGATAATAGATTGCTCCTTCTTCACCTGTTGCTTGGTTGTCTGCCATCCAGGCCAACAGACTGTTCATTGTTGCACTATCAAAGTCTCTTGTTGAAATGTATTCCATTGCAACGGACGCTTCATTAGAAAAGTTTTCTGTTACAACAGTTTCAACATATGAAAATCCCCACGCATTTGGTTTCGGATCCGCACAGTCTGCAACAGATGTACAGCTAGCCCATTCTTCACTATCATGTGTTGCATTGGGCTCAAGCATGTACATTGGTAGCTTTCCAAGTATAGCTGTTGGTGCCCAATAATACGTTACTATGTTTGTCCCGTCGTTTATGGCTTTACTAATAAGCGCATCTAATCCAGCTGATGAGCCCGGATCAATCAGATCCCAGCCTTTTGCTTCCATATCATAAGCTTTATATAGGTTCTGGTTTATATATTGGCACGCCCACCCTGCAGGACAGCCAATTAATGCACCTCTTTCAGGGTTCTCAGGATTTGGGAATAAATCAGGTCTTGCGATAACGTCTTCCCAAGTTTTTAATTCTGGATTTGCAGCTAGTGTTGCTTCTGGTATGAACCAGCCCTCTTCACCGCCTTGTGAGAATACATTTCCAGTTGAAATTAATCTTCCCTCTTCTTTCGCGGCATCAAGTGGAGCTCTTAGTGAGTTCGACCATAGCTCTGGAGCAACATCTGGCTCACCTTTTTCATTCATTGATGTGAATGTTGGTACAGTATCTCCTGGAACTAGCTCCACGTCACATTCATATCCATGTGTTAGAATTATTTTATCAATTTCGGCAATCGCTTGCGCTGATGACCAATTCATATTCGCTATAGTAACAGATCCACAGTCTGCGAGTTTTGTATCCTCTTTGAGAGCATTATTGAGGATAATCCCGCCTGCAATTAATACTACTACGACGATTGGTAATATATATTTATTCATAAATCTTCCTATTTTTTCTTTTTTTAAGAGGGGATACCTTAACATACTTTTTTAGTAATTATAACCGTGAGGCTATTTTTTCTGTGGGTTTCCTTCATAACGCATTGTATTTTATGAGTTATTTTTTTTCCTAAAAAAACAAAAACCCCCTATTTATTAAAAAATAGGGGGTTCATAAAAAAAATTTATGGTGTGAGTTAGCTTGCTGCCTCAAAGAGACTATTCACGTATTCCCAATTTATCAAATTATCAAACCATGCTTCTAAATATTTTGGTCGAGCATTTCTGTAGTCAATATAGTATGAGTGTTCCCAAACATCACAACCAAGTAATGGGGTCGCTCCATTAACCAGAGGATTTTCACCATTTGGGGTTTTAGAGATATTTAACTTCCCATCTTTCAATTCAAGCCAGCACCATCCAGATCCAAATTGAGTGACACCTGCGTTTATAAAATCAGATCTCAATTTCTCAATACCGCCGAGGTCTTCATCTATTTTCTTCTCAAGATTTGATGGTATCTTTCCTGATGCATTTGGAGC
>Ga0066378_10000152_pt1 | contig 29589 bp, 21 predicted proteins | sample Knorr_S23_td_DCM_FD_70947 | JGI IMG/M metagenome (GOLD analysis project Ga0066378, IMG submission 70947) | Marine microbial communities from Southern Atlantic Ocean transect - Knorr_S23_td_DCM_ad_71m_LV_A | ecosystem: Environmental > Aquatic > Marine > Oceanic | place: Southern Atlantic ocean...
GTAGACCTGGTGAACGCGGGGCTCGACAAGATCATCTGCAAGCACTTCGGGCTGCCGCATGAGGAGGAGACAAACCTCGACAGCTGGAAGGCGATGATCGCAGAGCTCATCGAGACCACGGAAGAGGTCGAGATCGCTGTCGTGGGCAAATACATCCAGCTGCATGACGCGTACAAGTCCATCTACGAGGCCCTCAGTCACGGTGGCTTCGCGAACGGCTGCAAGGTGAAGCTGCGCAAGGTCTCAGCGGAGGACGTCCTCGACAAGGGGGCCTCAATCCTTGAAGGCGTCTCTGGTCTCCTGATCCCTGGCGGCTTCGGCGAGCGCGGGCTCGAAGGCAAGATCCACGCCATCCGCTGGGCGCGCGAGAGCGGCACCCCCTTCTTCGGCATCTGCCTCGGGATGCAGTGCGCAGTCATTGAGTACGCGCGAAACGTCATGGGGCTCGAGGGGGCGCACACCATCGAGCACTCGCCCGACACCCCCCATCCCGTCATCGCCCTGATGGCGGAGCAAGAGGAGGTAGATGACAAGGGCGGGACGATGCGCCTAGGCGCATACGATTGCGAGCTCGTTGAGGGCTCCAAGGCGCACGCTCTCTACGGAGAAGAGCACATCTCCGAGCGGCACCGACATCGCTATGAGTTCAATAATGAGTACCTCGAGCGCTTCAAGGCGAGCGACATGAACCTCGTCGGGTTCAACCCCACGCGGGGCCTCGTCGAGATCGTCGAGCTCCCCGAGCACCCGTTCTTCATCGGCGTGCAGTTCCACCCCGAGTTCAAGAGCCGCCCCCTCGCTGCTCACCCCATCTTTAGCGGCTTCGTCGGCGCAGCCCTCGCGCACTCCCGAGGCGAGAGCCGCGTCACCCAGGAGAGCATGGCATGAGCGAAGAGCAGAGCGCAGCGGACCTCCCCCTCCCCGGCGGTAACTTCCGACTCATGGTCCAGCGGATGGCCTACCAAGGCCTCCTCGGCCTCGGGGTCCTCGAGAACCCCGTGACAGGGACCACCACGGTCAACCTCCCCTCTGCGATGATGGTCTTGGACGACCTCCGCATGCTCAAGGAGAAGACCGAGGGGAACCTCGATGAGGAGGAGCGCGAGCACCTCGAGGGCATCGTCCGCGACCTCGAGAACGCCTACGCCAAGGCGAGCGAGTCGAGCACTGACGAGCCCGTCACCTGAACTCGAGGCAGCGCGCGCAGTCGCAGGCCGGGTCGATCCAGCTCCCCGCGTTCGATGCACCGCCAGAGTCGGTGTAGCCAAGCTCCTCAAGCTGCCGCTGGATCGCAGCGCGGTTCCCGTCTGACTCGCTGAGCCAGCTGTTCTGCTCACCAGAGTTCAGCCACTCGATGAGCGAGCGCCGGAGCTGAGTCGCCTCAGCCATGTTCTCTGCCAAGACGTCACGCTCACAAAAGGGGTCAGCTTGAATGTCGAAGAGGCGCGTGGCGTGGCGGGTCTCCTCCGGGGCTCCCCAGTCCTTCTGCAACCCGGTGAGGTTTAAGACCAAGAGCCAGCGGCCATGAAGAATCGTCGCGCCGTCGCCATTCCCCTGCACCCCATAACGTGGTCTCGCACCCTCTCCGACAGCGCTAAGGAGATCTTCGCCGGGGAAATCTACCCCGGGATGCCCCGCGAGGTTGAGGAGTGTTCGCCCCACGTTCAGCTGCTGCACGGGGACGTCGCGCACCTCGCTTCCCTCGAGCCCAGGCGCGACGAGGATCAAGGGGATGGCGAGCGTGTTGTAGGTGAGGCTCAGATGACCAAAGGGCTCCTCAAGGCCACGCGAGAGGGTCTCGCCGTGGTCCGAGGTGAAGGCGATCACCGCATCTTGAAACCTCGCGCGCGCTAAGAAGCTGGCGAGGAGCTCGTCGAGGTAGGTGATCTCCGAGCGGTAAAGAGCCTCGGCATAGTTCAGGTCCTTGAGCCGTCTATCCCATTGTGGTGGGCGCAGCGGCTCCGTCGTGACTTGCGCAGCGTATGGGTCGAGCTCTTCTGAGTAGTAGAGATGCTTGTAAGTCGCCGGAGGATCGTACGGCGCGTGAGCGTCGTAGATGTGAAGCCAGATGAAGAGCGGCGCATCCCTGTAATCTGCGAGCCAACCTTCAAGCTGCTGAAAGGTCTCTATGGAGTCACGCGAACTCCGCGTCCCCGGGCCCGAATAGCGATCGAAACCTTGCCCTAGGCCGCTATAGCGATAGCTCACTGGAGAAGCGCTGACCGCCGCCAGGGTCGCATATCCGAGGTCTCGAAAGGCCTCCGCCAAGGTAGGTGCCACATCGCTGATGGGGAGAGCGTTGGAAATCGAGCCTGTATCCCTTGGCGAGAGCCCTGTCATAAGGGTGACGTGCGATGGTGTCGTATTGTTAATGCTTGCCACCGCGTCAGTGAACGTAACCCCACGGGCAGCCAAATTGTCTAGCGCCTCCGTTCTGAGCCCACCCCCCTCGAAGAGGAAGCCGATGTGATCCGCACGGTGGGTGTCAGAGGTGATAAGCACGACCGTCTTTGGGGTAGCGCTCGCTGCGCTGATCACTGGTTGCGCGAGTGCACGGTAGCCCGCCGCCGCGGGGTCTAAACGGAACTCGAGAGTGATCTCCTCACCCAGCCACGGGTCCAGAGAGATCGATGAGTCCAGCCACCTAGGCTCCTCTGCTGGTGCGAGCCTAGAGATGAGAGTCTGCGACTCTCCGTTCGCTCCGGAGATCTCCAGCCGCAGTGGGGCGCCTCCGAGGGGGTCATGGAAGACCTCTGGTGCCGTTTGTGAGAAGCGAAGCGTCTCCCCTCGCCGTCGCACCACATGCCGTGCCCGAAGGCTTCTGCTAGGCGCTAGAAAAGTAGAGCGTCGCGCGTCAGTGCCGACCTCGAAGAGCTCCCATCCCCCGAAGGCCGCGCGCGGGAGCCTTCCTCCAGGGATCACGTCACGAAGCTCCACCGCATATAAGAAGGCTGGCTCGACCCCTGGAGCGAAGTCCAACACGAGGTGGTCGATCTCCTGTCCTGCAGTATCGTCCGCCGCGAAACGTAACCGCACCTCCTGCTGATTCTTCCATGGCGCCACCTGCACTGCGACTTGAGCGATCACTTGTCCCTTGGACACGAGTCGACTTGTCATCTCGAAGGGCAAAACCCTGGAGATCAACCTGACGGTCACCTCACAGGCTCCCTCAAAGCGGTGCTTTCCAGGGATCGCGACACGAGCAGAGCGCGCGCGGCCGACCTTCATGACGCGCCCCTCTTTGGGAGTGAGGAACTCAAAGTTCGGGCCTTCGAGGGACCAGTCTTCACAGCTCGTGAGGCCACCGAGGTCCCCCAGGCTAGCGAGCAAGGTCACCGCGGGGGCTTCAAGGGGCGACTCTACGGGCTCTAACTCTAGGCGCTCATAGGTCCCGGAGGGCTCCTCTGAGATCCCTCCACCGCCACAGCCTGCGGCTAGGAGGAGGCTCAGGATGGCAGAAAATCTCGAGAGAGGGCGGAGGACGGGCACAGCGCCTTCATGAGACCAACTTCAGGTCTCAGAGTCTTCCCTCAGCCTAAGGTCTTCCCTCAGCCCGAGACTCCTCTAGAAGAGCAGGCCGCCTAGCGGTAAGCGGGCAGGCCAGTCAGCGCCTCGCCGATCGCGAGGGTGTGGATGTCGTGCGTGCCCTCGTAGGTGTAGACCGACTCGAGGTTCAGCATGTGACGCCCGGTCTGGTACTCGAGGCTGATGCCGTTCCCGCCGAGCATGTCCCGGACGATACGCGCGGTCTCGAGGCCGACCTCGACGTTGTTGCGCTTGGCCATCGAGACTTGCTGAGGGGTGGCCTCCCCCGCGTCCTTCCTTCGCCCAAGCTCATAGGCGAGCAGCTGTCCGCAGGTGATACGGGTCGCGACGTCTGCGAGCTTCTTCTGGGCGAGCTGGAAGCCAGCGAGGGGCTTGTCGAAGACGATCCGCTCTTTGGCGTAGTTGAGGCCCTCATGGAAGCAGGAGGTCGCGGCACCGAGCGCACCCCAGGCGATGCCGTAGCGAGCCTGAGTGAGGCAGTTGAGAGGGCCCTTGAGACCTTCAGCCTCGGGGGCAGGGAGCCTCGCCGAGTCCGGGACGCGCACGCCCTCGAGGACGAGCTCGCTCGTGATCGAGGCCCGCAGGCTCCACTTCTTCTTCTGCTCAGGAGCGCTGAAGCCGGGGGTGCCAGCCTCGACGAGGAAGCCTCGTATCCCCTCTTCGGTCCGCGCCCAGACGACGGCGACGTCACTGATCGTGCCGTTCGTGATCCACATCTTGCGGCCGTCGATGATCCAGTCATCGCCGTCACGCTTCGCAGTGGTCAGCATCCCGCCGGGGTTCGAGCCGAAGTCGGGCTCGGTAAGCCCGAAGCAGCCGATCGCCTCACCCTTCGCGAGCGCAGGCAGCCAGCGCTGCTTCTGCTCCTCGCTGCCGTAGGCGAAGATCGGCCACATGACGAGCGAGCCCTGCACCGAGACGAATGAGCGGAGCCCACTGTCTCCACGCTCGAGCTCTTGGCAGATCAAGCCGTAGGCCACGTTGTCGAGACCGGCACAGCCGTACTCTTCAGGGAGGTTGGGGCCGAAGACGCCGAGCTCAGCGATCTCTCCCACGAGCTCCATGGGAAAGGTGCCAGCCTCAAAGTGGTCTGCAACGACAGGGAGGAAGCGCTCTCCGACCCAAGCACGTACGGCGTCACGGACCATGAGGTGGTCCTCGCTGAGACTCTGCTCCAGTCCGAAGAAGTCGAGGGGGCGATAGGGTTCCATGGGGTCTTTTAGGCGCTGCGCCGGAGGTTTTTCAGGAATGTGCGAGAGGTCTTGGACGTACGCACGATAGAGGTTGCATTGTAACTGCCAGAGCAACTCCTGGACACTCCCCCATGCTGATAACCCCCTGTAAGACCTGCGGCTACGACTCTCCAGGCGACATCTGCCCGCACTGCCATGAGCGCCCCGCAGGGTCGATCATCGGCGACCCTGAGCTGGGGCTGCCTCAGAGGCTCGGTATCGGCCTAGCGGCGCTCCCAAAGGGCCTCGGGCTCCTCCTCATGACCGGCGGCGTCAAGCGCTTCCTTCTCCCTCCACTCATCCTGACCAGCCTGGCCTTCAGCTTCCTCTTCTATCACGCCTGGAGCTGGATAGAGCAGATCCTCGACGCCGCAAGCCTAAATGACAGTAGCGCCTTGAACTTGGAGGAGGGGTGGATTCGAGATGCCTCGATCTGGCTGATCGAGACAGGGGCCCTCGCAGCGACGGGCTACACGGTGAGCTTCTTCACCTTCCTCCTCTTGTTCGCGCTGCTCTCCTTCTACACCTTCTCTGTGCTCTATGAGGCGATCGCAGGCCCCTTCCTGGACGAGATCCACGGGCGCTTCGAGCGACGCTGGTTCGGCGCCGACCCGCGAGACGCGATCCAACGCCCGGACGAGCTCTCCGTCACACGCTGCGTGCTGATCACCCTGAGTCAGCTCGGCGTCGGCGTCATCATCTCCTTCGCGGGGGGTATTGAGAGCACCTTCTTACGTGTCCTCGTCGTCCCGGCGCCGCTGCTCATGACAGCGCTCCTTCACCGCAACTTTGGCAAGTGGCTCTCTTGGGTCGTGCGCACAGAAGCGGGCACGCTCTGGGTCAGCGTGAAGGCTGCCCTCCTCGCAGGGCTCGCCCTCGTCCTCCTCACCCCGCTCCACTTCATCCCTGGCATCGGGAGCTTCTTGTTCGGCGTCCTCGCTGGCTTCCCCACTGCCATCACACTCCTCGACATCCCCTTCTCAAGGCGGCAATGGTCGACGTCGCAGCGCGTCGCGTTTGTCCGCAAGAACTTCCTCCCCGTCACGGCCTTCGGAGCGATCTGCGGGCTCCTCTTTGTGATCCCCGTGCTAGGCCCGATCATCATGGTGCCCTCTGCCTCCGTCGGAGGTCTCTGGCTGATCTGCCGCTTCGACAAGTCAGCCCTGCGGCCCTCGCCCTCGAGCGAGCCTGCCGCCTGACTCTGCAGGCGATTGCCCGTAGGATGTGCGCGCAGTGAGCACCCAATGAGTAAGTATCTCGTCACATCAGCCCTCCCCTACGCCAACGGCGCTATCCACTTCGGACATGTGGTCGGCGCCTATCTCCCTGCGGACGTGTACGTCCGGACTCTCCGGCGACTAGGTGAGGAGGTCCACTTCATCTGCGGCACGGACGAGCACGGCGTCGCGATCACGATCGGAGCAGACAAAGAGGGGGTGAGCTACCCCGAGTACGTCGCGCGCTGGCGAGGAGAGATCGAGGCGACCTTCGCAGCCTTTGGGATCGAGTTTGACCTCTTCTCTGGCACGAGCACGAGCCCACGTCATGCAGAGTTCAGCTTGGAGTTCTTCCAGCGCCTGCGCGACGGCGGCTACTTGCAAAAGCAGACCTCTGAGCAGCTCTACTGCAAGTCTTGTGATCTCTTCCTCGCTGACCGCTATGTCCTTGGTGGCTGCCCTGAGTGCGGATACGAGCACGCACGCGGAGACGAGTGCCCCAAGTGTGGCGCTTGGCTCGACCCCTTAAAGCTCCTCTCTCCCACTTGCAAAATCTGTGGCGAAGAGCCTGAGCGGCGTGACACCACGCACTTCTTCCTCGACCTCCCAAAGCTCCGCGACGAGGCCGTTGGAGAGTGGTTCAACTCCAAAGAGTGGAAGCCGAACGTCGACGCCTTCGTGCGCAAACTCCTTGAAGACGTCCACTCACGCCCAATCACTCGCGACATGCGCTGGGGCGTCGAGCTCCCGAGCGAGCTCGTCGACGGTGAGGAGGGGAAGGTCTTGTACGTTTGGTTCGACGCCCCCATCGGCTATGTCTCGATGACCGCTGAATGGACCGCTCAGCAAGGAGACCCCGAGGGCTGGCGCCGCTGGTGGCAAGACCCTGAGACTCGCCTAGTCCACTTCATCGGCAAGGACAACATCCCCTTCCACACGCTCGTCTTCCCCTCCATGCTGCACGGGGTCGGAGAGGACGAGGAGGGACGGCGCTTCGTCCTGCCGTGGCAAGTCCCCGCGAATGAGTTCTACAACCTCGAGGGAGGCAAGTTCTCAACCTCTGAGGGGCGCACGATCCCGCCCTCTGAATTCGTTGAGTGCTATGACGCAGAGGTCGCGCGCTTCCACCTCATCACGAGCATGCCCGAGACCTCTGACAGCGAGTGGCGCTGGAGAGAGTTCCAAGCCACCGCCAACGCGGGCCTCGCAGACACCATCGGGAACCTCGTGACACGCGTCTTGCGCTTCCTCGACAAGCACTTTGAGGGGGTCGTACCGGAGATCGACGAGGCCCACCGAGCGCGCCTTGAGGCGCTCCTGCTTGAGGAGTGCGGAGAGATCCGCGACCCGGCGGTACACATCAAAGACTTCCACTTCCGCAAGGGCGCGGAGCAGCTCCTCGCTAACGCGGCTGTCGCGAACGTGTTCATCGACAGGACCGCTCCCTGGAAGCTGCGTAAGACAGACCCCACGGAGGCAGCGAGCGTCCTTGGGACCTGCTGCCACTACCTGGCCTGGATAGCGCACTGGATGACACCGTTCATGCCAGGTAAGGCCCAAGCGCTCTGGGAGATGCTCGGACAGCGAGGAGACGTCGCGGCGCTCCCCTGGCCGGGGACCCCGAACCGTGACACGTGGCAGCTGCTCACCCCTGGCCAGGGCTTCGGAGAGATCGCAGGGCTCTTCGATAAGCTCGACGATGAGCAGATTCAGGCTGAGATAGAGAAGCTCAAGGCTAGCTCTCCGACCAGCTGAGGGCCGAGAGCCCCTAAAAGAGAAGGGGGCCGCCCGGTCGCGCCGGACAGCCCCCTGTTCTGCTGAGCGACGCGCGCTCTCTAGACGGATTCCTTCAGCGCCTTGCCGACTCGGAAACCAACCCGTCTTCCGGGCTGGATCTGGATGGGCTCTCCGGTCTGAGGATTTCGTCCGACGCGAGCTTTGCGCTCCTTCACTTCGAAGGTGCCGAACCCTGTGAGGGTCACGCTGCGGTCGTTCTGCAATCCCTGACGGATACCACCCAGGACAGTGTCGACGAGGTACTGGGCCTGGAGCCGCGAGGTATGCAGCTCCTTCGCGACGTGAGCGATGAGATGGCTCTTGTTCACTTTGGCCTCAGTTCGTTAAAGGGTCCTAGGACTCAGCGCTTCTTGCGCCGGGTCGCCTTCTTCTTGGCGGCCTTGCGCTTGGGCGCGGCCTTCTTCTTGGCGGCCTTCTTCTTGGTGGCCTTGCGCTTGGGCGCGGCCTTCTTCTTGGCCTTCTTCTTCGTGGCCTTCTTCTTGGCCTTCTTCTTGGTGGCCTTCTTCTTGGTGGCCTTCTTCTTGGTGGCCTTCTTCTTCGTGGCCTTCTTCTTGGTGGCCTTCTTCTTGGCCTTCTTCTTGGTGGCCTTGCGCTTGGGCGCGGCCTTCTTCTTCGCGGCCTTCTTCTTGGCCTTGCGCTTGGGCGCAGCCTTCTTCTTGGCCTTCTTCTTCGTGGCCTTCTTCTTGGCCTTCTTCTTGGTGGCCTTCTTCTTGGTGGCCTTCTTCTTGGTGGCCTTCTTCTTCGTTGCCTTCTTCTTAGCGGCCTTCTTCTTGGTGGCTTTCCGCTTGGGAGCCGCCTTCTTCTTGGCCTTGCGTTTGGTGGCCTTCTTTGCGGCCTTACGCTTGGTCTTCTTCTTCGCCATAGTGGTTTGTCTCCTTAGGAGTCAGACTCGAGATCTGAGGAAGGTGCCCGAGGACACCGTTTGCACAACATCAAGGCTGCAATCGGCGCCTGTTGAGGACCGCTTGCCTGAATCTGAGGTTGAAAAGCGAGCGTTGGGCTGGTCAAGGCTCTCCCAGCGACAGAATTGGGCCTCCCTAAGCAGCTCATCTCATAGCTTCCAGGTGACTCCGCGCTCTCCTGCGAACTTGCATCAGCCCCCCTACTGATCGCTGGCTCAGAACAGGGTCAGGTCCCAGGGCCCCGCCAAGGAATTAGGCAGCCCTATGGAAATCGACGAATAAGGGCAAATCAGGGCACATAGTGCCTAGTTCACGAGAACTCATCAGCGCTCTGCCTCTCCTCCTCAGGGACCCCCGCGGCCTGAAGCCTGGACCCGCGATCGCCTGAGTTAACCTCCCTCTATAGGCGCGATGGAACCAGTAAGGGTCGACCTCATTCGCCTCCCTCCGGGGCTATCCCAAGAGTGGGAACGCGGCGCAAAAATGAGTCGTCGAGGCGAGGTGAAGACCCTCAACGGCTCACTGACCGCCACCCGAGAGTCTCCAACCAAGCTCTATCAGCTCTCGCAAGAGCGCTCCCACCAGACATGCAAGCGCGAGCGCCCTTGCTGTGATCGGTCCTCCATCCGGTGCAGGGAGGCCGCTCAAAGCGCTGACCCCTGGAGAGGTCTGCCCGATGAGCGACTCTTCAGCTCCCCCTGCCTCAGCAGCGCAGGCTGAGCCTGACGAGTCGCTCTCCCCCCCGAGCTCAGCCCGCCTCTTCCTCCCACTGCGCTTCAGCTCTGCTGCGACGAGCTTGAGCGCCGGGAACACCCCGACCCCCCTCGTAGCGATCGCTTCGATGCTCGGCCGACCGGAGGGGTTGAGGAGCTCTTGTAATCGCGAGAGATCCAGGGCGTCACACAAGTCACGCTTGTTGAACTGGAAGACTAGGGGGAGCTCTGAGAGCTCTTGATGACGTGCGGCGACGAGGAGCTCTAGCTCTTCCAGAGCGGCGAGGTTCACCCCCACCGCGCTCGCGGAGGAGTCCGCGACGAAGACCACGCCGTCTACCCGCCCAAAGAGATCTTGGCGAAGGAGGCGGTGATGACCCTGCCCAGGCGGTGCGACGAGCTCGAAGACCTCTCCCTCACTCCCGAGGTGCAAGAGCACAGGCTCTGCGCCGAAGGCGACCCCACGATCCTGCTCCGCCCCGCCTCTCTTGGCGATGACTTCGTTCACGACGGCGAGGTTCGTCGACTTCCCCGACAAGCCTGGCCCCCAATAGACGATCACGGCGCGCGCTCTCATCGGACCACATCACCTCTCTGGAGGTCTGCAGCTCCTCGCACCAGCTGGGCATCGCTGAGCCTCATGATGTCGACGGCGAGCTGGGGCCCGCCGCTCCAGCGCTCGCCGCCGCGCTCCAAGGCCTCGGCGAACCACCGCCGCGCCTCTGCAGGCGAGCCAGCCTCTAGCGCCAAGAGGCCGCGCTCCCTCGCGCGCTCCGCCTCCAACCAACGCAGCTCTCGCGCTCGCTCAGCCTCCTCTGCCAAGACAAGCTCAGCCCGCGCGAGCCTCTTGCGCTCTCCTTCCAAGCGCAGCCGCTCGGCCGCGACGCCGGGGAGCCCGAGCCATGGTCCGCTCTCTTCAACGAGCGGATGCAAGCTCGCTAGGCGCGCCTCGACTGACTCGAGGTCTCCTGGAACCGCCGGGGGGACAGCGGCCCACCGGTCACGGAGCGCCACCTCACGCCAGACGCCGCCGCCGAGCAGCGCAGCGAGGAGCCCCGCCGCGAGGAGCCGTTGGAACACCTTCGGTCGAAGCGAGATGCCCCTGCGGCGTGGCTCTGGGAGCGCGCGGGGGACGCTCTCTTTGCCCACACCAAAGAGGTCTCTCACAGCAGCTGCCCATCCGCACGCCCCCTCGCTCTCTAGGAGCTCAACCAGCCGCGCAGCCTCTCCGGGTGCTGAGCACCTGAGCTCTTCGAAGGCTCGTGGGTGGGCGCTGCCTATCAGCAGTAGCGCTAGCAGCGCCTCCGCGTCCCTCGGATGCTCCTCTAAGTGCCCGAGGAGCGGCGGCAGAGATGCCTCAGCGAGCGCCTCATTCACGTTAGCGCGCGCCTGAGCCAGCCTCTTCGCAGCCTCTGCCGGGGGATGAGAGAGCAGCACCCAGCCGCTGACCGCTCGAATGAGCTCTCGCGCCCCGAAGGCCCCTGCCCTCGATGAACTTTCCATGCCTGTGCGAGGCCCTGCGCCCCGCTAACGAACTATCGGCGGCGCGCTCGCTCACTCTGAAGAGAGAGTGCCGCTTCCTCAGAGTGGACGCACAGAGGCCCCACATCACCGAGGTGATGTGGGGCCTCTTCGGCTCCCCCGGGGGCACACACCCCCGGATCGGTCAAAGTGCGTGGATCAGAAGATCGGCGAGAAAGAGAGGGCGCCAGCGGTGTTACCGGCGTTGTCCTCGAGACCCGCGCTGAGGTCGATCGTCTGTCCCTCGCTGAGAGGGGCAAGGAGATACACGGTGCAGCTGTTGTCACCAGTGATCTCGACGTCGGCGATGGCCGCGCCGCCAGCGGCGCTCCAGTTGGTGGCGTCACCACACCAGCTCATGTCCACGTCCTCGTTGAAAAGCACCTCGACGGTGCCACCGCTTGAGTCTGCGCGGAAGTTCAAGAAGGCGTCGGCGATGAACGGGGCGATGCTGTCGCCGCCGCAGGTCCCCGAGAGGGAGACCCCGGGAGCACCGATCGCGTTCCCGGCGCAGTCAGCTACGCCCTGGATCGTCGCGGTGAGCCCCTGGCTCGGGTCGAGCTCGAAGCTCTCACCGAGGTAGATCGTCACTGTATAGCTGGTGCTGTCGTACTCGTAGTCAGCGGTCGCGAGCGAGACCAAGGTAGACCCGTTCAAGAACTGGTAGTTCGAGGGGTCGTAGCTCGTGCTCAAGTCGATGTCCTCGCTGAACACCACGCGGATCACGTCACCGCCGTTGCCAGAGATCGCCGTACCCTCGACGTTGACGAGGAGAGGTGCGGTGATGTCCGCAGCAGAGACAGCACGGCTGATGGAGCCAGACTCGTTCCCAGCCAAGTCGGTCAGGGTGAAGCTCACCGTGTCGAGCTCTGCAGGGATCGTCGAGAAGGTCACTCGGCAGCAGCGGGGGCTGACCAGCTCTGCAGCCGTCGCGGGGCTCCCGTTGAGAGCGTAGCGAGAGGCGTCCGAGGCGAGGGCCTCGTCGAGGGCCTCGGTGCAGCTGATCAGAACGCAGTTCTGGTAGAGCGGGTCTAGGCGGACGTCGCCAACGAACGCTGTGGGGAAGGCGTTGTCGCCAGAGGCGATGGCCACGTCGCTGTCAGCGAAGCCGCGCTCGACTCCCTGCGCGGTCTGAACGCCCGACACCGTCACGGTGTAGCTCGCCCCGTCCTGCAGGTTATCGCTGGTGCCACGGCCAAGGTCGATCCAGACCATGCGGTCACCGTCGAAGCCAAAGCTCGCTGCGCTGAGATCGAAGTCTTCTCCACCCGTAGAGAGGGTGTAGTTCTCGTGGTCGGTGAGGCCCCAGGGGCTCATCTTCCGGTCGAACTCCAAGATCACGGTGTCGTTGTTCTCACCGCTCTGCACGTCGAGGACGGTCGCGCCACCCGCGAAGGAGGGCATGGAGCTGTCAGAGACGGAGAGGCCGCGACCCGTGTCAGGGTAGAGGTGGTTGCCAGCGAGGTCAGTGATCCCGAAGACGTCCATGGTGTAGTCAGGCTGGATCGTGACGCCGAAGTGGACGCGCACGCCGAGGCCGTCGTCGAGAGACGTCGCCGAGAGGGGGTTCTCTGAGAGAACCATCCCTGCGCCGTCACGAAGGACGTAGCGGGTGGCGCCAGCGATGTCTGCAGTCCAGTCGCAGGGCTCGCTGAAGCGGATGATCACGTTGTCGCCGATCGCGTCACGCCAGCAGTCGACCACGCGAGGCTGCGTCGTCTCAGCAGAGATGGTGCCTGTCGCAGCGGCAGCGCTGAGGACGTTACCGCCGAGGTCACGGACTACGTCGAAGGAGATCGAGAAGTCATCGCCACGCTTCAAGTTCACGCCTGTTGAGGTCCCGAAGGTGACCGTGCAGGTGCGGTGCGCGGAGCTGTACTCGAAGCTCGCGCCAGAGAGGTCGAGCGCGGTGCCTTGCGGCGACTCGAAGGTCCACTTTGAGGCGTCCTCACAGTCGGCCTCGTACATCTCCTCGCTGAAGACGACGAAGATCTCGTCGTTGCCCGCGCCCTCAAAGGCGCTGGCCGTGGAGGCCAAGACGGCGGGGGTGGTCGAGTCAGTGGATACGACCTCGACGCCATTTTGGGCGACGCCCATCACGTTGCCGGCGAAGTCCGTGAGGGCGGCACAGCTCAAGCTGTGCTCGCCGGGGAGGACTGTCTCGTCGCAGACCAGGCGCACGACGCGGTTGTTACCAAGGAAGGTCGCGCTGGTGACAACGGGACCTCCGGTGAAGCTCCAGTTGCTCACGTCCTCAGCAGTGGTCGAGTCGCAGTCTTCGCTCAGGCGAACATCAATGGTCGCGCCAGTGCTGTCGAAGGAGCGGTTCTGGACCGCGGCGAGCACGTAGGGAGTCTCAGCGTCACCGGAGACGGTCCCGCTGAAGGAGCCAGCGAAGGTCTCGCCGTCGACCTCGAGGATGCCGAGAGCCGTCACCGTCCAGTCGGTGCCGTTCTCCATGTCGAAGCCGAGGTCGACGCGGAAGCAGCGCTCGCTTAAGTCATAGGAGAAGCTCTGTGAGCCCAAGTTGATGAGGGTGCCGTCTACGGTGAAGGTCCAAGCCGTGGGGTTGTTCGCGGCGGACTCATCAAAGGCCTGGTCCGTGTACACCACGATGAAGTCACCGCCTTCGTTCTGCGTCGTTGTGGCCTCGCTCTCGCTGCTGAAAGCGTTGGCGATCGGCGCAGGCTGCGTGACCGCGAAGCTGCCGGAGTTGGAGAGCACGTTGCCGCGCAAGTCCATCAGGCTGCTAGAGACCTCAACAGTGTCGAAGCCAGGGATCACAGGCTGCGAGTAGAAGACGCGCAAGACCTCACCAGAGGGCTGCGAGACGGACATCGCGATGTTTCCGTCGACCTGGAAGTAGATCCCGGGCGTAGAGAAGAAGGGGTGCATCTCCTCGCTGAAGGTGAAGTCGATGACCTGTCCGAACTCGCTCTCGGTGAGGTTCTGCTCGACAGAGACCAGCGTCGGTGCGGTGGAGTCACCCGCGCTCGTGCCGTTCAAGACGTCGTAAATGGCGTCGACATCCGCGACCGTGCGGATGCTTGCCGGCGCCAGCGTGAACTCGCCGTGGAGGCTCGCGGAGCTGCCAAAGGTGATCGTCAAGTTCGAGGCGGCGGCGTCGTATGCGAACGTCGAGCCAGAGAGGTCCTGTGCGTAGCCGGAGACGGAGTAGCTCCAGTTCGCCGGGTCCTCGACCTCGGACTCGATGAGCCACGGGCCAGTGACAGAGAGGGTGACCTCGTCAGCGCCGAGGCCGACCTGAGATGCGGAGGTGATCGCGAAGGAGCTCGCGCTCGAGTCGCTGGTCGTAACGCTGACCCAGCCGTTCTCGGAAGAGCCTCCGGAGAAGCGCACCTCGTGAGAGGGGCTGACGCGCTCACTCCAAGTCACCACTGCGGTGTCGCCAGAGATGCTGACCGTCTGAGCGGTCTGCCCAGAGCTAGCTAAGAAGTCGCCTGCGGTGGCGTTCTTGGGGGCCTTGTTGAAGGTGAAGACCGTCGTCCGACCGCTAGGATCTATGCCCTGATCTTGGGTGGCTGAGGTCAAAAAGCTCTGAGAGCCACCTGCCGAGTCATCACTGCTCGAGCAGGCTGTAAAGAGGAGCGCCGTCCCGAAGACGAAGGCGCGAGAGATCGCGGTGAATGTGTGCATTGCTTTGGGAGCCTGATGGCTTGGGTTTGGGTGTTCCCCCGGCGCCAAGTGACGGTCGGGGAGGGAGAGCCTTGGTTCAGGTGGATTGGGGACTCCACCTGAGGTCAAACTTCGTCCCCCTAGGAAGTCGCTCTTTAGGGAGAGAGAGACTTTTCTGCTGAGGGACCACCGCAGCCACGCCCAAACCTGGGCAGGAATTCCCTTAAGTCAATAAATGGCAGTCGCTTACGAGGAGATCGACGCGGTAGATCGCGCCGCATAAGGCGCTCTAAGCTCAGCGAGGACGCACGATGAGGTGGTCTGTGCTCGCCTCCAGGGCCCCCTCACGCCGCATCACAGCCTGCACAGCGAGCTCGAGGTCTACAGCGTTCTCTGGCAGGTTGAGCTCACAGCGCGCGCGTCCATCATGCCCGGGGCGTCTCGCCCGCACGAGCAGTCGAGAGTGCAAGGAGACCCAGAGCTCGCCGTGTACGAAGGGAAGGTCTACTGAGGCCTCAACGGGCTCACCAAAGAGGAAGAAAGCAACGCTAGCCCCAGCCGCCTCACACTCCACCGAGAGGGCGCCGCCAGGCCGCGGCGCTGCGATGAGCGCGAGGTCCCCCTCCCCCGTATCGAAGAGGCGCACAGCACCTCCCGAACTGGCCTCGTTGGCGTGCGCGTCCTTGTGGGAGACGAGCAAGCGACGGCCGGAGCGATCGAGGGCTACGTCCGTGGCGCTGCCAGGGAGATCTACGGCCCACACGAACCCAGCAGCGTCCAAGAGGAGGAGCTCTTCCTGCTCTCCGTCACCCCAGGTCGCGAAGGCCGCGCGCTCTCCGCTGGGAGTGATACTCACGGCCTGTGGAATGTTCTGCCTCCTGCCCGCTGCTCCGCTCTGCTGGTGCTCGCTCAGGAGGACGTCGCTCAACCCCTGATAGAGGCTGAACCGAGCCGTACCCAGAGAGTCATCACACCAAGCGACAGCCCAGCCCGCGGCGCTCTCGCTGAGCGCACCAGAGGTGGCGAGATCCGTGCTCGCGCCGTCGACGCGCGCCAACTCAAGGAAGCCCCCCGTGGTCCGTGTGAGGAGGCGGGCTCGTGAGCCATGCCCTAGGAGGAGATGAGCCCCGTCAGCGTCGAAGTCGGCAATGCGTACCTCTGCGCCAGTCACCTCGTAGTGAATGAGCGCGCCGCTCGAATCCCAGACCCAGACTCGCTCCCCTGCGGTAGCGAGGGTGAGGCCTCCGTCAGCGCTCATGGTGAGGAGGTCGAGGTCAGCCGCGACGACCTCTGTCGCGCCGACGATCCCGCCGTCCGAGGCGCGGTGCCACCGCACGTAGGTTCTCTTCTGCTGGGCGTCCCAGCTCGTGAAGCAGACCCGGTCCCCTGAGGAGTCACAAGCGACCCGCGCCGAGCCAGTCTCGATCGCAGGCGAGGGGACGCTCCAGAGCGGCTGCGAGGCGCCCGCGCCCTGAGCGCTAGGCGCCGGATAGCGGACGAGCCGCACCTCACCCCCCAACAGGGCGGGGGCGTGGATGACAGCAAAGAGCGCATCAGATCCCGCGCTGCCCGCCAAATCCCAGACCCGAGCGCCCGCGCTAGGCTCCTCGCTCCTAGAGAGCACCTCTTGCTGCCCTGTCCCCCAGGCAGAGTAGGCCTCTACGCACGCTCCAAGGGGGCCAGAAGAGGCCCAAGCGAGCTGATCTCCATCTGTGAAGAGCACCCTCCCAGGGATCCAAGGGGTGTCCGCTGTGCTCTGCCGGCTCCAGCGCAAGCCGGGCTCGAAGGGGTCCTCCACGTGCTGCGCCACCCCTAAGGCGGCGACGGAGGTGATGGCGAGTGAGGCCCAGAGGGCCCTCAGGGGTTTGGTTCTTTGGATCGGCCTCATGTTCTTTGCGGTGGTGTTCTCCTGTGTCTAGGGGGATCCAAACCAAGCCTACCCCCCAGACGGGGAGGAGGTCGGAGGCGGCTCGGACTTGGCCCGCGCCGGCCGATCTACTAGGATCCCCTCTCGCGGCGACCTCGAGGAGAGCTTCGCAGCGGGCGCCCCAGAGCGGGGCGAGCGCTGCGGACGCCGAAGGGGCAAGCTGGTCAACCCCAGCGAATCTCTCAGGCACCCAGGACTCGAGGTCGGGAGCCGCCTGAACGACCCCGAGAGGGGCCTTCGAACAGGGGCGCACCGGAGACACCTCCGATGCGCCCCTGTTCGTTGCACGAGAACCATGAAGCAGACACCTCTACACGACACACACGCCGCGCTCGGAGCTCGCCTCGTCGAGTTCGGCGGCTGGCACATGCCTGTGCAATACGGCCCCATCCTCGAGGAGGTGAAGTGCGTGCGCGAGCGCGCCGGCATCTTCGACCTCGGACACATGGGGCGCGTGCGCGTCTTCGGCCCTGACAGGGTGCGCTTCCTAGACTCCATCACGAGCAACTTCGTCGCGCGGATACCTGACGGCGCGATCCGCTACTCCTTGTTCTGCGGGCGTGACGGGTACCCGATCGACGACCTCTTGGTCTACGTAGACCCTGAGTACGTCCGCCTCGTCATCAACGCAGCCAACACCGAGGTAGACCTCGCCTTCCTCCACGAGCACGCCGAAGGCTTCGACGTCACGATCGAAGATCGCACGGATCGCACGACGATGATCGCTGTGCAAGGTCCCGAAGCGCTCGAGATCCTGCAGTCAGCTTGCGACTCAGACCTCAGCAAGATCGGCTACTACCGCTTCGGGCGCTCTACGGTCTGCTCGATCCCCAACACGCTCCTCTCTCGCACTGGGTACACCGGCGAGGACGGCTTCGAGATCTACCTGCGCGAAGAGGACGGCGTCGACGCCTGGAACGCGCTCCTTGAGATCGGTGGACCTCGGGGCCTGCAGCCCATCGGGCTAGGCGCGCGCGACACCCTGCGCCTTGAGGCAGGGATGGCGCTCTACGGGCACGAGCTGAGCCCTGCACACCATGCCCTCGAGGCCGGTCTAGACTTCGCCGTCTCCTTCGCAGAGGAGAAGGGCGACTGGGTCGGAAGAGATGCGCTGAAGGCGCTCGGCGAGAGCAGCACGAGGACGCTCGTCGGGGTGACCGCGGAGGGCAAGCGCCCCCCCCGCATGGGCTACCCCGTCCTCGCTGACGGCGTCCAGGTCGGAGAGATCCGCTCTGGCTCGATCTCCCCTACCCTCGGCACGAACATCGGGACCGCGTACGTCGAGCAAGAGTTCTCGGCGCCAGGGACCGAGCTCGCGATGGACCTCCGCGGCAAGGCCGCGCCGATCTTGGTCCATCCTCTCCCCTTCTATTCCAGGACGCGTAAGCCCAAGAAGAGCTGAGACGTCCACACACTTCACACCCTAGAACCGTTAGACACCAAGGAACGAAACATGCGTCCCGACGATCGCCAGTACCTGTCCTCCCACGAGTGGGTCAAGATTGAAGACGACACCGCGACCATCGGCATCACCGACTTCGCGGTCGACGAGCTATGCAGCGGAAACGAGGGCGACCTCGTCTACTGCGACCTCCCCGAGCTCGGCCGCCAGGTCGAGGCTGGTGAGACCTTCGGCGAGATCGAGTCCGTCAAGGCCGTGAGCGACCTCAACTCTCCCGTCGCCGGTGAGATCGTAGAGGTGAACCCTGACATCGAGGACCACCTCGAGATCCTCTCCGACGACCCGTGGGACCGAGGCTGGCTGATTCGGGTCAAGATCGGCAAAGGCGACAGCGCGAGCCTCCTCGACGCGACCGCCTACGAAGAGCTCATCGCCGAGAAGGCCTGAGGAGGAGAGCGCCGTGGAGACTTGGCGCCTCATCACGACCTGGGGCGCCCCTCCCGAGTTCAACATGGGGCTCGACGGGGCGCTCCTCGAAGACCCCGAGGGCCCGCCGACGCTTCGGTTCTACACCTGGACCCCTGCCGCGCTGAGCCTAGGCTACTTCCAGCGCTTTGAGGAGGTGCCTGCTGCGTCAGACGCCTTCGTCGTGGTGCGCAGGATCACGGGCGGTGGCGCAATCCATCACACGAACGAGCTCACCTTCTCCCTGTCCGCGAGCCTAGAGCACCCCCTCTTCGAGGGGCCAGTTGCGCGCTCTTATGAGCGGGTTCACGAGGTCGTCAAGGGGGCGCTCTTAGAGCTTGGCTGTGAGGCCGAACTGAGAGGCGCTGGCGAGCTGAACTCCGACGCGCCAGACACTGGAATGTGCTTCCACCACTCGACGGCCTTGGACCTCGCTTGGGGTGCGCGCAAAGGCGTGGGCTCAGCGCAGCGCCGCCGTCGCGGGCGCGTCTTGCACCACGGGTCGATCAAGCTAGGGCCCTCGAAGTACGACACAGACATCGCGTCGCTCGAGGGTGTTGATGACCCTGGTGAGGTCGCGCGCGCTCTCCAAGGCGCGATGCGCAACATCGCTGGCATCAAGCTCTCCCCGGGCGTCCCCAGCCCGGAGGAGCGCGAGCTAGCCGAGGAGCTCGGCGCGCGGGCTATCGACCAGGACTTCGTCCGTCGCCGCTAGGAGCGCCCGCGCTCAGCGCGGAGCCAGGTGAGTGCCGCTCGCATGTCTCCAGGGAGCGGCGCGCTGAAGCTGACCTCTGCGCCGGAGCGCGGGTGAGGGAAGGAGAGGTTGGCAGCGTGCAGCGCATGGCGCTCCATCGCTGGCGCGCTAGGCGGGAGGTGAGCGGGCCGCCCCCCCTTCGAGCGATAGAGCGGGTCGCTCACGATCGCGAGGTCGAGCGAAGCGAGGTGAACGCGGAGCTGATGTGTCCTGCCAGTCTTCGGCTCTAAGCGGAGGTGGGCGTAGCCGTCGAAGCGCTCCATGACCTCCCAATAGGTGAGCGCCTCACGCCCCTCCTCTGCTGAGAGCACGCTCTGACGGTCGGGATGCCGCTGGCTGCGGCCGAGGGGAGCGTCGACCCAGTCTGAGTCGAAGCGAGGTTCTCCTTTGACGAGGCCCTCGTAGACCTTCTTCACGACGCGATCGCGGAACGCGGCCTGCAGGGACTTGAGCGCGTCCTCAGTGCGAGCGACGACGAGCACACCGCTCGTGTCGCGGTCGAGGCGGTGAACGATCCCCGCCCTCAGAGGGACGTCCCCTTCAGGGAGAGGGCCGTGGCTCTCAAGCAGAGCCCCTGAGACCGACCGGTCACCATCACGGTTCGCGTGGGTGAGGAGACCCGCCGGCTTACAAACGACGAGGATATCTTCGTCTTCGTGGAGCACCTCGAGGGGTGAGAGCGCGCACTCCGCGGGCTCCTCGCTAGGCTTCGGCGCGCGGAGCGAGACCGCCTGCCCTGCCTTGACCTGCTGGCCAGGGCGGAGACAGACATCACCGTCTAGAGAGACCCTCCCAGCTCGGATCCAAGCCTGAGCACGCGAGCGTGAGACCCCCTCCAGTGACGCCACAAAGGCGAGGTCTAGGCGCGCGCCTGCCGACGCGGCAGGGACGGTGAAGTCGTGAGCAGCTTCCAAGGCGCCGGACACGATACAGCCACACACGTCGAGCCCCCAAGGCATCACTTCAAGCTCCTTCCTGGCTTTGGTACAAGAGCAGGCGTCAGCGGCCTCCGCCAGAGGCCAGAGACGCCACCATGAACGCGCACGCCCACAACTCAGCGCCGCCCTCCGTGCTCTTGGTCGACGACGACCGCGCGACCCTGGAGCTGCTCGGCCACGCCCTCGGCCTGCAAGGCTTCGACGTGAGCCTCGCCGTCACTCCAGAGGAGGCGCTGCGCCTGCTCCAGACCGTCACAGTTGACGCTGTAGTCACTGACGTACACTTCGACGGCTTCGAGAAGGGCGAGAGCGTCCTCCTCGCTTGCCGAGAGCTACAACCCACCGCCGTAGTCATCTTGATGACAGGCTACCCAGCGGTGGAGGGGGCAGTGTCCGCGATCAAAGGCGGCGCCCTCGACTACTTGGTCAAGCCGGTGGATCCCGTAGTCCTCGGCGCCATGGTCCACCGCGCGCTGCGCGAGCGCACCCTTGAGCAAGACGCTGGGCAGCTCGAGTTCACCGAGGTCGTCAACATCCTCTCGGAGATGGTCGCGAACACCATCGAGCGCGTTGATCCATACACAGCTGGGCACGGCGAGCGCACCCGGAAGTACTGCAAGATCCTCGCTGACTGCTTCGACCTCGACCCCGCAGAGACCGAGCGCCTCGAGCTTGGCGCGATCGCTCACGACTACGGCAAGATCTACCTCGAGGACCTGACCTTTCTCACCAAGGCCGGCCCGCTCACGCCCGATGAGTACCGCGAGGTCCAAAAGCACCCGGCCCTCGGCGCCTCAAAGCTTGGAGACAATCCTTACCTCCATGAGGTCTGCCAGTACGTAGCAGAGCACCACGAGAAGTTCGACGGCACTGGCTACCCCCACCGACTGAAGGGCGAGGAGATCTCCCTGCCTGGCCGCATCTTGGGGGTCGTAGAGGTCTTCGACAGCCTCTCTACGAAGCGCTCGTACAAGGACGTATGGCCCCTCGATAAGACCCTCGACTTCTTCAAGGCCCAGCGCGGCCGCGCCTTCGACCCCGCGGTCTTGGACGCCTTCACGGACCTCTTAGAGGTCCACGGCGAAGAGTGGATGGCCGCCCCGCAGACTGACCTCCTGGCGGCCGGCGTGATCCAAGCCGAAGAGACCGAGTGACACCATAAGAGGGGCTGTGCAGCTGGCCCCACTTGCCTCACACAGAGGTCCCGGTAACATCTTCGGACTCAATGGATAGGGAAGGGGTCATCCGGCTTCCCTCCTGGGGTCATTTAGCGCCCCTCCCGCCCACTTTTCGGAGCACTACCTTGGCTAAGTTCGCCCTCCTCCTATCACTCCTCCTCTTCCCCGGCGCCGCCGTCGCGGCTCAAAAGAAGGCGCTCGATGCCCCTCCCGGGATGATTTATCTGAAGGGTGGTCGCACTCAGGTTGGCAACGACGTGAAGACGATTGAGGAGATGCTCGAAGCCTCACCTCAGATGAGGAACTTCGCGGGAGCTTTCGTCGCAGAGACCCCTCTCTTCAAAGAAGAGGTCGCGCCCTTCTTCTTGATGGTGAGCGAGGTCAGCAATGAGCAGTACGCTGCCTTCATCGAGGACACGGGCTTCCGCCCCCCCCACCTCTGGGGTGAAGAGGCCGTGAACGAAGGTCGAATGGCGTACCTCGAAGAGGTCGGCAAGCTCCGCAAGGAGGCCCGCGATGCCGGTGAGAAGCTCCCGGAGATGGTCCCCTTTGACGACGCTGCTTGGTGGCAGCAGAACTGGGAGGAGTCTGAGTGGGCTGTCCCAGAAGGAGCAGACCACCAGCCGATCACCTTTGTCGACTACCAAGACGCCCGCGCCTACGCGCGCTGGGCTGGGCTTCGCCTCATGTCCGAGAGCGAGTTCCAGTACGCGGCGCGCCGCGGCACAGAGCGGGTCTACCCCTGGGGCGACGAGTGGAGTGAAGGCCGCTGCGCCTCGATGGAGTACAACAGCGCCGAGGTCCTGAAGATCGCCTCCTTCCCTGAGGGCGCGACCGAGGACGGGCTCTTTGACCTCTCAGGAAACGTCTGGGAGTGGACCACGACACGCTACATGCCGTACGACGGCTACAAGATGCAAACCTTCAAGTTCGGGCGTGGCAACAAGCGCGTCGAGGTCCCGGCGATGGCCAAGTGGGATCCGAACAAGCGGGTTGTCGTCGGAGGGAGCGTGCAGAGCCCGCGCGAGATCTGCCGAGTGACCACACGCCGAGGCTCTGACAGATTCCAAAAGACCAGCTCCCTCGGCTTCCGCTGCGCTGCCACAGCGACCCCCGGCCTCGACAGGGGCTTGGTCGTGCTCGACGACATCCCCAATGAGTTCCGGCCCAGCACTCCCGAGGGCCCGGTCGAGTACTCGCCGGAGCTCGTCATCGCTATGGACCGCTGGGAGACCAAGGCCGCTGGGGGCGGTAAGCGTGGCATCGCGCTCCCTGGTAGCGAGGCAACAGCCAGCGAGCTCCCCGCCGGCTACCAGGTGATCACTGGATACAGCTACATCTCCTTCATCCCCGTCACAGGGACCCCTGTCCCGAACCTCGGTGACCTCCGAGACGCCTCGCTCGAGGGAGACCTGGTGCACCTCGGCGTGCTCTCAACCGACCAAGAGATCGTAGACCCCCCCATAGGCGCAGGCACTTGGATGGTCGCCTTCCGCGGCGCTGGGGACTCCCCCAACAAGGAGAGCAAGGACGAGGGCGCCGACGCTGAGAAGAAGACACAGCGCGAGCTCGCAGAGTCTGCCCTCGGCTTCGACACCTCTGTCGACACGCTCATCCTCTTCAACTCACAAGGTGAGCCCGTGACCTCTTTCCCCGCTGACCGCCTAGAGTGGGGTAACCCCAAGAAGCCCTCGGTCGGTCCGGTAGACCGCGTCTTCACTGTCATCGAAGAGGACGAAGAGGTGGAGGTCACCGAGCGTTGGCTCGAGTTCGACCTCTTCATCCCCGGCAAAGGACGCAAGGGCGCGCGCTTCATCCTCGGCCTACGCTTCAACGACGGCGTGATCGATCAGGGCTGGCGCAAGAGCTGAGCCAGGCCCTCTCTGAGCTTAGAGCCCAGAGAGGTTTTCGCGCAGACTCGTGAGCTCAACCTCGAGCTCTGAGCGCCGCTCACGCTCCGCCTCTACGATCGCAGGGTCAGCGTTCTCGACGAAGCGCGAGTTCCCGAGCTTCTTGTCGATGCTGTTGATCCCCTGCTCAAGCTTCTCGGCCTTTCGCTGGAGCTGATCTCGCAGCGCCTCGAGGTCTACGTCCTCGCCCAAGGGAACAAAGATCTGGACGGCGCCAGCGACCGCTGCAGCGGAGGCCAGAGGGCGCTTTGAGTCAGGGCCCACCTCACAAGCCTCTAAGAAGCCAAGGGCCTCGACAGCTGCGCCGTGCTGCTGGAGGACGGAGAGGTCTGCCTCGCGTGGAGCCCGAATGATCGCCTTCAGAGGGCTGCGCTCGCCCACCTGAGTGAGCATGCGGATCTGCCGCACCCCCCGCACCACATCTTGGATGAGGCCCATCTCACGCTCAGCGTCGCTGTCCTCAGCGAGCTCCTCACCCGTAGGCCAAGGCCCGGAGGCGAGCATCCCCTCGGCGCTCTCTCCGAGCGCCTCGTCGAGGGCGTCCGTGAGCACCTCAGTCATGAACGGGGTGAAGGGATGCAAGAGCCCAAGGATGTCCCTCAGAACCCGCGCGAGGGTCCCTCGCGCGGCCGCACCGCTGGCCCCATCGTCAGACATCCGCGGCTTGACGAGCTCTAAGTACCAGTCACAGAAGTCATTCCAGACGAAGCGGTACACAGTCATCGCGGCGTCGTTGAAGCGATACCCGTCGAGGTCTGTGGTGACCTGCTCGATCGTCTGGGAGAGTCGCGAGAGGATCCAGCGATCTTCGATGAGCTCAGCCTCGGATGAGGTCCCGCCCCCGCGCTCACCGTCCATGCTCATGAGCACGAAGCGCGCCGCGTTCCAGACCTTGTTGCCGAAGCGCCAGGCCTGGTCGATCTTGTCCGGCGACAGGCGCGTGTCCTGCCCCTCCTTCGTGAGCAGAATCAGACTGAGGCGCACGGCGTCTGCGCCGTATTGATCGATCATCTCGATCGGATCAATCCCATTGCCAGCCGACTTGCTCATGCGCTTCCCCTTCGCGTCGAGCAGGGTCGCGTGGATGTTGCAGACCTCAAAGGGGCATCGCTCCTCCTCTGGGAGGTGATCGAGGAAGGCGTAGCCAGCCATGACCATGCGCGCGACCCACAGGTAGATGATCTCCTGCGCGGTCGACAAGAAATGAGTCGGATAGAAGCGCGCGAGGTCCTCTGTCTGATCCGGCCAACCGAGCGTCGCGAAGGGCCAGAGCCATGATGAGGCCCAGGTGTCGAGCACGTCAGGGTCCTGCGAGACGAGGGGCTTCCCAGTCTCCGGGTGCGGGGCGCCGAGCTCTAAGTCCTCACGGCTCACGCATGGTGCCCCGTCCTCGTCATACCAGACAGGGATCCGGTGTCCCCACCAGAGCTGTCGTGAGATGCACCAGTCCTGAACGTTCTCTAGCCAGCTCAGGTATGTGCGAGTCCAGCGCTCTGGCGTGAACCTGAGTCGCCCCGTCTCCACCGCCTTGATCGCGGGCTCGGCCAGCTCGGACATCTTCACGAACCACTGCTCGCTCACCAGGGGCTCGATGGCGGACTTAGAGCGGTCGCTCAAAGACACGTTGTGCTGGATGTCCTCGACCTTCTCCAAGAGCTCTAGCTCCTCAAAGCGCTCGACTATGAGCTTGCGCGCCTCCTCACGAGACTTCCCCTCGAACTCGCCGCCCTCCGCGTTGATGCGGCCGTCCTTCTCCAAGATCGTGATGATCGGGAGGTTGTGCCTCGCGCCGCGCTCGTAGTCTGCGGGGTCGTGCCCAGGCGTGACCTTCACCGCCCCCGTCCCGTACTCAGGGTCGACGCTCTCGTCGGCGACGATGGGGATCTCACGATCGACGATGGGTAGGCGCACCTTGCTACCTACGAGCGGTCCGTAGCGCGGGTCCTCAGGGTGGACAGCTACGCCCGTGTCTCCGAGCATCGTCTCGGGCCGAGTCGTGGCCACGCAGACGAACTCTCCCTCGCGGTCTACGAGCGGGTATTTGAGATACCAGAGCTTCCCCTTGCGAGAGACGTACTCGATCTCGTCGTCACTGATCGCCGTCTGCAAGACGCAGTCCCAGTTGACGAGGCGCATCCCCTTGTAGATCAAGCCGCGCTCATAGAGGCGGCAGAAGGACTCACGTACAGCGCGGCTCAGCCGCGGCTCCATGGTGAAGGCCGTCTTCGACCAATCACAGGAGGCGCCTAGACGTCGAATCTGATTGAGGATCCGGCTCTCGTACTCGTCCTTCCACTTCCAGACCTCTGCGAGGAAATCCTCACGTCCCATCTCTTCGCGGGTCTTCCCCTCCTCTTGAAAGAGGCGCTTCTCGACGACGGCCTGAGTCGCGATCCCTGCGTGGTCCGTCCCGGGCACCCAGAGAGTCTCGAAGCCTCTCATCCTGCGGAAGCGCACAGAGATGTCTTGAACGGTCCCGTTTAGAGCGTGCCCCATGTGGAGGGCGCCCGTGACGTTCGGAGGCGGGATCATCACGCAATAAGTGCGCCCCTCACCAGTGGGGTCCTCCTTGGGCTGGAAGCAGCCGCTCTCCTCCCAGCGGGAGTAGACGGAGGACTCGTGCTCTTTCGGGGTGTATCTGTTGGGGAGTTCCATCAGCAGGGGGTCCGCGGTGGTGGGGGTTTGTGGCCTCGCAGACGGCACACTTCACCCACTCCCTCCCACGGCGTCAAGCAGAGGCGAGCGCGATGGCCACGCCCTCCTCCAGCCCGGGGAGCCTGGTCTCTATGAGGGCGCGCGCCCGCTCACAACAGAGGCTCGTGTCCTCTGGTCGCGGGGGGGAGAGGTCGAGGTCCGCGCGCGCACAGCCCATGAGCTCTCTCTCAGCTCGCGCTGGGTCCTGAAATCGCTCGGCGTGGAGGGCGTGACCGAGCTCGAACCTCGACACGCGCTCAGCGCCAGCGACGTGCAAGAGCCCGCGTGCTGTGGAGGCGCAGAGCTCAATCAGAGCCCCAGCAGCAACCGAAGCCGGCAGCGGAGTGCGCCACTCATCTTCGAAGAGCCGCGCGACCTCTCCGCGGTCCAAGGTCGCGAAGAGGTCCTCAGAGGCGCCCCGCGAAGTCCCCAATCCGCTGCCATAGAGCAGGGGCAAGCGCACCACCAGCGCGTCAGGTGCGACGTCCAAGAGGCCGCGCTCTCCGGCCGCCTTGCTCGCACCGTAGACGCTCAAGGGCGAGGGCTCGTCCTCCTCCCTAAAGCCTCCCGCCGGCGCAGGCGCGCCACCAAAGACGAGGTCGGTAGAGACATGGATGACGCGCGCCCCGGTCTCAACAGACCACTCCCCTAAGAGGCGCGGGAGCGACGTGTTCATGGCCGCGGCTGCGCTAGGATCCCCTTCGCAAGCAGCAGGAGCAGAGATCGCAGCACAGTTGATCAGCGCGCGCGGACGCTCCGCTGCGAGCAGTTCGAAGAGTTGAGCCTCGTCCGAGAGGTCAGCTACGAGCGCGGGTGAGCTCGCGAACCCTGCTGTCCTCGCGTGAGCGCGGCAGCCTGCGCTGAACCCAGCGACGACGTGACGGCCTAGGAAGCCAGAGGCACCGAGCACGAGGACCTCGGATGGGCTGTCGTAATGAGCGCTCAAGGGCCTCATCTCTCCTCTCTGAGCGCTCAGAGTCAAGCCGGAATGAAGATCAGGTATCCTCTGCCCCTGTGAGCGAGCACGACACAAACACACATGCAGCGGCCTGGGAGAGCGCCCTCATCCTCGCCAACCCCATCGCGGGGAAGGGACGCGGCGCGGCGACCGCAGAGGCCGTCGCGAGCGAACTGCAGCGAGTTGGGGTACAGACTGAGATCCAGCTGAGCGAGGGACCCGGAGACATCACGAGGTTCAGCAGAGAGCGCGGCGAGCAGCACGGCGGCTGCGTCAGCATCGGCGGCGATGGCACCCTAGCGGAGGTCCTCGAGGGACTTCGTGAGCTACCAGAGCTCCCTGTCGCTCCCTTCCCCACGGGGACCGCGAATGTCCTCAGCAAAGATCTCGGGCTCGCTAGGACCCCTGCAGAGCTCGCAGAGGCGGTCCTCAGTGGACACACTGTCGATTTGGACGTGGCCAGAGTGAAGGGCTCAGACGGGGTTGAGCGCACCTCCTTCCTCGTCGTCGGCGTGGGGCTCGATGGCATGGTCATCCATGACCTCGATGAGCGCCGCACTGGGCCGATCACCAAGCTCAGCTACCTCCCCCCTGTCCTCAGGGCTCTCGCTGGCTACAAGAGGCCGCGCCTGAGCGTCTGCATCGACGGTGAAGAGGTCCCTGGGGAGTACGGCTTCGTCTTGGTGTCGAACTGCATCCACTACGGAGGTGCTTTCACCATAGACCCAGAGCGCGATGCTGGAGACGGGCTCTGGGAGGTCGTGCTCCTCAAGCGCGGAGACTTCAGCTCGATCCTGGCCGTCGCCGCTCGGGGCCTCATGGGGGGCGTAGAGGGTGGCGCCTGTACGATCCGACGCGGCCGCGAGATCACGATCTCATCCCCTGTGCCTGTGCCCTTCCAGCTGGATGGAGGCAGAGGTGCTCACACCCCGCTCTCCTTGCAGGTATCCTCGCGCCCACACCGGATCCTCGTTCCGGCTCAAAAGCGATCATGAGCACCCAAGCAGAGCGACCCATCACTCGCGTCGGCGACCGCAGCCTCGGCGGCGGCGCCCCCTTCTTCCTGGCCGGGCCTTGCGTGCTCGAGAACCTCGACCTCGCCGTCTCCATCGCCAGCGAGCTGCATGAGCTCTGCGCGTCGCGAGACGTCTCCCTAGTCTTCAAGGCGAGCTTCGACAAAGCGAACCGCACCAGCTCGTCCTCGGGCCGCGGCCCTGGCTTCGAGCAAGGGCTCGAGTGGCTGCATGAGGTCCGCGAGCGTGTCGGGGTCCAAGTCGTCACAGATGTCCACCTCCCAGAGCAGTGCGCTGCAGTAGCAGAGGTCGTTGACATCCTTCAGATCCCAGCCTTCCTCTGCCGGCAGACAGATCTGCTCGTCGCTGCGGCTGAGACCGGCCGCGCGATCAACGTCAAGAAGGGGCAGTTCCTCGCTCCTTGGGACGCGAAGCATGTCGTCAGCAAGGTCACCGACGCAGGGAACCCTAACGTTCTTCTCACCGAGCGCGGGTCTTCCTTCGGCTATGGCCGACTCGTGGTCGACATGACCGGCTTCCGTGACTTGAGCGAGGCTGGTTGCCCTGTCGTCTTTGACGCGACCCACTCTGTTCAGCGTCCTGGCGGCGCTGACGGGAAGACCGGCGGAGATCGAAGCCTCGCCCCTGTGCTCGCTCGGGCAGCCGCCGCTACCGGCTTCGTAGATGGCTTCTTCTTTGAGACCCACCCCGACCCTGACAGCTCCCCCTCAGACGCTGCCAACATGATCCGCCTCGAGGACTTCCCCGAGGTACTGGACGGGGTCCTGCGAGCCCACGCTGCCGCTGTGGGCTCCTGAGCTGAATTGAGCCAAGAGGCTCCCCCTCCGAGCAGTAGATCTGGCGAATCTAACCGAATTTGCAACGTCGTAAGTGCGCCTCCCAAATGGGGTTGGGCCTCCCTGAGCCCCACAGGCCCTAGAAGTCCCCTCACCCGATTTGCCAATTTGGGATTTTGAAGTAATATCCCATGCCCAAAGGGTTGCAGCACATCTTCTAACGACCGCGTCGTGAGAGACATGCTCCCTCCCACCTGCTCATTCGGCAGGGACGGAGTCTCCTGGAGGGCACTGAGAACCGAATTCTCACCGCGAATTCGTGTCCCCTCTCCCCAGAGGGTGGCCTCGCTGTGAGATCGGGACACCGCACTCGACCCCTCATGTATCACACGCGCGATCACGTCACCCCTCGACGTAACGGTAAGGCAGCACCCCACCTTGCCCTCAGTCGCCGTGTAGAGGTTAGAGCTGCGACGTCACTCGCGGTCGAGGCCTACGGCTTCGGCTGGACCCACCAGAATTTGACGACGGACCCCGTGCCTTCCCCCTCTTCGCGAGGTGGCGGCACAACTGAATTGGCAGGAACTCCCTGTGGGATGGGAAACCCAAGGGAACGTGTGTATCGCGGGGCGTGGGGACGCCTGCTGCACACGCTTGAGGTCAGCTCGAGTGAGGCTACGTGGGGACGGAGCCTGCTCGGAGCGATCTCGAACCAAGCGCTGAAAGTGCGGACGTGGGGACGGACCACTGAGGCGCGCTTCTTGACGAGGAACCCCGCAGGGGACGTTCCGAACCGAACTGCCAGGCTAGGGGTAGCCTAGGGAGGTTCCGCGCAGCCAAGGCGCGCGTTAAGAACGCGAGGGTGTGAGGCCGCGCCTCACACCCTCGCTCCTTTTTACTTTCCTGCTGCGCTCTCTCAGAGCGCACCGCCTAGATCAGTCTTCCAGCTCGTTGACGCGGAAGCGATCCTTCAGGCGGTCGATGAGGCG